>JACCDR010680535.1_pt1 | contig 25516 bp, 29 predicted proteins | sample 7446431 | NCBI WGS metagenome assembly JACCDR01 (sample SAMN15323443, study PRJNA562643) | freshwater metagenome | isolation source: river surface water | place: USA:Blue River Watershed | collected 2017-08-17 | reverse complement strand
GGGCGTAGCCCAGTCATCGCACGCTTTTTTAGCGCACGCCATCGCCAAAAAAGTCGAGTAAGTAGCCGTTTTCCGGCGTTTTGAGGCCTTTTCTGGGCCTACTCGTAGACTGTCGGAGTTGCTTTTGAATCTGCGTCGGTGTCAGAAACCGGACTCCAACCAAGACGCGTGGCAGCACATACGGCGTAGGCGAGCGAGTCCTTGTAATGGTTTGCGCCCATCTCGGTCCACTTGGAAACGGGAGCGTGGCCGGGGATTTCCTCGGTGATGAATTGTTCGTTGATTTGGTGTTTTGCAAAAGTGCGGTGTACGTTGCCGGGTCCGCTGAAAAGCGTAATCGACCCAGGCTTTCCCGGCTCCGTTCGGAAACCGGAATCAGCAATCAGTTTGTACGCGTCCGCGTCGAGTGTCAACTGTTGGATCTTTGCTCGAGGAACGTTCGACAGATGCCAACGTCCATCGGGGTCGATCTTGCGGACTTGATTGCTTTTTCGTGACGGTGCAGTGTATCGACGTTTTTCCATCTGTGTCCGACCACGTCCAAGTATCGGAACGAAATCGATGTTCGGCGGCGACGATTTGCAGGCCTTAAAAACGACTTCCGGCAAGTGCCCCGAGTCGCAATGGCAAAGTTGTAAACCGATTCGCGTTGACTCGTTGACTTCTCGTTCTAGTGCGACACCTGCGGCGAGAGCTCGGAACAGTTCGCTAAGTGCATACGCGACCGCATCACGCATGGGCATGGCTCGATCGACGTCGCTTGTGCCATAGTCCACGACGTGCAACGCTCCACTTGATCGAACGCAAAGCAAAACCCAGTGAAGAACCTTTTCGCCAACGTCGACACCAGCGACCAAGTGTTGTGTATCGGCTGGGGCGATCCCTCGAGGGAAAGTCTCACGACGTTCGGAGACATCTGTTTCGCTGAGAATGTCGCCGACTTCCTCAATCGGTGGAGTGTAGACCGTTCCGAAAACGAATTGACATAGTTTCCGCTCGACCGATTCAAATGCCGGGGTGCCTTTTTCGATTTGTGCCGCGCTCCACAAATCAACCGCCAAGTCGCTTGCATCCAAGAATAGATTATGCCAAGCGTTGTAGTCAAAGAACAGTCGACGCGTTCTTGGCAGTTCGCCGACGATCTCACCCGAACGCGTGATCGTTTGTTCGCCGTGAAGTATCTTAGCCGCGGCAACTGCATCGCGTCGTTCCGCTTGCGTGATCATCTCTCCGCAGTCCGGACAATACCAATTGGTTTTCTCTGCCGCTTCGATTTCTGTTCGTGCGTTTTCCCAGCCGATCAAATTCTGACGCCCCGGGATGTTCCAACGTCCACAGTGCGGACACTCTGTCACAATGCGACTTTGGCTTGAGGTGTCCCAAAGAGATGCCGGTAATTCTTCCTTGACGGTTTTCGTTCCGTCGAGATAGGTTCGTCGGTCGGGAGTTTTGATCGAACGTTGACGAGCTCGCAATTGTTCGAGAGGATCGGCTTCGGGTGAAGTCTTTGAGATCCGTGAGAACCTTGCGACTTCTGTCGCTAAGATAACCCGCAGCGTGTAACCCGCTTTCGATTGGTCGGAGCCTCCGGCGGTTAGGATCTTAGCAACGGCGCGATTGGCGAACACGATGCGGTCGCGAATTGTTCCACCTGCAGAACCTGGGCCGGACTTTGGCAAAAGTTTTTTCAGTCGGTGTGACGCCTCCATCACCGGCTTCAAGTCCGCTACCCATTTATCACTCGCCATTTCCTCCATCGGCACGCCGAAACCGACCGACTCGTTGAGCTCGCAAATGTGGTAGAGGAATGGGCACACGTAACCCGAAAACGATTTGCCACTCTGCGACGGTCCCGAATAGATAAATTCGTTCCATCGTCCCGAATCAATTTCATCTGCCCAAAGTTCCGTGATCGGTTGGAATCGGAATTGGTACCGCTTGCCTTGGTGCGGTCCTCCGTCCATCGGTAAGTTGACTTCCTCGGTGATCCACTTTTTGTACGGACGCGGAGCGACACCGCGACCGTTGCGAAGTGCCACGGCCAGCATCGGCGCGAACCTCGCCGCGCGAATACCTAGGAAATCATCGGAAGCTACAACGTTAGAAATGGAGCGATCCCCCTTTTTCTAGTTCTGTGGCAAGATCGTCAAGAAACTCATTGACCGCGTCGACACCATCTTGACCGGAAACCGAATGGATTCGCGTTCCCAACGTTCGCAACTTTGCCGACAGCCACTCCATACCACTATTGAGAGACGTTTTTTCAACGAGCTGGTCCATGTGTTTCTCAATGTCGATTTGCAGGATTGCCGATTGTCGTTGAAGTTTCCCGATCTCCTGTTTCAGTTTTTCCTTTTCCAACTCCGCTTCGTCGCCGTCCAAGTGTGGTCGAGCGACTGCGGCCAGTTCACTGACTCGAGAGTGGAGAGTTGAGATCACCGCGTGCAGATTGATTACCGGCCCATCACACGGAACATCGTAGCGGCGCCCGAACTCGTCGACGACCTTATTTTGCCGACCAGCCAATTCGCAATAGATGCCCTTTGGTACTGATCCCAAAAACGCTTCCATCGCTACTTGGAAGTTTCTCGCGTCGTATTGATTGACGAGCGTCGTTTCTTTTTTGTTCAACGACTCGCCCTTGGCCTTTTTCAGCTTGGCAGTAAGAGCGGCGACTTCATCAACGGCAGAAATTGATTTAGCCACACGTTAGTCATTGAACGTCTTGAGAAACGAAGTGATAGCCGCAACGACTGGGTGAGTAGAGACGGTCGCCTGCAGTCCAGCAACGACACCATTGCAGAGCGCTCGACCAATCTGCGGCCCACGTTCGGCAATGACCCGCTTGAATTTTAGCATGGCGGATTCCACTATTTCCGGTTCCGGTTCAGGTTCTGCAGCACATGCTTTGAGAGCTTCAAACGCTGGGGCCGGGTCGGTGTATTCGTGGTGTTCTGCGTCTGGATCTTTTGCGACTTCTTGCGATTGTTCCTCGGCAAGTTTCGAAAAATCCTTTTCCACTTGCTCGACGAATTGTGTCGGGGTGGTTGCGCCCGCATAGTTCGATTGTGTGGCGTTCACCGTTTGGCCTTGGTTTATTTGGGTGTTTCCACCGGTGACGTTGTTGGTGAAGTTGAAATTCACGTCTGATCTCCTTTGACGTTTTCGCCCTGATTGATTTGCGTCTGTCCTCCGTGGACGTGTATTTGTGTCGTCGCGTGGTCCATTCTATACCGCATGATGTTGGATAGTATTCGATCACCAAACACACCGACGAACGCAGACAAAGAGAATTGCCAACCCACGTGAACCTCTGTTGTGCTCGCAACGATCCCAGCCACCGAACCACAGAACACACCGAGAAATGCGGCGGCGCAAAAACCTAACAAGCCTCGTCGAGCTGGTACTAGGATGTTCGAAGCGATCCCTCCCATGAATCCGAGAACTCCCATGAGTATCCAGTTTTCACGATCGACAGCCATATTTGCCGCTTCCATCTCTGTTGTTTAGTAGGGCGTTGGTCGTACAGTGGAGAGCAATCGCAATCATGGCACTTCCAAAGTGCCAAGCTAACCAGATGACAGCCCAACGCGAATTGGAAAAACCAGCTTCGCTGACGGTCATCACTCGCAACACAATATCGATCGTACACCACGCCGTCGAAGTGTTATTGATCACGTAAAGCATCGCACCCGGTTCGCAATGAATCAGGTGTACACAACGAAACGTCGCGAAGTAGTCTTTGTGCCGTTCCATCGTGTAAACACCCGACACGACAGCGACGACCAACACTAGGAAAATGCCACAGTCTAAAATCATGATTCTTCCCGTCGTCTCCAAATCCAACGTCTATTCGGTTCGATAGGTTGTTCGTCGTCGGGGTGTTGGTCACGTCGAAACCGGTCGTCTTTTCGATCTTCACGATGTTCGCGTCGATCTTCTTTTTTCTTGTCCCATCGGTCCCAACGTGCATTGCGAATCCGTTCGCAGCCGCGTTGCAAACACAGCATCAACAAACAGATCACAGCGAACGCCAGGACATACTTGAACATTTACCGCCACGCTCGAACACGGTAGTACATACCATCGATTCCGCGTTCGACTGCGTCCGCGACGAGCGTCATGCGTGAACGTGGCTCGCAAGTTGGCACATTGTTCGGCGAGGAACTGTAACCCGTACCGGTGAACCGCGACCCCGGCATGTTGCCGGTTGGGTGTCCACCCGTTCGGCGATAGTAGCCAACGCCACCCGCCGCAAGTCGCCGCGCTTCTGCTTCCGCAAAACTCTGCACGGAATTAACAACGCTGCGAACCGGTGCAAATGTCGGTTGAGAATGAACTTCAACCCACACGAAACCAACGCGATTCGGTGGCAAATCTTGACCGCTGGCAAATGAAGAGAACGCCACCAACAACAGAATAGAAACAAGCGTTTTCACGGCCTACCTCCCGAATAGTCGCGAGCCGAATCCCAACCGAGTGCCCAACGTCGGACGTGCGACCGATGCCGCTGGAGCTTGAGGACAGACACGATTGCCAGCGGCATCGGTGTAACATTGTTGCGTCGATTGAACCGACAGACCGAGATCCGAATTCTCTGGCACTTCGGCGAACGTGACTTGTCTACGCGAGCGAGGTTCGACGACTTTGACGGTGCGCGTTTGTTCCGGCAAATCGATCGCTGTGTTTTGCACGGTGTACATTGGCGTTGCTGTCGAGCTCAACGAACCGGTCGAACCTCCAGACGATTGAACCGAATACGCGACCGACTGCGTGCTGTAGGTGGAATTCGCAACGCTGCCAGTGGAACCACTGCTTTTCGTCGAGTAGCTCAATGCCTGCGGTTTGCATTGCAATTCTAAATCTGCCAAACGTCTTTCCAGGTCGGATAGCTTGGCCATGCAATCGCAATCGGCGGAGCCTGTTTTGGCGTTCGAAATTGCCTCCTTTGTCACTTCGATCGCGTCGTCGAGATCGTTCTTCGTGACGAATTTGGCTTCGTTGCTTTTGCGTAACGAATTGGCGATCGATCCCAATTGCGAATCGAGTGCTTCCTGTTGTTGCTGAATAGATGCAAGCGTCGAGGAAAGTTCGTCAAAACGTTCCTTTTGATTCATTTGGTCGATTAAATCCGCTAGTTCGTGCTGAACGTCGACGATGTGTTTGGTGGTATTTGTATTGCTTCCGATTTGGTGTTCGCAGCCAACCAACGCGACGAGAAACAACGGCAGTAAAAGACAAAACGTTTTCATGGTTTTCTATCCTAAAAGAGTCGAAATTTGTTCATCCGGTGACGATCGCATAGATCGGCACATGCAATGTTGGTGATAGTTCACCGGCTCGGCTGCGTGGTCGTAGGTGTGCAGGTAGCAACCGTTTTTACCTGCCCTCGATCCGTGACTGTTAACAGCCCAAATCGAGATGTCTCGCAGATTGCGAGCTGTCAAAACGCCTTCCAATTCGAGACCACAAACAGCGTGGTTTCCTGGGCCACGATCGGGTTTGCATCGTCCATCTGGACCGGCGGAAAAGAAGTTGTTCCCGCAATGTACAGCCATCAAAACCGGGTCACGTGCAGCGATCGCCGAAACCATCGCAGCCCAAGCGGTTTCAATGTTTCGAATCGGAGCTTGGTACCAATCGAGAGGGCGATAATCCAAAGCCTGTTGTGCCGCGAATCGCTTTTCCTCCATCGTTAAATCGTTCAACGTATGATCTTGGTAAAGCTTTGGCAGTTTGAGGCAACATCCCTTGGCCAATAGGAACTTCATTGCATCGTCGAGCATAGCCCCAGCGTCGCGTCCGCCGTTGATGTGGGCGTAGAGGTATTCTGGTTGGTACTCGACATCCTGTTTTCGATCAAGCTTTCGCTTGGCCTCCATCGCGGTTGTTGCTGCGTATGGACAGCAAGACGACGCTCGGCCCTGTTGCTTGCGAGTCGTGTAGATCTCCAACGCGTGCTTGCGGCCTGGGTTGGAGTAGATCTTTTTGATCTGATCCAACGGCAAAACCTGTTGAAGCGGATACTCTGCGAACGATAGCGGGATCTTGTCCGGAATCTGCAGCCCGAGTGAGAACGTTTCCCCTTTAAATTCCACTTTGAAGTTTGGTTGGTTCATCCTATTTCAACCTCTTGGCAATCGGTTCTGTGGTGCCCTTTGGTAATGGGATCGACCATTCCAGCTTTTTCGTGGACGTGTTGACTAGGAGAACGATCGGCGCGGTAGCTTTCGCAGTCGCGAGCCACTTTTTGCCCAGTTCGTCGTCATCCTCGAGGAACTCGACATCTTTGACGATCTTCGCGGCATTGTCCCAAAAAGTGTCGTCTTGAATGGTCGTCGTATACTCAACGCTTTCGGACGTCGTTTTCTTGTCGTGAACGACGAGCAAAACGCAATCCTTCAAGCTTCCAGATGGCTGCGGTTTCGGATCGTCTGGTTGCTTTTTGTCGTCAACGATTGTTTGATCGATGACCGTGTCGTCAATCGGTTTGCGTTGTTGTTCGCCATCGAATGCACCCAGCATCCAAGCCGCGACGATTCCAATAAACGCGAGGATAAACCAACCGAAAACAGGTTGTGACTCGGAGTCCTTGCGTGTTCCTGGTTTAGGCATTGTCGACCCCGTCAGTCTTCACAGACCCGCGAAGATAGGGTTTGCCGTGCATCCGTTCGCAGAGGATGATTGTTAGTTGGCGATCACCGCGAAAGATAGCATCGGCTAGAAGCGACTCGCATTTCTCCCACGTTTCCGAGTCCGCGCTTGCGTCGTCTGGGTCGGTCGGTTTCTTGGCCACAATCGCGTCATTGATCCAATTGGCGATGGCATGAAGTCCGCGAAAGATCCACGCGGCGAACGTGACGAGTAGAGCGAGTGCGAGGTTAGCCAGTCCACCCAATCCGCTTGAGACCGATTCGGGAATGGAGCTTTGTAGGTTCCCGTCTTGCGTGACGTATGATGTTTTGTAGTTGATCGCAACCGCCGCGGCGTTGCCAACCCCGCTGAGATTTGCGGCGACCAGCACGACGAGAAACACAGCAATCGCGATGAGTGGCAATTGTTTGGACGACATACAGTTTCGGACTCCGATCGGCAGGTGATGGATGATTCCGAAACATCGTAGCAGACGCGAAAACCGTGTCCCAAATTCGCAAATGTAGTGGATCGCTCCGCCGATCCTTGTGCTAAAGAATGATCGCGGAGCGATCAACGACTTTATTTTTTCTTAAACTCCACGTCGTACGTCTTATCAAACACTTTGCCCAGCTTCACCGCTTCCGCTGGCAACATCCGCAAAAACTCCTGCCGCAAATCTGGATGAAAGTTCAACACGTTCAGTTGATACTTGACCCGCGATTCTTTGCCCGTCACGACGATATTGGCAATCCTGGATCTTCGTCGCGTTTCGCCCGACCACACGAGCGGCATGAGGTGCCCTCGTCGTTGTTTTCTGCCAGTGTAGGAAGTCCAGTAGGCTTTGCTGCCGTAGGTGAGGTTTTCCCCTTGTCTCGGTCGATACCCTGCCGCAAGTCCGTGCGCCTTTGTGAATCGTTTCGGCGTAAGTTTGGCGTGATAGTAATCAGCGATTGATCGAAAACCAACGCGTTTTGCCGCGTTGTGTTGCTTGATGAATTTGCGTGGCGTTGTGCCCCGCTCTTTGACTGATATTCGTAACAATCTATACCCTGCTAGGATTGATTCGGCACTTCTTTTGGCGATGCCATCGCAACCGGAACCGCTTCCACGGCTTCCGACTGTCGCTGAATCATTCTATGCAACGTTGCAATGCACATATCGGCAAGCGTGTATGTGGATCGATTCATTGCTACGCCCGGTTGAAGCAATCCATCAATGACGATCAATGCATCCATCGGATTGTTCGGGTTGATGTTTCTTTGTTGTGGTTGCTGTTCTGCTTGGCTCATACTAGATTCCTGTTACTGTCCAGTTGGTTCCATTCGATCGTACTTTGACGTTGCTACTACCACCTCCAGCAACAGTGCTCCCGAAGGTCGTAACACTCGAGTCTGTCACGTTAGCTTCGTGTCCTGCGTTGGATGCTGCCGAAGGTAAGGTTGCAACCGTGTAATTACCGCACTTTGTAGTGCCGGTAAAAACAACACCAGTATCTAAGATACTGGCCCGCAGAGTGTTGTCCGTGTAAAAATCAATCGGGTTTGACGTACCGCTTGTGACAAGTACAAGACCGTTTCCACCGCTCGGAGAACTGATAACCGTGCTACCCGGCCAAACGCTATGCGCGGAAGAATACTGCCTTAACGCTGCCTGGCCTGCGTCCGACTCTACTATAATCGCAGATGCGGCAGATGATCCCGCAGACGTGTTATTTATCAACATGCCAACAGATGCGTTCGATGCCACCAACACACGAAACGGGAGGCTTGTATCGGCTAATGCACCAACCCCAAAACCAGTTGTAGCAATCACACTTCCGCGTAGCACTGTTTCGGTTATCGAACTATTACCCAGAATGACTTGGTTTGATTTTTCAATCAAAACTCCTTCTCCAATGCCGATATAGTTCGTCAGCGCGGTAGCCGACGCAACGCTTCGATTGGCAAAATTCCCAATCAAAATTCCTGCGGTATCTGTCACCGGTGAATTGGCTGGTGTCACGCCATATCCTGCCGATAGACCGATTGCAATCATGTCGCCAGTTGTGGCATTGAAAAGAGAATTGTAGCCAATAGCAGTAGCGTAGCCGGTCGTGTTGCTATACGCCGCCTGGTAGCCGACGGCAGTAACGTAACCAGTAGTATTTTCTCGAGCTGCGTTTGTGCCTACTGCCGCTACAACGCCTGTGGTGTTTTTTAGTGCAGCTTCATATCCGACCGCTGTGACAATTCCCGTTGTGTTTAAGTATCCGGCTTGATAGCCAACTGCTACGCTGTTAGAAGTTGTATTTGATTCTAGAGCATTGTGCCCGACAGCAGTAGCTAACCCTGTTGTGTTTAATCGCCCTGCATTTACCCCTACGGCAGTGAGTCCTTGTCCAGTGTTGTATGCTCCAGCTAATTCGCCGATTGCTGTCATAGCACCATTGGCCCCAACATATCGACCGGCATTGTGACCGACAGCGGTGATTGCACCAGTCACGTTGCCCTGTCCTGCGTAATACCCTACAACCGTTACGTTACCAGTCGTTGTTAAAGCACCGGCTTCATCTCCCACGTACACACCATTGCCGACAGTGTTTGCCATACCAGCAGCGTTACCAAAAGCAGTAGCATGACCGTCCGTGTTAGAGAGTAATGCCCATTTTCCAACAGCAGTTGCAACTCCAGTGGTGTTGCTTTCTAGTGCTCGAAATCCTAATGCAGTGACATGACCAGTAGTTGTTTCTTTACCAGCATGGTAACCAATCGCGGTGTTACTGCTTGGGATGTTGTACAGCCCGGTTGTTGATTTCGTGAGAGCTAAATATCCTATCGCTGTCGGTAGGCCCTCAGCCCAATCGATTCGGTCGAAGATTTTAATTTTCTTTCGAAAATCAGAAGAAGGTTCGACAATCATTGACTGTGAGGTCGTGATTTTCTTGACACTTACGCTGTCGATCTTTCCATCAAAGTCAGATGTTGGCTCGATCAAAAACGTATCGACAGAAGTCGCAGTAATGTATTCGGTGTGCGTTGCGTTTGTGCTTTTCAGACCTCCCCAAACGCCCCCAAAGTACATTCGCACACTTCCAACAGTTGCCGCTGAGATTGTGAACTCTACCTTGTATGTGTCACCAATCACACCGGCTGTACTGGACTGAGAAAGAGATGCGGTTGCACCTGCGGTATGAAGTGCAGTGCCAGACGACCATGACCAATTAGTTCCTGTCCAACCGGTTAGATTTGTTGCAAAATTGCCATTGGTGACAAGCTCTGTGCCGAGAGTCCCTTCTATTGACAAGCTGCCGATGACAGTTTGATTACCGTTAAATGTGTTAGCCTGATCGTAGTACGCTGTCTGAGCATGTTGCTGCAACTTGGTCAGAACACCCGCAAGATCCGATGCGTTACCCGATGCGGCGATCGCCGCAAGCTGCAATGCCGATCTAGCGGCGGCTTCGTTTGCTAGCGTCAATAACGACCGGCCAAACGTAGTCGTGCTTAATGCAGCGATTGCGGCCAAGTCTGAGTCGAGCGGCGGCGCGGGTGGCTGCGCGTTTGGGTTTAGATTGATCGTTATAGGTGTGCTCATGGTCTCAACGCTCCGCGGTTCACGATGCACGGGCCTTTCAACCCGGTCGAATACTTGCCAGCACTGTCAAGCAAAACCATCTCGTGAAAGTATTGGCTTGCGATGTCTGTTTCTTTAGGCCCACAGGGTAAGTCACAATACAACGACGCCAACGCTTCACCCTCGACGCGATCGATCCATGTGATTGTGAACGTCTTCAACGGTGACGCGTCTCCAGCTTTGCGGCGTATCGTCCAAATCAGACTGGCCCCTGTCGCGTCGAATGCTACCGGTGGCGTTCCTGTGGTAAACGCAAGATCGAACGCGTGATCGTTGTACTGGTCTAGCTTTAGAACGTATTCGTCAGCACGCTTTCCGATTTCCCCGGCTTCTAACTCTTGGGACATTATTGATACTCCACGACGATTGCCACGTCGTACGCGTCGCCATAGTTGGGAATCTGATCGGCGGGTGTTCGTCCCTCAAAATACACTTCGATTGCTGAACAATTCAGATACCCCGCGATTGCGGCCATCTCTATCAATCCAGGTTGGCCGGACGTTTCGCAACTGACGATCTTTTCTATGATCGTTGCGGCCTGTCGAAAGTGTTCATCGATCGACAAATCTACGTTGTAATGATTCGACAAAACAGCAATCGCAGACCCTTGGCCACGCCAACAGTTCGGTGATCCGTCTTTATGGAATCGGTAACCCATCTGCGAACTGGGATAGATCACAATGTACGGTCGGAGCGTTTTTTGTTGCTGTGGTGTCAATGTCTCCGCATTTAAATCGGATGTTCCTATTCCATCGAGATAGATTCGTTCCGCGACGAGTTCCGCGTTTGGCGGGTCGATGCCCATCCAGGTCGCGACGTGCACGCATTCGGAGAACGTTTTCTTTAGTCGCTCGAGTGGGTCTAGAATTACTCCCATTTATCGCCTCGCAATTGTTTGACGATAATCTGGCCGGGTTGTCTCGATCGCTGAGAACCGAACCAAATGGAGCTGCATGCGTGAGCCTTTGCGGGTGATCTCACAGATCGAATACACTTGACCGCCGACACCGCCAATGCGAATGTGACAATTCAATCGATCGGTGATCTGTGCCGCGTCGCAAAAGACGTGTCGCCGAACCTCTTTGGATTCTTGCATACCTTTGCGAACGCGTTGGAGAAACTCGCCATGAACGACAGCCATGTCGACCAATCGCCAAGCGACGTTGGAATTCTCGCGGTATTCAACTTTGGATGTCGACGTAGAAGACTCGCCGAAGTAGACGCGGTGATTCGCTAAGGCTGCGTCTACGTTTTGCGAGTGAAGGGACATGGAAAAAGCCGTTCTTTGTTGTTAGTTCTTAGTTCGTGGTTCTTGGTTCAACGAAGAACGAAGCACGAAGAACCAAGAACGGTTTTACTTTAGCCAAGCTTCGATGGCGATCTTGGTTTTGTTTCCGATTCCGTCGACCTCTTTCAAATCTTTTCCATCGGCGACGAACTGCGCCACAGCTTCGCGATTGGTCAAACCGTGAACCGTCAAAGCCTTGGCCCATTTCTTATCGAGTGTTGCAAATGATTCGTCTAGTTCGACCTCCAGTTCTAGCTCTTTGGCTTTCTCCGGTTCCTTGGTTGGAGTCGGTAGATCGTCAGAGAGTTGATTGAGCGCGTCAGGATCGACAGACGGTTCGCTTTCTGGCTTTTCAGTCGCGAGTGGTTTCGCCTTTGATTCTGCTTTGCGTTTTACCATCGCCGGTTCGCTGGCAACGGGTTGCAACGAAACGTTTCCGAAACGGATCAACGATTGAACGTTGCCAATGGGTTGCTCTGTGGTCAACGTTCCGATGCAGTCACCTGCCTCGATCACTTGACCCTCAAGCGATACCTGTCCATTGGCAATAATGGAGTAAATTTTTTTCATGGATCTTTTCAAGCAAAACAGGAGAGCCAACAACCAGCTAAACGACTTAGCTACCGGCTGCTAGTTTGAGTTGATTCAATCGCACATCGACAAACAATTGTCCGCTAGTCTTCGCCTTGATCGCTCCACCCGCTTGCGGATGGGCACCGGATGCAACGGCCAGCTTGGTCGACATGTTGTAATAAACAGAGGCCCCGACAGAGAACGTCGTACCGGACGCAGAGTCGAGCGAAACCAAACCGTCGGTAATGATCGGTGCTTTCTCGCCGGTCGCATAGGCTCGCGAGCCCATGACGTAGCCGAGCAATCCGTCAGTTGTCTGGACGATTGCGCCCGGAAGTGTTTCCGCTAGGCAAACGTACTCTTCGCGCCCGTCGACTCCGCCCAAATCTTTGATCAACAACGACATGATTTTTTTAACCCTGTGAAACTGTTTGGTAGTGGATCGCTCCGCCGATCCTGATTCCCCGCACTAAACCGCCGAAGCGGTCTAGTATGTTTTTGATGAAATTTGTTTTTCAGAATGGATCGCGGAGCGATCCACTACAATTAGTCGACGTCGCATCGAACTAGGCCGCGAGCCTGGACGATACCAACACCGATGTCGTGGAGTACGTCCCAGCCCATTCCCCAGGTTCCTTGAGTGAGAACATAGGATCGAATCGAGGGAGCCCGCCCGGTTCCTTGACGGTAACCAGCTTGCAAGGTGTTGGTTCCGCTGCGTTCTGCCCCGTACCATCGTGTGGGATCACCAGCAACAAAGATTCCGCTATCTGGATTCTCAACACCGAGATCTAGACGGGCGTCGCTGTGAAGCATGTACTCGCCATCGTGCGGGTTGAGATCGCCGACCATAACCGACGAACCGGTGATCACCTTTGTCGAAGCGGTCGCAACCTTGGCAGCGGCTCGGTGTGTTCGCGGAACGATCACATGCCCCATCATTTGGTTGAGTGCTCGCGGGTTCCCGTTCGCTTGTTTGACGGATGCCAAACCGATTGCTGTTTCTGCTTTGGTCAAACCGGCAACGTCGAGCGGTGCACCGGTGACAATGTTTCCGCGGTCAGCGTGGAACAATGCGACCGAATCACTTAGCGTCGGGTTGTTGTGTAGCAATGCGTACACCAAATCCGGTCGGAGACGTGCAGCCATGCGGCCCATCTCTTGAGGAATGCGAGACTTTACGTCAATCCGTCCGTCGATGAAATCCATATCATCGAACACTAGATCGCCGGTGTACCGTGCGATTGCGTACGGTTCGCCAAAGTCCGCCATCTTGACCAGCTTGGCCTTGGTTCCGCGTGTATGCTTTTTCATACCGCTTGTCGAATCCAAACCAATAGGCTGATTCATTCGGAAGTCGTTCCAATCGACCGAATCAACCCAACCGATTGTCGAATCTTCGTACTCTGCATATCCAACAATCACACCGACGTTGAGCAACGCGGTAAAGACTCGTGGCAAATAGGAATCCGAAAACGCACGTTGCACCATTTCTTCAGGATCTTCGGAAACTCGCTTTCCGCGAAGCCTCAAAACGCGTTCGGCTGTCTTCACTGCCGAGTCGTGTCGCATCTTTCGACCGACGTCTACAATGCGTTCGACTTCTGAATTGCCTTTCGACTTCAGATCGTCATTGAATCGGTGCAACCAATCCATTTTCGACCGCGTGAACATGATTTGTGCCGCGTCGGTACCGAAAACGGGATTGTCAAGTTTATAACCGGCGCGGAGCAAGACGGCGCACTGAAGGGCCTCGATGCTGGCTCCTTCGACTGAGTGGATGGCAGGTGCACCGCGGTTTACTCCGTCACCGGTTTGTTTCGTTGGTTTGCTAGATCGGTTTTGAAGATTGAGGAAGAACTGTTGACCGGCTTTCGCGGGTGACCAACCTTCGTTGATTGCTCGTTCGACTAGCTTTTGTGGAACTTCGTTTTCGCCACCGGAAGCCATTTCCATGATTCGCGAGATCCGCGATCGTTCCGCTTTGCGTTCGGCTTGCGCGTCGACTGTTGCAACTTTCTTATCGCTTGCTGGCTTGGAGCGAGTCGATTCGCTGGCCTGTTCGGTTGCGGTTTCGTCCTCATCACCTTCGTCGGCTGTTTCGTCGACTTCGTCCTCGACGTCTTCCACGTATTGCTTTTGTCGTGACGTGGTTGCGGTTGTATCCGCTGGGCGAACTCGCCGCGTGGTCTTCGTTCCTCGGTTGGTCTTAGCTTTGCGAGTTGTCGCTGACATGGTCTCGGTCCCTAATGATTGTTCGTTGGTGCTCGTCGCACGATTGCGAGAAGAATTTACACCACGTTGTTTGCGTGTCCCGTTTTTGCATCGTCGTGGATCGCTCCGCCGATCCTCTTTCACCTTCCCGCGAATCAACGCCCTCTTATCCGCCGGTTCATCGACAATCGAAGTCTCGCGCGGTTCCCACTTGAGCACAACACGCATTGGAATCTTGCGAGCTGTGTACTTAACTCCGTCGACTTCGTGAGATTGCCCAGGCTCTAGCCACTTTGTATTGCGTAACAAATAGCGTGCACCGATGGAAACAGAATCTAGATCCCGTTCGGCAACGCGTGTAAAGATTGGCTCCACGTCGGACGCTCGCGAGAATCGAAGCGTCGCCTCGACGGCGTGTTTAGTGATCGTAAAATTGAACACGGAACCGATCACATCTAGCGATCGGTACGTGTTGTGATCAACACGCAATTTCATGCGTGTCGGTGTAACCATGCCGGACGGTACCAAAACCTCTTCGTACTCAACATCGTTTTCCCAGTCGTAAACGGTGACCGGTGAATCGGTGGCGATGACTGCACGAACGGTGCGTTTCTCGCGGTCGAGGGTATTAGGTGATTCCTCAACTGCGGCCATTCGGTTGATTGAACGATACTTTGTAGTGGATCGCTCCGCCGATCCTCTTTTGGTACCAGTCAAACCAGGATCGACGGAGCGATCCACTACTTTTTTTCGTGTTGCAACTGGCATTACTGTGGCTCCGTTGTTGTGCTGTCCGTTGTATCGGTTGGGTCTGTCGTGTCCGCTGGATCGATCGGATCGTCGAGTTTGTTATCCTCTGCGTCTTCTGCATCAAGTGCGTAAATGCTCTTGATCAATTCGACATCCGTCACCGGCAACGCTCCGATGATCGGCGGTAGATCGTTCCGCGCGAGCTCCGCGTTATCCTTCTTTCGAAGTCGAATCACTTCGTCGGATCGATCGCCGTTCTCCGCGCAGACCTGGGTAAACGACTTGGTTCCGTTCTCCAACTGGATGCGTTGGGCCATCGAATCCTTCAACGCGTCGACCGGTGGCGGCTTTGGCCAAGTCCATGCGATCGGCAACACGCAATGCGGAAAATCGTATTGCAATTTGCGTGCAATCCGATTCATTGGCGTTGGTCGCAATAGCTTCAACATCTGAGCGATTCGAACCAATCGACGCAGAACCGGATTGAGCATCCGACGTTCTAGCCGGCGTTGGAATCGGTCGATCGCTTTTCCGTACCGTGCCCCGTCGAACCGTGCGGAACTCATGTTGTGGTTTTTGGCCGACCGTCGAAAGATCATCAACGGCATTTCGCCAAGCGTCCCGGCTAAATCGGTGTGTCTCTGTTCCCGGTAGCTGTCGTACGTGATCCCTGGTTGACTCGCTTTCAATTCGAACGGCTTCCATCCAGGCGGAGCATACGAACGTGTTCGCCGACGCACCGCAACGTTTTCATTGAGTGGCTTGGAAAAGTCCGCGTCGGGGTGATCGCTGTACATGATCACGGAGTAATCGGCAGCGGCCCGAGCTGCGTCTTGCACTTGGTCGTCATAGTCCCGCATATCGGCAGCGGTCGGCAACGATGACGCCATCGGTGGCAATCCTCGCCGTTGCATCGCGAACCGTCGACGATAGCAGTGGAGCGTGAATTCTTTTGGGAGTTTCGCTTTATCGCCTGGGTTGCCTGGGTCGCAAACGTGATAAAACTTCACTTGCTCGGATTCATCCAATTCAATCCCGCCGTAGATGTTGGGATTGTGCAGCGTCATGTCAAACGCTTCGGCGCCGAGATCGTGCAACCGGTAGTCTGAGATTTTTTTCCCGACGATCTCCTGAACCAACATTTCGCCGTTGAACAAGTATTGAGCGGTCCAACCCTCGAGGAGATCGACCAAACTCAAATCGTCCTGAAACTCGCAGTTCGCCGACCAATACTTTAGCAACTGTTCGATTTCGCTATTGAATCGATCGTCATCCGTGAGCACTTGCAACGTTGGGCCGGTCGAGCCGACAACGTTGGTGATGTGCGTTTCAATACCGCCATCGATCACCGCATTATTGTTAGCTTCGTGCCGGCAACGTTGCTGTAGTAGCTTGATGTCTGCGGTGAGTGCGTCGTTGATTTCGTCGGAGACGGGTTGCCAATGTGCCTCGTTGAGACGGTTGGTTTCTGCCGCTTCCCAGCGTCGTGCGACGTGTTGCTGTGGGTAGTCGACCTCGACGGCTCCCCAAGCGGTACCGACATCGATAGTCCCGAAATAGGCGGCAGGCATTTTATCCACGGGTGTACCTCACGAGTTGATCACGTCCGCCCGATTTTGCAGCGGCGGCGGATTTTGCTCGACGAATGACGGAGTTGATAGCGGCAGTCGCTCCGGCTCGATCAAATTCGATACGGTCGTTCATATCGAACTGGCTATCGGGAATGACGGCGAGCATGAGAAGAGCGCCCTCGCAGAGAGAAACGGCGGATTCGTAGTTTCCACCGTCCAATGCAGCGATTGCGGAGCTAATTCGTGATTGTAAGTCTGCGATTGTGGCCATTCTGCCAAAGATAGCACGCAGCCAAACCGTGTCCCGAATTTGCACATTCAAACAGCCGTTCTTGGTTCTTCGTGCTTTGTTCTTCGTTCAACCAAGAACCAAGAACCAAGAACTAAGAACTAAGAACGGGCTCTTTGAGCCTGACACGCAACGCACGGCATGACATCGACGCGACCGTGTATTGGGCAGCGGTGCGAAACGTTGGCGAAGTGTACTTCGATCGGCTCGTCGTAGACCGCTTCCGATTGATTGCGGTACCGTTGAACCGACGTTTTCGAGATCCCAACCACGCGAGCAACGGCGCGGATTGGTTCCCACGGGTGATTGTCGATGTACTCTTTGGCCGACTCAGTCAGTCGACCATATCGACGCCGGTCGTGCTCGGTGAGAATCGAGCGATAGATACGCGACGGGTCGACGCCTGTCTCCCGTTGAATCCTTTTGATTGATTCCCCAGATTGGTATCTGTGGCGAATCTGTTCCACCAGTCCGTTTGTAGTCGTTGAGTCCATTGCATCGCTGGTTATGGGCCTCTCTATGGATTACCGAGCGATTATAGGAACAACCAACCACATAGTGTAGTGGATTGCTCCGCAATCCTTTCTTCGTTCTTGGCTGTTCATTCAGAAGAGGATCGCGGAGCGATCCACTACATTATTCGATAGAATCGTGTTTCGATGGTGAACTGATTCGAACCGGCTGTCGATTCGTCCGAACGTGCGGAACCGTCCGCAGGATACTCGTTCGTCATTACCGGGTCGGCTGTCATGTTATCATACAATTCGCGACGTGTGACCCTTATCGATTTCCCGCCCCGTAAATCGGCGAGGAAGTAAAACGGTTCAATTGTCGCTCTTTCGCTGTGATGTGCGAACCGTTCGCGGCGTGTTCCGTTCAAGTCGATCTCCGGATGTTGGTCACCCGTGTAAACGACCCCCTCAAGGAACGATCCTATCGCGTTCCCCGCCGACACGGAATTGTCACCGGTGGGCGCGAGCTGCATTTCCTCCAACGGTGTCACCCAGTTCTCTTGATAAAACGAACGGGACCGAACAAACCAACGTTTTGTGTGCGTTGTCGGATTGCGGAAAATGGCCAACTTTGGCGAGCGAATCGTGGGCACTCCCTCGGCTGACATCGGAGCAACCGACGAGATCCGCCGGCATTGGGCCTTGAGTGCTCGCAATTGGTAAAACACCGTCGCCGAACCTGTATCGACTGGGTAATCGTCCGCCAAAAACGCCCCAGATGTTCGGACGTTGCCGGCGTTGACCTGTAGCGACTCAACGACGAAGTTGAAAATAGAAGTCGAACCGGAAAAGAAGTTATTCGTGAAGTCGTCGATAATCGCATGCAACTCGCCGTCCCACTCACCCGCCGACCGAACCGCGAAAAGTTTTGATTCGACCACCTCATCGTCAGAATCAAGCACTTCCACAAAAAGCGTTAACGAATTATGCGTTACCGTCCCGCCGGCGTGCGGGTCGGGTCGCGATACGTTGAAGATGCCCAATACGATCCCCTCCGCGCGGTATCGACCTCCAACCAACGCAACTTGCCCAAGAAGTTCGCCAATCATTTTTTTATTCCCTAAACGACGAACCAAGAACGAAGAACCAAGAACGGATTTATAACCTCACTGCAACGACTTCCGCCGAATCGTTGAACGTTGTTTGCGTTCCTGATAGGTTGAGCGTGAAGTTTTGATGGGTATCCGCCGTTTGGTCGGTGATGTTCCGACCCCAGCCGACTACGTTCGAACGCGCACTACTGGCCAGACCGAGCGACGTGTGAGCGGTTATCGTGGTTCCGGCTGTCTGCAATGTCGCGTCTTTTCCGTTGCGATTGGCCGACAATCCTAGCGAATACGTGATCAGACGACCGTTTGGCAGATTCGAACGCGGAATCACAACCCATGTGAATCGATAGCGATCCGTCACCAATCCGACCGCCTGAGAATCGCCGTATTTGTTGATCTCTTTCGTACCGGTGAAATTGGTATCATTATCGCCCCCGGTGTAGGTGTGCCGTTGCTTCCACAACCAACCCACGTTGGCCGCTTGGTAGTCGCGTCCGCGTTTATGGTGCATAAGTTCGTTCCGTGTACACTTGGTATTCAAATCGAGCATTGGCCGGCACGCTGAACCACAATTGTAGATCGTTTTCGCTCAACGGCAGGCTGATTGTATTGGTTTCCACTTCGCCAGTCGAAAGAACCGTAACCGCAAACGTGTCAACGAGTGTTGTGCCGTCGCTTTCGTAGACCGAAACTGTTACCGCGTACGATGATGATGGCAACGGTATCGCGTTTGATCGCCGCATTCGAATCGTCATTGAGTGACTAAACTGACTGCGAACGAGCGTTGTCCATGAGACCGACGAACTTAGCGAAGCAACCAACGGCGAACCACTCGACGACGTGAACCGATACCAACGTTGCTGGTACTCGAACCACTCTTTCGCGTCGTCGACCGTGACAATAGTCACGCTCCCGCCGGCTCCGGATGTGTACGGAATATAGACCCGATTGGCCAAACGAGAATCGACGTTGAGGCCATCCGGTAGCATGCGAAATACAATGAGATCGTAGTCAAATTCTAAATCGTCGGTCGTGATCGCAAACGCTCGAACGTCGTTTTCGTCCAGCTCGCAGACGTCGACGAAAGAAACATGGCTTAACGCTTGGTGCACTCGATCGACACTTGAGACACTGGCAATCGAAAGGGGCATCGCTAGTTCTGTTGTTCCGCCGGGTGTGTTGAATGTCATTCCGGTCGGTTGTTGCCAAGTGTCGCGCGGCCAATACCCTTGGCGCCCATCGCATTCGATCGTTATCGCGTGCTCATGTCGCGTCGACACTTGGAGGATCGCCAAGAATTTGCCGACTCGCGGCGTGAGGTTTTCGAAACTCGGAGCCTCGTCGGTTCCGCCAAAAGAGATTCCGACAAGCATCTGATCGCCCAACTCGGTCGTGATCTTGTCGTATACCTCGTCGATCTCGTTCCACTGGTAACGGACCTGTTTGGACATGAACGCGATTGGGGCCCCGAACGTCATACTAGATCGGCCTCGGAGCGTAGTATAGGAAATCAATATCGCCGCGATTGGTGACGATGGAGAACGTCGGCTTGGTTTCGGCTCCGCCGGTTCCGACTGGCAACGTGATTGCAATTTCGGAAATAATGCAATTGATCTCGACCGCGTGTTGGTTTGTCGGTGATTCGAGTGGGTTCAGATCTTTTATGAACTGCCCCGGCCAAAGGAGCGACGAACAACGGCGAGTGTTCACCCGCAGAACATGCCGCGTCCGATTGTAGAATTCGTAGACTTGCCGCGCGAGAGTGGTCATTTCGGTCGAGTCGTCGCGAACAAACGCCCGGCTGTCACGTCTTAAAAAATCGTTGGAATCGAAGCCGACAATGGTCGTGTCGAGTAGTTCTATCTCTTGGAATCGTTCGCCAAAGTCGAGCACTTTTCGGAATACGTTATCAACCTCGACGACGTCCGCCGATGCCGGATAAATTTTTTCGAAATAGCGATCGTCCTCCATTCCGATCGTCAGAAGTAAATCGGCGTACATCAACGGCGGTAGGTGTGAAACGAACAAATCGCCAACCGAATTGTTCATGATTGTCTGCGGCCCACCGATCACGTCGATCGAAACTCCTATTGAGTGCTCCGACTTGAGAGGCTTCACGTCTACGGAGTAATCTGGATCGTTGATGGAGTAAAGCGTATGGCGTTTTGCTCGATCGACCCACGATGTCGGTTTTCCGTCCATCACCTGCATTCCGCCGCCGGGTCCGAATGTCGCGCTGTGTGCTCGGCTGTACAAATTGAGCCGACGAAACGCGGCCCGACTTGTTTTGTGTTCGGCTTTCTTGTCTCCGGTTTCGTACTTGATTCGATCCTTTAGCGGTAACAGATCTAGAATCTTTAACCGGCCTGGAAATCCGAAGTAGCGTCCGGTGTCTGTGTTGATGTTGAAAACGTTTTCATTCTCAAAAATCTGGGAATAGTCAATATTGTTTGCCGTTACGCGGAAGTCCCACGTATGCAACAAAACAAAGTTTCGGTAGATGTGTCGCCAAGCCGCTTGTTCGAGTGCATCCCGTTTGGCGTTCTCACTGGCCAAATCGGGCGTCGATGGGTCTGGAAAAGCGGTATTGAACGCTGTGAGCTCGGTCGACGTCCAACCGTTCGCAAGTCTAGCAAACGGAATAGTGAATACCTTTTTGCGTTTCGCTCCACGGATCACAACCTGATTGAACCGCGAAGAGATCGACCGCTGTAGCGTGTATTGTGTTGTTGGGTCTGTGACCAAGTAAAGATCGAACTGCACGGCGTTGGCCGGGATCGTATCCGACCCTACCGTGATTGCCGTCCGTAGGATCGTATACGGTACGATTCGCAATTGATTGGTTGTCTCGTCGACGTAACACCAATAGCCCAAACCCTGATTCTCTGACAATACCCGGTCAAGTGCTTGCTTGAGTGTCAGCCCGTCGCAATCGATGTCGGGATTGCCGAAGTCGGGAATTTGTGATTCGCTGTCGATATGAATCGGCATGACCTCTTGGAACTCGCGGTTTCGCGGCGATGCGTAGGCGACCAAGTATTTGACGATCTGTCTCGGTGTCCAAAGTGCCAACGTCGTCAAATCGTCGGTGATCGAATACAACCCGACCCAACCGAAGATGTGCGTATCGCGAGCAACGGCAGCATCGGCGAGCGGTGCGGTTTGATCTGGTACCGCGTATTCTGCACTCGTTCGCGTCTCAATCTGTCGAATGTTCCGCTTCGTTTCGTCCGCTTGTACGGTTGGATTGAAATGTGGGGCCGACTCTGCCCACCGCATTTCGTCCAGGTCCGCCCCCTCAAAGCAAACGATGCCCTGATTGGCCTCGGTCGTTCGGAACATCGTGGCAAGGATCGGAGACCTGTCCAACGCTGCGAGCATGCCGACACCGGTGAACGTTTGCTTTCCGGTCGGTCGTTGTACGACGATCGGATCTAGTTCCTCATCCAACTCGTTCATGGCAACGAAGCCGGATTCCTCTTCGCCGGTGTCGTCGACGAATCCATGCCACAACCGCGAACCGTCTCCGCAAATGACCTCGATTCGAACATACCAGCCGTCAAGATTGAGTTTGGTTCGGTTTGTAAACGACCCGTCGCGCTCGGTCGTTGGGCCGTATCGTCTGTGGAGTTGACAGTAGCCGACGTTCGGCGAGACTTGCCAAGCTACCGCCGTGCACGTGAGATCCTCGCGGAGTGTCCAACTGTCCCACCACGATTGCTTAATCGAAACGATCGCGTTCGAATCCACGGCGAGCGTCGAGCCAAACGAAGCGATATTGTCAACAGGTGCAGGAACTGGCATGGGAAACCGTTGTTAGTTCTTTGTTCTTGGTTCTTCGTTTTAATGTAGTGGATTGCTCCGCAATCCTTTTCTTTTGCATGCGTCAGAAGAGGATCGCGGAGCGATCCACTACGGTGGGGTATAACCAATCGCGAGCGATGTATCGATTGCAACCAACCTCCAACGTGCAGTGACCAAAAAAGCCGGTGCAACGGTGACGCGTGTCAATACGGTCGAAATGATTCGCAACCCTGACCACGAAATGAGCTCGCGCACCGGTTCGACAGTGACACCCAGACAGACGAATCGGATGTCGGTCGCCGCGTAACCCTCCGTTTGTCGCACGATGTTGACAGGTGTCAACGACGGGTCGGCGTGGTACACGATCCCAAGTGCCGCCGCATTCGCCCAACTGTCGGCGTATACCGAACTGACCAGTTCAAACTCTCGACCACGTCGCCCGGTGGCGTGCACTGTGAGTCCATCTTGGCCGGGTCGGTGTTCGGTGTCATGGTGCGGAGTCGGTAACCAAATTGCCCCCCGTAGGTCATCAAATTCACGAGATCCAATGGAATAGAGTGACATGATTTACTCTTGATTCCTCAACGATTGTTGTGCGTTGATCGCGTTCGGATTCGGTGGAGGAGCCGGAGCCGGCTGCGTGGGTCGTGCGGTCTCCTTCAGGAGTCGGTTATTTTCCTCCATCAACTCGTTTTGCTTTGCGAGAAGTGCGTGAGTCTGCGTATCAGGCGTTTGTGTGACGGTTTGGAGATTTGCTGCTGTCGCGTCTGCTCGTTGTTGCGGTCGTTCGATCGGTGCCTGTGTCATCGTCGGCATGGTAGTGATGACGCTGGTATCTGTCTCCGGTGCCTGCGTGACAGTCGATGCCGGCGGTAAACTACCAATCGGAACGATCGGCGGTGGCGTGGTCAAAACGCTGGTGTCTGTCGCTGGCGCGAGAATCGGCCTAGCTATCGGTAGTACCGTAGAATTTTTAGTTTTCTCGCGATACAACTCCAATTCCTGATTGATCGATGCGATTTGGGCATCAATAAGATTTGAATATTTTTCTTTATTCGGATCATCTTCGAGAATTTTGGTTTTTGTATACTCCAATTGTTTTACTGATGTTCGCGCTGACATTTCTGGCTTGTTACCGTCGAGGGCGGAAAGCATCGAGCCGATAGTTCCTTCAGGTGCCAGAAGAAAATTTTGCAAATAGAAATCTTTTTGCATTGCGGTCGTTCTGCGGTTCATTGTTTCTCTAACAATGTCACGCATTTTGACTACGGCAGCCAATTCCGGATTTGCGTCATCAAAACTTTGTAGCTGAACATTGCTTTCCGCAGAAATTCTTGCCTGTTTTTGCTCAGGTGTAGCGTCCAATAACCCTAAAAGTCGTTCAGCTTGTTTCGGGTCTGTGCTGATCGCTTGCCGGTTCGACTCCAGCATCTTGCGAAGTTCCGAATTCGGCGTCAACAACGCTTCCATCTCGTCGCGGTAGGCAAGTTCACCGGCAAGATTCGTTGATACTTCCGCTCGCAAATCTGGGTTGGCTGTGATGGCATCAAGTCGGCTGATGGGTGTTCCCGGGTCGTTCATCTGGACCGATTGCAACCGCGATATGCGTGCCATCTCCTCTTCGGTCTTCTTTAGGTCGGCTCGACTTCGTTCTAGGTCCCGGCGTGCTTTTTCGGCTGCGTTGCGTGCGATTGCGGCCTTTGGTGTTTTGTCCGTCGGTGCGAATTGTTTTGCATTCACGTCGGCGCGAGCGATGTCTAGTTCTAGTTTGCGTTGGTTCTCAATCTCGAGATCCCGGTCGCGTGTCAGCGTTTCGAATTTCTTGTCACGTTCGTCGCGTGCTTTCTGGGTGAATGGATCTCGCAACTGACCCATGAAACTCAGTGTTCCGGTGATACTTGAGCGACCCTCTGCGTCGTCTTTGCCCAACACGCTCAACAATGCGGCCGCTTGGTCTGCAATCTCCGTGATTGGAACCGTCGACGTCGATGTGTTGATTGCCATCGACGAAACGTCTGCGATACCGCGAGCGACCGCCCGTTGTTCGGGTGCTCGAAACACCGTTTGAGCACTTGCGAGCATTCCGACCGCTTCAGGAATGGTCACTTTCAGATTGCGGACAATATCGGCGATCGATGTCGCTGTTTCGACTAAGTTCTCAGGCGTTAGCCGGTTGAGTTTTGCCGACGTGGTCAAAAGTTCCTCCGTCTGATCGCCTGGAAGAATTGATCGAACTTCGCCGTACGCTTTGCTCAAAAGACCGCGATCTACAAAACTAGTTTCCTTTTGGATTCTCGGTACAACTTCCTCTTGGACTTTCTTGAACTCTTCCGGTGTCAGGCTGACAAGGTTTTTCGCGGCCTCTTGCTGCCCGATCGCTGTGCGTTCTGTGCGTTCTAACGTTTGTTCTCCGATCCTTTGCAACTCTTTGAAGTGATCGATAGAACTCTGGACGCTGGAAATCAGTCCATCGACTGCCAACTGGGACAGGTTGACCGCCGTCGCCATTTTGAAAAACGTGCTCGTCGTGATTCCCTCGGTGAGTGAAGACAAATCCCCCAGGCTTTCCATCGAGTCGTTCAGATCGTCGAAATCGGTTGACGCTAGGGCATCGAGTCCCGTCTTGGTCTTTTTCGCTTGGTCGCCGACGCCCTTCAAGCCTGCGTCCATCTTCGCTTGTTGCGCGATGATGCGTTGATAGGCTTTGAATAGGTTTGCATCGTCGCCGGTGAGCGTTACGACTGTGTTCGACATGGGGGGAAACCGTTCTTTGTGCTTCGTTCTTTGTTCTTCGTTAAACCAAGAACGAAGAACAAAGAACCAGGAACAGGGATTTGGAAAAGAACGCCGACCAAGCTTCGTTGCCAAAGAACTTGGCCGGCTTCTCTCCCCTCTCCTGCCTAGGAGAATGAAACATCGTAACGAGTTGAAAAACGGTGTCCCGTTTTTTAAAACAGCCGTTCTTTGTGCTTCGTGCTTTGTGCTTCGTTAAACCAACCAGGAACCAAGAACCAGGAACCAAGAACGGTTTTATATGCAAAATCGGGACACAACCCACCGTGCGTATATGCTTTCCCCTCTGTCAAACGAAGAACCAAGAACTAAGAACTAACAACGGGTTTAAAAACCATGCCAGTCTTCAAAGCCGCCGCACTGAAAATCGGTTCTACCTGGATCGGTGGTATCTCCCAACAAACCGCAACCAACGAAGCAAACGT
>JACCDR010392219.1_pt1 | contig 25524 bp, 34 predicted proteins | sample 7446431 | NCBI WGS metagenome assembly JACCDR01 (sample SAMN15323443, study PRJNA562643) | freshwater metagenome | isolation source: river surface water | place: USA:Blue River Watershed | collected 2017-08-17 | reverse complement strand
GGTTCCGCGGTGCCAATTTCCGCTAGCTGCTAAATTTTCAGCATTATAGTAAATTCAAACCACAGCATTACTTACAACCAACCGTGTTGACGCTTCGCTTTGGAGGATGCGCGCGTGGCTGCTTTTGCCGGATTTTCATGTCAAGGCGAAATGAGCGGGCGAAACTGGTCTTGCCTAGAAAGGTAAAGCGATTGTAATCTTCCGGCTGATTTTCGGATTGCAAGGCTGGCATGGGTGCCGGTAGCGTCACGACCCATGAGCAGAGAGGAAACGATTCTTCGTGTCCGTGCGGTGATCGTCGCCGGATATTCAACCGACGAGCTATTTTGGGAGGAAACTGGCTACCGGCACGACGACATCCCGCCAGCCGTGCCGGAAATAGTGGACAGGTGGATACGGGCAAGGTGGGCACCGCCCGGCAGGCGACCGGCGTTGTTGGAGGCCATCCGAAGCCTATAAAAACCGAACCATGATAGACAAAAACAAACTCTCGCAAATCAACGAGAAAATCGAAGCCAAGCAGCGCATCGAGGAAATCCTGCGCTCCTTCGAGTCGCCGTATGTGGAAACCACAGTAGGACTCATCGAGGTCAACAGCGCATCACGGAATGAGGCGAAGCACAGCGATGACGCTACATGGCTGCATCTCCAATACCCAGAAATCGAGTGTGAGCTAAAAGCCCGAGCCACCGCGCTGCTCAAAGGCGAAATCGCGAAAATTGAAGCGTGGCTATCAGAGCGCGTGGTGAACTGAAACCTATGAACAGACCAGCATACAGGGGAGGCGCAAAGAAGGCTGGCATTCGCGAGCGCAACCCGGCACCGCCAGCGTTGGCGCTTCGCAAGGCACTCGCGGCTTATGAACGAATGACGCCGGAACAACGCCGGGCAGCAAGGGAGGCTCGCCGTGGCGGGCAATAAGAGCGGGCCGAAAGCGGATGCGTTTCGTTGGAGCATCAACCGTGCGGCGATGGAGTTTGGCGCGGACAACATGACGCTCGAAAAGCGGCGGCGCGCGGCTGGCATTGAGCCGGGTGAGGACGGCTACTATTCAACGCGGGACATCGCTTCGCTTATCTTCGGAGACAAGGAAGCGGAGACGATCCGCAAGATCAGCGCGGAAGCCCGGCAGGTCGAACTCAAGAACGCCATCACGGAAGGCGAATTGATACCCGTGGCGTCCGTCATCAAGATTTGCGCTCGCATACTCGTTCCCGTGCGGCAGAAGATTCTTTCGTCAAGTCTCAGCGAACAGGAGCGTCACGACATGCTCGAAGACCTCGTTGCGCTGGCGACGAAGGACTGGACGAAGGAAGCATTAGACACATGAATACGGTTCACGAATACTTCGACAAACACCCCGAAGCGAGGGACGATGTGTGGAAGGCAACCCAAGCGTATCACATACCGCACTTCAGAATGGATGGGGGCGCGCACAACTTCTCAGGATTTCATCGCGATGCCGAATGTGTGTGGTGTGGCCGCTCGCGCGAGCTTGTGCGATGGGATGATTTGCCGCCCGAATGTCAGAATCGGCCAGCGTGGGCGGACGTTCCGATTGACGACACAATACTCGGCGAGGAACAGAAGTTTTTTGCACTGCTAACACGCGCGGAAAAAGAAGTGCCGAAGCTGATTGAACGCCACGGAATGAGCGGAGAAACGCTTGCGCTCCTGCACCATACCCACGGCTACGACCCGGAAACGGTTTCTGGAGTTGTGAACGTCCCTGCTGAATTGCTCGCCGAATATAACGACCGCATGGAACGCGAGCGGGCAATGTCGAGGGCCGCGCAAGTAAAAGAAATAATCAGGATCGCCGCATAATGCTTAGCGAGTCTCACATTCGAGCAGCGGAACAAGACCTTGCGTCAAGGGCGCTCCGCATGTTCACGCCGCCGCCCTTGATGAAGGTGGACGAGTGGGCGGACAAATACCGCGAACTCTCCACCGTTAGCAGCGCGCGAAGCGGACGCTGGCGCACATGGAGCTTTCAGCGCGAGCCGATGCGGACGATGACGGATTTAGCCGTTCGTTCCGTGTGCATTTGCGGTGCCGCGCAGCTAGTTGGAAAGTCGGAACTGATTTTCTGCTTCATCGGTCGCCAGATTCACCTCAACCCCGGCCCAATGCTGCTTGTTGAGCCGACGAACGACCTTGGCGAGCGCGTGAGCAAGAAACGGATTCAACCGATGTTCGACGTGACGCCGGTTTTGCGTGAACTCGTCGGCGATCAGAAGTCGCGCAACAGCAACAACACCATCCGCGCGAAGACATTTCCGGGCGGCACACTCAACATTGCGGGTGCCAACACCCCGAATGAGCTTTGCAGCGACCCGATTCGCGACGTGTTGATTGACGAAGTGGACAGATGCAACGAAAGCGCGGGCAAGGAAGGCGATATTGTGACGCTGGCGGAAAAGCGGCAGGGCCAATTCGGCAAAAGCGCGTTCTCGCTCTACGTGAGCACGCCGAGCGGCAAGAAACCGAAGCCGAAAGGTGAAGAACAACCGCAGGGCGTGAGCAAAATTCTCGTGTTGCTCCAAGAAAGCGACAACCGGCACCTTTTTTGCCGGTGCGAGAAGTGCGGATTTCAGCAGGAACTTATCTGGCAGCAATTCAAATGGGATGAAGGCAAGCCGGAGACGGTGCGTTTTGAGTGCATTGAGTGCGGGCACCGTCACGACGACGCTGCACGGCGCCGAATGATCGCAGCGGCAGAGTGGATACCGCAAAACCCATTCAACGGACGCGCCGGATTCTTTCTTCCAGGCATGTATTCCATCGCGGAGCCGGATCGCGGGAACAAAACCATCATGGAGCAGATGGTGCGGGACTTTATCCGCGCCAAACATCGCGGCGCCGAATCGCTCCGCGCGTGGGTTAACACGTTCCTGTGCGAAGCCTTCCTCGGTGAAGATGACGCGGAACAGCCGGATGGCGTTTTGCTTATGCCGCTGCGCGAAACTTACGGCGAAACCATCCCTAACGGCGTCCTTCTCATCACGGCTGGCGTTGACGTTCAGCAAGGCGACAAAAACAAGCACGGGCGCCTTGAAATGCAGGTCGTCGGGTGGGGCGAGAACGATGAACCGTTCATCCTCGACTATCAAGTTGTCACTGGCGCCCCTGATCATCCCGCTACATGGGCGCAACTCGACGTCCTGCTAACGACGCTCAAGTATCAGCGCGCAGACGGAGCGGAACTCATCATCGAGCGTTGCGCGGTGGACTCAGGACACGCGCCTGACAGCGTTTATGCGTTCTGCCAGCCTCGCGCCGCCCGTTCTATCAATGGCGAGATTCAGCGCGTCGTGGCGATCAAGGGATTCAAGGGAGTCGGAATGCCGGTGATGAATCTCCCGCGTAAAAGCGGCGTAAAACGCACGCGCCTCTGGCTTGTCGCCACCAACACGGCGAAACTTTGGGCTTACGGCGTCATTGCAAAGACCATCCAAGGCGCAAAAGCCATCCACATACCCAATGACCGCGCGCCGCTGTTCCAAGAGGACTATTTTCGCGGGCTCACCTCCGAAATGACGCAAAAGAAGTTCAGCGCGGGCGTCGAATACACCGATTTCATCCGCACTAAGACGCCGAATGAACCGCTTGCAACGCTCGTTTATGCGCTCGCGGCGCGTTACTTGCAATCGGTGAACTGGACTAAGCTAAAGCAGAGAGGCGCAGCACAGCCGCCTCCGCCGCCCGCTCCTGCGCCCGATCCGCTCGAAGGACTGGCGCGCGGCTTATTCCAACCGTCCCGGCAGAGCTTCATTGGCGCGCGTGGTTATCGCATCTAAGAGGATTGCTACGGCAATGGTGAAGCCGGAGCACAAAGCCCCTGCCTTTCGGCAAGGGAGCTTTGTAAAACGCTGTAAACGCTGTAAACTCTTGTAAAAGAGAGGATGACTACGTATAAAGGAGCCAGCCGTCGCATTTGGCGCAACCTACGGTGGCAGTAGTCCAAAGACTTACCGTTGAGCCTCACGGCCCCAAGTCGCGCAGCTTTCCCGGCGTGACCGCTTTCGCGGCGGGCCTTGTTCCGATATCGGAATCCCGATATCGCTGCCGCTTGTCTATAAACCCCCGGCAGAACTGCTTCTCGCGCGGCTTATCGGAGCATTACCGACCCCGCGAGGATTTATCTCTGTGCTGTGCGAGATAGTTGCACAACTCGCATATTTGCTGCGCTCGCCTCTGGCACACCCTTTCGGGCTGCGTGAGAAACGAAAGACGCCGCAAGCGGTCTTATCACTTGCGGCGTATTCCAGTCTACGGACTGGCCGGTCTGCATTAGCGCCTCTTTCGAGGGCGTCAGATTGTTAAAATTCGTCGTTCGCAATAAGACTGCGAGTGCGCGCAGAAAAGCCGATCCGCCCGCCCGCGTCAACGAAAAAGTTTGACGTGCTTTCACCCCCGTAGCAGCGCGCTCCCATGGCTATCACCGCAACAGACGGCGTGCCGCAATATCTGCAAGGCGGCGACACAATCCGCTTCACCTTCACGGACGCGGACCATCCGCCTAGCCTTTGGAGCGCCATTTTCTACCTGTCCAAGAACGGCACCGCCATTACGAACTTTTCCGCAACGGAAAGCGGAGATACCTACACCGTTGCCATCACCGCCGCGCAGTCCGCCGCGCTTGCGCCGGGCCTTTACGAGTGGTTTGTGCGCTTTACCGAAACAAGCAGCAGCGAGATTCAGAGCGGCGCAACCGGCACCATCACGGTTCTGCCAAACCTTGCCGCATCGCAAACCGCCACGACCGCGCAAACGATGCTCACCACGCTCGAAACGTGCATCACAAGCCTTGCGGCAGGCACTAATCAGAGCGTGAGCTTCAACGGCCAGAGCTACACGAAAAAGGACGTTGGATCGCTCTACCGGCTCCGCACGATGCTACAAGCGGAGGTTGTGCGCGAACGCGCCGCCATTGACGCGCTGAAAGGCGTCACCGGGCGAAGCCAGTATCAAGTGCGCTTCCAAAACAGCTAAACCTATGGGCTTTTTCTCGAAATTTACCGGGCTGTTTCGCAAAGCGAAGCGCAGTTACGCCGACATCGTTCGCAACAGCAATCTAAACGCTGATTGGGCCGTCACTGGCCTGAGCGAAGACGCGGAGATTTATCAGAACATTGAAGGGATGCGGAACCGTTCGCGCGACCTGTTCAAAACGAACTGCTATTTCAAAAAGTATCGTGATGAATTGTGGGCAAACGTCTTTGGCGCAAATGGCATCTGCCTTCGTATGCGCGTGCTCGAAACTGAGGATCGCGTTGTCTATGCCGCCGACGAAAAAGCGCATCTCGACAAGGCGCAGGCCGAGCATGACCGCTTCATCAACTACGTTCGGAGCAAAGGCGGAAGCGCAATGCGGCGCGAGCTTTGGAACAAGGCCACCGCGAAGGTGAAGGTCGGAGAGATTGACCTTTACGCCTGCGAACTCATCGAACGCGCATGGACTGAGTGGAAGCGCAAGCAATACGCCACCATGAGCGGGCGCTTCACTTACAACGACACATGCAAGCAGATGATTCTTTGCGCCGCACGCGACGGCGATTGCTTCATCCGCATGGTGCGCGACCCCAACGTGAACAAGTTTGGATTCAGCCTGCAACTCATCAACGCGGAGTATTGCGACTACAATCTGAACGTCTCGCGCGCAGAAGGGCGCAACGAAATCCGCATGGGGATCGAGCTTGATGCGTGGGGAAAGCCGGTTGCGTATCACTTCATCAAACGCCAGCCGGGCGACTGGCAGCACGGCATCAGCGCGGGGTGGTATGGCGGCGCGCACGAGCGCATTGACGCACGCGAAATCATCCACTACGGGCGCCCAGACGATGCCGAAAACGTGCGGCCCGCTCCGTGGGCTGTGGCGGTATTCAACAAGGCCCGCCATCACGACAAATACGAGGAAGCGGAGGTTATTGCCGCCCGCGTAGCCGCGTCCAAGATGGGCTTCTTGTGGAGTGACGTGGTGCCGGAGGGCGGCTTCCTTGGCGACCCGCCTGATCCGCAAAAGAGCCCGCAGAGCATTAGCGTGGCACCCGGCGAGTTTCAAGGATTGCCCTACGGCGTGAAGGTTCATGACTGGAACCCGAATCACCCGAATCAGAACTTTGCGGAGTTCCGCAAATCCATGCTGCGTTCAATGTGTGCCGGACTTCCCGGCGCCAGCTACGCCGCAGTGGCGAACGATTACGAGTCCGTGAATTTCAGCGCGGGCCGTCTCGACCGCCTCACGGTGAGCGAGGAATGGAAGCTCTTGCAGGAGTTTCATATCGAGACGGCAGAGCGCCCGATTTTTGAGGCGTGGCTTGAAATGGCTCTCATCACGCGCGCAATCCCGCTGCCGCTCGCGAAGTTCGCGAAGTTCAACAAGCCGGTATTCCAAGCGCGCAGGTGGGCTGGAATTGACGCATTGAAGGAGGGCCATGCAGATACCATCAATCTGCAAAACAAGACGACCTCCCGCACTCTGCTTCACGACGAACGCGGAACTGACTTTGAAGACACGATCATCGAACTTGCGCGCGAGAAGCTGCTAATGGAGGAGCTTGGATTGTCTGATGAAATCAATGGGATTTCCGCCAATGACGACGAGGATGACCAGCAAGAATCAAAACCCAAAAACGGAAAGAAAAACAGAGCATCGGATGGCCGCTTTATGGTAAAAATCGGCGACGAAAATGACTGAGCAACAAAAGCAAAAGCGTCTCGAATATAGCCGGGCATGGAGGGCGCGGAACAAGGCGCACGTCGCGGCCTATAACAAGGATTGGGTGTCGAAAAACCCCGAATACCACTCCGAATGGCAGCGGAAAAACAAAGCAACTCTCAGACAGCGCGCGCGAAACCAATACCACGCAGACGTGCAGCGGAGTCGCCAAAAACTGAAGCAAAAAAGGGAGCGATTCAGGGATGCCTACTGGGCCGCCGCGAAAAGAGCGAGAGACAAGGTGTTTTCAACTCCGCACGGCAGAATCAATAAGCGGCTGCGTGCGCGAATAAAGGAAGGGATTTTCAACGCATCGAGAAACAAATGCCGCGTTGGGAAACTCAAGGAGTGCGTGGGATATACAGCGCGCGAATTGCTGGCGCATTTGATTTCGCAATTCACCGAAGGGATGACGCTCGAAAAGCTGATTAGCGGCGAAATTCAAATTGATCACATAAGGCCACTGATGCTTTTCCGTTTCTCATCCACGAAAGACCCGCAATTTAAGGAGGCATGGGCGCTTTCAAATCTTCGCCCGCTGTGGGCAACGGAAAACGCGATACGTGGAGCGAATCACCGATGGCAGAGAGAGCGCGGAGAGGAAGTGAACATTGCCGCTTGACGTAACTCAGCCCCCGTAGCAGCGCGCCGATTATGTCCAAGACACTCGAACTACCGAAGACACTCTACCGCGAGGCGACTTTTGAGCGCGGCGCGGTGAACGAGGAAGAGCGCACCATCGAGTTGAGCATCAGCAGCGATGCGCCTTACAGGCGCTGGTTTGGTGACGAAATCCTAGACCACTCCGAAAAGAGCATTGACATGGGCCGGATGCGGAATGGCGCCAACCTGCTTTTCAATCACGACCGCAGCTTTGTTCTCGGCAAGATCATCGAAGCGCGCACGGACGGAAAATGTCTGCGCGTGAAGGCGAAGATGGCGGAGAACTCGAAGGCGCAAGACCTATGGCCCGACATCAAGAGCGGCGTAATCAGCAAAGCGAGCGTTGGGTATTCTGTGGAGAAGATGGTTCTCGAAAAAGAGGGCAACCCGAAGAAGGGCGAGGCGGACGTGTATCGCGTCACGAACTGGCGCCCATACGAGGGCAGTCTGGTCACAATTCCGGCGGACGATTCCGTGGGTCTTGGGCGCGCAGTCGGCGACGACAAAATGACCATTCACGTAGGGGCTGAAAAAAATATCGAAAATTCTGTTGACGTGGAAACGCAGCGAAAGCAGCGCGAGCCCAACTCCAAAAATTCTATGAGCGACGAAAACAAAACACCAGTCATTGACGTAATCGCAGAGCGCAAGGGCGCAGTGGAAGCCGAGCGCCAGCGCGTCAAGGAGATCACCGAACTTGCAACCCACTTCCGCACCCACGGCTTGGCCGGGCGTAAGATTGACGCCAGCGAGCTTGCCGCGCAGTGCATCCGCGACGGCAAGACCGTGCAGGACTTCCAGAATGAAGCCGTGCGCGGCAATTTCGCGGAAGTGAAGCCGGTTGAAACCAAGACGCCGGAACTCGGCATGAGCGAAAAGGACAAGCGTCAATTCTCGCTTGTGCGCGCCATGCGCTGCTTCGCCAACAAGCGCCCGCTCGAAGGACTCGAAAAGGAGGCCAGCGAAGCGCACGCAAAGCTCATCGGCAAAGACCCGGAGGGCAGCGGCTTCTTCATTCCTGAAGACGTGATGAATGGCCGGGCGTATCCGAACGGATACAACAAGGAAGTGAACAGCCAGATTCGCGCGCTGTTCAGCAACGTGTATTCCGGCGCTGGCGCGCTTGTCGCGGATGACCTCTCGGCCTTTTCGCTGATCGAACTTCTCCGCAATCAGATGCTCGTCGTCCAGATGGGCGCGCGTTCGCTTTCCGGCTTGCGCGGCAACGTGCCGATTCCTCGCCAGACGGGCGGCGCCACCGCAAGCTGGCTCGCGGAAGACTCCACCATCACCGCCACCCAGCAAACCGTTGGGCAACTCAACCTGACTCCGCACAAGCTCGCGGCGGCAACCGCATACACGCAGCAGCTTCTCGCTCAATCCTCGGTGGACGTTGAAAACTTCGTCCGCCAAGACCTCATGGCGGTAATCGCCATCGCCCGCGACCTTGCGGCCATCAACGGCAGCGGCGTAAGCGGCCAGCCTCTCGGTATCATCAACACGACCGGCCTCTCTACGAACGTCACACTCGCCAGCGCGGAATCGTTGACCTACGCGAAGGCGGTTGCGTTTGAAACCAACGTGTCGCTCAACAACGCCAACGTCGGCAAACTCGGCTACCTCACTTCCATCGGCGCGAAGGCGAACGCGAAGCAGCTTGCGGAAATCTCAGCCGCAAACAGCAACCCTGTCTGGAAAAATGACATGGTGAACGGCTACCCGGCGAAAGCCACGAACCAGATGCCCACCGCAACCGGCGTCCTGTTTGGAAATTGGGATGACCTGATTCTCGCTTCGTGGGGCGAAAACTCCGTCATCGTTGACCCTTATTCGCTCTCGCTCCAAGGCCAAGTGCGCATCGTCATGCAGATGATGTGCGACAACGGCCTGCGCCACGCGGCCAGCTTCGCGAAGGGCACGCTGTAATCTCAACCAACACAATCACACTATGATCACTGACCTAAACGGCCTCACGGCAAAAACACTCTGCGCCAAGCGCGTCGCAGTAGGCGCTGGCACGCAAACCTTCGCTGGCGTTGACCTCAAGGACTTCATCGGCTCCTGCAAAATCACCGTTGACCACAACGAACTGAGCGGCAGCGGCGCAACGTCCATCGTGTATTCGTTCTTGGACAGCGCGGACAACACGACCTTCGCGGCATCGAGCTACCTGCCTACGCCGGTCACTACGACCGCCGCAAGCGGCACTTCCGGCGCTCCGATTGTGGAAGTCACGCTGGACACGCGGAACTGCAAGCAATACCTGCAACTGAAGGCGCTCACCGCGTCTACCACCGCGACCTTCGACATCGGCGCGCAGATCATCGGCTTTAAGCAGGTGACATAAATTTGAGTGAGGGTTGTTTCATCGGGGAGCCCGCGCTGGAAACGGCGCGGGTTTCTTTTTGTGCTTGACCCGATAAGCGAACGGTGGGTATTCCGTGCGCGTGACCAAAAACAAAAAGCTCAGCACAGCCGCCGCCATACTCGGCAGCATCAGCACGCCCAAGAAGGCGAAGGCGGCGCGAAAGAACGGCAAAAAGGGCGGGAGGCCACGGAAGAAATGACACCAATCCACGAACTGCGGGAACAACACCGCGAAACGCTTTTGCTCGCCAATGATGCGTCAATGAATGGAGACATGGCGGAAGCGGAAAAGCACTGGCGGGAATATCTTCGGCACGTCCCGAATGACCCGAAAGTGTTGTTCAACATGGGCGTCGCACGCCAGTTCGCCGCGAAAGGGCTGAAAGACATCGCCGAAATCAACCGGCTTCAAGGCGAAGCAATCGGCTTCTATTGCGACGCCATCGAATCGCCGCACCCTGAGCCGGAGACAAAGGCGGATTGTCTCAACAATCAGGGGCTTTTGCTCGCCAAGATGGGACACCCGGAGAAGGCGAAAATCTGCTTTCACATTGCGCTGCAACTTTGGCCGGAACACCGCGCCGCGCGCCTTAACTTCGCCGATGTGCTCGTATTTGAGGGCGAATACGACGCCGCAGACAAAGAGTTTTTCGAGGTAATCAACAGCGACCCGCAGAGCGCAGGGGCGCAGTTTTGCCGCTCGATGATTTGCCTTGTGACCGGCGATTTGAAGCGCGGCTTCCGTGACTACCGCGCGCGTTTCAAAGTCGCCAGCTTCCCGTCGAAAATCATGGCGACCGATAAGCCGATGTGGGATGGCGAACCGCTGGACGGAAAGACGCTCATCATCACGCTTGAACAGGGGTTTGGCGATCACATTCAATTTATCAGATACGCCGGGGAAATCAAAAAGCGATACCCGGCAAGCCGCGTGCTGTTCAGTGTCGGCGACTCCATGCACCGCCTTCTGCGTGGCGTTGTCGGCCTCGACGGTTGCCTGCCAGACCACTTGACGCCGGAGTTCGCCGCCGCTTGCCCGCCATTCGACTACCACGCGCCGCTTCTGCATCTGCCAGACATTTGCGGCACGACGCTGGAGACGATACCGGGCGAATGTCCTTACATCCTGCCTCAGCCGGATTGGATTCATTTGCCACTACCCGAATGAAAACTTGCCCAATCTGCCAAGGAGAAGTTGTCGGCAAAATTACTAAGGTGTTTTGCTCTGAATCGTGTCGTTCAACGAACAGATACAGGACTCATCGCGAGATGTTCCTGCTGCGCGGAAGGAGGCAGTATTGGAAGGACATAGAGAAAACAAAAATCAAGAGTCGGGAAAAATACCAAAGGCTAAAAGTCAAAAGATTGGCATACTCCAAAATCTGGAAGGCTCGCAATCGAGATAAGTGCAGACTGTATAACATCAAAGCAAAGCATCGAAGGCGCGCGCTTATTGCGGAAGTTGACATCGCAGACAGGCATGTGATTGCGGCTTGGTGGAAATGCGTGAAATCCAAAAGTACGGCCGTGTGCTATTGGTGCAGAGGCTTGGTATCAACGAAGAAAATCCAGTGCGACCATATTATTCCAATTGCTCGCGGCGGCCCGCATGACGCAAGCAACCTTTGCGTTGCGTGTGCCGACTGTAATCATTCAAAGCACACCAAGGGGCTGGTTGAATGGAATAAGAAGCTGAAAGAGCCGACGCTTTTATGAAAAAGAAAATAGGCATTTGTTTCGCTGGCAGCCCCTTACATGGGAAAGATAGGTTTCGCAGTATGCAGCCCGCGCAGTTCCAGCGGTTCATTGACGCATCACCCGGCGCGCAGTTTTACAGCCTGCAATGCGGCCCTCGCGCGCATGAAGTGCAGTTCCTTCGCGGGTGCGTTGACCTCGCGCAATTCATCACGGACTGGACGCAAACGGCCAGCGCAATCCTTCAAATGGACTTGGTCATTACGGTGGACACCGCGATAGCTCACCTTGCGGGCGCTCTCGGCGTGCCTACGTGGATTTTACTGCCGTCCTCGCCAGATTGGCGCTGGCTCATGGGGCGCACTGATTCCCCTTGGTATCCAAAGGCGCGGCTATTCCGCCAAGAAACCCGCGACGATTGGGATCCGGTCATCGAAGCAGTTTGCAAAGCACTACAATGAACATAGACCAAAAAGACCAAAACAAGATGCACGCCAGAATCAGAGTTCGCCGCCGAATGGAAACGAACGGCAACGCAGTAGAAAAAGATGCGGAGTTTGAAGGAATAATGACCACAGAGTTCATCGGCGCAATAATTGCGAATGTTTTGGGCAAGGTCGAATCCATGCAACCACAATGACCATCACCGAATTCATCCGCGCCCGCTCAGCCGAAACTTATCCTGAGCCGCGCACGGAAGGCCACGACATCATCACGGCGAAAATGCTGCCGAAAGTCTGCGCGCTGATACCGGCTGGCGGCACGGCACTCGATATTGGCTGTGGGCAAGGCCCGGCGCTCGAATGGTTCCGTGAACATGGATTCGAGGCGCAGGGAATCGGAACGAACGACGACGATCTGCGCGCATGTCATTTGGCGGGGCATGACGTTCATCGGTGCGACATGCACGCGCTCGGCGAACATTTCGGAGACGCCGCATTTGACCTCGTATGGGCGCGGCACGTCTTGGAGCACAGCGTTGCGCCGTTCTACGTCCTTCATGAGTTCGCGCGTGTGCTCAAGCCGGGCGGCATCCTCTACGTCGAAGTGCCGATGCCGGACACGGCTTGCTGCCACGAAGCAAACGCCAATCATTACAGCGTCCTCGGCGCCCGTATGTGGGCATCGCTGATTCAGCGCAGCGGCTTCACCATAGAGGCGAGCGTGAAGATGGATTTGCAGACGCAAGCCGGGCCGGATGTTTACGTCGGATTCATCGCGAGGAAAAACGCACCATGAAAATCCACTACGCAGGACAAATAGACGGCCCTTTCGGATGGGGCAAATTCGGCCTAAATATCACGCGGCAGCTTGCGGCGCTCGGCCATGAGATTTGCGGAGCGGACAGCGCGGAGGTTGTCGTGATGCCGATTGCGGATCATGCACTAAATCCGGCAACTGGCGCGCGCGCGAAGGTCAACGTCGGCGTGGCCTTTTTTGAGTCGCCCCTTATGCCCAAAGCCGTAGAAAACGCGAAGCGGTATGACATCGTGTATTGCGGTTCAACATGGTGCGTGGAGCGGGCGCGGGCGGCTGGCATCACCAACGCGAAGCTGCTCATGCAGGGCGTGGACGGCGCAATCTTCTCGCCCCAACTGCCGCGCCAGCCGGACGGCACGATCCGCATATTCAGCGGCGGTAAATTCGAGTATCGGAAAGGGCAAGACCTCGTAATTGCGGCGTTTCGGGAGTTCCTAAAAACGCATCCATCCGCGCATCTCGTCTGCTCGTGGTTCAATCCGTGGCCGCAGTTGGTTCGCGGAACGATTGAGCGCCTCGGATGGCAGATTGCGCCGCAATGGTACGCTCAAAAGCAGGAGACTATTTTCTCGCTGCTGTTGCAAATACACCGCATCCCGCCCGAATCCTTCACGATCCTCCCGCCCCTCTCGCACGAAGCCCTCGCGCGCGAAATGGCTAACACGGACTTCGGCGTATTCCCGAATCGCTGCGAAGGCGGGACGAATCTTGTGTTGATGGAATATCTGAGTTGCGGGCGCCCGGTTGCCGCAAACAAGCTGACAGGGCACGCGGACGTTGCAATGTGGATAGACGAAAGCATCCCGGCAACAGAGGATGCGAATGGATGGGCGGAACAAAGCATTGAGGGCATTGTCGGCGCGATGAATCATCTTGTTGGCGTGACGGCGCTGCTGCCCGCGCCCGTCTTTTCATGGGCATCCGCCGCGCAGATCATCGCGGACGACGTAAAGCGGCTTTTGGTTTGACGTAGCGGGCTGGCCGTAGCAGCGCGGCGCTGTGAGCCAAATCACAGACGCTTTCAGTGAACTTTACGCCGCGCAAACAGAAGCGAATGCTGCCATCACGGCGGACTTCACTCATCCTGCGACTGACATCGAGGATGTTCCGGTCGTTGTGGGCGCGGGCGGCTTTGACGATGCGCTCTTTGGCGGCGGAATTGGTGAGCGCGGCACGATCAGCATTCAGTGCCTTGTTTCGACCCTTTCGGCGTCGTCATACACGCCGGAAAAGCCGCATTCCGTAACCGTCACAACCCCGACAACCACGATCACGCGCCGGATAGCCAGCGTGAGCGAGTCGCATGGCATCTACACCATAGAACTGGCGGACTTCGCCACGAAGTAACATGGCAACCAGCGAATACATCATTGAAAACGTGGTAATCGCGATGCTATCCGCGCAGGCTGCGCTTTCCGGCGTTTCGATCAAACATTGGGATGAAGATACAGACGCGGAAATGGATCGCATCAGGGTGCGGTGCGAGCCGAGAAAGGAATTTCTAAAGGCACACAAGGACACGCTGCCCCCTATTCTATGGTCGTCCGAAACAACTATCGAGATTCGTGTCGGCACCCGCACTTCCGCCCTCATCGAGACATACGGGACGGCGGTTGATGCTGCGATGGCGAGCACTCCGGCAGCCGCCGTTACTGCTGCGGCTTCGCTCGCTAGTATCGAGTTCCCATCGGACGAATCCGGCAGCCGACAAGGGGACGGCGCGGAGACGTATGTGCGGGAGAAAAACTACACCGCAATTTTCAGTTGACGTGAAACCGCTCCCGTAGCAGCGCGGGCTTCATGGACGAAGCGCCGAAAATCACCAGTGCGGAAAAGGAAAATTATTCCGCTGTCCTAGCCCAAAAGCGCATCACGCTCAAAGGGTATCAAGAACGCACGGAAAACAAGCAGCCGCAGATCGAGGCGCGGCTGAAAGCGGAAATCGCTAACCTCGAAAAACTGACCAAGTAATATGGCTACTACGATCAAAGGCATCACCACTGTTCAGCGCGGAATCGAGGCCGCTGAAACCGGGATTAACGTCGAAACCTTCGATGTCACCTATAAGCCGGAGTTCAAGGACTTCCTCACCGACTACACCGGGCACGTCGCCATCACGGCGATTGCGGACACCATGAGCACAATCAGCGTCACTGGCGACTGGTACACTGGCAACACCGGGCTTGTCGCCACGGCGTTTGCCACGACGATTGCTTTCGGCAACGACATTGACGGCTACGGACAGACGGCTGGCGGCACGTATGCCGATGAAGTGACAATCGGCCAGAGTCGCGACGGTTTCCGCAAATTCTCCGCCACTTGGACGCGCCACAAAAACGTCACGTAAGAATGAAACAAAACGGGGGAGGAAACCCGCAAGCCTCGCAATCAAATCATGGACGAAAACTCATCTCCGAAATTCCCGACCCGCAACACTTCCCTCGCAATGGCCCTGCTATCGGCAGGCGTCGAACACCCGGAAATCACGCAATGCTATCACGACGACTTTCTCCGCCAGCACGGCGCGAAGGACTTCATGGACGCGCGGGACCGGGTAATTCCCGATTTACAGCGGCGCGGCATCCTCGGGATCGTCACCTACACCTTCAAGCTCACGCCGGAACTCGACATGTTCGTGAAGGCGTATAACTCGCAGATGGAGGCCATGCAGAAGGGCGAGACGGTCACGCTGGAGAACATTGACCCTACGGACGCCGTGCGGCTCGCGGCGACGATTCAGCACAATAAAAACGCGATTCTCCACAACCTGCGCGAAACGCCTCCGCTCGTGTGTATCAAGCGCGGAGATGGTTTCTGCATGGTGAGCGCGAACGCATCGCCTGAACTGCTGGAAAAACTGCATATCCAAACGAAATGAACGACGAACTCACAAATCCAGAAGACCAAATCACGCCTCCATCAGCAACGCCAAACCACGGGCGCACCTTTACATTCATGGGGAAGACGCTCAATCGCTTTTCGTGGCACCATTACTGCGCGTGGCTGCGCCTTTTCGAGTTCGGAGACGTGAGCGGACGGGAAGCCGCCCCTGTGCTGCTCTACCTGCTCCAACGCAATGCCGCTGGCGTTGACCGCCTGCGCTCAGAAGCGCAACTGTCCGCATTTCGCATCGAGGCTGGCGATTGGGCAGAGCGGACGCCGGAAGCCCGCTCGCCCGAAGCATTCGCGCTGTATCAGGAAATCCTTGCGGATCGCGAGGATGCCGGGCGCGTGACGGTGAAGACCAGCGGCGTTGGCGACGTATCGGGAAACGGATAACGCCGGGAGACGCGGAGTATTACGTTGCGCGTATCTCGGCAATTCTCCACGGAAGCCTTACGCCGGATCAAATCCTTGGCGAATTGAGCTATGCCGACGTTCTGCGCTACATCAACTGCGCTGACTTCCTAGCCGGAGAGACGTTGACGCGGCGCGGCCCGCATGGCAGCGGTTGGTAATGCCAGTCACATACGATTTGAGTCGCTTCAAAGCCGCCGTCGCCCGCATCAGCAAGGTGTCGAAAAAGACGGGCTGCGAACTGCTCAATCACAACCTTCTGAAAGTCGCCATCGGAAGCAGCAACGGGCGCGGCCTTGTCCACTACACCCGGAAGGCGACGGCTGAGCGAATCAAGGCCGATATGCGCCAGATTGTGCCCACGGTCACGGAATCGCCATCCGGCAAGCGCGCTCGCAGAACATACGGCAGCGCGCCGCGAATTATCGCGCTCGCGGCGAAATATCTTTCTTCGCGCGGCGTGCGCCCTCTCAATGGTTCCAGAAATGAAATGGATCATTACAGGCAGCAAATCAGCAACGTGTGCGCCGCCATACTGGCCGCTAAGCTGAAATCGCGCGCATACATCGCGGCTGGCTGGCTTTGGGCGGCGCGCGACTTGTCGGCGAAGGTGCCGGGCCGCAAGCTCACCCGCGTTGCGCGTCGGAACATGCCGACGAAAGAAGAATGGACAGGCGGCAGCGCGTCGCAATCGTGGGGCGTTCCGGCAAGCCCAAACAGCCCCGTTGCGGCTCTATACAATACCAGCCGTGGCGCGAATATCGTCGTAACCGGCGACGTGTATCAGGCGGCAATCAACGACGCCATTCACGATATGAACATCTACATGGTGAAAAAGATGGCGCATGAATACGCCCGTGCGGTGCGAATTTAGTTGTTGACGAAATCGAGCGTTGGGTTAAAAGGCGCGCATGAACGATTTCCAACTCTGCGAAGACTGCCTAGACCCTGAACCTCTTCTTGCGTCGCCGGAATGGGCGATGGAGGAAAAGCTAGACGGGCACCGCCGCATGATGGTGAAGCGCGGCGAAGTCGTGAAGGCGTTCACACGCGGCGGGCACGAGGTCGCGGTGCCGGATGGAGACATGGCGTTGGCGATGCTGTTTGACGGTGGCTTTGATATTGACGGGGAATTTATCGGCGGCGAGTTCATCGCTTTCGACGTGCCGTATAAAAGCCTGAATGAACAACGGCGCATGTTTCTCGATCTTTTCTGCCCATTCCCGCTTGTCAGCCGCGCCGTCACGGAAGCCGACAAGCGGGCGTTGTTCAACCACGTCAAACTTAACGGCGGCGAGGGCGTGGTCTTCAAGCGTATTTCGGCTCCATATTGCGCCGCCCGCTGCGACGACTGGCAGCGGTTCAAGTTCTATCATACGGATGACTTCACGGTGGAGCATGTGGACATCGCGAAGTGCTCATTCGCCATCAGCGACAATGGCGAGCCTCGGGGGCGTGTCGCAACTTCGTTGAAGCGGCTTCCGCGCGAGGGCGATATTGTCCGCGTCCGTTACGACGGAATCAGCGCGGATGGGAAGCTAATCAGGCCGAAGCTAGCCACGTAAGGAGTTGAGTGTCTCACGAAGGATACGAGCCGAAGCGGCGCGCGAAAGCGTGCGGACTGCACAGGCGTTGACACGCGCGAAAGCGTGAAGTCCTTCACTTCCCCCTCTCCCTTCTTGACGTAGGCGCGGAGCGGTGGCAGCGCGTCTGCAATGCCACAAGCACACGCCGAGTTTAAGGTTGCGCTGGACGTTTCACAGGCTGAACGAGACGCGCAAAAGCTAGAACAAGTCATGGACAAGTTCGCTGTGGCTACGGACTCCGCGATGAAGAAAGCCGACAAGTCCGTGAGGGACACAACTGGCGGATGGGGGCGCAATAGCGGCGCCGCTTTTGCCGGAGGGCAAAACGCTGGCTATCGCGCTGGCATGGTGGCGCAGCAGGCGCAGGACATCGCCGTTCAAATGCAAATGGGAGCGAGCGCATCGCGAGTCATCGCCCAACAGGGATCACAAATAGCTTCGCTTTTCGGCCCATACGGCATGATCCTCGGCGGCGTTATCGCAATTTCAGCGGCGCTTTGGGATGCTGGCAAGGCGACTGAATCGGCAGAGGAAAAGATGAAGCGGCTGGAAAAGTCGCTTAGCGACATAAAGCAGGCTGAAAAGGACATCGCCAGTGACGAAAGGGATGCGAGGATTTCGACAGTCAGGCGCATTCGCGGAAATGATGCAGCAGACGATTTGAAGCGTCGCCTCGAATACGAACAAGAGATTGAGGAAATTAAGAAAAGCGGACTCGATATAGCAGCGAAGATGAATCGGCAGACCGCGCTTACAAAAGCCTATGAAGCGAAAAATGCGGAAATAGCAGAGAATCGCGCCATTGAAATAGAAAGAAGCTGGCAGAAGGAAAAAGAGGGATTCGCCAAAAAGGCGGCACAAATTCAGGATGGAATCATGCGTCGCGAAAAGGAATGGAGCGACGAAGAATCTGACCGGCTTAAAAAGCGTATAGACAAGAAAAAGGCGGCGGAACAATACGTCAAAGATGTTCAGGAAAGAGTAGGGCGTGATTTTGACGATGACGAAAACGCGCGCCTCCGCCGCCGCATGGACAAGGCAAAGGAAGCGCGAGAAGAAACCATTGAGAAAGGCGCCGCTTACCACGAAAAGCTGAAAGAAGCCACATTCGGGAAATCTCAGGCGGAAATCCGAAAAGACCTTCGCGCCAAGTCCAAGATGGAGTTGGAGGAAACGAAGTGGAAAAAGAAGATGGAAGAGACTGGCGGGCTCGTGGACATCAAGCGCGATATTAGCGGCAAGGTGATAAGCGGAATTGACCCTGTAACCGGCAAGCGAATCAGCGGAAAGGAGGCAAAGCAACGCGCTGCCGCCGCCGCGCTAGCACTCGCCGAAAAAGACAAAAAAGACGAGGTAAAAATTACGGACGACAGCATCAAGTCGCTCGTCGCGGCCATCGAAAAACTCATCACCAAATGAGCACTACATACAAGGGAACAACTGATTGGGTTATTGTTGAGCCTCCAGCCGTTTCGCGCAACCTTTACGGTTCAGACGTGGTGAACGTGAGGATTGGCGGGCCGTCCACCACGCTTGCCGCCACGCTCGCCACGTTTAAGAAGGGCCGCACGGCTACGGCAAATCAGTATCTTTCCGCGAAAGGATTCAGCTACCCGTGGGCGACTCTTACCGATTTGTCCACAACTCCCGGACGCGCGTTCAGCTACATCAACCTCACCTACAAAGGAGTTGCCAATTCCATGCTGCCGGAGCCGGTGGGCAAGGGTGGCGTGCGGCGGCATACAGTCACAATCCCTTACATCGGCGACACACTTGGAGAATCAACCGGCGCCGTCGCGACATTCGACTATCTCGCGCCTTACACGCAATGGTATTACCTCACTCGCGGACGCCCGGAATACGCGCGTGAACGGCGTTCCTATGTAACACGGGACTCGCTGAAAATACTCAACCGCAGCGGAAGCCCCGGCTCCCTCGTTCTTTTCCGAGGCAAGTCCATTGAATCGTCGGAAATCTTTGCTGGCGAAACACTGACAAGCCAAGGGCAGCTTCAATGCTACAACGGGCTTGTCGAAGGCGTCGTTAGCGATTTGTCCTTTCAGGAAATCGGAAACAACATCTGGGAATGCTCGCAAACCAATGAAGTCCGCATTGTGCCGCTCGATATTGTGAACGCCGGGCTTCTGTCACCTTCGCTACTCTAATGGGCTTTTTAGCAGACGCAAAAGAGAAGACCGCAGGCATAGAGTTGAAGCTATTCCGTGGCGGCAACGACAATCAGCGCGTGCATTTGAATGAACTCGTGCGTTGGTTGCAGGGCGTTGATGAGGCGATCCAGAAAAACAACGACCCGCAGCAAAACAACGTCAACACAATGCAACTCAGGAACGTCTATATCACGCACAACGGCGGGCCGGTTGAGATTCGTTTTCCGTTTGAGTATGTGGAGGCAGATATATGAGGCTGCGCTACATGGCGACGAACTACGCCGGGAGCGGCATCGGTTCTGCGCGTGGCACTCATGGCCAGCCATTACTCTTGTTCCCGTGGCGCTACGAGGACAACGCGGCTATCTCTTACGGAGACATCACGCCGTTTGCGCTCGATGACGAGGAAATGTCGGAGTGGTGGTGGAGGTTTCGCGCGCTCACACTGAGCGTCGGAATCACTAGCAGCGACGGCAACCCGTCTGCTTCGTTCACGCTGACGCGGAAGATTCTTGCGGGCGCAACCGCGACAGTCGAATCCGACTTGATGCTTCCCGGCGCAGTTGCCACGGACAACGGCGCTTCGCCAGATGCCGCTTATGACACATTTTCCGGGACATACACCGCCACCAACTGGAACGGTGATCCTGACTCCACAATATCAATCAACGCCACCGCGCGGATTTGCTTTTGCGGCGACCTGCAAGGAACGAACAGCACCGTTATTGGCGAGCGGTGCCAATACGATACAGGCACATCCCTTTGGGTTCCAAGCGTCGAGGTGTATGCAGACTTCTTTTTCACGACGCCCGGCAGCGAACTGACATACACGTTCCAGAACTACGAAGACAACGAGACGACACCCGGCACATTCCGCGATGAACCCGTGACCGCGAGCATATTCCCTTCGCACGGTGGCGGCAACCTCGCTATGCACATGATCAGCAACCTTGGATACGACGGCGTTGGAAGCCTTACGCTAACCCCTTCGCTTTGGTGGGAATACGCCCTTGATGACGGCACAAAACCAGTCTGGAACTCCGCAACCGGCGCGCGTATTCGCAGCCGGATGCAGTCGCCCGTTTGATCCTAAAAGATTTTCCTTGCCCGCGTGCGTTCGCCGTGTAGCATCCCGACAGGTACGAACCGCCGAGAGCCGCGCCGCGAAAGCTGCGCGGTTTTTCGTTTTATGGTTTGACGTAAAGCGCACCCCGTAGCAGCGCGGGCTTCATGGCGCGCAAGATTTTCGTCAACCTAGACGCAGAAGACAAAACACAGGCGTTCGTCGTTTCATTCACAAACGACTCCATCGCAACGTCCCCTCGCTTCTTCCGGGACGACATAGTTCCATACGAGTTTCATTTTCTGCGCCGCAACCCCGCTGCCGAAGCGACCGGGCTTCCGTTCATATACGTGCAGCCTGACAGCCTCAAGGTTGGCGCCGGAGCAATCGGCGCGGAACCAGACGGCGGCACCTTTACGCTTACCGGCGGCGAGGGCGGCACCACGTCGGCAATCGCCTACAACGCAAGCGCGGCAACCGTCCAGACAGCCGTGCGGGCGTCATTGACCGGATACGCAAGCGCCACAGTCACGGGCGACGACGGCGGGCCGTGGACGATTAACGCCGTCACGCTCGCAGCAAAGGCGAACATCACCGGCACAGCTACAAGCCTCACGCCGGATGGTTCGACGGTCATCATCGTCAACACGAACAACGGCAGCGCGACTCAGCCGGAGAAGTTTCAGGTCACGCTAGCAAAGGCGTTGCCGATTCTGCAAACGTCGTGGAGCGCGCTTTCGAGCGCGAGCGTAAGCGTGGCGACCACGCAGAGCGGCACGGCAAGCCGCAACGCAATCTACCGTGTTACATTCAACGCGGACGCATACGCCGGAATGGTGAGCCTGCTTTTCACGAACGGCGCGACGGTTGGTTCTGTCACGTTCCCATACAACGCCAGCGCATCGGAAGTGGAATCAGCATTCCAGAAACACGTCGCATGGACGAGCGACGCAACGGACGGCGTGACCGTCATCAAGAACGGGCCGGGCGATTATTCGATTGAATGCACCGGCACGGACATTGACCTGAGCGCAACCACGGCGCTTGCCACGTCATCCAACACGCTTTCCGTGCCGATTGGATACTCCGGCACGCTTACCGTTGCGACGGCTGGCGTTGATGAATTGCTTGCGGGCGCAACCAGCGTCGAAACGACATTCGAGGTTGAAGTGCGCGAAGCGAGCGGACAACCGCAGACATTCCGGGTGGATGACTGCATTTTCTACGCAGACCTGATCCGAAACACGCCCGGACAGAGCACGGGAACTGAGAGCTTCGCGCTGGATTCGGAAGTTCTCCTTGGAACCAAGGCTGGAGGCACATTCACGGTTGATGACCCTGACGCCGGAGATGGTGTTGATTTTAATTCAACCCCGATAGCGTTTTCTACTGGTGTCTCAATTTGGCCGAACGGGTTTTCAACCGCTGACAAAATATATGGCGATGGAACTGGCATTATTAAGATAGCCACCGCTTCTGGCGCCACATATCAATTTACCACCACCGCATATTCACCGACGACGAATGATGCCGCCGCCCTTGGAACGACCTCTCTCGGATGGAGCGACCTACACCTTGCGACAGGCGGCGTCATAAATTGGGCAAACGGACTCGTGACGCTGACTCACGACAGCGCAAACGACTGCATTACCGTCGGCGCTGGCGACCTTCGCGTTACCACAGCCGGGACAAACACCGCAAGCGTCGTCACGGTTGGCGGCACGCAGACGCTCACGAACAAGACGCTGACAAGCCCAACGCTCACAACGCCCGCGCTCGGCACGCCAGCTAGCGGAACGCTGACAAATTGCACCGGCCTGCCGATTTCAACGGGACTTTCTGGCAATGACACAGACGCAACAACTTGGCTCGGCGATCCGTTGAGCGAAGACATTTGCATCCTGCGCGACGATTTCATTGGCGGCGCAAACAACAGCTTCGGCCAGATTGGGGAATTGCAATGGGCGAGCGCGAACGCATCGGGTTCGTCTGGCGGCAGCGCGGTCAATCTCGCCCCCGAAAGCAATCATCCCGGCATCATTCGCCTTACTACTGGCACCACGAGCGGCTACGCTTATACAATGAGCCTCGGATGGAGCGGCAGCGGGTTTTCAGAAGTGGCCAGATTCGATGACCTTAGCGTAGTGGCGAATTGGGATTTCCGCTTCATCGTGCGAATGAACGACACTTCAAACTCTACAATTAGAGTTGGCCTGATGGATGACTTCAACACTGCACAGCCTGCCAACGGGATTTATTGGGAGTTCATCGGCGGAACCGACACATACCTTTCCCGCGTCACTCGCGCGGCATCTTCACAAACAAAAACCGCTTCCACAACCGCGCCTTCTACATGGCACGTCCTGCGACTTTGGAGCACCTCGGCAAACACCATCCGCGCATCTGTGGACGGCATAGAACTAGCCAGCACCACGTTGACAGTCCCAACCGCTGACTTGGCGCCGTGCATCGTCATTGTCACCAACAACAACGCAGCCGAAACAATGGACGTGGATTTCTTCGCCGGAAAAATCAGACTTACACGATAATGCAAATGAACATCCTTCACGTTGAGGACGACCGGCACTTCGCAAAGCTGTTTAGGGTGTTTCTTGGCGAGCAGGCTGCAAGGCTTGGGATGGAAATAGGCATCATCCACACGGAGACAAGGAGCGCGGCGGCTATCCACTCAAATACCGCCGACGTTATCGTTCTTGATTTGGCACTTCCTGATAGCAACGCGATTGAAACGCTCGAATGGCTTTCGCGCACTTCGCTTGCCCTTCCGCCCGTCGTCATCGCGACTGGCCTCGCAGACTTTAGCCGTGAACGCTGGCGCTGCTTTGAATCCGGCGCGGAGGATTTCATGGACAAGTATTTAGTCACCACAGACCCATCCCAATTCCTCGAAAGATTGCTTCACGCGGTTGCCCGCCGCAAACACATAATCAAAGCACAACTAGCAGCATGAGCAATTTCCCGGAAATACCGCCAGACGGCGAATACAAGGTGAACCCTGACAAGATGTTTATCCCTGTCAGCAAGGCATGGGCAATGGTCATCGCCATTGTCGGATGCGCCGTTTGGGCTGCTTATCAATGGTGGGGAGTTAAGCAGGAATTGATGGAAATTCATCGTTCGCTCGAAAGCCTTGGAAGCAACCGTTGGACGGCTGAGCATCAGCGCGAGTTTGCCCACGAATTGCGTGCCGAAAACCCCACTCTAAAGGTTCCAAGCACCGATGAAATCCGCCGCGTTTTTAGCACCAAATGAAACATTCCTGCATGAAAAAGCTCATATACTTTTCCATTTCATCGCTAACGGTTTTGCAACAGCAAAAAGCGGCGCCGGAAACCAAATGGGATGCACTTCATCTTTTCGCGTCCATGCTTGTCGCCGGTCTTGTGGCCTTGCGTGCGCTTGAATCTTCCCCGGACAAACATAAGACACCAACACCATGAAGCTCGCTCCTAAATTGGTCGTTCTCGCCAGTCGCGAAGTTGGGGTTGAGGAGGTTGATGGGACAAATTGCGGAGAAATGGTAAACACCTACAAAGCCGCGACAAACCTGCCGCCGACGGAATCATGGCCTTGGTGCGCGGCTTTCATTTGCTGGCTTGTTCGCGAGGCCATGAAGGAATGCGGAGTTCAAGAAACCGCCACCTTCAAGCGCCCGCGCACCGCCGGCGCATGGGATTTCATCAACTGGTCACTCCGGCAGGATAAAACAACGCATACGCTCAAATATCCCGGCGACGACATCCTTCCCGGTGACATCGTTGTTTTCACGTTTTCTCACATCGGTCTGGCAGTTTCTTCGCCGGACGGCAGCACGGTTGACACGATCGAGGCGAATACTGACGCGGACGGCTCGCGCGAAGGCGGCGGCGTCTTCCGCAAGACTCGCAAGCTGTCTCAAATCCGAGCGAGGATTCGCTTCACGGTCTAAATCAACGACTCCGTTTCTTCCTTCGCGGCCTCAATCTCCCCTGCGATGTAGTGAGCAACGGTCTCTTCGGCGTCGCGCTGAGAAAACGCGGTCACGGTGTAGGTATTTCCGCCGCGTTCAACGGTGTATTCCTGCGAGCCTGCTTTGTCGGCTTCGCATTGTATTGCTGTGTCTGTTAGTCGTATGTTCATTTGGTTTTCTGTGTGAGTTTCAGAGATTCAGCCTTCGTTACGAGCACGTGCGCGCGGTTCGTTGAAATGCCTAGAGCTTCCGCAATCTCGCGGTATTTCATCCGCGATTCGCGCATTTCGAGCGCCTTCATCCAGCGCGGCGCGCTCTCGGTTTTTCGTCTTGTTTGGTAGGCTTGCAGGCTCATGGTAATTGCTCAGGGTGAACGCCGAAAAGGTCTTCGTATTCTCTCGAAACTTCGCGGCACCGCTTGCACCCCACAAACTTGATTTGTGCGTTATGCAAAGTCTCCATTTCGTCTCCGCAAACTTCGCATTCCGGCATCGGTCTTTCATCCGCTCCATAGACAGCGTTCCAACAGAGTGCGGTGAAGTTTGATTCGGCGGAAACGAGTTCTTCTTTTCTCATATTATACAGAAATTTTTCTGTGTAATCATCGGCTAGGCGACGCGAGTTGCCGCCGCTTCGAGTAGTGGCATCCGCAATACTGGCAGTAGTAAAAGTGCCGGTCATATTGCGTCCACGTCACGCGCCCGTGCCGCTTGTGTAGCCATTTGCACACGAGC
>JACCDR010402618.1_pt1 | contig 25527 bp, 20 predicted proteins | sample 7446431 | NCBI WGS metagenome assembly JACCDR01 (sample SAMN15323443, study PRJNA562643) | freshwater metagenome | isolation source: river surface water | place: USA:Blue River Watershed | collected 2017-08-17 | reverse complement strand
CGACCTGCATGACATCGCAGTGGGTTCTGCTCTGCAAGAGCAGGTTCGACGGCGATGTCATGCAGGCAACAAGCGAAGCGCGTTAGCGTTTTTAAGCAACCTGACACAGAATTATGAACGCCCTCGAGGCTGGCGATAGTTGCGGTGTCCCATTTGCTTTTAAACCCACAGAGGGAGCTTCATATAATATTTATTTTGAATTAAAAAATTTCAAATGCTCGATTGACATTAAGGATGAAAACGGAAATACCATTGATCACAAGTGGTGGTAGTGTTCAAAAATTTGTGGCGCCATTAAACTATAGGTAGAGGCGACATCCCATACCAATAGAATTTGATTTTGAAAAAGCTCTGCAGGGCTTGCGAGCCGGGCAGGACCTTAACGGGCCTCAAGGCATTCTGACCCCGCTGATCAAGCAGTTGACCGAGGCTGCGCTGCAAGGCGAGTGTTACCTTAACCGGAGTATGCGAGTAAAGCGCCCGGATTCGGAATACTCGATGCGAAAATAGCCATAAATGCCGTGGTGCTCAACAAATGGGCGCAAAATATGGGCGGGAAATTGTAGACGTTGTCCCGTTGTGGCCTGAGCGATAACAGTTCTTGCCGTACCTTGATAGAGGCGTTGAAATTCAGCGGCGGAAATCGCTAAGTGGCATTCGACGCTCGGCACGGCCACAACCCTCTTGCGGTGATTTACTGGAATCCGGTGGCGTTTAGCTCTTTAATTTTTAATTAATGTAAAAGCATCGCGTTCTGCCCCAGCGGGCGAAGGTCGTCGGCGTCTTCTTGCCAGGCATTGACTTGAGCCATGGCCGCTTCAAACATGGTGCGAGCCAACTCATACTCTGCGTGCGGAGCCAGTTGTGCAAGAAAGTCGCGGGTTTCGGCTGAAAAGCGAACCAGTGCTAAGGGATCGCCTTCCGGGCCGTCTTCGCCGGTACGAAACAATGCTACCTCGCCGCTATCGAGCTCGATGATTTCTAAAAACTCCGACGGGTTCTCGTCGGCATCAATGTCATTATTCAATGGGCCTATACCTCATACCGCGGCCCTGGTTTTGACGCGGGCTCGCGTACTGGATCAATTAAAATTCAGCCGCTTGCTCGCGGCAATGGGCGATTTCGCCGAGCAAGTGCGGCCAGCTTGCCGCCAAGTGCCCAAGGCTCGCTGGCGTCGCGATGGGTGGCTCGACGGTTTGTGCCGAAGTGGCGATCAGGGGCGCAGCATTGTTCTCGTGCAGGTCGTCCGGTTCGCTAAAAACGGCTGCACGCAGCCGCTCTGGCGGGGGCGATTGCTGCGCCAAAGCAGCCTGGCGCCAGTGGTTAAACGGTGACTCGATCCGAGCAGGCGACCAGATGTGTAGCGCTATGGCGGGCAGCTTGGGCAAGGCAGTGGCCCAGCTTGCGGTGTCCAGCCCCAGTTGCTGTAACCGCTGCCAGAGCGCGGCATCAAACCGGCCTTGGGCCATTTCGGCGGCAAAGGCCAACATCATGCGCGGAAAAGCCCCTAAACAGGCTTGGCGCAGAGCCTCTTCCTGGCTGGCGGAGGCTGAGTGCAGCCGGATAACGTCAGCGATGCTCAGCAGCTGCTCAATGTGAAAAGCCGCCTGTTGTGACAAGCGGCGCCAGGTTTCTCGGCTCATAACTCATGCATCCACGGCTGCCTGAGCCTTTCAGGCTTTTTTGGGTTTTGGGGCTTTGACCGCTTGGGTTTCCCAGCGGCCCGCCGAGTAGACTGCTTTCCAGCCGGTGGGTTTGCCGTCGATTTCCGATTGCACATAATGCTCTTGGGTTTTGCGGCTAAACCGAATCACCGTTGCTAGGCCCTCGTCGTCTTGCTGCGGCGCCGAACACAAAAAATGGTATTTGGGGTCTATCTGGTGTTGGTAGGGCAGCAGTTCTTTCACCAGTGGCGCTCGTGTTTCCCGATTTTTCGGGAAGCCGCTTGCGGCCAGAAACAAGCCAGCGGCACCATCACGCAAAACATAGTGGTCATTGACTTTTTCACAGGCGAGATCCGGCATGGGCACGGCGTCCATTTTGGGCGGCGCCGCCTCGCCGTTGCGCAATAATTTGCGCGTATTACCACAGGCGTCGTTAGTGCAGCCGAAATACTTGCCAAAGCGTCCATTTTTTAACTGCATGGGCGATCCACATTTATCGCATTCCAGTGTGGGGCCCTCGTAACCTTTCAGTTTGAACTGGCCTGTTTCGACGACATAGCCTTCACAATCGGGGTTGTTACCACAGATATGGAGTTTGCGCGATTCATCCAGCAGATAGCTGTCCATGGCGGTATTGCACAGCGGGCAACGGCGCTTATTGCGCAGTTGCAGCATCTCGACCTCGTCATCATCGGCATTGACGGCTTCTTCGCCGGGGACCAGGTTCAGGGTGGTTTTGCAGCGTTCTTTGGGTGGCAGAGCATAACCCGAGCAGCCTAAAAAGACGCCCGTGCTCGCGGTGCGAATCAGCATGGGTCGCGCGCAGGTGGGGCAGGGCAGGTTGGTGGGCGTCGGGCTATTGTCGCGCATGCCAAACTGCTCGCCTGAGGCTTTACTCAGCTGATTGGAGAAGTCGGCGTAGAAGCGATCCAGCACACTTAACCAGTCTTCCCGCCCATCGGCCACGGCATCAAGCAGCGCCTCCATATTGGCGGTAAAGCCGTAGTCCATTAACCCTTTGAAGCTTTCAACCAGTCGGTCTGTGACGATATCGCCCATTTTATCGGCATAAAACCGACGATTTTGCACATGGACATAACCCCGCTCCTGGATGGTCGAGATAATCGCTGCATAGGTTGAAGGGCGGCCAATGCCCTGTTTTTCCAATTCTTTTACCAAGCTCGCCTCGGTAAAGCGGGCGCTGGGTTTCGTGAAGTGTTGAGTGGGAATCAGGGTTTTTAGCCCCAGCAGGTCGCCGACTTTGACATCTGGCAGTATGCCGTCATCGTCTTTTTTCGACGGGGGCGGGCTCACTTTTTGGTAACCCTCAAACAGCATGACCCGCCCTTTGGCACGCAGCTGATAAGCCCCGGCCTCGATCACCACCGAGGTGCTGGTAAATTCGGCCGGCACCATCTGACAGGCGACAAATTGTTGCCAAATCAGGGTGTAAAGACGTTCGGCGTCGCGATCCATGCCTGTAAGCTGGGTGGGTAAACGCTCGACATCGGATGGGCGAATGGCCTCGTGCGCTTCCTGTGCTCCGGCTTTACTCGAGTAAACCGGCGGCACCTCCGGCAGGTAGCGCTTGCCCCACTGCGCTTGGATATAGTCCCGGCAGCTGGCGACAGCGTCTTTGCTCAGGTTGGTCGAGTCGGTACGCATGTAAGTGATGTAACCCGACTCGTAGAGCATCTGGGCCAGGGTCATGGTTTTTTTCACCCCGAACCCGAGGCGTGTGCTCGCCGCCTGCTGCAAGGTGGAGGTGATAAAGGGGGCGCTGGGTTTACTTTGTGTGGGCTTATCGTCCCGCGCTATGACCTTATAAACCGCGCCCTCTAGAGCTTTAAGGGCCTGGTTGATCTCGGCCTGGGTTTTGGGTTCAAAGGCGGCCTCGCCCTGGCGTTTGACTTCGGCATTGAGCTGCGCGGCACCTTTGGGCAGGCTTAAATCCGCGAACAGAGTCCAGTATTCTTCTGGCACAAAGGCGCGTATCTCCCGCTCGCGCTCGACCACGAGGCGCACCGCCACTGACTGCACTCGCCCAGCCGATAGGCCCCGCGCAATTTTGGCCCATAACAAGGGCGATACCATATAGCCGACAACACGGTCTAAAAAGCGGCGCGCCTGCTGGGCATTGACTCGATGCATATCGAGCTTGCCGGGGGACTTGAAAGCCTCTTGAATGGCCGTTTGGGTGATTTCGTTAAAGACTACCCGCCGGTAGCGCTCTGTGTCACCGCCAATCGCCTCGCGCAGATGCCAGGCTATGGCCTCTCCCTCGCGATCCAAGTCGGTTGCGAGGTAAATCCAGTCGGCGTCTTCGGCCAGTTTTTTGAGTTCGGCGACGACTTTTTCTTTGCCGGGCAATATTTCGTAATGCGCTTGCCAGTGATTGTCCGGGTCAACCCCCATGCGTTTGATCAGCTGATCGTGGGCTTTGGCGGCGCGGTGCTGAACCTTCTCATCCTGCGACAACTTGCGTGTGGCGGCGGCCTGGGCAGCACGCGCTTTGGGGTCGACTGGGGCGCTGGAGCCGCTCGTGGGAAGGTCGCGGATATGGCCCACGCTCGACTTCACCACAAACTGGCTGCCAAGGTATTTATTGATCGTTTTGGCCTTAGCCGGTGACTCCACAATTACCAGTGTTTTGCCCATAAAGTTGTTTAGTCCGACAAGAGTAAAAACGCAGCCCGTCAAGACAAGGCCATCAAAAGTGTGCGCATATATAAGTGTTAGGTTGCAAGAGGTCAAGCAAGCCCGCGTTTTAGGTATAGACAAGAGCGGGCCCCTTGCTGACTTTTTCGCCCGGCCAGGCGCCGGCTGCTAGGCTTGATTCAGGGTTAACCGCTCCCCCTGAGGTTTTTGTATGTGAAGCGTCTTGGCCGCCTGGAGTCGTCATGGTTCTCAATCCAGTCGTTATGATTTCCCTCTTGCTGGGCCTCACGGTGCTGGCACTCTTGGCTGTTAACCACGTCAATCGGCGCGAATTGCAGCAGAAGCTGATTGCCAACCAGGCAGCGGCGATTCGGCGTCGCATTGCTGAACTCGAAGACTTGTCTGCCGCAGCCGAGCCGCTGCTCGAGTCCACGCAGATTCCCCGTGTCATCAGCGATGAAATTCTGCATCAGCTGGAGGCCTTGATGCAGTTGGAACCGGATAATCACTACCTCAGCACTCAAATCAACAGTGCGCGTGAACTCAGTCGGGACCTTAGCTTGGAAAAACGTGTTTGCCCGCTGATGCGCGCCCTGTCGAGCGATGCACAGGTCGCGCGCTGCAAGCATCAGCTGGAAGACATCGCCAAAGTCGTGCGCCGTGCTCAGTTGGCCGGGCGGCTGGATCCGCTGGAAACCGATGGTTTTATGCGGGATTTGGCTTGGGCCCAGTTGATGGTGCAGGTGATAACCTTCGTTGACCAAGGACACCTGTGTATGCGCCAGCATAATCCTTATCCTTTAAAAGCTTACAGTTACTACAAGCATGCGCAGCAAGCGCTCATCGCCAGCCACCATCCAGACGAACGCCGCCACCGCTTGATTCGAGAGGTCTCTGACTTACTGACCAATAAACGGCGTAGCCTGTCATTGGATTTGATGCCCGAAGCCCACAACAACCCGCCTGACTCGCTGGATCTACCCGGCGATGCCGGCGAGGTCTAGGGGCGGTGAGACGACAGCATTCGAAGGCATAAACCGGGCTTTTTCAACAACGCATTTCATCAATGCGCAGGGTTGTTCAAGGCTCTATCGGAAATAGAGAAAAATTTCCGGGTTAATCAGGCGTCATAGCGAATCAGTGTCATGTAATGCTTAGGCAGTGTTAGGTGGGTTTCGAAGGGGACGTAGGGGCTAGCGTCCGTCTTTTCATCAAGCAGGCGCAGGCTAATGCTACCCCCGGCGGCCTCAATAAATTGTTTGACAGCGTCCATCCCCACGCCCCGGCCTGAAATGGCGGTGACCTGTTCTTTGGTTGAGGCGCCGGAGGCGAAGATGAAATCGGCGATTTCTTGAGTGCTCGGAGTATCGTCTTCGGCCCAGTGATGCATTAAACGGCCTTTTTCCAACAGGCGATCAATATTGATGCCGCGCCCATCGTCTTTTAGCTGAATGTGCAGCCCATCATTTTGCAGGCTCGACTCCAGCGTGATTCGCCCCGCGGCGGGTTTGCCGAGGCGCAGGCGTTCGTCTGCGGGCTCTATGCCGTGATCCAAACTGTTACGTAATAAGTGCGAAAAAATATTGCATAACAATTCATGCCCCGTGTTATTGATGCGAATATTGGCATCGTCGATCAGAATCTGGGGCGGTTCCTTGTCGAGTTGTTTTGCGATGGCGGGCAGGGATTGCAAAATATCTTGCAGCACTTGGCTCAGGGTATTGGTCAGGGCAATATTCAACAGAATTTTTGCAGACTGCAAGCTGCTGCTATGGCCCGCATCGGGAAACTGTGTGGCCGTTTCGGTGATGCAGCGCTGGATATGTTGCAAGGTTTTCATATCCAGCAGTGGAAGACGCAAGCTGCCCTGTTCCGAATTATTGCCGAGCACCTCAAAATACACATGGTGATAGGCTTTTGCCAATGCGTCGATAGCGTTTAAATCCTCAAGCAGAGCTTGTTTATCCCAGTGGGTCGACGGGTCGTTTTGCAGCGCTTTTTTGAGATGGCTGTAGACGGTTTCCGCGTCGTGAACACGGTCGCACAGCTCGCTCAAACCATAGGTGCGGCAATTGCCTTTGAGGGTATGCATGTTGCGAAACAGTAACGCCAAGAGTTCGGTGCTGAGTGTTTGGCAGGCATTGATTTGTGCACGATTTTCCGTCAGAAAATGGGAGGTGGAGCTTTGGAAGCTCGCGTATTTTTTATAGGGTATTTTGAGCAGCTCGCTGATCATGCGCAGTTCGCGTTTTTGCGAGGCGGCGGCTTTTTCGGCGGCCTTGAGGGCTGTGACATCCCGCACCGAGACCATGAGTTTTTCAATTCTATCGTCTTGAATAATCGGGTCCCAGCTTAACGCCAGTTGCTGAAGGCCGCCTGCGCCCGGCGTTTTGTGTTCCAGCTCTTCTGGCAGAGCATGACAATTTAATTCGTAATTGATAGCGTCCTCGCCCAAGATGGCGCGAATGGATTCTTCGGCTTGGTTGCGCTCATCGCTGCCGAGCGTACTCTGCCCGAAGAGGAGTTCAATCGCATTTTCACCGGCCAGCTGGCTGTGGCCAACAATGGTTTCCAGATAATGCGAGTATTCGGCATGCACCCTGCCATCGGTGGTAATGGTAAAGAGCCCTTGCCGCATATTGCTGAGCATGGCCTGGACATCCTGGTGGCGCTCGCGCAAGGCTTGGGTACGCTCGGCCACTAATTTTTCGAGCTTGATATTTTCAGCCAAAATCCGCAGGCGTTTTTGGCGCTGATCGTATAGAAATTTCCCGATAAAACCGAGCCCGGCCAACACATACAAACAATAGGCCCACAGGCTACGCCAAGGCGGCGGCAACTGAACCACGGTGATGCTTTTACCTGCCTCATTCCACAAATTGTCGTTGTTGCTGGCTTTGATATGAAATTGATAAGTGCCTGGGTCCAGGTTGGTATATAGCGCAGAGCGCTGGGCGCCGACTTCGCGCCAGTCTTCATCAAAGCCTTCCAGTTTGTAAGCGTGTTGATTGCGGCCGCTATCGCGAAAATTGAGCGCGGCGAACTCAAACGCAATCATATTTTGAGTGTGTTTAAGCTGGATGCGAGGGCTGCGGTTGATATCGCGCTCGAGCAGTTTATCCGGCCCGCCTATGTCGACGGATTTTGTGAAAATCCGAAAATCCGTCAGCGCCAGAGGGGGGACCAAATGGTTGGTGGCAAGCGCGGAGACGGAAAACCGCCGCAAGCCCAGGGTGCCGCCAAAATACACATCGCCATTGTGCGCGCGCAATGCCGCCTGAGTGTTAAACCCACCTAATTTTTGGCCTGCCATGCGGTCGTAATTAATGATTTTTTGAGTGTCTGGATGAAAATGCACTATGCCCTTATTGGTGCCGAGCCAGAGTGCGCCGGCCGTATCCTGAGTGATGCTGCGTATCCCGTCGTCCACAAACCCGGTTTTTTTATCAAAATTGCGAAAGCTTTTGGCGTCCGGTTGCAGCAGGCTCAGCCCCCGGTCAGTCCCAAACCATAAACGCCCTTGCGGGTCCTCATAAATGGCGAGTACCGAATTATTTGCAAGACTGGTCGGGTCCTGGTCGTTGTAGATATAGTGCTGTTTAACCTGCCCGCGCGCTTTATCAAACCAGTCGAGCCCGTTAGAGGTGCCAACCCAGAGGCGCCCCTGGTTATCCTCGTGGATACTCCAGACCAGCTGGTTAGCCAAGGTGCTGTCGTCGTCGGGATCAAACGAATAATTGGTGAAAATACCGGTTTTTTCGTCGTAGCGGCTCAAGCCACCATTATGGGTGCCAATCCAGAGGTAACCCTCACGGTCTTCGTGGATACTCCAAACGGCTTCATCATTGAGCGCAAGATAATTGCCGGAGCCTTTGCCTTTGAGGGTTGGATCAAACGGGAGACCTACAAATCGGTCGCTTGCGGGGTCGTAGCGCAGCACTCCAGCACCCCAGGTGCCGACCCAGAGACGGCCTTTGGAGTCGATGTGCGAGCTTAAAATCGCATTGCTGGCAATTTTGCCATTGGCTTTGGTGTAGTGCTGAAAGACGTGGTTGGTGCGATCAAACCGGCTGACGCCACCGCCATCGGTTCCGAGCCACAGCACGCTGTCGGCATCTTCCTGCAGGGTCAAAATCGAGCTGTGGGCCGGGCTATTGGGGTTGGCTGGATCATGGCTGAACAGGCGCGTGGCGCTCGTTGACCGGTCAAAAAAATTCAAACCTTGCGGATAGGTGCCGATCCAGATATCGCTGTTGTTGTCTTCGTACATGGCTCGAATCGAATTGGCGCTGAGGCTGCCGGCCAGTGCCGGGTTGTGTTGGAAAGGGCGAAAACGCTGATTCGTTTCATCCCAGACGTTCAAACCGCCGCCATCCGTTCCCACCCAGACGGTGCCGGTTTTATCCACCAGCAGGTTGCGGATCAGATTGTCGTTGAGTGCGCCTTCCTCATCGGACGCCTGCAGTCGCCGGCTGAAGGTCTCACTTTGCGGGTCGAACCAATAGAGCCCGTGATGGGTACCCGCCCAGAGACGCCCAGTCTGATCCCATTGTATGACCCAAATGTCGTTATCGGGCAGTGAATCAGGGGCTTGGGGATTGGGCATAAAGTGGCGAAAGGTTTGAGTGGTGAGGTCCCAGCGGCTCAGGCCCTTTTCGCTCGCCAGCCAGAGGGCTTGCCCATCGGGGCTTGGCAGTAGGTCGTGTATCACAAGGCTGCTGAGGTGGTGAGGGCTGTCGGGCGCTTTGGGGTTGTTGCGGATGACCTTGACCGAGAGGGTTTCGGGGTTGACGATCGAGAGACCGGCATAACTGCCGATGACGATATCGCCTTGCGGTGTTTCACGAATGCGGTTGATGGTGCTGTGGTGGAGGTTGTGCTCATCATTGATGGGGGCGGGAAATTTCGTGGCGATGCGCAGATCCCGGTCGACTCTGATCACGCCTTTGCGGGTGGCGGCCCAGAGGGTGCCGCGACTGTCTTCAAAGAGGTCGACGACATGGCTTGCGGGTATGTCGTGCGAGGGGTCGGCTGGGTGGATGCGCAGGGGAATCGGAATGTAATTGTGGCCATCGTAGCGCACCAAGGCGTTGCGCCCGCCCAACCAGATAAATCCCTCGCGATCCTGCAAAACCACTTCCACTTCGCCAATGCCAATATCCTGATCGGCAAAAACGGATTGAAAAAAGGGATTTTCAGGCAGACTGGCCGGCAAAGCGCCGGCGGCGGCTGGGCTCCTGGCCATCTCGGCAGCCAGCGGTAGGCTTAACCCCAGCAGAGCCGCCAGCGCGCAGAGCCGCCCTAAGCACAGTAGACTTGCACAAAATCCCGGGCAGAAATACGTTTGAACAAAGCGGGCTGGCATATGACATCCTTGCGGCGAGATCGATGCTCTTCAGTATAGAAAGCCGATATGCCCTGTTGCGGCCGGATGACAACCGGCAGAGGCTTAAGCCCGACCTGTGTCGGTGTACCCAAAAGCGTGAGTCGGTTTACCAAGAGGAATGAAAAATGCCCGCGTTGTTTAGCTCGCCCGTGACCATCAGCATCCTGTTATTGCTGTGCAGCAATGTGTTCATGACCTTTGCGTGGTACGCCCACTTAAAGGCGCTCAACCACAAGCCCTGGTTTGTGGCTGCGCTGATCAGCTGGGGCATTGCGTTGTTTGAGTATTTGCTGCAAGTGCCGGCTAATCGTATTGGCTATGCCGTGCTGTCGGTGTCGCAGCTCAAAATCCTGCAAGAAGTCATCACTCTGAGTGTTTTTGTGCCCTTTGCCCTGTGGTACCTGAAGGAGCCCTTTCGTTGGGATTTTGTGTGGGCCGGCTGCTGCTTGTTGGGAGCGGTGTTTTTTATGTTTCGTCCGCACTAGTGGGTAGAGCGGATGGTCTGGACGCGCATTGCGCTGCAAAGGCGGCGAGGCTTGCCGGGTCATTGAGGTTGTGTAGTTGCCAGGCATCACTGGCCGTCAGAGCCCACTGTGTGGCCTGCAATTCGGCCAAGCAGCGGTGAATCGCGTATTGATGCCGTGCCAGTGCCCGCTCCACAGTGCCAAGACACTGTCGGTGCCAGAGGCTGATAAGGCTGCGCTCGCCCGTATGATCGGTAGCGGAGATCACCTCGCTGCCGCTCGCCTCGGCCGCTTGGTGGAGATCGTCAAATAGGCTGGGGCTCGCGTGGGGGCAGTCGACGGGGCAAACGGCCAGCCAATCGTAGCCAGTGTGCGCCAGCCAAGCGAGCCCCGCCGCGATACCGGCCAGAGGCCCGCAGTGATCTGAGTGGCTGTCGGCGAGTGTCGTCCAGTGGCTTGGGAGCGGTAAACTGCTGAGTTGGCGGTGAAAGTTGGCATCAGGCCCGGTTGACAGGGCGCAGCGGCCAGGCGCAAGGCCCGCAAACTGGTCGACCAGATGCAACAACAGGGGTTTGCCGCTCACTGGCACCAAGGCTTTATGGTGCGGCGCCGTGCGGCGGCTTTGCCCGCCGGCCAATAGTAGTAGTGCCCAGCTGGGTCTTAATCTGTCGGGGTTTGGCATCATGGACTCCCAGTGATAAGTCGCCACAGGCGCGGGCCACAGTGCCTGTGGCGGCGATGCGGCATTTCGTCAGACATTTTTTCGTCAGGCATTTTTCGTCAGATATGTTTAACCGAGGTGATTATGGATCTTGAATCAATCCGTCGCGATTATTTGCAAGGCGGCTTGCGCCGAGCCGACTTGGCGGCGGACCCGCTCGACCAGTTTGAGCGGTGGTTAGCACAGGCGATCAACGCCAAGATTCCCGACCCGACCGCCATGACCTTGGCCACGGTCAATGGGCAGGGGGAACCGAGTCAGCGCATTGTGTTGCTCAAGCACACAGATGCCCAGGGTTTGGTATTTTTTACCAACTACGGTAGTCGCAAAGCCGCCGATTTAGCCGTCAACGACCGCGTCAGTGTGCACTTTCCGTGGCACTTCATGGAGCGCCAAGTCAAGATCAACGGCCTGGCGGTCAAGATTTCGGTCGCGGAAACGGCGCGCTATTTTTTATCGCGCCCGCGTGAGAGCCAGTTGGCGGCCTGGGCCAGTGCGCAAAGCCACCCGATTTCATCGCGCCAATTACTCGAAATGCAATACGCGCAGATGAAAGCCAAGTTTGCAGCCGGTCAGATTCCAACGCCGGATTTTTGGGGCGGCTACCGCATAACCCCTTACCGCTATGAGTTTTGGCAAGGCGGTAGCCACCGGTTGCATGACCGTTTTGTCTACGAGCGCGAGGCCGATGGCTGGTGCATTCAACGCTTGGCGCCTTAGCGCTTGGTTGTGTCTTAGCCCTTAGTCAGGGTCTTAGTCGTTAGTCGGTGTCTTAGTCGTTAGTCGGTGCGCTGGTCGTCGGTTTGGTCCTGTTGCCATGCCAGCCCTTGACTGTACAGCAGATTTTTTTTGGCGCCCGTGAACTGCGCTGTGATGGCGGCGGCTTTTTTGAGCGGTAACTCAGCGATCAATAGGCGCAGTAACTTCAACGCCTCCGACGATAGCGCCTCGCAGGTGGGTGCTGTGTAGCCGCGAACCAACACGACAAACTCGCCCCGTCGTTGGTCTGGATCTGCTTGGACGCGTGCGCGGACAGACGCCAAGGTGCCCGATAAAAACGTCTCGAAGGTTTTGGTGATTTCGCGCGCGAGAACGATTTCCCGCTCGGCGCCAAACACCGCTTCTAAACTCGCGAGGCTCTCTTCGATGCGGTGCGGGGATTCATAAAAAATGAGCGTGCGCGGTTCTTCGGCCAAGGGTTCAAGCGCGGCGAGGCGCGAGCTGGCTTTTGCCGGTAAAAACCCTTCAAAACAAAAGCGATCGCTCGGCAGGCCGCTGGCCGACAGGGCCGCTATCAGTGCGCAGGCGCCGGGGATAGGCGTCACGGTTAAACCCAGTTGGCGAGCGTCGCGCACCAGGGCGTAGCCTGGGTCCGAAATGAGCGGTGTGCCTGCATCGCTGATCAAAGCGATGTGTTCGCCGGCCAATAAGCGCGCAATTAACGCTTGCCGGCGGCTGTCTTGGCTGAAATCGTGGTAGGCCGTGACCGGGGTGCGGATGCCAAAATGCTGTAACAGCCGGCCGCTATGGCGTGTGTCTTCGGCGGCTATGAGGTCAACTTGGTGGAGAATCTCTATGGCGCGGGGTACCATGTCGCCCAAATTGCCAATGGGTGTGGCGACCAGATACAGCTGCCCAGGTGGCTTAGGCCTGTGGGCGGGGACACTGGCTTCGGCAGCGTTGTCACTGTGATGGGGGGAGCGTGGCACGCGGCACCTCGGTTTGGATGTCTGAATGTGGTTTGGACGTTTGGACCCGGTTTGGATATCTGAATGCGGTTGGGCGGGGGCGAGCCCCGTCACCGGGCGCGCATCTTAGCAAACCCTGCGCCTCGGTATTGTTTTCAAGCCTGCGTCCGGGTGTGGGTTTTGTCAGGGTTTTATGTCATCGAATAAGGGGGACGAGTGACCCGTCATACTAGATTCCAAAACAGTCTTGCCAGCTTGGGCAGCCTCTTGGTCGCCGGGCTGGTGATCGCCATGCTGAGCGGCTGCGGTGGCACAGTCCCCGTCAAACCGGCGGGCAAGACACCGCCAGCGCTATCGCCTGACCGATTGTTGCAAGAGGCCAGCACCCGAACGGGGGACACGCGCAATCGCTTGTTATTGGATGCGGCCCAGGGTTTTGCCCGGCAATCGCGCCATGCGGATGTATTGGACTGCTTGGGCGAGATGCAGAGCCCGCTATTGGATGCCGTCTACGCCGAGTCCCAGTGGCGCCAAGCGCAGGCGCATCTGGCGCTGGGGGATTCACTGGCTGCGGCACCGCTCTTGCGCGAGCCGCGCCTAATGGCGCTATTGTCCCTGGGCTCTGAGATTCCGGCTGGCTTAAAAGCGGCCATAGCCGAGGTGCAGGCGCAGGTCTTTTTAGATCTCGACGACACCGATGCCGCACTGGTTGCCCGCGCCAAGTTGGCCCATTGGCAAATGGGGTTGGATGCAACCAGCTTGCAATACTATGGCCTGGGCGATGCGGCTCGCAATCAGGAGCAGTTGTGGCAGGGGCTGTTGAGCTTGCCACAAGCGCGTCTGCAAGGTCGCGCACCGGTTGCGGAGCTGGATGGCTGGTATCAGCTGGCCTTAATTGCACGCGATCGGCGTCAAAGTCTGAGTGAGCAATATGCCGCCTTGACGAGCTGGCAGCGAAGCTGGCCACGCCACCCAGCTCGGCAGTCACTGCCGGGTGATTTGGCCTGGATTGAGATGCTGATTCAGGAGTCGCCCCAGCACATTGCCCTGCTGCTGCCCCTGACCGGCGACCTGGCGCCTGTTGCGCAGGCAGTGCGCGATGGCTTTATGGCCGCGTTTTACAGCCACCAGAATGCGGGTAATCCAACACCCGAGATCCGTTTTTACGACCTGGGTCGGGGCGATATCGCTGCGCTGTATGATCAAGCCGTGGCGGAGGGCGCCGAGGTGGTGATAGGCCCTCTGCACAAAGAGGCCGTGCAGGCGCTGGCTAATCGCGCCAGCCTGCCGGTGCCGACCCTCGCGCTCAATCAGATTGGGAGTGAGGTCAGAACCCCGGATAACCTGTACCAATTGGGCCTCTCGGTTGAAGATGAAGCCTTTCAGGTGGCACAGCAGGCTTTTGCCGAGGGCAAAAGGCGCGCCTTGGTGATCAGCCCGGCTTCTGCGCAGTCTGACCGGGCGACGGCAGTGTTCAAAGAAACCTGGCGCGCCCTGGGTGGCCTCGTTGCAGGCGATTTGCGTTTTGCCGATACCCAGAGTTTATCCGGCGCCATGCGCCAGTCGTTGGGCGTGCAAGCGAGTGAGCAGCGGGCGGCAGCGCTACAGGCCGTGATTGGCGATTTTGATTTTCAGCCGCGCGCGCGCGATGATCTCGATCTCGTATTTATCGCCGCAGAGGCCCGCGACGCCAAGCATATTAAGCCGCTGCTCAGTTATCACTACGCCCAACATATCCCCGTCTATGGCACCAGCGCGTTGTTTGAAGGCGAGCAGGTCGGCCAGGATCTCAACGGTATCTCGCTTGGCGTGCTGCCGTGGTTTTTTAACGACACCCCTGAAAAAGCCGCTCTTTTAGCCTCGAGGCAGCCGCACCCCAAAGTGCAGCGTCTTTTTGCGCTGGGGGTGGATGCTTTTTATATTTATCCGCGCTTGGCGCAAATGGCCGAGACCCGCACGGTTTATTGGGGGCAAACTGGCTTGTTACGCCTCAATCAGAGCCGCCAGTTTTTGCGCCAATTGCAGTGGGCACGCTACAAAAATGGCACCGTAAAATTGCAGCGCTCCGCTTTGGAGGATGGCCTCTCGGCTCCTTGATGGCCCGCGCGGCTCGCTCGCCCATGACCATACATTAGGCACTTATGAGCCATTCACGACAGTCTCTTGAAACCGGTCAGCAGGCTGAGTCCATGGCGCTGGCCTTTTTGCAAGCGCAGGGGTTGCAGCTGCGGGCGCAGAATTTTCGCTGCCCCTTGGGTGAAATTGACTTAATTTTGCGCGATAAACACTGTTGGGTATTTGTCGAGGTTAAAAATCGTAAAAACACCACCTTTGGACACCCGGCGGAAACGGTTACGCGCGCTAAACAGCGTAAAATTTATCGTGCGGCCGAGTGGTTTTTGCGCGAACACAAAATACCGGCAGATGCCGCGATGCGCTTTGATGTGGTGACACTCATTAACTTACAGGCGAATTCCGTGCAGTGGTTTCGCAATGCGTTTGATGCGCCGGGTGCGTAAAGCCTGCGCTATAGCCTCAGGGGGCGAAGATCAATTCATGACAGCTGAACGGGTTTACCGGTTATTTCAAGCCAGTATCGAGGCCAAAATGGCGGTGGGCGAGCAGCTGGCGCCGCTCATTGTGCAGGCGGCAGAATCGCTCGTGCAGTCGCTGTTGCAGGACAATAAAATTTTAATCTGTGGCAATGGCCCCTCATCGGCGATTGCCCAATTATTTTCAGCGGCCTTGATCGACCGCTATGAAAAAGAACGCCCGAGTTTGCCGGCGATTTGGTTGGGCAGCAATATGTCCAGTTATACCGCTATGGTGACACCGGCGCACCACAATGAAGTCTATGCAAAACCGATTCGTGCTTTGGGGCAAGCCGGGGATAAATTAGTTGTGGTCACCAGTAGCGGCAACGCCTCGAATTTAATTCAAGCGGTGACTGCGGCGCACGAGCGCGGCCTGCAGGTTATCGCCTTGACCGGGCGCGATGGCGGCCATGTGGCCAGTGTTTTAGAGTCCAACGACATTGAATTGCGCGTCGATATTCCCTCTAGGCGGCGTATCCACGAGGTGCATTTTTTAATGGTGGATGCCCTGTGCGATTTAATTGATCACCAGTTATTTGGAATCGAGTAATGGATGCTTTTTTACCGGCTAGTGCTAAGGGACGGGCCCCTTGTGTGTATGCCTGCCTCATCCTCTGCCGCTTGTTGCTGCATCGTCTGCGTGGTTTAGTTTGCCGGTTAGCTGTTGTGACCGGTATGGTTTTGGTGTTGTGGGGCGGCGGTCTCGCCGGCTGCACGCGCCTCACCGCCGCCGCAAGCGATCAGCCGGTTATCCAAGATCCTGGTCAGCGCACTCTCGGCCGTGTTTTGGATGATCGCGAAATTACGGCGCTCATTGAGGTCAATTTGCACAAGGTTAACCCGATGTTTGAGGAAGCCCAAGTGCGGGTGGTGAGTTATAACGGTGTGGTGTTGCTCGTTGGCGAGGTGCCACGCGCTGAGATGATCGATGAGGCGCGGGCAGTGGCCGAGGCGATTCCCTCGGTGCGTATGGCGCACGTGTTATTGGCGCACGCCGCCAATTCAACCCTCGCGACGCGGGCATGGGATAAATGGATCGCCACCAAGGTGCGCGCCAAAATTACCCATAGCCGCAGTGTTGAGGTGAACCGCATTAAAGTGATTGTCGACGCCAGAGTCGTTTATTTAATGGGGCTGTTGACTCAGGCTGAAAATGAGCGCGTCACCCAATTGGCTGCGTCGGTGAGCGACGTCGAGAAAGTCGTTCGCGTCATTGAGCTGGTCCCCGATCATCCTCGCGCACCGCATTAAGCTTCGCCGGCATTGCGCTTGGATTATGACGAGATGTACCGACGGCATTTTAGAGTGACACAGGTTTTGAGGTGATAAACATGACACAGCTTTATATTGGTGGTGCGGCGGTAAATGGCCGGGTTATTCCGGTCGAGGTGACGGCCAAATCGCTCAATCGTCACGGCCTTATCGCGGGGGCAACAGGTACCGGAAAAACCGTGACGCTGCAATGCTTGGCCGAGGGGCTCAGCCGGTTGGGTGTGCCCGTCTTTCTGGCTGATATCAAAGGCGATTTATCGGGTTTGGCGGCGCCAGGCAGCGCCAGTCCCAAACTCGCCGAACGTTTGGGGCAATTGGGTTTGGCAGAACCTCACTTTACCCCCAGCCCTGTGTGTTTTTGGGATATTGAAGGCAAAAATGGCCATCCGCTTCGCACCACCTTGAGCGAGATGGGGCCTTTGTTGTTGTCCAATTTATTGGAATTGAATGAAACCCAGGTGGGCATTTTGTACGCCTGTTTTAAAGAGGCGGATAAAAACGGCTGGTTAATGCTGGATGTGGACGACTTGCAGGCTATGTTGCAGCATTTGCAGGCGAATTCTGAACAGTATTCGCTGGAATATGGGGTAATTTCTGCAGCGAGTGTGGGTGCTATCAAGCGGCGTTTATTGATTTTACAAGAGCAAGGTATAGAGCAATTTCTGGGCGAGCCGGCCGTGACCTTGCAGGACTTAATGCGTTGTGATGCCTCGGGGCGGGGCTTTATTAATATTTTAGATGCGACGCGCCTCGTGCATTCAGCGCCTAGGCTCTATGCCACAGCCTTGCTCTGGTTGTTGTCCGAATTATTCGAGCAGCTGCCGGAAGTCGGTGATTTGGATGTGCCGCGCTTTGCGCTTTTTTTGGATGAGGCGCATTTACTGTTTAAGGGTATGCCAAAAAGCTTGCAAGAAAAAATCGAACAGGTTGTGCGTTTGATTCGATCAAAAGGCGTGGGTGTGTTTTTTATCACACAGAGCCCGCTTGATTTGCCGGCACCCATAGCTGCGCAATTGGGATTAAAAATACAACACGCCCTGCGCGCGTTTACACCCAAAGATCAAAAAATGCTGGATGCGGTAGCTGCCGGTTTTTGCACCAATCCGGATTTTTCAACGCGTGAGCGATTGCCAGCGTTATCCGTCGGTGAGGCCTTAGTGTCGAGCTTGGACGCCAAGGGAGCGCCGACACCGGTTCTGCCGACGCTGCTCGCGCCACCCTTGTCGCGCATCGGGCCTTTAACCGAGGTGGAGCGCGACGCAATCATGGCGCAATCGACTTTTGTGGGGCGATTTGATCAGCGATTAAACCGCGAATCGGCCTGTGAGTTTTTACAGAAGCGGCATCAGACAGAAACTGCAGCAGGAACACCCGTGACCGCCCCCGCCGAGGAGGCCTCGACCCGATCGTCAGCGGGCCGCCCCCGTGCCGCGCGCGAGTCGGTGGGTGAAGCCTTTCTTAAAAGCGTGGGGCGTGCCGTCGGCAGCCAATTGGGCCGTCAGTTAGTGCGGGGCGTGTTGGGTGCTTTGCTAAAAAAATAACCCGGTTGTGGCTGGGGTATTGCATTTTTCTCGGCGACGATTAAATAGGCCAAAGCGCGCTATTTAATCGCTGTATGAAATGTTGAATCGGAGTCTGTATGGAAAAAATTGTTGAAACCTTGTTGTACCGATCGCGGTGGTTGTTGGCGCCGATTTATTTTGGTTTGAGTCTGGCTATTTTGGCGCTTGGAATAAAGTTCTTTTTCGAGGTTTTTCACCTGCTGGCGCATATCGCTACTATTTCAGAAACGAAACTGATTTTGGTGATTTTAACCTTAATTGATATTGCCATGGTGGGCGGATTGTTGATCATGGTGATGATGAGTGGTTACGAAAACTTTGTGAGCCAAATCAGCGTGCCGCCCGGCGAGGAAAAACTAGGGTGGCTCGGCAAGATGGATTCGGCGTCCCTCAAAGCCAAAATTGCCGCTAGCATTGTGGCGATATCGTCAATTCATTTGTTGAAGATTTTTATGGATGCCGAGTCGATCGACAATGATAAATTGTTGATGTACGTCCTGATTCACATAACCTTTGTGGTGTCTGCATTTTTAATGGGTTATTTGGATAAATTGGTCAAACACTGATACGGCCATTTCGAGCGTGACGTGATATGCCTGATGCCACAGAGTGGGGCTTGTCGCTCGGTGTCATGTGTGGCTTGTCACGTTTTTAGGGATGCTGGAGGTTGCGGCTTTTTTAACTGCGTTGTGTGTTGCTGAAATATTCTAGAATGCTTGCCGATAATGGCGCTGGCGCCAAAAAAATGGTAGGTCTATAAAATGGTCGTTTCGACTACTGAATCTGTGCGTGATGCCGCTCTGTGCGCTGCAACAATCAATGCTGCAACAATTAATGATGTGGCGCGCTTGGCGGATGTTTCCAAAAAAACGGTTTCCCGGGTTATCAATAACGAGCCCAACGTCAGGCCGGATACGCGCGAAAAAGTGCAGCGAGCCATGTCGGAATTGAATTATTTCCCCAATCTCTCGGCACGCAGCCTCGCCTCACGTCGCAGTTATTTAGTGGCGATGCTGTATTTTGATGTAGGCGCCTATTATTTACATCAGTTGCAAAGTGGCTTGCTTGATCATTTTTCGGAGCGCAATTATTCGTTATTGATGCAGCCTTGCGAGGGCGAAACGGCGCAGATCTTGACGACCATTGAACAAAAAACGCGCTATATGAATATCGATGGTTTTGTGTTGGTACCGCCTTTGGTGTGCTTAACGCCGTTGATTTCCTTGTTAAAGCGTTTGGGCAAGCCCTATATCCGCATTACCCCACGCGAAGAGTTCGACGGCTTTACTGACGTCTTGTGTGATGATGAAGAGGCTGCCTTTGAGTTGACCTCGCACTTGATTCGCCAAGGTCATAGCCGCATCGCCTTTGTGCGCGGCAATCCCGGCTGTTTGTCGACGGTTACGCGGTTTGAGGGCTACAAGCGCGCTCTGCTGACAGCCGGCTTGCCTTACGAGTCCCGTTTTGTGGCGGATGGTACCTATGAGTTTGCGTCGGGGTTGAACGCTGGCCAGCAGTTGCTGCAGGGTGCCAATCGGCCGACCGCCATTTTTTGCAGCAATGATGACATGGCTGCGGGGGTGCTACATGTCGCGCATGACAGGGGCTTGCGGGTACCGGCTGATCTTGCGGTGGCGGGTTATGATGACTCGCCGCTGTCCCGACAAACCTGGCCGGCACTGACCTCCGTCAAGCAGCCTAACCGCCGTATGGCTGAAATTGCAGCCAATAAGTTGATTGATAAAATTGCCGGAATTTCCCCACCGGAATACCCACAAAATATTGGCTGTGAAATTATTTACCGCGCGTCAACCGAAAACATCTAATAGCGCCTGATGCCTCTAGCGCCAGGCTCACCGGTTGGCTTAATCGCTCAGTTACTCGATGGGTGTGGCTTCTAAGTGGTAAGCCCCTGCTGCAAAGCGCATTTGCAGCAGTTTGGTTTTGCCCGCTAACTGCCGCAGGCGTTTTTTGACTTCTTCGCGTAGCCAGTCGCTGCTGTGCACACCGAGGTAGACCCCTTTGATACAGCCGGGCGCTAGCGGTTTTTCATCTGCTTGGGGTTGGTGTTTACTGGCGCGCAGCTGTAGCCTGTGATGGTCAAAGAGCCGCCATTCCTGTTCGTCACTGTAGGTGCCGGGTTTTTTGAGCAATAGCTGCTCAAATGACGGTTTTGCCTCCTGCACACCTTGAATCAGGCTTTTCACTTGACCGCTCAGCGTGGTGAGCTCGGGCCTTTCGGCCCCGTATTGCACCGGTTGGGCGCGATTCAGTCCGTTCTCCTCTGTGGCGTGTAACGCTATGGCCATGCCGGTATGCTGCTTGGCGTAGTCGTTCCAGGCGGTCAAGGATTGGGTGTGTCCGCCAAAACAGGTCAGGCGTATGGCCTGGCAAAACTGTTGCCAATCAACCAGCTGCTGGCGCAGTTGTTCATCGCGTTGGGCGACCATTTTGCTCAGCAAGTCGCGCAGCACGGTTTGCGCTTCTTCCGGCGTATCAAACCGCTTGTCCTCGCGCCACCGGTTAATGGCGGCCACTATCGGAGAGTCGCCAATAGGGCGTTCCGGTTGAAAGATCAGTCGCGTGGTTTCTTTGATGAGATGGCCCAGTAACTGGGGGCTGGTAAAGTCTGGCGTGTACTGGCTGTTCATTTCGATGGGTGATGAGAAGCGGTCTGGACTGCTCCAGAACAATAACTGGTTCTCCAAAAAATAGAGCCCATCCTCAGGGTTGGCGTACTTTAGCAGCAGCTTTGGCACTTCAGCACGATGAGAAGGGGGAGTATTGCTTGGCATCGAATTGCCCTGATCAGCCTGTTCTGTTCAGAGCTTAGATGGAAAATAACCTGATTGCCTAGTCGAAAAGGCTTAGGCACTCAGGCCGACATAAACGCAATGAGGTGGTCTGCGGCGACGCGTATGCCAAGCTGGCTGCCCACATCAAAATTGTGGTGGCTGGGCAGTGCACAAGCCACTTGCCGACCTGACGCCAGTGCCAGAGTGTAGAGAGTAGCGGTGCCGGCAAATAATTTGGTGATGACGGTGGCCTGGTAAGGACTATGGCTGTCTTCAACAATGTCATCTGGCCTTAGCAACACATCGACGGTTTGGTTGGGCGCACAGCGATGATTTTTTTGGCTGACCAGCAGCCCTAGCTCACACTCAATACTGTTGGTGCTGCGCGCAATGCCGGGCAAAAACACCCCTTGGCCAACAAATCGGGCCACATAGCGGCTGTTAGGTTCGTGGTAGATGTTGTAGGGGCTATCCCATTGTTCTATACGGCCTTGATGCACTATGCCGAGTCTGTCTGCGAAGGCAAAGGCCTCGTGTTGATCATGGGTGACCATCAGTGCGCTGATAGCGCGGGCTTTGAGAATCTCGCGCAGTTCCAGTGCCAGGCCTCGCCGTAACTCGGTATCCAGGTTGGATAGGGGTTCGTCCAAGAGTAATAGCGCAGGTGATGGTGCCAAGGCGCGAGCCAGGGCAACACGCTGTTGCTGGCCACCCGATAGCTCATTAGGGTAGCGGTTATGCAGGCCTTCCAGTTTCACGAGCGCCAACAAGTCTTCCAAAAGGGTTGCTTGTGTGCGTTTATCCAAACGGTGTATGCCAAAGCAAATATTGTCTTTCACCGTGAGGTGCGGGAAGAGCGCGTAGTCTTGGAAAACCATGCCCACCCGGCGTTTTTCCGGCGCGACATGGGCATCGGCGCTGCAGAGTAAACGATTATCCAGCCAAATGTGCCCGGCGCTGGGTGCGTGGAAACCGGCGATGGTTCGCAATACCGTGGTTTTACCGCAGCCGCTTGCGCCCAGTAAGCAGCCGATTTCGCCGGCGCTGAGTTGCAGGTCAAAATCGCAAATCACCTTTTGGGGCGAGGCGCTGGGCCCTGGGTGGTCGCAGCCTAGACCCGCAATAACGAGGGCTCCCTGAGAGCTGGCTGTGTCCATCCGGTCAGCCTTGATTCAACAAAAATAACATCAGGGCTTTTTGCGCATGTAAGCGGTTTTCCGCTTCATCCCAGACGACCGAGTGGCGGCTGTCTTCCAGCAGGGCGGCGCTCACCTCTTCGCCGCGATGAGCCGGCAGACAGTGTAAAAACAAGGCATCTGCCTGCGCATGCGCCAAGAGCTCATGGTTCACCTGAAACCCTTTAAAGCGCGCCAAGCGCAGCTTTTGTTCGTCTTCCTGGCCCATGCTGGCCCAAACATCGGTGGCGACCCAGTCGGCACCTGTCACGGCGTCGCGAGGATTGTGTGTAATGTGCAGGCGATTTTTGTGGCGTTGCACGAGTTCTGGGTCTGGCTCAAAGCCGGGCGGGCAGGCGATGGCGAGTTCAAAATCGCAGAGTGCGGCAGCCTGGATGTAACTTTGGCACATGTTGTTGCCATCTCCCACCCAAGCCACTTTTTTGCCACTGGGCCAACCCCGGTGTTCGGTGATGGTTTGAATATCTGCCAACAACTGGCAGGGGTGAAAGCGGTCTGTGAGTCCATTGATGACAGGTACTTTAGAGTGAGCGGCGAAGCGTTCAATAATATCGTGCCCGAAGGTGCGAATCATGACGATATCCAGCATGCGCGACAAAACGCGCGCCGAGTCTTCGACCGGCTCGCCGCGCCCCAATTGTGTATCGCGTGGCGACAAAAACAATGCAGAGCCACCCAGCTGCGCCATGCCTGCTTCAAAGGAGACTCGTGTGCGGGTGGAGGCTTTCTCGAACACCATGCCAAGGACCTTGCCCGCTAACGGAAAGGGGGCACCTGAATCAGTACCATTCTGGCGGGCCCGTTTTAGCGCTATGGCGAAATCAACAAGATAACGAAGCTCCTCGGCGGACACATCGTCCAGCGATAAAAAGTGGCGTACAGTCATTTAGGATCTCGATGTCAAATAAGCGCCCAAGGCTTTCACGAGTGTGGCGATGAGCGTTTGAGCTTGTTCATCGCTCAAAATAAAAGGGGGAAGAAGACGCAGAGTGCTGCCGGCTGTGACATTGATTAGCAAGCCGTGAGCCATGGCGATAGCGACCATCTCTGGGCAGGGTCTGTCGAGTTCGATACCGATCATCAGTCCTTTACCGCGAATGTCGATGACTTCCGGCACCTGCGCTAGCGCCTCGCGAAAGCCATTCAACAGCAGTTGACCTAGCTCCGTGACGCGTTCGCACAGATGTTCGTGTTCAAGCGTGTTGAGTGTGGCAAGCGCCGCAGCACAGGCAACCGGGTTGCCGCCAAAGGTGCTGCCATGGCTGCCAGGGCCGAATACTTGTGCAGCTTGACCGCGCGCTAGGCAAGCCCCCAGGGGTAAACCATTGGCCAAGCCTTTGGCAGTCGTCACCACATCCGGCAGTATGTCGGTGTGTTGGTAGGCAAAAAAACGACCCGTTCGCCCGTTGCCGGTTTGAATTTCATCCAGAATCAACAGCCAGCCACGATCATCGCACAGGCGTCGCAATTGGCTCAGGTAGTCGTCTGCCGGCACACGAATACCGCCTTCGCCTTGAATGGGTTCCACCATCACAGCAACAGTATTGGCGGTGGCCGCCGCTTCAATGGCGCTAATGCTGTTGTAGGCGACATGGCTAAAGCCTTCCACCAAGGGGCTGAAACCGGCTTTGATTTTGGTGTTGCCAGTGGCGGTCAGCGTGGCCAGGGTGCGACCATGAAAACTGCTGTCGGCGGTAATGATGTGGGGCTGTGTGATGCCTTTGCCGTGTGCCCACTTGCGCGCCAGCTTGATGGCGGCTTCATTGGCTTCGGCGCCGGAGTTGGCAAAAAAGACGTTATCCATGCCAGACAGGCGGGTGATGGTCTGCGCCAAGGCGGGCTGTGTGGGCACTAAATAGAGGTTGGATGCATGCACAAGCGTTTGCGCCTGCACCATAATGGCTTGAGTCACAGCAGGATGGCAGTGGCCAAGCCCACACACCGCAATGCCTGAGAGTGCATCCAGATACCGTTGACCTTTGGCATCCCACACATAGGCGCCTTCACCTTTTACCAGTGTGGTCGAGCGTTCGCCGAAGGTATTCATCAGACTCATAACGGAAAATCCTGCAATCTACGGGTTTGGGCTGAACTGAGTGATTTTTTGGAGAATCTGCTGCTGCGCATCGTTTGTGATCTGGCCCCCTAACGCCAAGGGGTGCCCCACGCTAAACACATCAGAAATTGTGCCAAAAAGGGCGGGGATTGTAGTGACTTGGCGCCAGTTTGTAAATTTACACGTTTTTCGGCGCCCTATTGCGCCAGGCAGTGGCAAAGGCCGGCGCCAGCTTGAATGCTGATCTAGACTGAGCTGGCTATTTATCCGCAAAAAAACGGCGGTTAGATCCGTAAAGTGCTCGCTAAATGCGGCCAAGCTGGAGGGTGAATGTGAAGGCGATAGAGGAGCAGGTGGCGCCAGCTTGTGCGCACTTGGCGCAACAGTTGACCGAGGCGCGGGCCATGGCGTTCAAAGTCATGACGGCATCCAGTGAAATGGGGCAGGCGCTGCAGTTCGTTAAACACAGTTTTCAATTGCACCGATCTGATCAGTTGGCGAGGGAGCTGCTCGATTTTTTGGCCAATATGGGGTTGCGCGGTAGCCTGTTAATCCATGAAGCCGAAGGCCATAGCTTTTTTTCGTTGGCGGACGATTCCTTTTTAGATGAGGCGCGCCTGCTGCAAAATGTGCATGGCGGTCGCATTGTGTCTTATCCACAGGGGTTTATTGTCAATTACCCCCATTGCGCCCTGCTGGTTGAAAACTTGCCGGACGATGCCTGCCGTGTGGGTGAGTTGCGCGACACGCTGGCCATTTTAATGGACGCGGTTGAGGCGCGCGTCTGGTCGCTTTTGTTACAAAAACAAGCCGACGATGCCAGGCGCCTGAAGGATGCCTTTATTGAGTTGATCTCACACGAGTTGCGCACACCCTTAAATCCGATTGTCGGATTTGCAACCCGTCTCGAAAAACGCTTGGCGAGTCGCCTCGATACAAAAGAGCTACAGGCACTGCATGCTATCAAGGATCATGCGGAGGATTTGCGCCGCACAGTGGACGATATGCTCGAAATGCAGCGGGTTGAGCTTGGCCAATTGGCCCTGGACAAGCAGCTGCACGATATGGGCGATTTGGTGCGCCGAGCCTTGCAGCGGGCCGAGCCTTTGATGGATCGCTACCACACGCATTTGCAACTGGGTGCTATTCCCACCTTCTCCATTTACGGCGACGGAGCGCGGCTGATCGAACTGATTTACGGTTTGCTGTGCAATGCGCACCGCTTTGGTGCCGGCGGACCGGTGGGCTTAAGTGTCGCCTCTGAGGGGGCGGGAATGGCAGGAATGGTGGTCGTCACGGTGTCAGACCAGGGGCCGGGCATTGCACTTGATCAGCAATCGCTGATTTTCAAGCATTTTCTCGAACGCAAAACCCCCACCAGTCTGACAGAGCCCAGTGATGGCATTAGCCTCTATTTATGCAAAGCCATTGCCGAACAGCACAAGGGCCGCTTGACCGTGCACAGTGAACT
>JACCDR011396720.1_pt1 | contig 25529 bp, 38 predicted proteins | sample 7446431 | NCBI WGS metagenome assembly JACCDR01 (sample SAMN15323443, study PRJNA562643) | freshwater metagenome | isolation source: river surface water | place: USA:Blue River Watershed | collected 2017-08-17 | reverse complement strand
GCCGCCCAGTGCCCGTGGCTGCCGCTCTCGTGCCCCGGTGGGATCTCCAAGACCGGTGACAGCACCATGTCGGTCGCCGGGATCTGCGCGCAGAAGTCGCATCGCTGGTTGAACGCGATCGACTCGGGGTCGACGGGCACCACGACGTGGTCCTGGTCCGCGGTCGCCGCGTGGAAGTACCGGACGGTCCCGTCGGGGTCGACGCCCCGGTGCAGGGAGTACCCGCACACCCCGCAGATCTGCCACTGCGAGTCCTGCCTCGCGTCCTGGTTCGCCACACCAGACAGCATCGCACGCCACCAGATGCCAGCCCAGCAAATCTCAACCTAATGTGACGACACGCCTACGCAGAGTTTGCAAACGAATGCTCGGCCGTGCCACCTTCATGCCCTCGAACGGATCCCTGACCAAGATCGCGAGGAGCGAACGAATGGCCACTGTCGTGCGGACCGTCTACGACCCCCTGCCCGTTGACCCGCGGGAATTCCGCCTCATCCGGGCCGGCGACCTCGAGATCGACCCGCGCGAACAGCGACCGCTCAACGACGGCGCCGTCCAACGACTCACCGAAGAGTTCGATTGGCTCGTGTTCGAGACCCTCAGCGTCCGGGTAACCGCGAGCGGGAAGTACAAGGTCTACGAAGGTCAGCACCGCGCCCGCGCGGTCCAGTTCGTCGCGCCCGACACCCTCGTGCCCTGCATGGTCGCCAAGGACAAGGACTTCAACGCCTCCAAGGCCGCGCTCAAGATGGCCGAGGGCCGCCGGAACCACTCGGCATTCGAGAAGTGGCGGCTGCGTCTGGCCGGCGGCGACGAGCGGGAAACGCTCGCGACGCAGGTGATGCACGAACGGCAGGTCGACGTCGGCACGACCAAGAATTACGACACGATCAACGCCGTCGTGATGATCGTGAGGATCATGGACAGCGGCGAGACCTTCAAGCAGGGCGCAATCATGCTCGGGAAGATCATCGACGTCATTCGGGAGGCCTGGCCCGACTGGCAGGACGACGCCGTCGCCCGCTGGGAGAGCGCATTCATCGAGGCCGTCTGGACCACGATCCGCGACTACGGCGAGATCATTTCCCACCAGACCCTGGTCGGCATTCTGAAGGAGAGGCCGATTCGGTTCTGGCTGAACGTCGGCAAGCCCGACGTCCGGCAGGGCAACGAGTCAGCTGCCGAGGCCATCGCCCGGCAGATCATGGTCGACTTCGACGCCGCCGAGAAGAAGCGCAAGAAGCGGCCGGCCAAGCGCGCGTGAACGCCATCCCGACCGAAACCGTCGCCCGCTTCGAGGCCTACCAGCGGCGGAACCCCATGGCCATCGAAAGAGTCCTGGCGTTCGCCCGCGCCAAGCAGGCAGCTGGAGAGACCGATGTCGTCCTGTCCGGTTTCTCCGCCGAGCTCGGAATCGACCGCGCCGTCCTGCCCAGCTACGCCCGCCTCGCCGTCGAACGCGACCCCACCCTCGACGGCGTCCTCCAGGTCCGGCCCTACGTCAACCGCATCCCGAAGAAGAGCACCGCCCCGCCCGGCACCGGCTACAAGGCCATGTGGTCCCTGCGGCCCTGGCTCTCCGCCACCAACCTCAGCCGGGAAGGCCAGCACGCCGAGCGTCTGGCCAACGACGCCGAGGACGCCGCCGACGCCGGCGACGAGAAGTGGACCAGCGATGCGCTCCGGATCATCGAGGCGGCGAAGGAGGAACTGGCTCAGTACGAACTGATCTTGGTCGACCCGCAGGAGCGGCGGCGAGTGGCTGGGCGCTGAGGCCGAGTGATGAATTAGCCGACGAGCGTTCCTGCGCTTTCGCCCGATTCGCGTAGAGGATTCGCCTTCGGTCCCTGTAGCCGTCACGATGGCGCTCCCCGGCCTCGCCGCAAGGAATGCACGCGCATCCCAGGTCGTAAGTGCTCAAGATGCCGTGCTCGAACCGCTCAGGCGCTAGGCGAAGCGCATTCTGCTTACCGCGCCGCCGGGCAGCCTTGTTGTCGCTATAGACCCGCTTGCATCCAGCACCTCGACACCCCCGCTTCACGTAGGAGGTGAGGGATGGCGCATGTCCGCGAACCCCGCCTGCCGGCCGCCCTGCCCGACGCTCAGTTGGGGGTCGGTATGAGCACTGCTCAACCTCTTGGAGAACGCGCTCGCACTCCGCCACCGAGGCCGCGGTGCGCCTCCTGATCTTGCCCTCCTCGCGCCAACAGGCACGAGGGCTGCCGACCTGGCGAACCTCGACCCAACCCACAGGGAGCATTTTACACCGCTCGACACTCCGCCCCATCCAGACCGGACAAACCACACTCACGAGCTAGGGTTGGTGAGGTCGCCAGAACCGCAGGTGAACGCGTCATCGCAGGTCAGACCCGTATGTCGGAACACACCCCAGAGCACTAGTTGGGTCCTCGACTGATGCGCTAGGGTGTGATGGTGACTTCCACTCCGAGCCGCAGAAGCACCCGTCGCCGGGTAGCCACTTGGCGGGACACGACGGACTGCGTGATCTACGCCCGGCTCTCCACCGGCGAGCGCAAGAACACGCGCCAGCGATCCATCCCGGACCAGATCAAGCTCTGCACAGCGGCAGCTGAGCGACTGGGCTACCGGGTCGTTCGCGTCTATCAAGACGGTCGCTCGCGTGGCGTCCGCCGGCAGGGCCTGCACGACATGCTGGCCGACCTCGAGACGATGACCAACATCGGCGCGATCTTCATCTGGAATGACACGCGCCTCTGGGGCCACACCGAGCAGATGCGCTACCTGCTGATGAAGTTGAAGCTGTGCGGTGTCCAGACCTTCGACTCTTCGGGTTACAACTGGAACATCGATACTCCCATGGACAAGTTGCGCAGTTCGCTGTCCGCAATCCTGAGCGAGTACGAGACAGGCATGACGAGCTCCCGGATCTACGACGTCTACAAGGAGCGCGCCGCGGACGGGGAGATTCTCCAGCGCCCTCCCTATGGAGTTCAGGTCATCAAGACTGCCGAGGGGGACAAGATCATCAGTACCTGGCAGATCGATCCTGACGCCATAGTCGTCGTCCGACGGATCTTCCAGGAGTTCGCCTCTGGCAAGTTCGTCTATGCGATCGCCAGAGATCTGGCGGCCGAGGGAATCGAAACGATGACCGGACTGCCGAATTGGTCCGCAAGTAACATCCGACGCTTGATCGACAACCCGTTCTACGTCGGCCGGCTTCTGTGGAATCGCACGAAGACTGAATGGGAGATTGACCCGGTCACCGGAGACAAGCTCAAGAAGATCGCCTATCGGGATGACGAGGACATCATCGAGGCCGCTTCCCCCCTCGGCTGCGTCCTAGCCGAGGACCCCACGGATTCCGACTCGGTCGCAGAAGCCAAGGCGCTATGGGCTGCATGTCAGGAGAGGCGCAGCGAGCGAGGACGGGAGCGCCAGGAGCGCATTCACGAGCACCGTCCCTTGGACGGCCTGATTAGGTGCGCGCGTTGTGGCGGACGAATGCACGCTCGGCAGTTCGGCCACAAGCTAGCTAGCGGCGAGCGGAACCCCAACTACGACTACAGGTGCTCGCATAAGGCGAACTTCGGCACGCGATGCAGCAAGTCCCACACAATGGCCGAGAACAAGATCTTCAAGCTGATCCTGGCAGGGGTCATGGAGGACGAGGTCGCCGCTTCGACGAACCCCGTCGTGACCTGGGTTAAGCCCAGAGACCTGGATCGCCAGACCGAAGTCCGACAGTTGCGTCTGGCGCTGGAAAGGGCTGAGCGCGCTGTAGCCAAGGTCAATGAGACCAACGAAGCTGGGGGCTATCCCACGGTCGACATGTTCAAAGAGCGACTTCTGGCCGTGATGGCCTCCGAGGAAGAAGCGCGCCTCGATCTGGCAGCTGCCGAGACAGACGGCGACGACGACCACGAGGTACAGCCTGTTCCGCTGACTGGCGAAGAGCGCGACCTCCTACTTGAGGTGCTTCCTCGGCTGAGGAATCCTGCCATCGACATCGACATCCGCATGGCCGAGGCTCGAGGGCTGTTCAAGGTCATCAGGATCGACAACCCCCGTATCGAGGTCGAGCTCGCCTAGCCCCTCGGCCGCGCGCAGGCGCAGCGCAGCCTGCGCCGCGCGCCGACGCCACTCAGGTCCGCCGCCGGTGTAGCTGACGTTCTGATGAGGGCTCATGGCCTACTCGATGTCCTTCCTCCGCATGGCGCGCAGGTGGTAGCTGACGGTGCCGTAGGGGAAGTCGAGCTCTTCGCCGATCTCCGTGATGGACATGCCCTGTTCGCGGAGCTCCTTCATGCGGCGCTTGTCGTTGAGGCTGACCTTGCGGAAGGTCATCAGGGCGCGTTCTTCGCGGGTCTTCTCCAGGTGGCATTGGGCGCACAGCAGCTGGAGCTCGAAGTCTGTGAGCCGGCCTTCGCGGGTGATCCGCAGGAGCATGGCGTTGGGGCGTTCGATCTTGCGGTGTTCGAACCCGTCGCCGTTGGGGTGGTCGAACTCGAGCTCCTCGGTGGCGCCGCACTTGGCGCACTTGCCGCCGTAGACCTGCTCGGCCTCTTTCCGGACGGCTTTGATCTTTGCGATCTGCTCTTCGCGGCGGTTCTCCTCGTACTGCCGGTAGTGCTCGGGGTCTCGGGCCCGGCGGATCCGGTCGGCTTCGCGCCGCTCTTCGCGGTGGGCGATGCCGTACTCGTGCATGTACTCGGAGCGGCACTCCTTGCACTGGGCGCGGAGGCCGTCGGGGGCTTCGCTGTCGTGGTGGTACTCGTCGCCGGGCTTGACGACGCCGCAGACGCTGCACCGCTTCCGCCGCGGCCGGACCGGCTTCTTGGGCTTCTTGGGCCGCTCCGGCCGCTCGGACCTGGGTCTGCCAGGCATGGGCTACCTCTTGCGCTGCCGGGGGATGGCGGGTCGGCCCATGAGCTCGGCGTAGTCGAACCGGGTGCCGAGGGCATCGATGATGTCGACGTGTTCTTCGTCGTCGAACTCGATGAGGTCGCCGTTGAACACCAGCGCGTACTTGGGCAGGACCAGGGTGCCGTTGACGAAACGCTCTCCCCGGCGGGTGACCCGCCAGTAGCCGGCGCGTCCTCCGTCGTCGCGCTTCCCGGTGGCCTCTTCGATGAGGTTCCAGTAGCGCAGCTTGGCCTCATCGGCCCTGGCGCCGCCGAGCAGCGTGGGTCCGTGCACCCATTCCTTGGTGCCGCCTTCGCGGTAGAACAGGATCAGCGCCCTGGCCATGCCGGAGGTGATGGTGCGCCTGTAGATCTTGGCGAACTGGCCGCAGCAGGGGCAGGTGGCGCCCTCGTTGTAGAGGGCCAGGTCGAGCCAGGCCTTGGCGTCGGCCAGGCTTGCGCCCAGGGGGATGGTCACCGCTTTCCTTTCGCCGGGGCGTTGTTCTGGAAGGCGCGCGTGGTGACCGGGTCGAGGTGTCCCAGGGCGCGTTCGAAGCTGTTGATCCGCAGGCTGCGCACGGTGGTGACGCCGTCGATCCAGAACCGCAGCGCCTTGGCCACGAGCAGGAACGTGGTCACCTGTGCGGGTTCGCCGGACTGGTTGCGTTCCTTGGCCGGCGCCCGGTTGCGGAGCATCAGAGCTGGGCTGTTGGGGGCGAGGTTGGCCCCGGAGATGACGGCGTCGGCGAACTCTCTGGTGGCCTGTGGGTTGAGCCGGGCCCCGAGGTAGAGCGCGGCAGCTGCTCCGGAGATGGAGCCGACGGCGGGGCAGGTCTGGGCGATCTGCTTGCCGAAGGGGATCCACTGCTGGGCGCCGTCGAACTCGGTGGAGAGGATGGCGACCTCGAAGTTCTCCATCCTGGCCGGGGTCATGCAGTTGAACATGCTGACGCCCGGCCGGGAGCAGGCGATGGCGTAGGCGTGGAGGGTCTTCAGCACCGCGCCGTAGGCGGAGCTCTGCTCGTGGCCCAGGACGTCGAGGGTGTCCTTGGCGGTGCGCAGCCGGCCGTTGTCCAGGACCTCGAACACGGCCGGGTCGAGTCCGCGGACCACCAGGATGTCGACGGGCTTGCCGGCCTCGACTATGGCGTGCAACCGGTGTTGCCCGTCGACGAGACGACCGGTGACGTCGAACCCGATGCCCTGACAGGTGACGAGCCAGCGGTCTTCGCTGATGGCTCGGGCGATGCGCTCGACGCCCTTCTTGGTGACCTTCCTGTTCTGTGCATTCCGCCGCAGGTACTCCACGGCGAGGGCGGGGCTGACGGTCTCGATCGTCGTGGTGATCACCTACGGAAGCCCTCCGTCCAGTCGTCGAGCTCGGAGCGCTTGAACCGGAGCATCCGGTTGACCTTGATGTGCGGGATGGAGCCGCGCTCGGCCTGGTCGTAGAGCCAGTCGCGCTTGACCTGGAGCCAGTTGCAGACCTGCTCGGGGGTCATCCAGCCGTCGCCCTGGATGACGTGCAGGGCGGCCTGGGCGTAGACGTGCGCCGGCACGATCTGGGGGTGGGTCTTCCACCACTCCAGGGCTTCGGGTGTTCCGTTGCTGTCTCGGATGGCCTGGGCGATCTCGGCGACGAGCGCGTCACTCACGTGGGTCTTCCTCCTGCATGTTGGGTGGGCATTGGTGTTCGACCCAGGCGCGTGCTATTTCAAGGACTTGCTCGGAAAACATGTCGGTGCATCGGATGTAGAGGCCACAGCCGCATTTGATGGTGAGCTCTGACATCTACTTGGGCTCGACGACGTCGCGGTCATTCGCCAAAACCTTCAAAACCCTCAGCTGGTGTCCGCCGCGCACGGCGTTCCAGGTGCGGAAGATGAACGACAGTTCGGTGTGGGCGCTGAGGCGCTCGCGGTGCCGGCGAGCGGTTCGCATGCGCTGCAACAACGTGTATGTGGGGTCCCCGGCGCCGGTGGTGCGCATCTCGATGAGGTCACTGAAGAAGAGTTCCGACATCTGTTCGTCGACCTTCGACAGGCGCCACATGGCGTACGCCAGGACCGAGGGCTTGATGTCGATCCGGGAGGCGTAGCGGGCTGCGACGGCGACGTGCTGGCGGATGTCGGGGTTGCGCCGTAGCCAGTTCACGATCTCGGCGTGGGTGATGCTCTCCCGGCCGCGGGATCGTTTCTCCTCGAACAGGATCGCGAACCGGACGGCGGAGCCGAGGTTGGCGCTGTGCACCTCGCCGCGGAAGGTGAGGGCGTCCGAGGCGCTGCGCTTGGCGCCGGTGTCCATATACATCTGGGCCTCGTCGTCGATGTTGACCACGACCAGCAACTTCACGGTGGCGCCGGATTCGAGGATGGCGTACAGCCGGTGCTGGCCGTCGATGAGCCGGCCGGTGCGGGAGAACTTGATCGGCTCGCCGGTGTAGTGCCACTCCTCGGCCTTCATGTCCCGGGCCATGGCGTTGATCCGGTGCGAGCGCAGGGACCGGTTGTTCTCGTTGAGCGCGAGCCACATCTTGGCGATGGCGGGGGTGACCCAGACCGGGCCGTCCTGGTCGGGGATGCTCTGGACGGCGACGTCGGGATCGATCGGTGGCTCGGCCGGCGCTTCGGGCGCGGCCTTCTTGGCGACCTTGGTCAAGAGTTCTCCTGGGTGAGGGCGCGCAACATCGCCGCGCATGCCTCCTGGAGCTCCAGTTGGAGTTGCCAGACCGGCAGCGCGTCGGGGTCGTGGGTGACGCGCAGTTCGATGGCAGGGGTGGGCGCGACCGAGGTGTGCGCCCAGCGGTAGACGAGGAGCCGGATGCCGGCGTCGTCGCCGCCGGGCGTCACGGTTGGGGGTTGGCGGCGTCCTTGTGGCTGCGCCGCCTGGCGATCCACTTGATCCGTGGCTTGCACTGGTCGGCGGTGTGGAACTGGAGCACGCCGGCGCCCTTGTGGTGCTGCTCGCAGGGGACGTCAGCGCGTGGTGCGGCCAGCCCGCAGGCGCCCTTGGGGCAGGGGCAGTTGCTCTCGTGGTGGGGGAAGTTGCCTTCCCTTGAGAGGCCGACGTGGTACTGGCCGGACAGGTGGGCCAGGTCGTCGGCCGGGCCGGCGCTGTGTCGGCCGGCTTGTGGCTGCTCGGGCAGGGTCACCAGCACGCCTCACGACTCCAGCGTCTGGTAGGTCATCGTCAGCGCCTCGGCGATGGCGGTGGAGACGGTCTCGGAGACGCTGTTGCCGCGCTCGTCGTGGGCGGCGTGAAGGGTGACCACGGCCAGGACGCGTCCACGGTCCTTGTCCAGGACGTGGATGTGGACGGGCAGACCTCGGTTGTCGTTGCTTCCGTGGAACACGCGGATGTCGATGTCCTCGGCCCGGATGTCGTTGTTCATGCGTCCTCCCCAAACGCAGCGAGGCCCCAGCGGATCCGCCGCGCGTCAAGCGGCGGATCCGCTGGGGCCTCGACCTGATCGAGCTCCAGCACGCGCAGCCCTGGGCTACGCGGTTTTCGCGTTGTACTGCTGAGGGAAGGTATATCTGACAAGGGGTTGCTGGGTCCAGCTGTTCTTGAGGCACGTCCGTTGACAACTGTGGCGCCGTCGATTCACGGCTTGATACGGGTCTGTTGTCACTACGCTGCTGCGTTGGGGAGGCCTTAGCCGGAGGCTTGAAAGGGGTTCTAGATGCGTTTTCGGGTTGCCAAGATCTATGAGGTGGAAGCCGCTTCTCACGCCGCCGCGATCGACGCGGCGCACCGCCGGGAGCCCTCGGGCATCCGGGTCTTCTCCGTGGATCCACCGATACATGGTCTGGAATCAGAGGACTACGACCGCTACCCCACTCACCCCCTGGCCGGCGTCCCGCAGGCGGTGCTCGACACCGCACGGGCGGTCCTGGCCGACGGTGTGCTGACCAACGACGTCGACCAGATGCAGGCCCGTCCCCTGGCCGATGCAGTGGTGGCCCGCCTGCGCGAGGAGGGGTTCCTGATGCTGCCCGGACGCACAGGTGTCCCCGCCGAGCGCCAATGACGGGGGAATTGCAGAGGCGCTCGACGGGGACGGGTGGTCCACCTATAGGGGGCGGTGGGCCGTGCCCCATCCTGTACGGGCCTGACGTTGAGTGTCCAGTCGGCCGCACAGAGTATTCGCCGCTCCCCCGTTGAGGCGGGGTGCGCGATTACGGTTCGGATCGGAATGTGTGCTTGGAGAACCCGACGGCACCCGGCTGCGGGTCGGCGATCTCGGTGTCGGCCGCGCCGTCGCTGGTCAGGCGCTCGCTCTCTTCGGGCTCCTCGAGGCGGCCCCAGTGGAGCGACAGCGTGAGGAAGCGCTCCTTCGTCTGGGCGCTCCAGCTGAACATCACCGGAGGCGTATCGGCTCGGCGGTTCGGGCAGGGCATCCCCGGACGATGGGTTATCGTTGTTCGTGGTTCGCGCAAGGGTCTCCTCTTTGGCAGAGCGGGAGTTGCGGGTAACGGGGTAGGCAGCACGGGGCCTCCGGTCGTGGTAGCCGGGGGCCCCAGCTGCGTTTGCGGGTGGTTTAGTCCCAGTACCGCTCTGGTTCCTGTTTCCCTGTGATGTCCGAGTAGCCGGCGCGCTGCCCCACCAGGAAAGGCCAGGGCGCGTAGGTGGGCACCAGGCGTTGGAGCTCCAGCCAGGACTGGTCGATGTGGGTCCGGCTGTGGGACCAGAGCCGCAGCAGCTTGGTCATCGTGGGGCGGCGCACCACGTAAGCGTGGGTCCGGACGCTGCTGCGGACCCGCACGCATCCTGCGGTGACGCGCTTGGGGGTGCGTGCGTGCTGCCCTCCGAGCAGGAGCAGCTGCCAATCGGCGGGCACCTGGTCGGCGAAGGTCGCCAGTTGGTCGGCGAAGCCGTCGGTGAAGGCGGCGTCGTCCTCCAGGACCAGCAGGGCGCGTGCCTTCTGGCGGATGGCTGCTGCCAATGTCTCGAGGTGGGTGACCGCGCACCCGTAGGCGGCGGGGCTGCTGCGCCAATCTGGCGGCAGGATCAGGTCGGATCCCTGGCGGGCCTCGATGTAGCGGGGTGCCGGCAGCGGCCAGTCGGCGGGCAGTCCCTGCCAGAAGGCGACCCTGCGGTCGTGCCGGTGGGGCAGGTTGAGGACCACGACATCGTCGATACCTAGTAGTGAATCGCTCACCGGAGCTCGACGGGCGTCAGCTTCGCCGTCTCGGTGTCGAAGGTGAGCTCGCCACAGGTGATGGTGCTCTGGGTGATGCCGGCGTGCCAGTCCTTCCAGGTGCACAGCTGGTCCTGGTAGAGCACCCGGTCGCCCTTCTCGAGCTCGACCAGCGGCTTGACCAGCCGGGCCGAGGCGACCTCCAGGCCCTCGCCGTTGATCACGGCCCTGGTGCGTGAGGTGGTACCGGAACTGGGCTGGGGCCGGGTAGTGGTCGGGGTCGGGGCCGGTTTGTCGTCGAAGGCGCCCTGGTCCCTGGCGATGATCAGCAACAGGGCGACGATGGCACCTCCGACGATCAGGACGACCAGCGCGATCGGGATGGCGGTGCCGCGCCGCGGCGGGCCTTCCTGCCGGTGCCGCCGCTCGGGCTTGGCCGGTACCTCGGCTGGCGCCGACTCGGCTTTCGATCGGCGGCTGAGCAGCCGTAGCCGCTTGACCTCGGGGTTGGCCTCGGAGGGTGTCAGCGGGTCGTGCTCGTCGCCGGTGGGGGTGCTGTTCATGTCCGGGGCCAGGGCGGGACGGGCTTGGTGCCGGCGCCGGTCCATGGGGCGGCCCAGCCCTCCTTGAGCAGGAACGAGGACAGGTCGCGCCCGTCGGCCAGAAGGATCTGGGCGTCGTATCTGCCGCCGTACTTGTCCGCCTTGACGCTGCGGATGCTCACCTCGGTACCCGCAGGTAGAAGGGCTGACAGGTTCCGCTTCGCCTCCTCACCGCCGACCTCCGACTTTTCTCGGGCGTTGATGCCGAGCAGCCGGAAGTTCTGGTCGTGGAGCCAGACGCCGAACCCCAGGTCGACGGATAGAACGACGGTGTCTCCGTCCACCACTCGCGTAACAACGGCCTGGTACTCGTATCTCACGACTCGCCCTGGAGGCGGCGGCCGAGCTCGTGTGCCCGGTCGCGCAGCTGGCGGATGTACCGCTCGATCTCCTCGGGGCTCTGCTGGACCGGCTCACCACCGAAGACGAACCGGGTGGCGCCGGCGTGACCGTGGACCGCGACGGCGGCGTCCAGGTCGTCCCACACGACGGTGGAGGAGTGCGGCAGGGTCCGCCACCGGATCACGGTGGTCCCGTCGGGGAAGACCACACCGTCGGCGACCACGCCGGTGCCGCTGACACCGGACACGTCGGTGTCGCGGTGCAGCTGGAAGGTACGCATGGGATCGAGCACCCTCCCCCATCGGCCGGCTGGGGGGTGAATAGAGGCGCTAACCTGCTGCGGCCTCCAGTCATACCCATGCCGGAGGAACGACCCCGCCAATCGCAGTGGCGGGGTCGTCGCGCTATACGGCGACGGGCGGCTTGAGCTCGCAGGCGTCGGTGGTGCAGTACGACTCCCCCAGTGCGTCCAGGGCTGCCAGGTCGCCGTCGTAGATGGGGCTCAGGTCGGCCGGGAACAGGGTCTCGGCGGCCTTGTCGTGCAGGTCGGCGTTGGACTCCATGAACGGGGCCTGGGCGTAGGAGTGGCCGTTCATCGGCAGGAAGCTGACGGTCTTCAGCTGCCCCTCGTACATGTCGATGACGGTGCCGATGTGCTGGGCCTCGTCGGGCTTGAAGCTGACGGTGACCGAGACGGAGTTGTCGGACCAGAACCGCTGGACCATGGCGGCGAGGTTGATCTTCTCGAAGATCGTGACGTCGGCCTCGGAGCGCATCGCGAGCGAGTGCACGGGGAACTGGATGAACACCGAGGTCTCGGGCGTGTACGCGGATTCGGCGATCGGGTAGCCGGCCGCGCGCAGCACGGTGACGATCGGGTCGTCCTTCTGGAACACGATGCCGCGGTCGAAGAACGAGCCGCCGGGTGCCCAGTGCACTCCGGGGCTCTCGCCGGCCAGGATCGACACGGTGCCGCTCGGCTTGACGGTGGTGGTCTTGATCGACTGCCGGACCGCGAGCCACTCGCTGTAGAGGGTGTCGTACGCCTGCACGGTGGCGTAGCCCTCGGCGAGCCAGCGGCGGAGCTCGGGCATGCCGTGCCGGTCGGCGAAGTTCGCCACCCCGGACACGCCGGTGCCGATGCGCCGGTTCCGGGCCATGATCGCGTTCGTCTTCTCCCAGTGGGTGGCCAGGAGGGTGACGGTCTTGGCGTAGAGGTAGGCGACCTTGAGGGTCTTCTTGTAGTCGTCGAGGTCGTCGTGCCGGTTGAGGAACGTCTCGACCAGCGTGCAGCACTCGAAGGATTCCAAGCTCTGTTCGGCGCACGGGTTGTAGCCGGCGACGCGGTGGTCCCGGTTGTCGGCCGGGTCCGCGAGGCGGCCGAACTGCTGGGAGACGTCCAGCCAGACGATGCCGGGTTCGCCGTTGCGTTGGATGCCTTCGATGATCGGAGTCAGGTCGTCGCCGACCTTGACCGCGACGCTGTTGTTGCTCATCCAACCCCACTCGGACCGGTAGTCCGCAGGTCCGTCGCCGTTGCCGTAGTGCTTGGCGTCCAGGAACGACTTGTCGTCCAGGGAGCCGAGCGCGAGCTCGGCGGAGCGGCGGACGTTGCCGGACACGACGCACACGCCGATGAGATTGGCGATGTCGAGGATGTCCATGCTGGTCAGGTCGTCGCCGTCGCGGATTCCCAGCAGCGTGCGGAGCTTGTCGTGCAGCCGCATCAGCGGCTCGGGACCGGCTGCGGTGCCGCCGAAGGTGCGGATCGGCGCGCCGGCGGGTCGGATCTGGCGGTAGTCGAACCGGACGTAGCCCTTGTTGGGCATCAGGTAGGACTCCAGCAGGAGCCGCACGGACTCGACCCAGCCCTCGCGGGTGTCCGGGATCGTGTACTCGGTGGAGGGTTGGACGGGCTCGTGGATGGTGAAGCCGCGGTCGGCGCCCTTGAGGTCGAACCCGACGCCGATGCCGAGCATGGAGGCTTCCATCAGGAAGCAGAAGGGCTCGGCCGGCTCGTAGCGGGTCATGTCGGCGGTGGAGACGAACGCGCAGTTCTGGAGGGCCGCGGAGTTGCGCTCGACGTTGACCAGCGGGGTGCCCATCATCCACAGACCGCGCCCGGGTGGGGTCCAGCGGAAGGTGAACATCCGCTCGTACGCGTCGTGGGCGGCGGCGTGTGCCTTGCGGTCGTTCCAGGGCAGCCGGTTGGTCTGGACGTGGTCTTTCTGGATGGAGAACATACCTTCGATGACGCGGCGGCAGACCTCGTACCAGCGTTCCTTGGTGCCGTCGGGTTTCACCCGGGAGTAGGTGCGCAGGAAGGTGATCTCGCCCAGGGAGTTGCCGGCTGCGTCTCGATAGCCCCAGTCCACGGTGCGGGTCTTGTACGGCTCTATGAACTCGTCTGTGAGTTTGAACGAGAGTCCGTCGTGAACCTCAGCACCCATGGCTGTGCCCTCAATCCTGTTGTGGTCCGCGCGCTTTCGCCCATCGCCGCAGCTGCAACGCCGTGACTCCGGGAATGGTGATGACCTGCTCCAGCAGGGGCAGGTAGAGACGCTTGTTGCTGTGCACGAGGTCGTGACAGGCAGGCGTTCCCGGGCTTGGCCCGTACATCCAGCAGACGGTCACCAGGTTGTTGGGGTCGTGCTGGCGTCGCCCGCCCATGCCTTGTCGGTCCCCTCCATAGCAAATGTGATGGAGGGCTCGGGCGGGTCCCAGGTGCCGTCCGCAGACCCGGCAGTAGGTGCCGTCGCGCTCGTCGACGGTGGCGCGGATGTCGTCGGGGATGGCGAGCATCTCGGTCTGTGCGCGACCGCCGGATCGGCTGCTGAACTGGGGCTCTTGGTCAATCGGCCGCAACATCGACCGGCCGCACGGTGAGGCTGTAGTCCTCGTCCTGCATGCGTTCGGTGAGGGCGGCCAGCAGCAGCTGCGGGTCTTCCAGCCAGGCCTCCAGGAGCCGCCCGGCGAGCTCTTGGGGGTCCTCGTCCGGGTCCAGGGGTACGGGCACGGCGAAGCGGACGAGGATGTCCATGTCCGCGATGCGGTCCTCGGTGGTTAGTCTCACGTGGCGCCCAATCTCGTTGATGCAGTCCGTGGTGCGGCCTTCGGCACGGCACTTGGGACAGAGGATGTGCGGCCTCTGGGAGGGGATGATCACGGGGGCGGCTCCCCGACGGGATCACCGACCTTCGGCAGTCGCTTCCAGTCGTCCATGACATCCAGGACGAGGTGTTCGACGGCATCGAGGACGGCTTGGATCTCGTCGTCGTAGTCGTATCCGGCGGGCACGACGAGGGTGTGCGCATTGATGACGCCGACTGTCGTGACGTCGGTCCTGGGGGTGTAGTAGGCGATCTGGACACCGCCGTCGGGTTCGAATGCGACGGTCTGGATCACCACGCGCTCGAGGCCTTCTTCTTCAGCCACGTGCTAGCTCCTTAACCCTGCGGCGTCCTTCACGGATCCGCATCCGGCGTCGGTCCTCCTCGTCGGTGCCGCCCCAGATCCCGTGGGTGCCGGGGATTGCGAGCGCTTCGGCGAGGCAGGTTTCGCGGACCGGGCACCAGCCGCAGATGGTCTTGGCCATCTTGGCGTTGGCGTCGTCCGCGGTGATCGGGAACCAGGTGTCGGGTTCCAGCTGGCTCTTGCGGCAGTGGCCGTTGGCCATCCATGTCGCTTCGCGCAGCGGCGATACCCGATCGGGCATCGGAAGTCGCATCTCACCCACGACCGGGCGCCTCTCCGTCCAGTGGTAGCTGCACCGAGTCGATGACCTTGACGGTGGTGACGCGCTTGAGCCGGCCGCTCTTATCGTCCAGGAGTTGGCCGATGCGGGTGACGCGTCCCTCGAGGTAGAACTGCACGATGTCGTCCAGGTGCACGAGCTCGTCGCCGGCTTCGAGGTTCCCGGCCCCGGCGAGCTTGATCCGGTAGAGGTCGACCTGCTGGCCCTCGAAGGGCGGCACGTCGGGCTCGGGGTGGTCGTGCGCCGACAGGCCGGCCGCGAGCTCGGACAGGTCATCGGGTACCGAGCGCAGGTGCATCAGGCGTCTTCCTTCTGGTCAGTCGGTCTGGTCGTCGATCAGGGGTGCCGGCGTCGTTGCCGGGTTGAACGGGTGGGTGCGCTTGCACAGGGCGCAGATGAACCACAGGTGCGCCCCGGCGAGCCGGTAGATGTCGCGTTCGTCCTTGCTGGCCAGGCGGGCTCGTTCCCGGCAGCAGTCGTGGGGGCTGGCGTGGGCGATGAGCAACATCCAGGGCCGCCCGCCGCGGCAGCGGGTGCACAGCCCGTCGTCCTTCGGCGTGGTGCAGGCGTCTTCGTAGCGCAGGTTGCACTCGCGGCAGCCGTGCGCGTGGCGGCTGCCGGTGAAGCTCTTAGCCACCGAGCCTCCCGTCGAGGTCCATGCCGCGGGCGAGCTTGCGGCGATCTGCTCTGCTGGTTCCGGCCCAGTAGCCGTGCTCGTTGTGGAACAGGGCGTGCTCGAGGCATTCGGCGCGCACGGGGCAGCCGGAGCAGATGGCGCCCAGTAGCCGACGGTCGGTGTTGTGCTCGCTCTGGAACCAGATCTCGGGGTCGGTGACGGCGCAGGCGGCCTGGGTGGTCCAGCGCCATGAGGTGATGTCGCAGACGTCGTTGATCCGCCACTGCTCGTAGTCGTACGGGTTGTGCCAGCCGTGGGTGGGGGTGCTGTAGACCCAGCGGCCGACGTCCTTGACCGGGTTGGGTTCGTGGGGGCGCGTCTTAGCCACGGCCGGCCTCTCGCCAGTCGGCCAGGACCGCGCCGCGACCGGGTCCGCTGGCGCGCACGAGGCGGGAGAGCCACCTGTCGCTGTGCTCGTCGTCGCGGTTGAGCTCGGCGGCGATGGCTTCGTGCATCTGCATCTCCAGCTGCTCCATCGCCGCGGGCAGTGTCTGGGTGGGTCCGGCGGCGTGGTCCTTGGCTGGTTCGACGTAGCGGAAGAGCTCGGCTGGGGTGAGGATCTGCTGCTTGCGGCGCTGGCACCAGGCCATCGCCAGGCGTAGGTCGCTCTCGCTGATGCCGCGCTTGCGCATCTGGGTGGACAGGATGTGGTGCTGGGCGGCGCGGGCTTTCCACGGGTTGCGTCCGGGGTCCCAGCCCAGGGTGTTCTCCAGGTCCTTGAGCAGGTCCATCAGGGCCATGCCTGGTCCTCCTTCCGGTTGCGTAGCCGGGCGTAGAACTCCTGCCGGGCGGCCTCGTTCTCTGCTTCGTCGGCGGGCATGGACCCGGCGATGTGCTCGTCCTCGACCAGATCGGTGAGGCATGTCTGTCCTTCGCAGGTCCAGCCGGCCAGCGGGTCGCTCTTGCGGTTCACCCGATGGGTCGCTTGTTGACCGCGGCGTCCTCGTGGCGCAGCAGGGCGAGGTAGCGGAAGTCGGTCAGGACGTCGTGGCCGGCGCGTCGGGCGCAGCTGGTGGCGTCGAAGTAGCTGCCGCCGAGCCGGATGACGGTCATGGCTGCGACCAGGGCGGGACGCTGCTTGCCCTTCTCGGAGCGGATCAGGATGGTGCGGTCGCGGGAGAGTTGGCCGCGGATCCAGTCCACGGCGTTGTCCAGGGCGGCGGTGTTCATCTCCCCGTATGGCAGGTGGATGTGGGCGTGCCGGACGCCTTCGGGGGCGGTGCCGGCCTCGCGCCCGACGGACAGGACCGCGTCGAACTCGCCGCCGACGATGGCGGGGCGGTAGGTGCCGATGTGGATGCCGGCCACCAGGTGCGGGAACGGATTGGCGATGCGCGAGGGTGTATCGGTCATGCCTGGTCCTCCCGGGGGCGTCATAGGGCTAGCTGTTCGGGCTTGGTCTGGTCGCGGCGCAGGTCGTCCCAGTCCCAGCCGCGTTCATGGCGCAGCCGGTTGTGGTCCTGGGCGCGGTGTGCGGCGTTGGTGGCGTCGTCGACGATCGCCAGGGTCAGGGCGTCCATCTGGAGTTGGAACACTGAGCCCTTGCCGCCGTGGCGGGATTTCAGGACCGAGAGCTTGACCTTCCCGGACTGGGATTGGATCTGCTGTTCCTCGGCCGAGAGGGCCTCGTCGGGCTTGAACAGGGCCAGCAGGAAGTCCGCGGTCTCCTCGATCGCGCCCGAGTCGCGGGCGTCGTCCAGGTCGATCGGCTTGCCCTCCTTGGCAACGCGGTTGACCTGGGAGGGGGAGATGATCACGAAGCGGCCGGCCTTGGCATCGGCCTTGAGTTGCATGACCGCGTTCGTGGTCTTCTCGTACGGGCTGTTGCCGCGAGCTCCACGGGCGAAGTAGCCGAGGTAGTCGACCAGGACCACCTCGGGTGGCTGCCCGGCCTCGATGCCGAACTCGCTGACCAGCCCGGAGATGTCGCGCTCGCCGAGCCTGTTCTCGTCGCAGACGTAGATGTTGGCCAGCGCCGCCTCGAGCTCCTCGACGCTGGCGCGGGGGTGGTGGAACCAGTAGATCCGCGCGAGGCGTTCGTAGACCTCTTCGCGGGTCATCTCCAGGGACAGGAACAGGATGCGGTGCCGGCGCATCATCACCGCGAGGTTGCACAGGAACAACGTCTTTCCGGTGCCGGTCTTGGCCAGCACGACCATCACCTGGCCGGGCAGCAGGCCCGGCTTGAGGGTGTAGTCGAGCTGCTTGTAGCCGGTCTTGAGCCCGTCGTTGACCGACCGGTAGGCGCGGAACGCCTCACCGGCCTCGGCGACGGAGAAGATCCGCTTGCCTGAGGCGGTGGACAGCAGCCGCAGCACGTCGCGCCAGTCGTGCCCGGCGTACGGGTGGTCGGTGGCCCAGCTGCCGGGCCCGTCCTTGGGCAGCAGGAACTCGGTCCAGTCGCACTTGCGTCCGTTGTCGTACGGCAGGACCAGCATCCGGGCGCGGGTGCCGAGGATCTCCTTGAGGGCTTCTGCTGCTCGCTTGCCCGGCTCGTCGGAGTCGAACCCGAGGTAGATCCGCTTGAGGTCGCTGAGCAGGTCCTGGAAGTCCTCGGGGATGGCGTTGGTGCCGGGCAGGCCGACCACGGCGATCCGGTGCGCGCGGGGTTCGGAGGCGGCCAGCAGCGCCTGCCGCAGGATGATCGCGTCGTACTCCCCCTCGGTGACGATGACGTCCTCAGCGCCGTCCAGGGAGTCGCTGTTGAACACCCGGGGCCGCTCCCCCGGCGGGGTGAAGTACTTGCCGCCCTTGATCTCGCCCCAGGCCCGTCCCCGGATCTGGACGGTGTGCCCGCGGGAGAGCAGCGGGATCAGCAGGTGCCGGGTGAACACATCCCGGCCTTCTCGAGCTCCGTCGGGGTACAGCAGACCGGAGCGCTTCAGCTGCTCCCGGTTGGCGATCGGCAGCGCCGCTTCGGCCAGGGACCAGCCGCCGGCGATGAAGCCGAGCTTTGACGTAGCGATGGTCGCGGGGCTCGGGCCCCGCTCGTTCATCAGGTAGAGCAGCGCCTGGTCGTTCTGCTTGAGGATCTCCTGGCCGCGCTCGGTGGCCAGGTCCAGGATCCGCCGTCGCAGGTACGGGTCGTCCTCGTCCCGTGGGGACTCCACGGTGTCGCCGAAGTGCTGCTGGAGGGCACGGTTGCCGCCACTGGCGCCGCAGACCTTGCAGTCGTAGAGCCCTTCGGCACGGTTGACGTAGAGCTTCTTCTTGGAGGAGTTGGCCGGCTCGTTGCAGTCGAAGAAGCAGGCGTAGACGATCTCGCGTCCGCCGGAGACGGGCTTGCCGCGGTGGCCCTTAGCGGCCAGGTACGCGACAGCGTCGAACTCCACGTGTACTCCCCGGAGTTTGAGAGTGATTTGGGGGAAGTGACAGTCCTGCGGCACTCCGCAGTCGCGTGTGAGGACCGGGGGGTCGGGCGGCCCCACTCACGCCCGACCCCCCAGCTGGCAGGGACGCGGCTCCCTGCCGGGCGCTCACCGAGCTTTGGGAGAGCTACGAGGTGAGCGCCGGCTTTCCTAGAACGGCGGGTCGTATTGGTGGTGCGACCCGTCGAGCGGGGCAACGTCGGACACGTAGGGCCAGGTCTTGTTCTTGTCCCGCCGGTCCGGCTGGTACCCGATGACGATTTCGGCTTCCATGCCCACCAAATCGTCCGTGTCGACGGCCATGCCGACCGGGATGTCCCGTCCGAGCAGTGCTTCGGCCCACATCCGGAATCGGTTGTCGCTGCGGCTGGACAGCTTGGCGTCGCACTCGCTCTTGAACCGGCGGCCGACGTACTGGTCGCCGTAGGTGGTGCTGGTGATGCGCCACCACCAGTCCAGGACCTGCGCTTCGCGCTCGTCTCCGGTGCGCTTGTCGGTCCAGCCGAAGGTGCGCAACTTGATCTCTTCCAGTCTGGCCCGGTGGATGGAGTCCTCCGGGATCCGGACTTCCTTCTCTTCCTCGGTGGTGAAGCGCACTGCTATCTCCTGTTCAACTGGTCAGCGGGCGCCCTTGCGGGACTGATAATCGTTCTCACACAACCGCTTTCGGTACTTGATCCACGAGAGCTTCACGAAGTCGGCGTTCTCGCCTTCGAGGCTCTTTCCGCACTCCTCGCAGTTGCCCGCATCGGCCTTCGCGACGGGCCTTTCCGGCGCCTTCGAGAAGGGCTTCTCTGCTGGCTTCTCCGCTGGCTGATCCGCGGCCTTGTCAGCTGGCTTGTCGGCGGCGGCTACTGCTCCAGGTGGAGCGGTAGCGCCGAGCTCCTGCTGCACGAGCTCGACCGCGGCGTGCATGGCCACGTCCTCCCCCACGACCGACAGCGCGCTGACGTCCTTGGGTTCGGCTTCACTGCCGGGACCGCTCGCCGGCGGTGGCGGGACGGCCCTGGCGCGCCGCGGGTTGGCGACCTTCGCGGCCACCTCCCGCCCCGGCTCGTCACTGACCTGCCCGGCGCTGGCCTGGGCCGCGTCGCGTCGTTCGGGCTCGCTGACACGCCTGGTCAGCTGTAGTGGCTCGGCTGGCGCGGGCTGGGCAGCTTCGGCGGCTTGGGCTTGCCCGGCCGCCGTGGTGGTTTCGGCAGTGGTGGCTGCTGTCTGGGCACGGGCGTGTGCCTCCATCGCGGCGACGTACTCGGCCTTGAGCGAGTTGCCCTTGAGCGGGGTCCCGTCGGGCTGGGTGGTGACTCCGGCCTCACGGGCGAGCTTCTGGAGGGTGGGCCTGTCCATCTGCGCGTACGGCACCCGCGGGCCGGATGGGGCATCGTCCGGCGCCGACCGCGGCGCGGGCAGCGGCCCCGACCCGGCGGCACCAGGCGGCACGACGTACCGGGAGCTCGCCTCGTCACGCAGGTCGGTGGGGACCTCGCCGATGACCTCGCCGGCGCCCATCTCTTCGACGCGTTCCTGGATGCGCCGGAACAGGGAGGTGTAGTCCTCGTCGGTGAACGTGACCTCCATCCACTTGGGGGTCGCGTTCAGCCGGTCCTTCAGGAACGGCTTGTCCGGTACCGGCTGGAAGGTGATGCCGCGTTTCTGGACGCGTTCGCCGTCGACGGCCTCGAAGAAGGTGCCCATCCAGCCGCACAGGTCGAAGTCGTTGTAGACGGTGTCAACGGCTTCGCCTTGCAGCTGGACCTGGAAGGTGTGGGTTTCCTTGCCGGTCTCGTCGTCGCGGGTGGTGCGGTCCTTGAAGTGGCAGTTGACCACGACGTTCATGTCCAGGTTGAGCAGCCGGGTCATGAGCATCTGGAGCCGGGAGTTCAGGAATCCCCAGGCCTCGAAACCGGAGAAGGACTGCTTCCGGTTCGCCAGCAGCCATTCGTCCTTGAGCTTGCGGGCGAAGGCGTCGAGGGTGTCGACGACGACGGTTTCGAAGCGGCGCTTGTCCGGCGGGAGGCCGCATTCGGTCTTCAGCATCTGGAGCAACGCGAGCATGTCTTCGCTGTTGCGGATGGTGACGTAGGGGACCTTGCGGTCCGCGACCGAGGCCAGGCCCTTCTCGCAGTCGGCGTAGATCGGCTTGGGGAAGAACGAGGCCCAGCGGGTCTTGCCGACACCGGGGCCGCCGATCATCAGCACCTTGACCCGGGCGGATCCGCCGGGCGCGTACTGCTCCAGGCCGGTGGTCTGGATCAGGAGGGTCACGAGGTGCTCCGGGTGGCGGCGGCGACGGCTTGGGGGGTGCGGCGCTTGGCGCGACGCTCCAACGCGGCGCTGCTGTAGCCGTCGGTGGTGCGACCGGGATGGGCCTTGGGCGAGACGCCGGGCTTCTGTTTCCAGGCCTTGCTGTTGCGGCGGGCCTCGTTCCGCGCTGCGGCGGGCATGGGTCTCCTCTCGTTGCGGCGGTGCTGATCAGCGGGGCTCAGGGCGCGCCGTGCTTGGCGTCGGGGACTCCGACGCCGGCGCAGATGTCGGTGTAGGGGCAGTACTGGCAGGTCTCGCCGGACAGCGAGAGCGGGTAGATGTCCGCCTTGATGGAGGCCAGCAGCTGCTCCACGGCCAGGGCGAAGCGCTCGTAGTCCTTGGGGCCGCGCCAGCCGGCGTCCTGGAGCTTGACGGTGCGCATGTTGATCCAGGTGCCGCGCCGGGCCCGGTGCTGGAAGCGTTGGTAGAGCTCGGTTCCGCGTTCTTCTCCGAAGCCGTCCTCGCCGCGCCACCCGACCCAGAACTCGGGGCGGGTGGTGGCGTAGCAGTAGGCGGTGAACTGGAGGTTCTGTCGCAGGAACCGGTAGTCCTTGCCGGTCTTGTAGTCATCGACCGCGATGTAGGGGTGCCCGAGGTGGAAGCGGGTGGCGAGCCGGTCGATGGTCCCGGCCAGCACGTGGGGTTCGCCGAGCTCCTCGTCCCAGGTGCCGGCGATGGGGACCTGGAAGCCGTGCTCGACGGCCAGCACCTCGGCCTCGTCGAACTTGACCAGCTGGCAGTAGGCGCGGATGGACTCCACGCCCTTGAGGCGCAGGTCGCCGTAGGTCTGGCGGGGCAGCCACTCCTGGACGGGCTCGCAGATCGCGTCGATGTTCAGCGGGTGCCAGTAGTGCTCGAAGGTCTCCACCGCGGCCTTGACCGCGTCGACGAACGACACGTCGGGCTGGTGCCGCAGGCGTTCGAAGGTCTCCAACGCGTAGTGCACGACCGAGCCGTAGGCGGTGGCCGAGTACTGCTTCTGCGGGCGGCCGGCGCGGGAGTACATGTAGGAGGTGGGGCAGCGGATCCAGGAGGCGATGTCGGACTGATGGATGACGGCCACGGCAACTCCTCTGGATCGAGCGGGTTCGGGCGGGAACGAGAAAGGCCGACCACGTCGATGACGTGATCGGCCCTTGCGACCCCTGGGGTCGTGGTGCCGGGTCTCGGCCTTGCCGTGACCCGTATGAGGTTTTGGACGAGTTATGAACTCGGATCTGCCGGGAGGTTACGCAGCTGCACCGACAGTTCCATTGCCAGTTGGACGACCGGGGCTAGACGAGCTCGTTGAAGCGTTCTGTGCGGTAGCCGGCCTCGGGGATGCCGCGTTTGGCCATGGTGCAGGGCGCCTGGAGGACGAGGATGCCGCCGCGTTCTCCTTCGGCCGAGTCGAGGAAGAGCGCCACGCTGGTGAGACTGTCCTGTCGCATGGTGGACAGAACTGCGGCGAGTCGCTCGACTAGGCCATCGATGGACATGCGGCATCAACCCCTTTCTGGGGCGGCGGTGCGGGGGGTCCGCGGCGAGTGCTGCGGCTACGTCCAGTGACGCTATGTCTGGCGGTTCTTGTATGCCAAGCCCGGCCTTCGGTGGGCGGTGCCGGATACCTGCGTCAATCCGGGCGTCTGGGCTTGGTTGTCGCTGGCCAGGGCGATGTGTGGCAGCCAACTTGGTCGCCAGTGGTGTTTCAGATTGAGGGGTTGGTTTCTCCGCCGGGCGGAGGATGGCGCAGTGGTGCGCAGTGGGTTCTGTCGGTGTCCGACGGGGGGAAGTCGCTACGGTCCGTGTCCCATTTCCGCGGCGCGTGCGTTGTCAACGTCGGTGGCGGCGGACTCGACGAGCGCGGCCAGGGACAAGAACACCAAGTAGGGCACGGATTCGCGGATCGACTGAATCAAGACGGCCGGCGGGATCTGCACCGCCCAGAAGCTGAGCCGCAGCGTGTGGAACCAGCGCCGGCGGGACCAGTGCGTGCGAAGGCGCCTCGGCCGACGAAAGCCGAGGCGCCTTCTGGCAACCATCACGCAGCTTCGTAGGAGGTCCGCTGCGTGGTCAGTCTTGCACTGGTCCCGGCCGGTCGGAAGGGCCGCCGACACCCTGCGGCACCGACGTGGCGACGACGCCACCCTCGCCGGTGATGTTGGTGGGCTTGAGGAGCCCGAAGTGGAAGCCGACGCTCATCAGGAACTGGAGCGTGGTGGCGATCAAGAAGGGCCGCCACTCCAGCAGGCCGTCGTCGTCGAACACGCCCTGGAGGGCGGTGGAGATGACGGTCAGAGCGACCAGCACGAGCGTCTTGACGGCACCGCTGGCGAAGCGTGCGGTGACCAGCGCGGTGAGGACCGGCAGAACGGCTGCGAGCAGCAGGTTCAGCAGGTCTAGCGGGAGTACGACCATGACGGGTTTATCGGCTTGCCGGCGGGGATTACACGGTCGTGGTGAAGAAGTAGCTGCGCCGGTTCACGATCTTGGTCCGCAGCTGGTCGGTGACGGCGGGCTCGACGTATTGGGCGACGGCGGAGAACTTCCGCAGTCCGGGACGTAGCCGGTACTCGTCGAACGGGGTGGTGTCCTGCATGACGACCAGGTCCGCCTCGTCCTCGTACGGGGAGGTGTCGAGCCGGACGCCGATGCTGTAGTCGCCGCTCTTGCCGACGGTGAGGTATCCCAGGCGAGGGTCGCCGCTGTCGATCTCCCAGTCCCCGGCACTGACGCTGGCGGCTGCGATGTCGCGGGGGAAGTAGAGCTCGACGGTGATCGGGTCCCCGACCAGCTGGGGGTTGCCGCCGGTGACCTGGCGGTCCACGTGGATGACGCCCTGGATCGCGACGACGGTGTTGGAGAACTGCCGGTCGGGGTCGAGGGTGCCGGTGACGAGCTCGAGGAACTTGTTCTCCCCCGCGGTGACCAGGCCCCAGCCGCCGTTTTCGGGTTCGGCCATCATCGCCTTGGCCATCTTGGCGATGGTGATCTCGACGCCGCCGGCCAGGGGCAGCGGGTTCATGACCTTCTGTGTCATCTGCGAGTCCCGGCTACGTGACGGTGAGGTAGACGTCCTCGGCCGAGTTGAACGTCCCGTTCACGGTCCCGGTCGAGGTGATGTGGAACTCGTAGAAGCCGCTCTGGGAAACGTTGCCGGTGGCGGCGATGGTGACCTGGAGGGACTTGTTGCCGGACGCGTTCACGAACGCGAACTGATGGGTGGAGTTGTAGTAGCCGTCCATCGTGTCGCCGTGGGCGTTCCCGTCGGCGTCCTGCTTGCTGATGATGATCCAGTTGTTGTCGCTGGTGCGTCCGACCGCGCCCAGGCCGGGGGTGTCCTCCCGCGCGACGCTCGGGTTCCAGCTGTAGCGCCAGCCGGTCGGGGTGCCTGGGCCGGTGGGACCGGTGGGGCCGGTTGACCCGCCGACGGTGATGACGGTCCAGGTGTACTCGTCGACGTCGAAGTACAGGTCGAGGTCCTGGGCGTCGGGCGGGTTGGAGGTCAGGGGTCCGTGGCCGGTGTAGACCGCTGCGCCTCGCCCGCCGCCGCCGCTGCCGGTGGCGAAGATGTTGCCGAGCTTGGTGGCCATCAGGATCCGTCCAGGGTGTAGAGGTCGCCGGTGTCCAGGTCGAGGTAGAGGTCGTTGGCGTGCGCGCCGCTCGGCTCGGGGCTGGGTGCGCCGTGCCCGGTGTAGGTGGCCACGCCACGCTGGGCGGCGCCGCCGCCGATGGGCTGCCACTGGTCGTCGCGGCCGATGTAGAGGGCGCCGTCGGCGTCGAGGATGGGGTAGTTCTCGGGGTAGTTCCCGGCATCGGGGAGTGCGCCGTCGACGGCTTGGAAGGTGAAGGCCGGCACGGCGATCTGGCTGCTGGTGGTGCGTGGGGCGCCGACCAGCAGGGCGTCGCCGTCGTCGTCCCAGTAGGTGAGCAGGTCCGCGTCGGGGTCGAGCTCGTCGGTGCGTTCGACGACCTCGTGCACCAGGGACTGGGCGCTGTAGGCGCCGGAGAACTCCGAGCGGTAGATCCGCCAGGAGCGAGCGTGCTGCACCGCGTCGAGGTCGTCCCCGACCAGGGAGATCCGCACGACGTAGTTGTCCGCGCCTTCGCTGATCAGCGGCGGGATGTTGTTCGGGTCCCCGTACAGGCCCGCGGGGATGTGCCCGTCGTCGGTGTAGGTGGCGCTGACGTTGGTGACGGTGTCCAGGCGGGTCCAGCCGGCGTCGGACTCCCCCATCCGCCAGACCTGGAGGCTGGTGGCATCACCGAGCGGTGGCAGGGTCAGGACGGTGGAGTGCTCGTCGTCCAGCAGGGTGATGTTGACCGGGTCGGACAGGGGTGACTCCTCCTGGCCGCGCAGCGCGGTCAGGGCGTAGTAGTACTCCCCCGGGGTGAGGGTGCCGGCGGTGGCCGACTCGCCCGAGGGTGCGGGCGGGGTCGCCAGCAGGGCCGGCATCTGGTGGGCAACCGCGGGGCCG
>JACCDR011956829.1_pt1 | contig 25535 bp, 37 predicted proteins | sample 7446431 | NCBI WGS metagenome assembly JACCDR01 (sample SAMN15323443, study PRJNA562643) | freshwater metagenome | isolation source: river surface water | place: USA:Blue River Watershed | collected 2017-08-17 | reverse complement strand
TACCAACCGCGCTGCTCGCTATCTCTGTTGAAGTAATTGCATCCGCAGCAATCTGCCAGTCCGTGCCGCCGCCACCAACCACGATGTCGCCATAGGTGCCATCCGACACACCGCCACCACCCGCATTCAGATGCCGCCATGCCGCCGCTCGATACATATACAGGCTGTCCGCGTCGGTGACACAGAAAATAGATTGCTTATCCCCCGGCACATACGCCGGAGCGGAGCTACCCGACAACCTATCCACCGTATTCGTCCGCGCCCACGTCGCGCCGTCGCGCTGCCACACGTATAGGTAGCCAGTCGCCGTATCGATAGCGATTTCACCGCCACCCGACAGCGACGGCGCACCACTCGGCACACCCGAAAAATAGCGAATACCCGCCACCTTCACTTGCGTCTGCGCCGACACCGTCGCCGCCCACATACACAGATACATTACCAGGAAACAATACACCACATGCTTCACACAATCAATACGTTTCATACACACATTTTTATCAGCGTGAGGTGGCTGAAAGGCCGCGAAGCGGGTGCGTAGCACCGAGCCGTCAGGCGAGCCTGTAAGACACCGACCGCGAGCCGTAGAGCCGCATTGTATGCGGCTTAGGCAAGCGGACACGCCCAAATTAAATAATCACACAGTAGAGCCGCGACACCTCGCAGCCTCAATAATCCCCCCGCAATCCGACATCAGAACACCACCAAGCGCGTCCCACGCGCAGCCGCCTCATGCCCGGACCCGGCGCGATACTCATCACCCGCAACCAAGCCGCCAGCCACCGCCGCATCATTGCTATCATACTCAGGCAATGCCGCCGCCGAAGCCGAGCCGCCAGCCACCTCACCCTCCACATACGCTGCAGACACCGGAGGCACTATGAAGCTATCCACCGGATAGTCATACGCCAATGTACCCGACACCGCTATCGGCTCAGGCGGAAATCCGGTGTCGGGTGTCGCAGTATCAGCTGTCACCGTCAGCGTTTCAGCCGCACCGCTCATCGGGTTCACCAGTAGTATTTTCTGCCCCGTTTTCAGCGCCTTCGCTTTCAGGTAGTTCGTCACACTCAGCGTAGTCACACTACCTGCGGGTACTGCAGTAGCCAGCGTCGTAGCTTTCAGAAAACCAGCCACCGTCGTACCATAGTTCAGCACATCAGCAGCCTGCACACCTACCACCGTATCCGTCGGCGGTGCCACCAGGTTAATATCATCAATCCCCTCATCCACAATGATAATATCCCCCGCAGCCCGCTGTATCCTGAAAAATTCGCATCCCTGCCACTCATCCCGTGCGAGGTCATGCTTCCCAGACATCAGTAGATAGTATGCCCCCGCAATACCTAATCGGTAGTGAGGCAGGTAAGTATTCGAAATCACATCACCCTGATACAGCAGCATACGCGACTTGTACAGCCGCATGATTTCCGAGACGCACAAGTGCTGTATCGTTTTCGGCACGGTGTCGCCGTCGCTCGTCCAGCTACTCGTCAGTTCCGTCTGAGGTAGCCATAGGCTGCCCAGCATCGCCGCTTCGCCGTCGCCCAATACGCTCTCTAATTCGTATCGTTTCGAGTTCCCCGTCGCGCTTTCGGTATAGTAGGCCTCATACGCTGCGTCATTCTGTATCACGCCGCCTTCCAGCACATACGCGCTCTGGTTCGTCAGATTGAACACATGCGTCAGGCTCGCAGGGTCAATCACGCCACCCGTATTCGCCCGCCGAAGCGAAAGCACCCGCACGCCGAAATGAAACTCACCCGCATCCGCAATGGCCGGCACATCAATCTGAAAATCCAGCACATTCGTAGCCTGTGCGCCCATACCGCCGCCACCGCCACCAATCGGCGGAGCCAAATACATACCCTGCACAATCGCGTAAGTGCCCGCGCTCGACTGCCAATTCGCCGCCCCATAGCTGTACTGGAACCCCGACACCTGCGCTGATCGCACATACCACTTCGCACCCACACGTATCGTAATGCCCCATACCACCGCGTAATTCGGAGGCGTAGCCAAGTCCACATTCGTCACTGTAATCGTGAGCTTCCCCTTCACCACCAAGCTGCTCACCAGGGGAACAGGATTCACCTCAATATCACTATTCGTCGGGCCTATTGCCGCCTGACTGAAATTCATCCCCGCTATCATATTCGTATAGACCTCGCGCTGCAATTTCAGCGTCACGCGCCCAGCCTCCGGCAATACACCCCACCTGCCCAATCGCCGCGCCGCATTGCTCACCTGCGAAAGTGCCACATCGAGCGTCGCCAATGGCACGGCCACACCCGACACCCCATTTTTCGTGAGCAGCACACTCTTCACGCTCACATTTCGCCGGTACGGTATTTCCTCCACCACCCACACGCCGCCTGACTGATACAGTCGGCAGCACAATAGCTGAAGCACCTGTTCGAGCCAGTACCACGCCGTCTTGTTTTCGCGGGTGCCTGTTTTCGAAATGTCGAAAGTCCGACGCTTCCGCACCCACGCCTCACCGCTCGTTTCCGTCGCCGCCGTACTCTGACTATTCTCCCTGATACTCGAAAACCACCGCACAAATCCCGCCGTATCCGCATACAGCCCCGCCATCGGTGTCAATATCAGCGCACGTCGCACTATTTCGCGCAGCCGGATACGGCTCTCACTATCAGCCGGGCCAACATCCCAGTTCTTCTCTTTCAGTAGAGCCAGCCCATCCGTCGCCGTGATGCTGTATATGAAAGGGTACGCCGCATCATCCCACGTCATCTGATCAGCCACAATGCCGCCACCCCACGTATATGAGCCATCGCGGTACAAGGCCACCAGGTATCGGTTCTCATCCGAGTTCGTAATGATTTCAATCATGAAATCCTCCTCATCCTCATCTCCCACCACATACCCGAAAGTCAGTACACTCGGCATGATAGGGCTATGAGGTTCACCACCACCATTATACGACACCACCGGATTATCAATCCGGCAATCCGTCGCAGCACCAGTGTACTGCGTGTCGTGTATGTCCACACGCCACACCACACCCGAATAGCTCACTATTTCACCACGATACCGTACTGCCATATATCCGATTTTCGCATTTAGCCCCTCCCCACAAGGGGAGGGGTTGGGGTGGGGTTTTCTAAAACATTCTCCCCCTCGCCCTATTGGTCCGTTCCTGCACCAGTGCCACATCATTACCTCGTACATAGCTACTCAACACTACGGGCTGCGCACTGCCACCACCGACATACTTCTTAATATCCGACAATTTGCCCACGAACTCAGGGTTCGACCGCGCACCCGGATATTCCCCCATCAGACCCAACGTAGGACCGGTAATCACACCACCATCCGCGAAAGCAGGGACCTCCAATTGCCCTATGAGCGAATTGAAACCCGCCGCCGCCAAGCCGCCCGCCGCCATCGCAATCGGAATAGCCACCGGCCCCGCCATACCCGCCGAAATCAACGTACCACGTACCACAGCAGCTACACCCTCCTGGATGAATGCCGCCACAGCTTGCCGCGCCGACTTCAGCGCCGCTTGGCCCATTTCCTTCAGCGAGGTAACGCCATCCTCACTCGTCGCCACAATCGCATCACCCAGCTTCCCGAAACCCGTCGAAAGCCCATCTAATGCGCCTTTCACGCCTTCAATAGCACTTCCCCACGAGCTCAACTTCAGGCCATTCTCCTCAATAGCCACATTCACCGGAGCCAATGCCTCATCCTTCAACCGGACCAAGCCATCCTGCATCTCCTGTATTGTAATCGCACCCTGTTCAAACTGCATAAACAGCGCCTCGCTGGTAGTCATCAGAGGGGCCAACTCGCTACGTACCCCCGCAAACTTAACAGGCAGCTGCGTAAGCCCTGAAGCATACTCCGACTGCCTCAACGATAGCTCAATATAGCTATCCACCGCATCAACATTAGCCTCGTATAGTTCCATTTGCGCTTGTGCGGCCTCACGCGCATCATCCGCGCCCTGCGTCACAGCGCTGCCACTCTTCGGTTTCCCGCCGCCGCTCATACCAAGGCCGCCGACAGGCGCTGTACTCCCACTTGGTTTACTCGCATTCAGAGCCTTCGGTGTCAATGCAATCATTTCTTTCTCAATCTCGTCGCGTGCACGTTCTAGATTGCTGATATTCTCACTCAGATTGTTCACCGTAGATGATAACTGCCTGGACGCATACGACATCGCATTGCCGCCGCTCTTGATGAAATTGCCAATTGATTGCCCCCATGAAGCACCCGATTTTTGAGCAAGAGCCTCCTTGTCTGCCAGCTGCCCTATCACATCAGCATACTTCGTCTTCAGTGCATTCAATTTAGCCTCCGTACGCAGTCTATCAATATACTGATCATGCGCCTCCGTCAATCCAATGACATTGCCCTTCTGATCAATCAGCACCCGATTAAACTCTGTGTCTATTTTCTTCAACATCTCCAAAGCCGACTTCCTTTCGTCCATTTTGGCCGTATTATCAGCAACAATGCCAGAAAGCCGCTCCACCTCCCATCGTTCGTTCGCTATCGCCTGCTCAGCCTCGGCACTCGCAGCTGCTATAAGCATCTGACCCTTCGAGGCCTCCCGCGCCCTTTCTGCGTAATTGTTGAAAGCATGAGCAGCCAATGATACCGCCGCTATCACCGCACCAATCACCGTAGCCTTCATTGCGCCATCCAGCGCCTGGAACCACTTCAAAGCACCTGCAATCGCACGCCCCCAACCCGTAGTACTCGCCACCGCTGATGTCAAAGACTGCGTGAAAGTAAGCCCCTTCGCCATGGCCGCACTCACGGCACCGCCAAACCTGCCCAACGCCCCCATCAAACCTCCAAAGCTCGAAATCAACGTGCCCACACCGCCCATCAACATGCCGAACACCGAAATCATAGGTCCTATAGCCACCACTGCAAGCCCCACCGTCGCAATCAGCTGCTTCGTGTCATCATCCAAGCCAGTGAACCACTGCCCCAATGCCGACACCGCACCCGCCAACGCCGTAACAGTCGGCTCAAGGGCCGACCCAAACTGCTGTGCAATGCTGATGCTGCTATTTTTCAAGCGCAAAAGCGCCCCTGCCATACCCTCCGTATTCGCCGTCGCAAGCTCCTGTGCGCTGCCGGCATCCTTCGTCGCCGACACATACTCATTCAATCCATCACTCCCCGCATTCATCAATATCGTAGCGCCGCGTATCGCGTCACTGCCGAAAATCGTACTCAAAGCCAACTGCTGCTGCTCCTGGCTCAATCCACCCAACTTCGCCTTCAACTGTGCCGCCACATCACCCAAAGGCACTATTCGCCCCTGCGCATCCGTGAAATCCAGCCCCAGCTTCTTCATCATGTCAGCCGCCTCAGCAGTCGAAGGCACAAGCCGCATCAGCATCGTCTTCAAGCTCGTACCCGCATCGCTACCCTTCAACGCATTCTGGTCGAATAGCGCCAACACACCCAAGCTATCATTCAGCGAAAGCCCCATCTGAGCCGCAGTAGGTCCCACCTGCCTAAGCGCCTCACTCAACGTACTCACACTCGCCGTACTCGCATTCGCCGCGCCCGCAAAAGCATCCGCCACAGCAGGCATATCATTCGCGCTCAACTTAAACTGCGCCAAACTATTCGCCGCAATCGTCGCCGCGTCTCCCAACCCAACACTGCCGGCACTCGCCAACGTCAACGCGCCCTGCAGCGCACCAGCCTTTATCTCCGCAGGTGTCATACCGCTCTTCACAAGCTCAAGCATCGCGTCGCTCACCTCCGTCACGCTATGCACCCCCGTCGCGCCCATCTGCTGCGCGTACTTCTCAAGGCTTTTCATCTCCTCGCCACCCGCCTTCGTCAGCACCCGCATCTGCGACATACTGCGCCCAAACTCCGCCTGAGCATTCACCGCCGCAGCACCGAACCCCGCCATCGCCACCGACATAGCCGCAGACATCTGTCCACCGAAGCCCGAAAACACCATCCCAGACTTCCGCAAATGCCCCTCCGCCTTCGACAAACCATCCCGAAGCCCCGATATATCCGCACCAATTCTGACTAATATATTTTCCATCGCTACACATATTTACTCCCCCCCTCTTTGAGGGGGGGGGCAGGGGGGGAGCCAATCTTTAGTCCCTCCCCGAGGGGGAGGGGTTGGGGTGGGGTCTCCTCAGACATCCGACATCGCACATCCCCCATCAAAAAGCCTTCTCCCACTTCACCTCACTCATCTCATCCAACGCATCCAACACATCATACAGATGCTGCTGCTGTGCCTCACTCAACACCACACGCTCCGTCACCTCATCATCTAATCGAACCAACTGCTCCGGCGCAATTCGCTTCTTCGAGTGAGGCTGCAATAGCAGGGCCGCAAAAAACCTATCACGTCTCCAAGCCTCCCGCTCTCGATACCGCTCAAGCTCCGTCCATCCCCTATGCCGTGCCCAAATATCCCGCAGCGTCACCTCATTGAAATCAGCCACGCTCATACCCATCTGCCCGCAACACAACGACATCAGCCCTGCGTAGCTATCTGTACTGGCGCTGCCTCCTTCTCCACGCTTACCGCCGCCACCTTTTTCGGCGCGGCCTTCCCCTTTCCCATATCCACGGGCGCGTTTTGCTTCACAAACACCTTCACAATATCGGCCAACACATCAGGGTAATCATCCGCAATGAAAGCCAGTTTTTCGCGTGTCATCTCGCAAGGCAACTGCTCCCGCATATGCCCAACCTTCACCCCCGCAAAACAGAAAATCAACGTCGCCTTCGGGTTGCCGGCCATCACCTCCTCAATCAGCTTCGCGTAACGCTCCTGCGTCATCTCCTCAATCACCTCAAAAGCCAACGTGCCAAAATGCACAGGCAAGCGCAAATCACCTGCCACTACATACTCAGTAGGTTTCAACATACACATCAATATTTTTAGAAATTATACCTCAATTCCGAAATCAAAAAGCCCCTTTTTCCTTCGAAATCCGAAATCAAAAGAGGCTTTTCATTAGGGCGCATGTCCATCGCGTACCGTGATGGCCACCGCGTCGGCTACGGGCTTCGCTACGCTCGGTGCTACGCACGGCCTTCGGCCCCCTACGCGCCGCTTGCGCAAAAAACTACAACGTAGCCACAGTCACCTCCCCCGTAATTTTCACCGAAATGCTCGCCGTAGCCGTATCCTCAAATCCAGGGCTACCAAGTTCCGAATTAGTAATATAGCCGAAAGCCTCATACACCTTGTCGCCGGTGGCGCCGGTCGTGAAACGCAACTTCACCTGAGCACGGTCAATCAGCTTCTGCGTCATATAATCCGCACCAATCGTGTCATCATATGCGTAGAGGCTGCCCAGGCTCATTTCCGCAGAGCGCAACCCCTCCAAGCTCTCAGACCATCCGTTGCTATCCTTCGTCGTAATATCACGAGGATCATGACTGATGCTCAAACTCGCATCATTGCAACGCGCAATTTTCGTGTACACCACACTCGGCGTAGTCGCCGTACGCACCGAAATCGTCAGCGCAGTCGTATTGATAGGTCCCGTAGTCGCCATCTTTTATAATTGTTTTTTCAATGAAAAAATCTCACCTCTTACCCCCGCCGCGTTTCTGCTTCAGAAACCTCGGCATACTTGCCACCTCTTGCGGACGCACCACTGCATATGGGTTCATCACGGCAGGAGCCTCAGCGGCCACCTCACGCACCTTCTCCGCATCATCGCAAGCCTCCGCCAATCCAGCACTCACAAGCGCCTCATAGCTCGGTGCATCCACCTGTACCCGAGCGCCCCTCGGCAAATCCCCTACATCCTCAAGCATGACAATCCATTTCATACAATAGTCTATTGAATTAGTACTTATATAGATTCCCTCCGACATCCTACACCTTCAATCTCACCTGATAATCACTCACCACCTTATACACATCCGTCGCCGTCCCCATCGCCATATCCTGCGTACTCAAAAACCGCACACCATCTGTCGTAACCCCATTCACCGTACCAGTATATCTATCCAGTATATCCCTAATATTTCGATTGATGTCCCGCGCCTCAGCATACGTCTTAGCCAACACCGTAATCTCCACCAACACCACATCCAAGTCACTCCTTCCGCTTTTCGTATCAGAGGGATTATTATCATACTCCTCATACACCACCGCCGGAAGCGCCGACCCCTGCTGGCGAGTCACCGGATACACCCTGTTTCCGCATCCCACAGCATTGCCCCCCAACAGCCCATATATCAGCGCGCCACTATCCACCAGCATTTAGCTTTTTAATCCGTCTCCTAATCAGCCTTTCCGTAGCCTTCTTAATATCCGCCGCAATCTCATCTCCTACCTCATTCAGCGTCTCCTCAACAAAATGCTTCCCCCTCATTTTCTGCGTCCCAAATTCCTGGAAACCAGCATACCAGCCACCCACATAAGCATTACCCTTCGCATACTTGCGCTTCCCTAACTTCTTCAATCGCTCCGGGCCCACCAGCAGGTTAGATGTCTTTTTCAAGGGCAAAATCTTAAAGCTCTCAGCAAGATTACCCGTTTCAGTAGGTGCATTCGCCTGAATCTTCGCCACCAACTTCCGCGCCGCAGGCCGCAAAAGCGCCTTGCGCTTCGCCGACGAAAGGTCGCTCGCAAGCTCCCACAACTCCGACACATTGCGATCAATGCTACGTGCTATTTTCGTATCAATTTTCATGCGCCAAGCAATCCAAAACAATACCCTGTTTCCGTCCCACCATAGTTACACCCAACACATCATACTCAAGCCCATCCCATGTAATCGTATTCAACGTATCCACATCATCCCAGTACCGCATCGTCACCAATATCCTGTGTCGCCCCGTCTGCACCATTTCATCCGTGTACTTCTCCGGCTGTTTCGCCGAACTAGACTCCACCTTAGCCCAAACGCTTCGCACATCCGTCCGCGTCCTCCCCGCCTCGCCACCATACACCGTATCCTCCACCACCGTGTAAGCGTGAATAGTCACGCGCGCATCCATCCTCCCCGGGTCCCACTTCGTATTCAGCATATCAGCGTCTTTTCCAAGCCCTCAATAGAGACTCAGCAGCCCTTAAAGAATGTTGCGGTTTCGGGCTATCCACCCGGTTCTCATACCAGTATGCCACCATCAGCCGCATTGCTGTAATCATCACCGAAGGCACCTCCGAAAAACCAGCCGTGTACGTCAGCACCACCGCCCCCGGCCTACCATACAGGCTTGGGTTCGTGAAACTATCCTTCATACACACCGCCCCGGCCTCGCCGCCAGCCTCATAGTAATACTCCGAGCCGCTCACAGTCTGCAACACATTATCCGCATCATAATACTTCAATGTAGTCACACTTAATATCGGCCCATAACCCGGCACAAACACACCACCAATAGGCCATGTTTCATACCGCTCCACTACCTGCACACTACCTGCACATATCAGCCCCGTGTGAGCAGTCGCCCACTCCCTCGCCGCCGAAATCAACGACCCAATCAGAGCATCGTCATCACCGAACTCCACCTTCAGCCACCCCTTCATAGTATCAAGGCTGATAGGCTCCGTCACCGGAGCTGATATGACAGGCTGCAAGTGCATCCTACTTAGCAGGTTTTTCGGCTACATCAGCCTTCACCTCCTCAATATAGCCCTCCTTCAGCAGCGTCTCCACCAGCTTTTCGTTCAAGCCCTCCGCGCGCATACCCTTCACATACGCAAGCATCATACTCGCCTTCGGCTCCTTAATGAACACATATGTCTTCTTCATCACAAAATATTTACGTCAATTATGAAAATCATCCGAAATCCGAAGCCCGAAATCCGAAATCAATTAAACATCACGCGCATCCAAAATCTTCGCAAAGCTGTTCGCATGTTTCACATTGCTATCAGCATACGCATTGATGACAAAACGGCTCTTCCCGCCATTCGCCTGCGTGAAAGGGTCATACAGAATATCCACACCACCCCATGTACAGAACACCAAATCCGCAAAATTGCCGAACAAAATCGCATGACAATCCGAATTCGCACCCTTCGTCAACGTCTTCGGCAACACCTGCGCCACCATCGCATCAAAGCCACCAATCGTATTGTCATCGGCCCACAAAAACAAGCCACTACCAGCGTCACGCTTCACAACACGCATACGGCTACGCATCTTCGCAGTAGTCAAGAACTTCAAGTTCCCCTCCAAAGCGAAATCCTCATCCACCGAGCCAGTCAACTGCATCAACGCCTCCCAAGTCGGCGCAGCACCATTCGCACCCAATGCCACCGTATTACCGGCCAAGCTCAACGCGCCATTGCCATTGCTGTTCGGGCCATCATACAAGGCCCACTGGTCATACAATCGGCTCAAGCCCTTCGCCATCTCCGTGCGCAGCCACGCCTCCGCAGCCACTGTGCTCTGAATCAGAAACAGCTTCGACGCATCCACATAGCCACCCGCACGTTTCGGCGTGAAATCAATATCATCCGTATCCGGCTGACTCTCCGCGCCATTCGCCGTCTCCGCAAGGTAAGTCGGCACAAAAGCACTCGTCTGACGAGGCAAGCTCAAGTTCCCCTGCAAATTATCGAAGCGCGTCACACCCAGCGTATCCAGTACAGGGTTCAGCGCCAACACAGGCACCATGTCGCCCAGTTCAGTAGCCACCCACTCCGCGCCATCGCCGGCAGTTCCGGAAGTCATAGCAGCACGTTTCGCGTCGCCAGCACGGCCAATCAAGGCACTCGGGATCGTCACACCCTCACCGAAGCCGGCACCACTCGTGCGCATCTCCTGACGGCCCAACTCAATCACCTCCTTCTCAATGCCATCCTGAGTATTGCCACGCATATGGCTCTCCATCGCTTTCAACAAGCTGAACTTTTCAGATGCCCGCTTCACCAAGCCACCCTCATGGTCAGTACTCTTCGCACGGCGCTGGCGAGTAGCCTCCAACTTCGCAGCCGCTGCATTACGCGCCTCGCTACGCTCCGCGATTGCAATCTGCTCCGAAAGCTCATCATACTCCGCCTCAAGCAACACCACCGCATCGCGCTGCTCCTTATTCAAGCTGCGCAACTCCTTTTTTTCATCATACAACGCCGCGTCAATCTTCCCCTTTACCGCCGCCCGCGCCTCCATCAACTCCTTCAGAGTTTTCATACCCAATATTTTTTTGTATCACAAAATATTCTTCCCGCGCAGCCCATTACGCAGCGCAGCACTAGCCTCCCAATCACCGGCGCCACATCGAGCAGCACGCGCAGCCTCAAGGTCACGCTGCATCACCTCCGTCTCCTCATACGCCGGATACGTCACCGGACTGACATCATACAGCCTTTTCAGCTTCGTAATAGTCACCTCCGCCTCAATGCCATGTTCATCCGCCTTGTCGTAATACACCACACTACGCCCACCATTCGCCACATCGAATGCGAAAGAACTCTGCGTAATATTCCCCGCCTCCATATCAGCCATCAAGTCACGCGCCGTACTCGTATCCACCAACTCCGCCTCATACCACAGCCCCTTCTCATCCACACTCAGCTTCAGCGTCCCCGCCTTCGTCCGAGCCAAAATCCTCGACGCATCATGGTTGAAAAGGCACCGCACATCATCCCCCAGCACATCATCAAAAGCACCAGGCGCAATCACCTCCACCCAATCCTGATACCACCCAAGCGGCTGACTACGCACATTAAACAATGCCGCATAGCCACAAATCATAGGCTTCTCACCCTTGCTACCCGCCGCCCTGAACTCAATCGTACCAGAGCTATATGTTCGGCGCTCATGCGCCGCTACCGCTACCTTTCCCATTCGTTTCAGATTTCACGTCACTTTCATCATCATCACTCACAGCCTCACCACCACCAAGCATATTCAATGGCACCAGGTAATCATCCAGCCCCGCCACACTCGCATATCCTACGCGCTGACGCGCCTCATTCCTGCTAATCACGCCATATCGCAACAACATCTCCGCCTGCTTCGCACGGCCAAGCGTGTCAGCACGCAAATACTCCTCAAAATCATGCTTCCACTCATAATTCATACTCGCATACTGCCTCTCAGTCAGCAATACACGCCCAAACTCCTCCTCAATCTGCTGAGCCCAAGGCATCAGCGTCTGATTAATGAAAAGCGTACTCAAATGCTCCACATTATCAAACGTAGCCCGCTCCATATCCCCAATCATGAAACTCGGCACACCCCACACCCTCGCAATCTTACGGACCATTGCTGCATCCGACTCAATAGCAGCCGTATCACCCATATTCGCACCAACAGGCCTGTAAGTCATACCCTCATCCAGCACAGCCACATGCCCCGCCTTCGAGCCTCCCACCTTAAACTCATTAAACTGCTCACGAATCTTCTTCAGCCCCTCGTTACCCAGATCATGCGGGCTTTCCACCACGCCACCCACCTGAGCACCATTACCGAAGTAACTATTCGCATACTCATTAATATTCAGCGCAGTACCCAACATCCGACCAAACAAACGCACCATATCCACACCACGGATCCCATTCTGCGACATACTCTTAATATGGATCACATCCTCCGGCGTAGCCACCACCGTCTCCCCATTGCCCAACCCACTATCAGAAAGCAAATACATCACATACCGCAATCCCATCGGCGTATCCACCATCTGCACACGCCCAGCCGGCACCAACACAAGCTCCACCGGAGACCCCGCACCATCCCGACGCACATACGCATAGCCATTACCCCACAACGCAGCCTGCACCACCAACGCCCTCCGAAACTCAAAAGCAATCTGCCCACGTCGCGGCCGCCGCTTCAACAAAAAAACGGCCGCATGATTTCTCACCGCCGTCTTATCCCCATTGCTTTCAGCCCTATACAAATCAATCGGCATCATCGCCAGCGACCTACTAATCGTATCCACACACGCAAACACACTATCAATCGCCAACACATTCCGCTCCGTCACCGTAGTAATACCATCCGTGCCAAAATGCACATAATTACCCGCCTGACCGCCAGTCGCGCCACGCTGCTCAGCCCCCTTCCGCTCCCCGAAAAAGAACCTACGCACCCCACCAGCCACGTCAGACCATATAGACATGCCACAAATATCCCCCCACCCACCCACCTTTTATGAAACAAAATGTAACAAAATAAAAAAGCCCCACACCCGAAAGTGTGAGGCCTGTGCCTTCAACCTGAAATATCTATTCAACTTTCATCACCCTCATCTGCCAAGCCCTACCATCAGCATCCACACACCGCACCCCCCTTTCAGAGTTCCTAAGCAGCCTGCACAAATGCCAATAATTATTGGCATCCACATGCCAGCCTGCATCCACCAATTGCGTGTACAACTTCTTCCTATTGCTACACACCCGCACCAGCCTGCCAGCCTGCAACACCACCACAATCGACACTCTCACCATATCGCAAAGCTACTACAATACTCCTCAATATTGCACCCCACCACCCAAAAAAACACCAAACAGCTGCTGCGGTTAACTTCGTGTTAGGTATGAAAACTACAACACCCAATACTTCATACCTAATACCTTTTATTGGGGCGCACCCCCCGCCGCTTCGCGTCGGCGGTCGGTGTCCTGCGGGCTTCGCTACGCTCGGTGCTACGCACAGCCTACGGCTCCCTCCGGCCACCTTGCGCAAACACTACACATCCAACACCCCATGCAGCTTCACCATACTCACCACCACCCAATCGCTGCCGCCCTGCCCATTCATACGCACCAGCACCGCCTCCGGCGTAGTACCGGCCAGCACCACCCGCCTATTCTGCGCAACATTCTCAAGCAAAAACAACTTCATTGTATATCTATTAGCCACAATCATCACTTCCCATAATAGCTCTTCATCCTCCGAAACGAATCGTAGCTATCATACCTACTGATGCCAAAAAACTCATGCAACTCCTTCTCCAACGCCTCCCAAGCCAGATAGTCACTCCTATATTCATACCTGAGCGCATGAAACCGGGCAAAATACCCCTTCTCATTCAGCAACTTACACCGCTCCTGAAATACCACAGACCCCACAATAGTAGCTATTTCGTCGCTCAATTTCATTTTTTGCCAACTATTTTCAAGTCCACGCCATCGTCCTGGTACTTACTTCTCTTCGGCTTCTTCCGCGCCGTCTCCGCCTCATGCTCAAGATACTGCCCATACGCCATAATCGTAGCCACCACCGCATCCACCTTGCCCGCGCTCATCTTTTTCGTCACCTTCACCGTATCGCTTTCTCCCTTAAGCACCATCGCATTAGACACCTGCCACTCCATCACAGGGTTCATATTATGCCTAATTTTCTTTTCCGCCACCATAATCTCAAAACCCGCCGTTGGGTTGGTCATACTTGTCCACCCCTGCCCAAACGAAACAGCTTCAATCCCCGCCTCAATCATTTTCGGCAACATCGTCGCCGCGAATGCCCTATCATACGCCACGCACTCCACCCTATACACCTTCGACAGCTCAATCACCCTCTCAGTAGCATAATCGAAATCCACCACATCACCGCTACTGAAGCTAATCCAGCCATCACGCCGCCACTGCCTCAGAGGTACACCCATACGCTGCTCAATCCTCGCCGCCTCATCGCCTGGCATCCACACCCACACCAGCAAGTGCGGCACATCCAGCCCCTCCTGCACCGGAAAAAACAACGCAAAACTCGTCGTATCCCTACTACTCGCAATATCCAACCCCCCAAAACACCGCAGCCCCTTCAGCGCCTCCGGCTCAAAAGCATAGCCACACGCCCGCCACCTATCCATATCCACCCACTTCTGCGACACCCGCATCCACTCATTCAGATGCTTCGTCCTAAAGTGGCTCTCCTTAGTGAATCCCTCATTCAGCGCGCTTTTCGCCTCATCCTGTAGCTTTTTCATCCGCACACTCACCCCCATATTAGGGTTCGCTTTACCCCACTTCGTCTCATCCGTCCAGAGGTCGCCCTCATCCAACTCATATATCATTACGAATTGGCTATCATCCTCCTTCACCCCCTCAAGTATCTGTGCGCAGGTAGTATATAGCTGCGCACACGGGCTATGCAGGTCCGCCCCTGCGGTCGTAATCACCACCAGCATTGGGTTCATCCTTTCACCCATCCCTGTCAGCACCGCCTCAAGCACATCACTGGTCCTATGCGCATGATACTCATCAATCACGCCAAGGCTCGGGCTACTACCATCTAAGTTCTTCGCCTCGCTGCTCAATGCCTTAATCACAGCCCCATACCTGCCCCTAATCCCCGTGAGTTGCGAGGCATTCATCAGCTTCGCATACCGATCACTCTCATTCCGCAATCGGTCGCTCATAATCTTCGTCGCTCCCAGCACAAAACTCGCCTGTTCCCGAGTTGTGGCGGCCACATAACACTCTGGCCCCACCTCCCCATCGAAAGCAGCCCCATATATCATCATTGGAGCCATCATTTCGCTCTTCCCATTTTTCCGAGGCACCTGTATATATGCCCTTGAAAACCGCCGCGTGCCGTCTGCGTTTTTCCACCCATACAAGCTCGCATATATGAAGGCTTGCCACGGCTGTAGGTTGAAAAACTTCCCCCCGCTTCGCCCCTTCGTATGCCTCAATTTCGGCACGAAAGTCTCACAGAACCGCGCCGCCGCCGCCTCATCAAACCATATCCCTGTCCTATCCAGGTCATTGATATGCCGCTGCACAGCCAGCCGTACTTTCTTGCAATACTTATCCGGCTGCCTCGTCACCTCGTCAATGTACACATCCCACAGGTGCTGCATATCAATCACATATCGGCCATTGGGTCATCCTTCTTTTTCGCAGGGCTGTTCCCTATTTTCAATTGCCCCCTCGACTTCGGCTGTAGTCCCAATACAGCCGCAAGTGCGTCACTATTTTTCAGAGCCGTCGCCGCAATCTTTTGGTACGGGCTAATCTGCATAGTCCCGTTCGGCGTTTCCAGCACCATATCCCCCTCAAAAAGCTTTTCCATTGAAAACTCGTACATAGCAAGCTCGCTAGCATATTTCGCCAGGGTGTCGAGGTCGCTATCTTTCAGCAGCCCCATTTCGATTAGCTGCTTCCCCGCTCTTCGGTAGTGTGCCAGTGCCTCGTCTCTAATTTTAATCGGCGGTTTCGGGAGCTTTGTCAACATGGATATTACATTTTTGTGGGTGGTTGGGGGTACCCTACTCCAAAAAACCGATTTCAATTTCGTGCAGGGGCACGTCGGGATACTTTCACATGGGTCGAAAAGTCGAACTACCCCCCCTACCCCTATGACTGCGGCGGAGTGCGAAGTATTTTCCGCCTTCGATTACCATCTACACCAGACTTGGAGTGGTGGTGGTGCGAGCACAAGCCTTGCATATTGCTACGTGCGAGCTTCGCGCCTCCTTCCGATATAGGGATAATGTGGTCAACGATAGTAGCAGGGGTAGCGATACCCTGCATGGCACACATTACACATATCGCATTGTCGGGGTCAGAAAGGAAGGAGAGCCGTGTGCGCTGCCACACAATGCTCTTGTAGAACTTGAGATTAGATTGGTCAAGTCTCAGTTCTTTTTCGTAGTATGCTCTGACTAGCTTGCGACGTGGCAATGAAGGCATCAGGTAATGGGATAGTTGGCCGTCAGTACTTCGACTTTCTTTTTGCCCTTTTTGCCGGCGCATAGGGGCATTTCAATCTCAATACTGTACCAATTTTCCGTACAAATATATGTAGAAAGTACATCTGATTGGTAGGAACTAAGGAGAAATCGCCCCTGAATAGTAGATAGTGCGTCGAGTAGTGCAATGAAATCGGCCTCTGTGTAGCCGGAATAGTGGCCCATGTTGGCGTTGTGGTAGGGCGGGTCACAGTAGAAGAAAGTGGTGTCGCGGTCGCGTAGCTTGATAATGCGGAGCGCATCGTCACATTCAATCTGCACTCGGTCGAGGCGTTGCGATAGCTCAGGTGTGAAGCGTGTCTTGTTGTTAAGGAGTTTCTTTTCGGATGCTGGTGAGGTAGTGCCGTAGCCCCATGTGCCTATCTTCCCGGCGTAGCCCTGATTGGTGGCTACATAGAAAGCCCAAGCGAGGTCAATGGGCCGGAATAGGTGTGGGTGTTCGTAGATAGCCAGCGCGTCGCGATATGCGCTGCGGCTGTGCAGGGTGCCTTGTACGCGCTCGTTGAGGGCTGCGTAGTTCGTTTTCATCTGTTCGTAGAAGTTTACGACGAGACGATTGAGGTCATTGATGACCTCGACCTGTGAGCGTTCTTTCAACCAGAATACTGCGCCACCGCCAAGAAACGGCTCAACGTAAGTGGTATGTTGAGGAAAATTTGAGCAAATACGGGCAGCAAGCATTTGCTTGCCACCCCAATAAGTGATGGGTGTTTTCATGGTTTGTTTTTTGGCGTTATGATTATTGTTCTATCCCTACAAATATACGTTCATAAACTTTTTGTTTATGATATTCCAAACAAAAAAGCCCAAAACACCACATACATGGTATTTTGGGATGAGTTGCGTAAAAAGTTTCTCTTTCGTGATATGCTTCCATTGTGTTTCCATCTTAGAATAATCTCGGCTGCGTAAAATAATCCTTCCCATACTTCCTCTTCGCAACATGCCTGTGCTGGTCATATTGCAGGTGACAGGCTTGGCACAGCGCTGCCAATCTATCGTCGCTCACCTCGTGATTTTCGGCATCATGGTCGAGATGCGCGATTGTGAGAACCACCTTCGTGCCGTTTGGCTTTTCTGTGTAGTTCTCAATGCCGCAAAACTTGCAGCAATGCCCATCGCGCTCCTTAATGCGCGGCACAATTTCGCATTCCCAGTTCGGCGGGTATTTCGAGTAGTCAATCGGCATGATATGAAATTTAGAACATTGACATCTGCTCAGGCTGCATAGCAGCCCGGATAACATCTTTCATAGCGGGCGGTATTCCTGCCTTTTCGAGAAAGTACTTCATCGCGCTACGTTCCGCAGCCGCTTGGGTATCGTAGCTGTTTCGGTATCGGCCTTGCGCTGGCGCGGCAATCATCCATGTTTCTGCCCAGTGGCATTTGTAACCGACGCACCAGCCGCGCTCATGTAGCGCGGTGTGGATGATGAGGTGCGCACCCTTCGAGCAATACACCACCCTTTCGTCGGGATTGAGGCATACACCATGCTCGTTCCATTGGTATTGCTTCATGGCCTGTGCTGTGTGAAGTGAATGCGCTGGCCCTCGAACTCGACGGGAAACCATGCTCGAAAATCCTCAATAGAAAGCCCATCTTTCTCAGCTACCTCCGTTTCTTCCTTTTCAGAAAGGGCGTGCTGGTATTGGAGAAAGACATTGAACGGCATCACCTCGAAATGCTCCACCTTCGTCACCACGAGAGGTACGGTGAGTATCACATGCTTCGATCGGTACGGCGCACCTGCCCATGCCCTGAACTGAAATACGTCGCCCACTTCCCACCGCTCACCTTTTCGGATTGTGGTGGTTTTCACGCCATATTCATCGCGACGGTAGTATTCATTCAATTCCCGTGTGAATGTCTCTGATATAGCATATATATGTTCATGTGACGGGCCTCCCACATGATTCCATACCTTTTGAAAAAAGCCCGTTGGCTCACCCGCCTTCGGGTGAGATTTCAGAAAAACAGGTGTCAGCATTATGTATCTCATATACCTTGTTTTTAGCGTGAGGGATGCGGAGGGCGCGAAGCGTAGCCGTAGGCTATGAGCCGATAGGCGAACCCGTAGCAGCCCGACGGTGAGCCGCAAAGCGGCGAAGCGGCACGCCCAAATAAATCAATTCTTTTTCATACGCACCACCGCGTCGAGGTCGGTGATGTGGTAGAGCGGGTCGCCTGCGCCTCGGTTCGGTTTCAATCGCCCAGCCTTCACGAGGTTCTGGACTGTTTTCACGGAACAACGCATGTAGTCGGCTGCTTCTTTCTGCGTGTGCCATACGCGCTGTGGCGGCACTTCGGCGGCTCGCGCGGCTTCGATGCGAAGCGCGGTGCTTTCTACGGTTTTCGCCACGAGATCAGCTATTTCTGCGGCCCGCATGACTACGATTGTGTCGGGATTAGCGAACATGAGCATCTTTTTTCATCTGTGAGAGCCGCCGCGCCATTCCAGGAAACAGAACATTTCGTTCAGACGGTCGGCGGCGCGAGGGCCTAATATGGTGTGCAATTCGTCGAGGCGGATATTCGATGTCACTATCATCAGGCCGTTTCCGGCGCGATAGCGGTCATATCGCCGCATAATTACCTCGGAAACCCATGCGATGCGGTTTCCGTAGTGCTGGACTTCGCAGGTCGTACTACCTACATCGTCGAGCATGAGGTCGCCGCCGTAGCACTGGTGATGCGCGATTGCGGCGTTTTTTTCGCCTGAGCGCATTTCGTCGGCGATATTGGCAGCATAGCGAAGCTTCACGAGCTCTTCTTTTGTGAACTCGCTACGCGCCCAGTTCATCACGGCCACCGCAGCTTCACACACGGTGGTTTTTCCGTTTCCGTATGCCTCGCTATGTACCCACATTCCCTTTCGGGTTTCGCGGTTCATCGCGGATTGTAACCATGCGCACAGCATACGCAGGTTCTCAATGTTTTCGCCGGGCTGAAACTTCCCTTTCGTTTTTGACATGAGCTGGTCGTACATCGCCCAGCGCACGGTGTCGAGTTCGACTACGTGCCGCACCACCTTCGAGGTGCGAAGCTGCACCGGCTGACCTGTGATGATGCCCTGCGCGTATCGTAGTCCGGCTACGCTCATCAGCACATTACCCTGCTCATCCAGCACCATGTCGCCAATACCATCGTTCGATGCGTTCATGCCGCTCTGCTGCATGACTTCGCTCATAGGTGTCATGCGACCTGTGCAGATTTCGTTATTCATATTGCAGAAAATAGATTATTAGTAATATCAGTAAGCCTCCGATTTGCGGCAGCGACATACTCCTCTGAAATCTCGAAGCCTATCCAACGCCTGTTAAGTCGCGCCGCCGCCGCGAAAGTTGTACCACTTCCTGCGAAAGGGTCACATACGACCTCGTTTTCAACCGTGTACGATTGAATGAGGTCGTAGGCCAAACGCAAATTCATCACCGCAGGATGATTAGTTTCGTTGGGTAATGTTGGGTATTCCCATACGTTTGTTCTTCGTCCGGTTTCTGCCGTGATATACGGCTTTCGAGTACTACGCTCCCGATATTCCCGCGCCGTCCGTTTGTGGGTCGTTTCGCGGCGACCAGCCGAAATATTCACCCGGTCGGAAATCAGATTTAGGTTTTTGGGCTTGCCCTTCGAAAGCACGAATACCGGTTCAATAACAGAATAATATCGGTTAGGTGTTGGACATGGAACGCCGTGTTTTTTCCAAAAAATAGTGTCCCAAACGAGCAAACCTATTTCGGAAAAGTGGATTTTCTGCCGTTCCGGGTAAAGTTGCGCAACACCGTCAATGATTTGGTCGCCAGTATTCCAGCATATTACGCCACCGGGTTTTAGGGTTCTGAACATTTCGGCTGCCACAGTTTCAAAATCCCACTCAAAACCATTGTAACGCCGCAGCCCGCCATAGGGCGGTGAGGTCACAAAACAGTCCACGCTTTCATCTTGCAATTGTGCCAATCCGAATTCGCACCTCAAGTGATGAATAGTATTCAGCGCAATCATAGCTCGAATTTTGCGCGCACCACCGGACCGGTGGCGGCTGGTTTCGTATCGGGTTTCGTCGCGGATTTCGGTGTATCGAAGCGGCGCTCATCGCGGCACCATGTGGATAGTGCGGCGAGGTGGCTTGCTACGGTGATAGTGGTGTTCGCCCGCTTCGCAACATGGTGCGAGGCGTATTTCGCCACCACCTCGCGTATATTTTCGGCTTTTCCGCCGAGAGCGCGAGCCAGTTCCGTCGCGTTGGTCGGGAACTGTTCCAGCACCGCCGTGAGCGTCGCGGCTAATTCGATGTGTCCCGGCGCACTGACGAAATCACCTCCCGACCATTGTCGGGCCGTCGCCGCCGCGCCGGGTTCTTTTTCTTTTTCAGTTTTTTCTTCTTTCAGAATTGAATTTTCATTTTCGATTTTCGGAGCGGGCGCGCGTGCGCGCTCTCCCTCTCCTACTCCTACTCCATTTCCTATTCCTTTCCCACTCCCTTCCGTGTCCGAAGTGTCGCCGACTGTTCGCCGACTGTTCGCCGACTGTTCGCCGATTTCGTGCGGTTTCGGGTGTCGGTAGTTCGGTTTTTCGACCTTCTGGCGCATTTCCCACTCTTCTACGTGCCAGTATTTTCGCCCTGCTGCCTCGTATTCGTATATGAGGCCATTGGTCAGTAGCTCCTGTACCATCGCTTCTACCTGAGCCACGCTCAAGTCATCGCCGGGCAGCACTTCCATTTTCAGCGTTTTCGCTGATGCCGGATGATTGCCACCATCGTCGCAGAAGCTCATCAGCCCGAAGAAGAGTAGCCGAGCGGTCGGCGAACATTCGACGAATGCCTCATTGGTCCATTCTTCCGGCCTGTATGTTCTAATTCGCGCCATTGTGAGCATGTTGTTTTCATAGCCTTGCCTCGCATAGAACTATGAAATATTGGATAATTCAATACCTATGTTTGCGCAAGGTGGCCGTAGGGCGCGAAGCGGTGCGAAGCACCGAGCATAGCGAAGCCCGAAGGACACCGACCCCGCCGATACGAAGTAAGGCGGGGATGCGCCCAAACGTTAATTTACTTGTGTGCTATGCCCCATTTGAAAAAGAGGCATTGCGGTTTCGCTTAAAAAGCGCTCATTTTGCTTCAGAAAATAATCATTATCAATCTCAAAGCCCCAAAAATCGAAACCCATCTTATACGCGGCAATCCGACTACTGCCACTGCCCAAATGCGTATCTAATATTCTCCAATTCGGTTTAGCGAAATTTTGAAAAAGAAACTGATATAGCAGCCGTGGCTTTTGAGTAGGGTGTATTCGTTTTTCGTTCAACTTCTTGTTTCCTTGTTGAGTTGTAGGCTCTCGAAGGCTAACAGCTTGGTTCATGCCGCTCCAAAGCAGGTTAAACACAAATTCATAGTCAATCATGCTACAATAAGCCATTTCATAAGGTTTGTAAGACAAACCTTTTGGGGTGCATTTGCCCCATTTTATTCTTCCCTCGCCTAACCCTTGCCAATCGACGTATTCAACACCCCAAATTATTTGGTGCTTAGAGACACGTCTAACTTCATCAAAATACGCCTGCCCCGGCACTACTACATCCCAGCTTTTCAAAGCATATTTTTCTTTTGGGATGCGTAATCTATTGCCATTTCGTTGCCTGACTGTTGTTTTTACTTCCTGAGTAAATGCCATTTTCCCCGCATTCAAACCATACGGGATGTCAGCAACCAAAAGGTCAAAATATTGATCAGGGTATCCTTTCATACCTAACATACAGTCGACTTGCTCAATTTTCGAAATAGGCATATAAGTGTAAATTAAAAAGATGAAGGGAGTAAGCGAAGCGTAGCCCGATAGCACGCGGTGGCGGCTGCCCCGCAGCCGACATGCGCCCTAAAAATCAATCATATCAGAAAGGCAAATCGTCGGTACTACTTGGCATCGGTATGGTAGCATCAGGTGTCACAGGTGTATGTACATGGGTGGGCATGGGTGCTACTATTGTGGGCGCGAACTTCGCCCGCAGGTAATCAATCAGATACCACGCTACTGGCCAGTAATCCAGTATGCGTTCTTCTTTTCCTTGCTTTTTCACGATGCTTTCGTCGGGCTTCGGTGGATTGAACTCATTATCGGGAGTGCGCCACGCTATCTTTTCCGCGTTCCACTCCTTTCCACGTTTCAAATTGATACCTGATGTGGGTTCAGTCTGCCCTTTTTTCGTGTACGTGTACGGCTCTATGAACACTAATTGAGCCGGCTCGTACTCAATAGCGCACAGCGATCGCATCAGCCCTATCACACGCGAGTTCGTAATCTCGCCTACCGTCAGGCAATACATATTCGAGTGCAGCACGAGGAACTCTTTTTCGACTTCCTTAATCAGCACCTTCTTCGTGCTGATGTGGCTAATGGTCATGCCGACATTCGCATATACCTGATAGTGTACCGTGCTGCCGTCGCCCTTCGTACGTGAGGTGTACGATAGCGGCGAGGCTGCTATCAGCTCTTCGCTCGGCGCGTCGCGCATCCAGCGCAGTATGCGTAGGTTTCCCTGTTTCGTCATGCCTACTTCGAGGTAGGTCATAGTGGATTGAGGCACATCAGAAAGCATGTGATGCAGTATTAGAGATGAATGAAGTAGTATTAGGTTCCGGCACCGCGTTGGCGGCTTCCAGCGCAGCAATGTAATCAGCTTCGGCGATGCGGGTTTCGCGCAGTTCATCGGCGCGTTTTTTCCCGATTAGGCAATATCCCTGATACACCAGGTGCGCGTGCTGCGAAATCGGCCGCGCTCCTTCAATAAAATTATTGATCAGTGAAGCAGGGATTTTCACCCCATGTTCGTTCATCAGCCACGCCGACACCCGAGCTGCATCACCGGACTGGTGTATCTTTCGGCATTCTTGCTGCCACTTGGCAATGTTTTCTTTCAGCATTGTTGCTGTTTTTGGCGCCGCACCCCGGAGGGCGCGGCGCGGTGAATGATAGTAGTAGTATGTCTGTTTGGGTTATGGCCTTAGCCAGCCGTTTTCAATCCCAGCTTGCAGCCAAGCATTTCGTTGTGCATCGGTTTCCGTTTGCGCGCGTTTTTTCGGCTTTCGCTCCTTCTTTTTCTTTTTTGAAAAGGTGAATAGCCACACCAATGTTTTCGGTGAAAAGATAGCCAGCAGCCCCATCATACTGCCCATGACTATCAGAAACCATTTTTCGTGTTCATACAGGCTCATACGATAGTGAGTTTTTTCCGGCCCATCACGAGGTCGAAATATTGGTCATTGAAAGCGTCATGTCCCCACGCATGGCGCGTTTTCCTATCTTCCTCAATCGTATGTTTCACGCGAGCTTCATACTGATCCCATGTCTCGTTCACATGCTCACCCGCCTGATACACAATCAGCACCACCGCTAATTGTGTGCGGTTTCCCGAAAGTCGCAGCAGCACCCGAGCCATATCAGCCCTTTCGCGCTCGCTGCGGTCGCTCTCGCTCTCGCTCGTGATGTACACATTCTCGAATCGCTGCCCGTAATCGAGCAGCCGCGCCGAAAGCGCATCACGTAAGCTCCACCGATACAATGCCGAGCCGCCCGAAACCACCGCCACCGCGAAGGGCAGCGACACAAACCAGTCAGCCCATAGCAGGGCCATCAATTCAAGAAACCCGAAAGCCATTATCACGCGCACTACCCACGAGGGAGCATCTATGAAGCGCGTCGGGTTCTCAAACGCCCATTCGAGCGTAATATCCTCATTCTTCATAGGTAATCGTTTTTCGATGAATAATGGTTTCTTCCGTAATGGTCACTCTTCTGCGACCATGTTGCGGCGGCTGCGCCGTCGGCTTTCCAGGGATGAAAGCCGACACCACCGCGCCGACAATCCCGACAGCCACCCCGACCGTCACGCCGGCAATCCCGACAGCCACCCCGACCGTCACGCCGACAATTTCCGACACGCTCACCGTGTTTTCCGTCGCAGGTGTCGGCTTTTGCGCCGGCAATTCGACGGTTTTCACGGCGGGTATCTCCTCATACTCGACGTACTCGTCGGCATGTGCCGCATTGTACGTCGGGTATTTCCGTCGTAGTTCGTGCTGCGTCATGCAGCACACTTCAAGATGTGTAGGCTGCATGTTCACGGCGATGACGGTTCAATATTGAGAAATAGCGGGTAATATAGGTCAGACACGTACCTCTCATGCCTGACAGAGCCTGTGCAGCGTCGCGCTTCGACACGCCACCCCACACCAGCCCTTTCACCAGCTTTCCGATAGCAGGGTCGAGTTTCGCGGCCATCAGGTCGCGTATCTCGGCATCGGTCAGCATACGAGGGCCGTTCACCTCCCACACATCGGTCGGGTTACCGTCGGAAAACTCGACACGGTGCGCCCACTTTTCGGGCTGCGCCGTCGGTTTCTCGACGGGTTTTGCGGCGGGTTTCTCGAACACCCACGCCGCATTGGTATCGTAATAGTCGGAAAAGTGGCTCATAGCATCTTCTGAATTTTCAGAGAATAGATGCTCAAAGCCGTCCAACCCGCCGAAAATGCGGCGGAAAACACGACCCAGCCTCCCACTTCTGTGGTCACAAAATCTATCAATCCGGCTTCACACCACTTGAATATGGCAAATGAGTGGACGAACAATGCGCCCCACTCGATACCGCGCACGAGGTAGAAGACCTCGTTTTTCGTAGTGTCATCTAATCCGACCCTACGCAGCTTCAGTACCGCGCCTATCATGGCAGTCACCACCGTGATGGATAGGAAAGTTGCGAAAATATAGCCCTCACGCGAGCCACCGAAAATGGTGAAAAACGACACGCCCAGCAGCATCATACTCAGGTAATTGATGATGCTGAAAGCTGACAGCCCGTAGCGGCCAAGCCCTCGCATATTCAGCACC
>JACCDR012322618.1_pt1 | contig 25542 bp, 54 predicted proteins | sample 7446431 | NCBI WGS metagenome assembly JACCDR01 (sample SAMN15323443, study PRJNA562643) | freshwater metagenome | isolation source: river surface water | place: USA:Blue River Watershed | collected 2017-08-17 | reverse complement strand
CTTATCACTGGAACAGCTTGGCAAAAGGTTTAAAACCAACGCTGACAGTAGAATCCCGCTCGGGAAACTACTGCGGTTACTGTGGCCGCCGGGCCTTACCTATACAAGGTGAGAAGGGAGACCTCTATTCTCGTGATAAAAGATATTTCAGCAAGGGTCACTGTTGCGTGTGCAGAGATGCAATGGACGAACTGGAAATTGAACATCAAAAACAACAGTTGATTGATAAGATGAATCAAGCCTTGGGTCAACTCAATTCGATCAAGCCACAAGTTAACCATGAGGTTATGACTTCGCTTATCCAACTTGAAGCAGAACAAAAGATAAAAGAGATCCAGCGTCACGCGGATAAGTCTTACTTCTGGCCCAGTAACACGGGTATTAAAATTGTCAAAGGTGGAGAAAAAACAACGGAGGATTCCTACGATGAATAAAGAGCCAGAAGAGATTACACTGAATTTGGCTAATACACCACGCCAGCATGATCCGAGTAAGCGTTGTATTGGATTTTCTGTTGACATATCCGAATTAGATGGTAATGTGGGTCGCTTCTCGGGATTACTGGAGAAATACTGTGCCCTTTACCTAACGGGGCTCGGGTATAAGGTCGAAAAGAAAGAAGTTAACGATATGGTTTTCTCAATTGAAAAGGTAAAGGTGGGATGATATGAAACAACAGGTCGATCTGAGCGGGTTAGCGACACCTGAAAAACTCAAAGAAGTGTTTGGCCGTGACTACTTAAGTGATCACGAAATACGCCAAGCCTTCTTGCACGGCACACCAAAATTTCGAGTAGGTGCTAAGGTTGGTGTAAAACACTTGGGCATCAACTTCGAAGTAACCACCATCGCCTGGAGTGATATTTTCTCCGGCTGGTGCTATTACATCCCCGCAGACGGGGTATTTCAATCGGAAATTGATCTGGAGGACTTAAAATAATGGACTTAATCACTCAATACTTTACTGTAGATGCACCTTTGGCATTGTTAATTGTCTTGACCTTGGGTATTCTCACGGCATGTATCACTTTTTTCAATGAGTGCGTAGGGATTTATCGCCGGGCGCTCTGGTTGTTCCACAAGGATCAGCGTAAGAATTGGACTTGGCGGACTGTTCTGTGGTTACCTTTCCGATTCATTGTGGTTATCATCATCCCTCAAGTGATTTACATTATTTTCACCCAAGTGCTAAATTTTTCTTGAGTGTTTTTGTGGGGTCATGTATTATGACCCCATCATAACAAGAGGGAACAGACATGAAACAAAACAACAATGTTGAACAGCTTATCGAATCAACTGATGAGGCATGGGATAACCGTGAACTCGGTGCGTCGATGGAGCACGCTAAAGTCTCAGACTTAAATATCGATATTGATGGGGTTCTGTCTGAAACACAAGATCCTTGGCTAGACTTTGTTATGAACACAGACTTGGGAGAGGTCCGTTCTCTCCTTACCAAGGAGATGAAGGAAGAGGGTCGGCGTATTCTGGGGAATCTTCACCAAGAGGGTCGGCTAGTCCGTTTTGACTTGGAAACTGAAGTAGTGGATAATCAAGAAGTAAGGGAAATAATGCAGAAGCTTAATAAGCTGTCAAAGGACAAGAAGATTGTAATCTTCAGGCCGGGCAGTTTTGCCATTGGTGGGACATCCCTGTACTCCATGATTGACGATTCCTGGCAAAAAGAGGCGATGGTTGAGACTGCCCGCCCACCACATATTCGTCACTGGGACGAGCCTAAACTGCGCCGTGGGAAGGGCCACGACAAATTAAAGCGTAAGGGGAAAAAGTAATGATCGAGAAGCTATTCAAAATTAACGAAGATTCCGACCTTTATAAAGGTTGGATAATCGCAGGAGAAGCCCCACACAAGCCGGGCATGATTCAGCTAGATACCTACATGGAAGAAAAAAGTAGCGGTCTAAATTGTGACGTGGGTATTCGTCTTAGTCGCCAAGATGCCCGATCTCTTGCTGCACATCTCAACGCATTGGCAGATCAACTCTTCTTTGAAGAGAGGTCCAAAAAATGAAAGACTTCTTAGGTAACGATTTGGATGTCGGGGACGATGTCATTTTTACAGAATACAACCGTCATGGACTTACCCGTGGTAAAATTACCAAATTTTCAAAAGGTATTGGCAGTCAGGCCGTGATTGAGTATAATGCCTATGGACAACCCAGAAAGGCTCGTAAAACTTCAGATTACATTATTAAGGTGGTAAAATGACAAACAACAAATCAGGTTCAAGTTATCCTCGTGAGCGTCCACGCACCCGACACGAAGATGCATACAATTCTGGGCACCCGCGTGTGATTCAAGAACATCCGGCCTACGGTCGTGTGACAATCACACATCCCTCTGGCGGTAATGTAGAAATGTTCGGTTCAGATATCGTCCACAATGAGCGTGTAGCCCTTCGTATCGACCATGCGTACGAGGAGGTTACCAACGGCATCCCTGAATATAGAAGCCAGCCCGGCAGCCGTGGTGGACGTGTGGTTGAGATTGAGATGACCGCATTTCAGTGGGCGGGCCTAGTAGCTTCTCACAGTGGTAATGGCGTACCTTGCACTCTGCGTTACGTAAGCCCAACCGGGATTGGAAATCTCCCACTGATCCAATCTCAGAACACTTCAGAAGAGCAGGCGACTCGTGAAGTTAAGGCCAGCCTTGAAGTTATGATGCAAAAACATAGCGAAGGGTTGGAAGTCTTGCGTGAACTGGTGAGCAAAGGTAAGGCCACCAAGAAAGAGTTGCAGGCGGCGTTAGAGAAATTCAGCTATATTCATGCAAAACTACCGGACGTTACCAGCTATGCTCTGCACACATTCACGGAGCACGCAGAAAATGTTGTTGCCAAGTCCAATGCGGAGGTTGAGGCGAATATCAACAGCATCATCCGGCGAACAGGCATCCAAGCTTTGGGTATGCGCCAGGATGCGTTAGAGGACAAGTCTTGATGGATACAGGAACTATTGACGACATCCTCACACGTATCGATGCGAAGATCCACGGGGCAACCAACGACGAAGAAGACGTTGAGTTTGAGCTTCGTGATATTATGGACCTGCGTGGAGTTTGTGATACACTGAGTCGTGAACTTTTTGGCGTACGCAAGTGCTCTATGCCTAAATTCATCGCGGGGGATGAGGTCAAGGACTTAGAAAGTGGTAAATCCTTTTATGTGTCCGACGCAGAGGTAATGCAAGGCTCTGAGGGTTATGAGTGGTCATACCGCCACGGTTTCTATTTCATTCCCGAAGGTGATCTCGAACTGGTAAAACCAAGAGGTGTTAGATGAGCGTACTCAGTATTAAACAACAGAATTGCAAGCATACTTTCATTGTGAAAGGTGGCATTGCAGCCTACGTCCGAGAATGCACTAAGTGTGGTTACTTTGAGGTTTCAGCACTATGAAGACTTTGGTGCGAGATATTAAAAAGGGCGACGTCTTCACCTACGTGAAAGATTGCGATGTACTGGGGCAACCCATAAATTCAGAACCTGTGTGTGCTTTAGCAGATGCAGTTTTGGAGGGTAAGGTTGTCTTTATAGCTTACCGCAATTTTAATTCTCGATTGATTTTTAATGCTAATTCCACTGTGGAGAAAATTGATGGACCTGAGTAAATCTGAAACAACCCTGATGTTTGCTATCAACGATACAGCAGACGGCCATAACGTACCTTCTATGCCAATGGGCCAGACAGAAGATGGAACGACACTGTTGGCTAAAGCCGTGTTCGCAGATCAAACCTCTGCGGATAAGATGGCAGAATTCATGAACAGTCAACCGGGTGCAGGCAAGGGACGCTTTGAGGTTGTGATGGTAGAACTGTGGCGTCCAACCGACATTGAGATCCTAGTCCGTGAGCGTATCCGCCAACACGAGACTAGCAAAGGTCCTAAACTGATTTTACCGGGGGCATAATGACAAAGATTCGTCTTAAACACATCTACGGCTATGAATTGGTAACACCCACAGATCCTGTCCCCGCAACGACAAGGGAGCACTGCCCCCATGTCTTTTTTGTGGAAGGTAAGGACATGGTCCCGTTGGAGGGTATTTGCAAAAAAAGCGGCAATAAGGTGATAGGATCTTTCTATTCGCCAGACCAAACTTACGCCTGCTCATCTGAAGATGTTGAATTGGTTGAAGATACCTCGGCAGAGGACCTGCCTGAAGGTTTCGTAGAGATCCATGTTTCTCCTTACACTTTCCGTGTCCTTGTGGAAGATGTGTTGGCAGCGGCAGTGCCTATATCTCGTCGTGTGGTAACATTTAAAGAGTATCAGGCACGTACCCTACTCGTTGGCAACGTGATTTTTGTAGAAAAGCCTAAAGACGTTGTTGACAACAGCTAAAGGACCATGTAATCTGCCCTTATCAAACTGATGAGGGCTTTTTAGATGAACTTTGAAATTGGAAAATACCGCGTCGTTGTACGTGAAGGAAATAGCCAGAGTAAAATCGAGGTGTCTTTCCACCACCACCCGGGCTTAACCTCCGTGTTCGTAGACGCACCAACAGATTTGCTGCACCCGGTGTTCCGTGGTATGTTCGAACGCAAAATTAAGGATATTACCGACGAAGTACAGCGCCGTTACAATACGCTGGAAGTGTCTAACTATATCCCCAATCGTAAACGAAATGTTGTGTGGAAGGCATCACAGTTCCGTAGGGAATTTGTAAGCCTGTGTGGCGACATAGAAGAAGCGAAAGATGCGTGGGACTACAATCGGGCACCAAAAGGAGTAGTGACTACAGGGAAGTTCGGGGACCTGAAAGCCTTCTTGGAAATGCGCACGGGCCGTGAACTTAACATGGTGTCTGAAAATGACTAGACGACCGGAAGTTAAACCTAGCGATCACCGTTATCAGTATGAGATCGACCAAAGTTGGGATCCTAAGTTGAAACAAGGAGATCTGTGCTGGGTATTTAACTCGGCCCGTGGTAAGATATATGGCCCTTATAATTTCAGTTATTATACCCCTTTGGGTGCTGTGGCCTGGGGAAGCTCACCGGGACGCGCCTATGGCGTTAAAATACGCTACAGTCGGGGAGATGTTGTCTGTGGATCAGAATCTTTAGCCACCCAAAGGCTGTTTGTTCACAAACTGACTCAAGCTTCGCGATTGAAAGTCGAATTGGGTGCTGTAGAGAAAGAGGTTGCAGAACTTATGGAAAAACTAAAGGAGTTTAAATGAATCTTAAATACCCACGCCCAGATATAAAGGACTACCTTACCACTGAAAAACTTGGAGCTTGGCCGCCAGACCACTTACATTATAAAAAGCCCGTCTACGATGGCGAAAAGTACATTTGTCAAGAGGATGAAGAGGTGGTTGATATCAGAGCCTTATTTGTCGAATTAGGACTGATAGGTAAGGAGGTTCCTATGCCACTATTCTTAAGCATCTGTGAGAATCTTTTGCAACTCCACGAAGCTAAGGTGAGTAAAGATGGTAAACCTGTCTGAAGATGAAGAGTTTGAAGTTATCCGGGGTATGCTCAACCTTGCCCGATCTGGAGAGTATAAACGGGCCAAGGCTTATCTCGGCGCTGTGCGCCGAATGTTCCCAGAGTTGGAAGATAAAGATATCCATAGGATAGGCAGTAAAGTATTCAGAACCTATTTTATTTCGGAGGGTTTACAAAATGAGTGAAAATCTTGATTTTGACGAAATTGCGGATGCGGTTGAAAAGAAACTTCATGGAGATGTAAGAATCCTCTGTGATCGGGACTACGAAGGCAGATGGCACATCGATGTTCAAGAGATCGCGGATGATGACGAGGAAGAGGAATATGTTAACGATGATGGTTACTTCTCTATCCGAACGCACGTCGCCGATAATTTAGAAGATGCAGCCAAGTGGCTGAAACAATACTACCTCTAGGAGATAATATGCTTCTTGTAAAACTGACACAACTTCGATCTGAAGACCCTATTCTGTTGGATGCAAAAAACATCAAACAGTGCTTACCTGACGAATTTCTTGACAGCGAGAATCCGGAGTTGTTCCGTAAAGGAACCAAGATCGAACTATACTCCGGAGAGGAGTGGGCCGTCAAAGAAACGGCATTCCAAGTGTTCCAGATTGTCAATTCGGCCAGAAAAGGCATGTTATGAGTGTAAAATACGTCGTAGGCGACCTGGTGGTTGCTGCAAAGGCGGGGGAACTTGACGCGATAGCCCACGGTTGTAACTGCTTCAATACAATGAAGTCAGGTATTGCACCGCTTATTGCTAAAGCTTTCCCAAAGGCTTTTGAGGCTGACCAAGGGACAGTGAAGGGAGATAAGTCTAAACTAGGCTCTTTATCGCCCGCCTGGCAAGAGGGGATATTGATTTGTAATCTTTACAGCCAGTACAACTACACGGGTCGGCGGAAAGGTAAGGTTGACTTAGATTATCAAGCACTAGATAAAAGTCTTTCAAGATTCAAGTCATATATCATCAATGAAGCCCGCGTAAAGAATTCTTGGGAATGTAAAATGCGCGTAGGCATCCCTAAGATTGGTGCCGGGCTGGCAGGGGGAGATTGGGACCTGATATACCCGATTATTGAAAAGAACCTTGCCTTATTTGATACTCGCATCTATGTGCTAAAGGTGGAAGATGTACCATGAAAAGTAAAGCTTTCGCTAGGAAATATGGCAAGCGGTACGGCGGTGTTCTCTTTGTAGAGGGATCAGAGACAGCAGAAGATATCCTGAAAGGATCCGAACATTTCGCATCTATCGAAGCCCCCGGCAAGGTTGTTAACTTGATCGGTTACATCGAGAATAACCGGGTAAAGGGCCGTGTAAGCACGGGCCTTGTTGTTGGGTTAGCCTTGCACGACGGCCACCTGTATGCTATAACTTCGGATACGGTATACCAGTTGGATGGCCCATACTTACACAAGGTGATCACCACAGATCCTTTTCTGTTGTCTTTATGGCAGGAAGTGGCCGCTGCAACTGTGAAGAAATATCGAAAAAGTCGTTGATTTAAAAAGGCCCGGTGATAAACTGGGCTTTTGCTTTTATGGAGATTTTATGAGAAAGGGCATAGCTGCACTACTCGCAGCCAGCGTATTCTCTTTGGCCCCTGGTTACACATTAGCCAAAGAAAGTACACCGAAGAAGAAGCCCAACAGGGTTGTCCATGTTTGTAAAAAGACCGATATCGCTGTGGATGCCTTAGCCTGCAATATATACATGGAGAGCAGGGGTGAGAACATCACCGGGCAAATGGCTATCGGATTTGTCACGCTAAACCGCTTGAAAAGTGAAAAGTTCCCAACCTCTGTTCGTAAGGTGGTTTATCAGTCGTCTCAGTTCTCTTGGACAAAGGTGACTTACAACGTGCGGGATGGTGATTCTTGGAAGGTGGCAAAAGAGATCTCAAAATTTCTTTACAGTATTCGAAATCATGATATGCTGTATAAGAAACTCGACCCGACTGGCGGGAGTATCTATTTCCACAATATCGGGTCTAAGCCTTACTGGGCCAAATATTTAGTAAAGACCGTCGTGCTAGGCGGACATGTGTTTTATAAGCCGAAGGAGGCTGCATGATCGATAAAGACATTTTCCATGTGTATTCCAACGCAGGTTACGGCCTGTCTGTCCGTGGTGGCTATGATGATCTGCCGACAGCAGAACTTAAAGCCTCTCGTCTCCAAAAGAAAGGCCATACAGATATCGAAATCCGGCACGCAAAGATTGTCAGTGTCACTAAATTCGAGGCAAAAGCTTAATGTCGAAATCTCTTATTGGTAACGAAGAGGCCATGAAAGCGATCATGGCGGGTGATAATGTGTTCATTACCGGGCCGGGTGGCTCAGGCAAGAGCATGATGATCGCTGCACTTCGTGAATTCTTTGCAGACACATTCCTGTTTGTGGCCCCCACGGGCATTGCCGCTCTGAACATCGCAGGGATGACCGCACATAAGGCTTTCGGTCTGACTTTTGGTATCACGACATCCGAAGACTACATGGCTAAGTCGAAGAAGCCTGCTATGCTTATGTCGTCTAAGGCACTTGAAGCCATTGTGTTTGATGAAATCTCTATGATCCGTAGTGATAAGCTTCACGAGATTGATATGAAGCTGCGTTACCATCGCAAGGTCAACAAACCATTCGGTGGGTTGCAGGTCATTGCCTTTGGTGACGGATTTCAAATCAAACCTGTGTTACGCAAGGAAGAGACAATCAAGTTCCGCGAGTTGCACGGGAAAGAGATCCCTTTTGGTTCGGAAGTATGGAAATCTCTGGAATTTACTTGTGCGTACCTTCCCAAGGTTCGCCGCCAGGTTGATCCTGAATTCGCAGGGCACCTGAACAATATTCGTGTTGGCAACAGTATCGGTGCGGCGGTTGATTACTTCAACAGCAAATGCTTCGGCCCGCCTCTGCCGGGTGCTGTTACCTTGACCACGACCAACGCATTGGCTGAGAAGATCAATGAGGCGGAGTACAAGAAAATAGACTCAGAAGAACACGTCTTTGAAGCTAAGATTGAGGGTGAGTTTCCTGATCGTCCTGTAAACGAAGTCTTGAAGCTGAAAGTCGGGCTAAAGATTATGATTGTTGTTAACGACAACGATGAGGGGAAAGACAATCCTGACTACGTCAATGGCACTGTTGGTGTGATCAAACGCATCAGTAAAGACTTTGCTGTTGTTGACATTGATGGCCGTTTAGTGCCTATCGGCAAGAAAGAGTGGTCCAACACTATCCAAGTCCCTACCGAAAAGATGGTGGACGTTGAGAAGGACACAACTCTGCCTTCTGGAGAGGTGGTTAAGGTCAAAGTGAAAGAAAAACAAACCATACTTGTTGACAAGGAGATCGGTAAGTATGTACAGTTTCCTTTCAAGTTAGGTTACGCGATCACGGGACACAAGTCTCAGGGCCTGACCCTTGGACAAGTTAATATTGACTTAGGCTATGGTACGTTTACACCCGGCCAGGCTTATGTTATGCTTTCTCGTGCCAAGGACATTACAGGACTGCGCCTGCTTAAAAAGCTGCGTGTAAAAGATATCATTGTTGATCAGGACGTCTTACGCTTCTATCAGCAAACCTTCCCGACAATTTTTGGAGGTACAAATGTTTAAGAAAGGCCAAAAAGTTAAGTTCAAGCCTTCCCGTAAAGATTGGGAAATTGACTATTCGGCAGACGGTGTCCAGCCCGGAGATGTAGGTGTTGTTGCCTACGAAGCTGCTTTTGTAGGTGATGACGTTATAGTCGACTTTGTTCGTGCAGACGGAACAACATCTAACGGTTTCTTTGCCTTTGAAGACGATCTTGAGGAGGTAGGATAAGATGAGTGATCAAAACGTACGTGATATTATCCTTATCGCCCATGAAGATTTTATTGAGTACATCCCAGTACCCACTTTTGTCTCAAGTTGGATTTTCGATACCGATGTTGAAGACGACTTTATTGATGCGCCGGAAGACATTGCAAATTTCTTAGGCGTTGAGTCAATACGTGCTCAACTATTCGTGAGTTCTGGAAGTCCAGAAAACGATAAGGCGCTGTTTATTGGTCGGGAGATGGATGGCTATCCGAGCATTAAAGACTTGCTTGAAGGCATGAAAGAAAACGGCTATGTGCTTGGCAGCGATCATTATTTTGTGAGCTACTGATGGCTAAAGACTGCTTTGGCATAGAGGCCCAAGAGGGAGACCACATCATGTACTCCCAAGGTAACTCAGGGGCAAAAGTCTGGCAACAGGCTATCGTCACCACGGTCACCGCTAAAAGTGTGATGTTTAGTGGGCTTGATGGCGGAATGTATCCCTCAAAGACTATTTTGCGCCGAGGATCTGGTTCTTTTGTAATTAACTTATCAAAGAGGTAATTTTATGAGTGGCAACTTTTCTGGTAGAGAAATTAACGTAGGCGATATTGTAAAACTTAATTCTGGCGGCCCCGCCATGACAGTAAGGTCTTTCTCCTCTTTCCAACAATACGGGGAAGAAAAAATCTTATTTGCAGACTGCGTGTGGTTTGATGGTGAAGGATGTGTGGCCTCAAGTGATTTCGATGTCCGTGTACTGGAGTTAATGGTTAAGTGAAAGGTCCATTCGAAGACTTAGGCCAAGCTTCAATGCAGACGTTGTTGTCCCTCCGAGATATCGGGAGGGATGACCTCCGTCGTACCTTGGAGCACGAGCAGAATTTACGCGAGATGTTAGCTAGTGTCGAAAAGGAGATTAAATCCCGTGGGCAATCTCAAGAAGGATAGGGTCAGAATGACCGCAGAACGTCACTGGGAGCGTTTTGACGAAGCTGCCTATGACAACGCTAACCAAATGCGTGTATGCGCTGAGGATGCGATTCAGGAGCTTTTAACGCGGGAATGGGAAAAGCCTGCCTTAAAGCCGCATCTGTTTGCAGAGCTTGCTAACGAGTTACGATCAACTGCGGTCAAGTACAAAGATACACAGCAGTTGAGAGCACAAATCGTTGCTGTATTAGACAAGTATGTGGATAAGTTATGAGAAATGTAAATAACTTCAAATCCTTATCTACAAAAGAGTTGAGAGACCTCCTTAATGAGGAGGTCATAATTGGTAATTTTTTCCAAGTTAAACGGGAGTATGATTCGAGGTTTGCTGATGTAGCCTTTGAAATAACAGGCCCGTGTCATGCCATCTTAGATGAATACTTTTCGCCGGGTGTGTACGCAGGGCCATCCCATCTTTTTGAGGTGGATGCAGGTATTGTAAAAGGAGTTGATGTGTATGAATTTATGTGGTGTGTCGGTTGTTCTGATTACTTTGGAAGTTCAGGCTATGACCGAATAAAAGAAGGTTCTATTGTATTCAAACCGGAGATAAAACCAGAATCGACTTGTAAGGTGCTGTAATGAAAGATATAATGATTGATATTGAAACCCCTGGCAAAAAGTATGGCTGCGGGGTGCTGAGTATCGGTGCTGCCTACTTTGATCGCCAGGGTAACATCGGCGATAAGTTCTATGCCTGTATGGGCCTGAATGGATTCTCAGTAGGGTCTACTGACCCAGAGACATTAGAGTGGTGGTCTCGCCAAGCTTTGCAAGCGAAGATTGACTTGATCTCTGGTGAAGAGAGCCCTATTATCGTCGCAGGGAATCTACAGAAGTTTATCAAGCCGGGTAGCCGTGTATGGGGTAACGGTAGTGTGTTTGACATTACTATCCTCGAAGGTTGGTTTGAAATGCTGGGGCGTGAAGTGCCTTGGAGCTTCCGTAACGTCCGTGATGTGCGTACTGTTGTGGACTTGCTTGACATTCCCAAAGAGGATATGGCCTTTGAAGGGACAGCTCACAACGCTCTTGATGACGCTATTCACCAGATCAAGTATCTGACTAAGGCAATGAAGGTGTTTTATGACAGCAAAGGTTTTTAAGTACGAAATCAACGACCTAGTTGTCTTTGATCAGGGTGATAAGCCTTGGGATTATAAAGGCGAGGGAAAAGTTCTTCGCCAGCAAGAATATATATCTTGCAACGCATACTTAGTAGAAATGCCGGATGGCGTGAAAACACAGGTCAAAGAAGACCAAATCTCAAGCAAGAAGTAATTTACAGGAGTAGTACCATGCGAACTTTTAATATCGACTTTTTATATTTCCACAGCAGCGTTGGTGATGAAGTAGCCGTAGAGGTTGAATCTATCATCACCAAGGCCATCGCGAACCCAGCTTCTGACTGGGATTCCGCAGACCATATCGAAATCGTATCTGCAACTGTGTACCACCAAGGTGAGATCATCGACGTTGACATTCCAGAGAAAGTAATTTACGCTGAGATCTCGGCTCGAATTCGTGACGCCGAAATCAACTCTGCGTTCGCAGAAGAATCAGGTAGCTTTTGATGGAAACCAAAATCTTAGTTATCACCAACCCTCTTGCCCTCGAAAAGAAGATAGAGCAGTTTGTTAACGGTCACGGTTTTACACTTGTTGGCCCGGTAACTATGGGTTTTAACCAAAACAACACACCTGTCTACGTAGCTACACTTATCAAGGAAGATCCTAAAAAGGGAGAGAATTGATTGACTGGTTTTGGAGAAAGTCTGTTCGGTGGATACAGGAAGGGTTGGAAGAACCCTAAGGCCCAAACCACACGAACTTTTGGAGGTTCAGTGCAAAAAGTCGAAGAAACGGTTGAGGATATTAAAACCTACCCCTTCAAGTCTATCCCTGAGAGGGGTATCGATGAGAAGACGGCAGAGCGCTTCGGTATCCGCACTAAGTTGTCTGCTAAGGACGGTTTAACACCAGAGGCCCACTACTTCCCTTACACACTGGAAGGAAAGATTGTAGGCTTTAAGAAAAGGGATCTGACGATCCCGAAACAACAGACTGGGCACTTTTCCACTATTGGATTCCAGTCGGTGGCTTGTGACCTGTTTGGCCTGGAAGGTGCAAACAAATCGTCACGACGCATGATCTTTATCACCGAAGGTGAGTACGACGCAGCAATTCTTTGGCAGTGTTTACGAGAGAACTACAAGGGTAAGGATGGGTCACGCACACCTAACTTCACCGTGGTATCCATCTCGAATGGTACGTCGAATGCAGTACAGAACTTAGCTCAGAAAAACAACTTCAAGTTGCTGAATAAGTTCGAAGAGGTCATTGTTGCCTTTGATGCTGATCGGGCCACAGAGTCAGAAAAAGCCAAAGGTATCATGAAAGGCAAGGATGCTGTTGCCGCTGTGTACTCGGTTATTCCGCAGATGAAGGTTGTGGACATTCCAGAGGATATGGATCCATGCGACATGTACAACAAAGGTTTAGCTACTCAGTTGTTCTGGGCAGCGATGAAGCCAAAAGAGTATGTGCCGGATGGTTTCTCAACCTACAGCCAGTTCCGAGAGAAGGCTCACGAAATCCCTAAACTCGGCAAAAAGTTTCCTTGGCCGACAATGACGCGCCTTACCCTTGGCCGTCGTAAAGGTGAAGGTTACTTCATTGGTGCCGGGGTTAAGATGGGTAAAAGTGAGCTACTCAACCAGATGGTTGAATACATCACTGGTGAGGAGGGCAAGAAGGCTGCGGTGTTCAAGTTCGAGGAAGAGAACGAGATCACGTGTAAGAAGATTGCCGGGAAACGCTACCACAAAGACTTTGTAAACGCAGAGAAAGTAATGATCCCCCAAGAAGACGGGACTTACCGCGATATCTGGGGTAACGAGGTTTTTGAGGGCCAGCGTGGCTACTTCAAGCAAGAAGAGTTGATTGCAGCTACGGACGAGGTCGGCGATAGTGTAATCTATTACAATAACTATGGCCGTGCTGTGTGGGATGAACTGAAAGGCGCTATCCGCCATGCGGTCATCGTAGAGGGTTGTGAAGATATCTTCATTGATCCGATCACTCGTCTTGTGCAGGGCATGAGTGCTTCCGAAGCGAACCAAGAGTTGGAACGTTTCTCGGATGAACTGTCTAAGCTTGCAAAGGAACTCGGATTCACCTATTATTGTTTCTGCCACCTTAACAAGCCAGAGGCAGGTAAGCCTCACGAGTTTGGCGGTCAGGTGCAGTCGGCACAGTTTGCAGGTTCTCGTGCAATGATGCGAAACACATACTATATGTGGGGCATTGAGCGTAACAAGGACCCCGAGTTGCCGATGAAGCAGCGTAACACATCTTGGTTTGTTATCCTGGATGACCGTAAGCATGGCCGTGCAGGTAAGTTCCCGGTGTTTTACGATATTGACACAGGTGATTACTTGGAGCCGCCCGCAGGCTTCTTGGACAGCCCTTACGAGACTCTGAAAGAGTGGTACGCGATCCACCCCGAGGATGATCCTAATGGTGAGGGTTACAAAGAGCCTTCGAATAGCGATGCGGTTCAGCCTTTGTCTTCGGACAACCAAGAAAAAACTTTGTCTGACCTGACCGAGGATGACATCCCTACAGCGGAAGAAGAGGAAGCAACGGCAGGGGCTGAAGAGGTCAAGGATCCTGTGGAAGATAAGGCGGCTGAGGCCGGAGAACCAGATTTACCTGACGTACCTGATGACGTTTCAGGCGACGAAGGTGACTGGGATGACGACCAACCACCATTTTAATAACCGGGGCTTCGGCCCCTTTTGAACGAGGTAGTTATGATTCCCGAAAGACAACGCGGCGGCGCACGTAACGATTTTGATGTCCCTAATCTCGATCATCCCGCTGATCTGAGCGAATTTTTCCAAACCAGTTTTTCACAGTGGCTGCAAGCTGCCTACGCCCATCCGGCATCGGTAAAGGTGACTCACAACAACTATGTTGACCACGCGGCAGGTTTTTATCCTATTGACCGGAAGATTCCGGAGAGCTTAGTTCCCGAGGTTGCAAGATTCCTACGGAACCCGACAAAACTCGACTCTGATACGGGGTTGGGTAAGTTCATAAAAGAGGTTTTGTATCTCCACGTCGACACGATGGTGGCGAAGTGTACTGACGGTCGCCACACCCAATTGTGCCTGTATCCGGCAGATACTGTTCAGCACGTAAACACTCCGGCACTCTTTGTGTATGTGTTCATTACTCGTCGGGATAAAGACTTTTATTTAGAGACGGAAAGTTCTTTCCGTTGGGCTACTTTAGAAGAGCCAAAAGTCGAGCCATTAAACTAAAATAAAGACCCTTCGGGGTCTTTTTTCGTTTGACACCTCAGCGAAATAAACTTAAGCTATCTAAACACTCAAACAGGAGGACGATATGGAAAAGAAAATGGTTAAAGTTAAAAGAGATCTGATGGCAGAGAAGACAGGTCTTTCTTCTATGGTTGGTGAAACGGTAGAGATTGTAGGTAAGATCCCTGCTTATACTCAAGTGTCGGTTTCCCGTGGTACAAGAACCCACACCTTACGTACTCGTCGAGAAGTCTACCTTGTGATCGCTAAAGAGGGGCGGTTCATGGACGGCTTATCAAGAGCTAGCGATATTCTTTTGTCATATGACGGGCTTGTGGGTAACGATGTATACTCGGCAGAAGAATTGGAGATGGACTGATGAGCCATGCAATGCACTATGCGATCAGAGCACGTATGGATGTCGATGCAGACTGGCATGTGATTGCTTATGCCAACACGGAAGACGGATTAAAGGAGTGCCTGACTAAAGCTAAGTTAACCTGGCGTCATGTTCAGTGGAACAGCTACCGAGCGGCACCCCGAAAAGACGGTAAAAATAAATGATCGAGAGAAAAGACAAATGCGATCCGCCCGAGGGTTTTCTATACTCGGGTGGCTATGGATTGCTCGTTGGCGGGGGCCCACAGCTACAGGGGCTAATGGTGCTTTTGATTGAAGCAGATCCTTTTGGTTGGTGGTGCTGTTTCGACAGCTGCGGGGATATGCTGATAGCCCACCCTGATGAATTGATGCCTATATCTATAAAAGATTGGGACGAAAAAACAGACTTAGACACTTTCCTTTACGAAACGAGGTATGGATTATGATTGAATTCTTAAGCTGGGTAGCATCATCTATTGGTGGCTTGATGGACCTGTGGTCAAACGTAGTAGCTCCGATTACGAATCCCGACTGGGTAATCGGTGCCCTGATCGTATTTTTCATCGCTGCGTTGTTCTGGATCATCCGGCTAGAGGTAAAGTATTGCAGTAAGGTTTGGATCGGCGATGGAGTTTTAGAGTTAATGATCGCGATGGTATTAAGCGTCGCCGCGACAGCATTGATCTACTGTTTACCTTTGGTAATCTTGGCGGGTTGTTTTGCTTATCTTGCGGGAGCTTTCCTTGCGATGATCACTTTTTTGGCTAAAATATCTGTACCAAAACCAGAGGTTAAGAATGGTTAATAAAATTAAACTTAAAGCTTGCCCCTTCTGTGCTACGCGAGCAATTTGGTACAAAGGTGACAAAAATACCCGGATGCCCGATCGAGTTCAATGCCTCGGATGCTGCGTAGAGATCGAGGGCGATTATGAGCCAATGTCTGCGAAGACGAAACTTATACGATCTCTGACCCTCGCGGGTTTGCAGTCGCAGTTTATCAGTACAACCATTAAGGACAAATAATGAAACAAATTAAGTTAAGCTTTACAGAGGATTACGTAGGCCACTGGTCTTGGTGGCAGGGAGCTCGTGAGCTCATGCAAAATGCTATCGATACTAAAGACTTCGACATTCAATTCGAAGGCAAGCGCATTACCATCATCTCTCGTGGAGGGGCCATTCCGGTGAAAGCCCTTCTCTTAGGTGCTACGACTAAACGAGATGATTCAAGCACTATCGGTAAGTTTGGCGAAGGCATGAAGTTAGGTTTCTTGGTTCTCCTTCGTGAAGGGGCTGCGGTCGCGATGGAGAATGGTAACGACCTGTGGGTTCCAGAGATCGTTCATGATGAAGCAATGGAGGCCAACGTCTTGGCGGTGAATATTGTAGAAGGGGTCCTGAAGGATAAAGACCCCTCTACGGTAACCATTAAGATTGACGGGGTCCCTTGGCACGCTATGGAAGAGATCAAGGGAAACTACGCACCCACCACGGAAAGACATACCGTGATCGAGAACTCACGTGGAAAAGCTTATAGCAAGTTGTGGCATAACGACGATGAAAACCAGGCTGAAGGTGATGATGGAGAAGCCACCGGGGGTGCGTGCAACTTGTTTGTAAATGGACTGTTTGTTACTAAGGTTCTTGGGAACTTTAAGTTTGACTATGATTTCAAACCCGAAGCCTTTGTTCTTGATCGCGACCGAGACTCTGCCAACAGTTACGAGGTAAAGTACGAGGCGAATAAGCTGCTGTCCGAGAGCGACGACATTGACCTCTTGGCGCGTTTAGCGCTTGAAGAGTACGATGACCTTGCTTTGTTCTCAGAACGTCGTGTGAAGGGCTCCGGTGGCTCCTATTACGGTTATCGTGGGGCGTCTGAGCAAAACACACTTACCGAGACCGCCGTGGCTATGTTTTTCAATAAGTACGGTAATGATGCTTTCCCTATCGATTCCGGATGGTCAGACGGGAAGAAGCGTGTGGTAACCCAGATGGTCATTGGAAAAGGCCGTGTTCCCGTGACGGTGAAGAATGCTGTTTATAAGATGGTCCAAGGGAAGTTCGGAGTGGACTCGGCGGTGGAAGAAATTCTCACTTTCAAGCCATTACCTTTCTTGGAATCCTTCCTTGAAAAGCATAAGCGTCGTATGCAGGCCAAGCCGACACGTGAACTTGAAAAAACCATCCATATGTTACGTATTGCGGAGGGCAAGGAATGATGATCACTTACCGTATCAAAGGCTATGAATATAAATTCGCACCCACCTACGGTGTTTTTGACGACTTTGACTTGGAAGACGAAAGCGATCTTGAGGAGATTACCAGGCAGGCTTGCGAGGATTTCCGAGACAACCATGATGGGTGGGAAGTCTGGAAAGAAGGTGACGCAGATGTCGAGTTATACGACGAAGAGGGTAAGCTGTTATTTTCCTGCGGCGTGGGTTTACAGTACGAACCAACTTATGAAATTTGGGGTGTAAAATGAGCGGGATGCGTTTAACTGTGGGCGTCATTGCCCAACTGGTTCACGGCTACGGTGATTACAACCAGCCTGCACACCAAGAGTTTCAAGAAAGGCTGGAGGAGATGAAATCTCCGCTTGAACTGACGTATGGCGGCGACATGATCGTTTACATCGTCTCTGACAGCCGGATGGATTATGAAGACCCCGGCCTGAAGATCCTCGACAATGACATCATGCACCAGTTCGAGATGGCGCTGATCCAAGCTGACCTGATGGTCTGCCAAGGAACATCCCGTGTGTTTGTGGACCACTGGTATGACGGCTGCGATCCTCCACACTTAGATATAGAGGTTGATGATGTTTACCGGGGGAATGAGTAATGGCTTTCTATGGGAATATCGTCTATCAGGACGAACTGTATACCATCACCGACGATTGGCGCATGTATAGGACGGGACAGGTGGGTAATCCGGATATACAGCACATCGGCCACCTCATCGGTGGGAAACAGGTTTTCCAAAAGAAGTACAAAGGGGATTTCCAAGAGTGGATTAAGGCTGTCCGTAAGCGTGAGTTAAACACCATGCACAGCTACCTTGCCCAAGCTGACAAGTTCAGTGAAATGGCAGAAGAGATCCGCGCAGGAAACAATTTCCCAAGGAAGAGCTAAGATGATTGATATTCTGAACAATGAAGAATTGCTCTTAGTCCGATTGGCGGAGACCTTGGGGCTTGATTACACCATCCTGCAAGAAACATCTCGGGAGGGGGGCGAAATCTGGCTGAAAAAAGAAAAGACAGTTTTCAACCCCCTGAAGCGTTGGGATCAGGCTGGAGAGCTTATTGAAAAATACCAGATTGGCATAGAGAAAAATTGTAGTCACTGGCGGTGCAGTTTTAAAAGTCTGTACTATTACGCCGACGATCCTAAGTTTGGTGCGATGGTGATTCTGTTACGGATGGGTAAAGAGGGGTATCTTAAGGAGTTTGGACCCAAAACCACGTATTGACCTTTATCGGATTTTCGAATACTCTGGTAAGTCGTCTTTCGAAAAGGAGAAGGTATGAGAGGGTTGTATATAGGAGATGCGGAGGCTAATGGTCTGCTTGATGAAGTGGACCAGCTTCACGTAATCCTGTTTAAAGAGTACAAGAAAGATAACTGGAATATCTTTCTTGATCCCGAGAGGGAAGGGTACGATCAGGCGCTGAAATTTATCGCAGCGAAGGGAAAAAACTTCAAGATCCGGAAGTTTGAAGAGTTAAATGACTGGTTTAAAACCGAGCCTGGCTCTATTGCTATCCATAACTTGTTTGGTTATGACTTGCGCCTCTTTAAGAAGATGCTCGGGACACAATACGACATGTTTGCGGATGAAAAGTGCATGGGGACTCTCAATGGCAAACAGGTAAACCTGTTTGACACTTTATCGATATCCCGCACGCTTTATCCTGACCGCCCGTTACCCAAGGGTTGTCCAGAGATGGTGAAGAACCCTGTCACCAACAAAATGAAGCCTGTCGGGCCTCACGGTTTGGAAGCTTGGGGTATGCGTGTAGCCAACCAGAAAGTGGCTATCGAAGATTGGCGGGGACTACCTCTGTGGAAGTATTGTGATCGTATCATCGAAGACGTTATTATTAACGAGATGGTATGGACCGCACTCATGGAGGAGCAGCGTTGCGACGGTAGACTTGTCGACGATAAACGTTTCCTGTTCACAGATGAACGTGACGAAGACAAGATGAAGATGATCAACTGGAAAGATGCTTTACGCCGGGGTATGTTGACTGACTACCTCATGGTTGAGCAGGAAATCCAAGGGGTTAGCTTCGACGAAGAGAAGGCTCTGATTCTTCGTGATCGTATCGACACCATGATGGCAGAGATTGAAGCTGATGTGGAACCTCACCTCCCTAAAAAGGAGATGTCCAAATCAGCACAGCCTAACTTTCCGGCCAAGCCATTTAAGGACGGGACAGGGGAGATTTCAAACCACGGCTGGAACTGGTTACGTAAGCTGGGTTACCCTGTGAACGACGAAGCTTTGGAGTTGGTTGAGCCTCCAAAGACCGCGTTCAAAAACAACGGTGAGATAAGTACCGCCGGGAAGAACTATTGCATCAAACATGGGGTTGAGGATGAATCAGCGATGGCTGACTTCATCCGGTCTCAGTTGCACAAGAAGAATACGTTGAAGCCATTGTCGGATGAAGACATGGTCAAAGCCATTCAGGACTTGCACAACAAGACTATGCCGGACATCATGATCCCCATGAAGATCAGTAACCAGGATGACGTCAAGAAGTTCCTGATTCGCGATGCAGGGTGGAAGCCGACAATCTGGCGCACCAAAGATGCAACAAAGGATCAGTTCAAGAAGCAGCGCCCGGATAATGAAGTCGACACGCTTGTTCGTGAGTACATCGAAAAGCTGGATGAGACGGAGTACCGAGACCTTATTCTTGAGCACTTGGGGATAACTGCACGGATGTGGTCAGATAAAGAGAAGATGTTCAAGCTGTTGCGTCGTAAGGCGCGTGGCCTACCAACATCTCCTCAGCTTAAAGATATGAGCGGCCTGTGCCCTAACCTGGAAAAGGTTGATGGTCATATGGCTAAACAAATCGTTAAGTGGCTGTCTCTCCGCAACCGACGCTCTGTGCTCGACCCACTGAAAGAGGATAAGGTCGATACGGGCTGGCTGAATCATCCTCGTCTGAGGGTTGATGGCAAACTCCCTGCACGATATTCAGGGATCACGAATACGGGACGACGTAAGCACACAATCGTCGCCAACGTTCCAAAACCTGACAAGAAGGTTCTGTTAGGTAAGGAAATGCGTGAGCTGTACAAGGCTTCTGAAGGAAAATACCAGGTTGGTATTGACGGATCAAACCTTGAGGGTATGATTGCCGCCTGGGGTGCTTTCCGCTACGATAAGGGTGAATATCTCCGTATCATGCTTACAGAGGATGCCCACGAGCGAAATGCCCGTGCCTACTCCAAAGCCGCAGGTAAAGAGGTCAGTCGTGGCGACGGTAAACCGATCACGTACGGCATCATGTACGGTGCTCAAGCTGCCAAGGTGGCATCGATGCTGGGTATCTCGCTCGAAAGGGCGCAGGCAGTAATCGACGCATTCTGGGATAGCAACATCGGTTTGAAAGGGCGTCGTGAGGCACTGGAGAAGTTCTGGGAACTGACGGGTAAGCGTTTTATCTACGGATTGGATGGACGTAAGATCTATACCCGATCTAAGCACTCGCTTCTGAATGCTTATCAGCAGAATGGTGGTGCCGCACTGTTCGACTTGGTAGGCATCTTGTTGCATTGGCAGCTGGTTAAGCGTGGTTGGTACGACGAGGGAGTTCGCCGTATAATTTACTACCATGATGAATACCAGCTTGAAGTTCCGGAGAAGTTCCGTAAGATTTGGAAGTTCAAAAAGGAAGAAGAGGCAAAAGCTTTTGTCGAGCAATGCCTGGCAAAAGGAATGGTTATGGATGGGCACTGTGTCAAAGAAGGGAAGTTCAAGTGCAGCCCTGACGAGGACGGAGTGTACACCATCACCCATTGCCCAGTGGGGCAGATGGTAGTCAAATGCGTGGAGCAAGCAACACGTATGATGAATGCCCCGCTGAAAATAACCGGGGAGTACCTGACGGGTGCTAACTGGGGAGAGTGCCACTGATCATAAACCGCCTTCGGGCGGTTTTTCTTTTTCTGCATAAAAGTATTTGACATCGATAAAGACCAAGTATAGAATTCAATCAACCAAACAAAGGAGGCAATCATGAGCCAAGAACTTCAGCAGTTTTACAAAGAGATTCTCGAATGGGTAAATTCAGGGGCCCCAATACATCCCTCATTCAGGGAAAATCTTGGCTTATGCGCCAACCTTCGTATGTGGTTGTCAGACCGAGGGTTACTAGGTTCGGGCACCACAATATCTGCACAGGAAATTATTTTTCGGGATCTTTACGGAAGCACAAGATACCCCTTCGGCAAGGCCGACTATAATCGGGATGCTCGCGACGGAAACCATTACAAGAATGAAAAACGTCTATCTTTTCTTCGTTCACAAGTAGGGGAACAAAAATGACAGTTACTTTACAGGATTTTTATAAAGAAATTCTTGAATGGGTGGAAGCAGGTACTCCTAAACGCTCAATGTTCAGGAAGAGAATGGGCCTCTGTGGTAACTTGGGCCGATGGTTACATCATAACGTTCAAGATTCAGACCAAGATGCGTCTATTTGGAAAGAACAGGACGAACTCTTTAAAGATCTGTATGGTGATTCTCAATTCCCTTTCGGTGAGGAAGCTTACCGACGGGAGTGTAAATCTGCCGCCCAATATAAAAACCCTAAACGACTGGCCTTCCTCCGATCACAGGTGGAGGTAGACGATGAGTAATTTAAATAATGCTATACTGAAAGAGTTCTATTGTGAACTGGATGAGTGGATCAATCAAGGTTGCCCGCATCATGAAGTTTTCGACCGGAGAAGGGCGCTGTGTTCTGCGCTGTTACATTGGTCGAGGGATAAACAACATCCTTGGAAAGTGACAGGTTTATTATACGACATTCAACGATGTTGGTTTGTCATGGAATCGACTCACAATCCGCAATACCCTTTTGGAAAGTCGACCTGTGGAGAAGATCCGCACAAAGGAAATCTCTACACCAACCAAAAGCGTTTGAACTTTATTCGAAGCATGATGAGGATCCTTTGATGAATGATAAGTTGTTAGAAAAGCACCGTAAGAAATTGAAGAAGTTTTATCAAGAACTTGTTGTGTGGATGGATAAGGGTATGCCTGAGCACAAGGTTTTTTCAAAAAACAAGACCCTATGCCCGACTTTGCAACGCTGGTTAGATAACTTACCTTGGTGGCAAGTTTGTTATTACGACTTAACTACTATAATTATCCTCCAGATGGATAAGTTTATAGAATTATCTGGTAATCCCTCATTCCCTTTTGGTGATTATGATACGCACTTAAAGGAAATCTATGGTGGGGAAGTGTATCAGAATACTTCCCGTGTTGAATATATCCGCAAGCAGGCAGGGATGACGTAATGAAACATCGGGATAATAAATCGTTTGACAACTTGCCAGATATCGTTCAGTATCTTGGTAAACCAGAACGTATCGGCGCGGACAACACTTGGGTGGCAAAGAACTATTCTTTGGCCCAACTTATCAAAGACCTTCAGAAGGTAAAGGAGAAAATAAATGGCATTCAGAACTCTGGCTCAAATCACAGTGAACCCGGACGGGACCATCACGGGAAAAGTTTTACCGGATGAACTCCGAGGGGTCGGCTTGGTTACCAACGGTGTGTACGAACTAGGGTTAGACTCATTCAGCGTTAAACTCGCCCTGCAATATGTTGGCAAACCTGAGGGTGTCCGGGATACACAGGCGAAAGAGATTATTGAAAGCTTAAAACTCAAGTAGGGGCTAATAAAATGACTAAGCGATATGATATTGAAGATGTCTGTGTTAAAAAGAAAGACCTCCCTGAAGACCTTGCACAAAAGCTAGTAGATCTTTGCAATAATAAGGGTGCTAAATTTTGGAAGTCCGGATCTGAGTTATTGGCCTTCACTTGTGATTCAGATTTCCTGTACTTGGAAAAAGACGAAGACGGGTTTTGGGATGTAAACGGGTCGACTAGAAACTTCCGTCCAGATATGGAACTTGTCAGTGCGGAAGTATTTTTTGAAGTGATTAATGAAACATTAGGAGATTAAAAATGACCGATGCTGTTAGCGACATGCTTCGCGATCGTAGTGAAACAAAGAAAAAGGACGTTAATCTACCTGTGGTAACCGCAATCATAAAGTATGATTGTTACCCTTATTATCATGTTATCCGAGGCACACTCCAAATGGATGGTGGGGTAGTCCACTGGGGCAATCAAATGCGATTCACTGAAGATCATGTACTGCGAATTTTACCAGAGGAGGCTTTTGAAACTCAGGATCTTCTCTTGAATCAGATAAAAAACTCTTATGCGGAACAAGAGCGTCAATTATGTATTGACATCCTGAGACAGCACGGTGTACACTTCGTAACAGTTAAGTAAGAAACATAAACGTAAAGGAGAAAATGATGACTGTAACTTTCCATGATTTCGTAGCTAAGCTGCAAAAACAATTATCGACCATGAGCCAGACTGGCCTGTTTGAAGTGACTCTGGACAAAGATGTTGTTTGGGACACCTACCTGAACTCGTTCCCGGAAGGTACAAACCTGATCTTCCGCGAGCGTCGTGAATACGACTGCAACTGCTGCAAGCAGTTCGTGCGTGATGTTGGCCGCGTGGTGACATTTGTTGACGGCAAGCGTGTCTCTATCTGGGATATTAACGTAGGTGGTTATTACCAACCTGTCGTTGATGCATTGTCAGAGATGGTTAAGTCAGCACCTGTTGGCGATGAATTCCTGCATTTCCAGGCTAAAGTCGGTAATGCACAGAGCAATGTACTGGAAGGGGAAGAGGTAGTTACCTACCACCACTTCCATGCGGTGCTGCCAAAGGCTTTTGTCAAACCCAACAAAGATATTGCTACGGCATTATCTTTAAGCCGTGCTGACGTTCAAGTGCTGCAACGCAGCTTGGAAGAACTGTCAGTAGAGGCGGGTGAAACAATCCTGGAACTAAATGCTCAAGGATCGCTGTACCGTGGCAACGAGCAAATCAACAGCGTCACGCTGTTCTTAGACCTCAAGAGTAAGTACGACGCTTTGGATGCTCAGGGGAAAGAAGGTTTCGTATGGGCCAAAGGTAAAGAACTTGGATCTCGCGGGAAGTTCCGTAATTCGGCTATCGGCACACTACTGGAAGATCTGACTGGTGGTATGGACATTGAATCTGCGGTCAAACGTTGGGAAAAGGTAATGGCCCCGGCAAACTACAAGCGTTCAACCGCTCTGGTTACCGAATCGATGATCAAAAAGGCACAACAGGCTGTGCAGGAAATGGGTCTGCTAGACTCCCTACCGCGCCGCTACGCAGTGCTGGAAGACTTGACAGTTAACAACGTTCTGTTTGCGGATCGCTCAACCAAGAAGGCCACCGACGTGTTTGGTGACCTGCTGAAAGATGCGAAGAAGCCTGTAAAAGGTCCTTCCAATATTGAGCAGATCCCTATTGCCAAGTTCATCTCCGATGTTCTGCCAACGGCAACTGGGCTGGAAGTTTTGATGGAGAACCGCCTGACTGGTAACTTGGTATCCTTGATCGCCCCGGTCTATCCGGACGCGCCAAACATGCTTAAGTGGGACAAGAACTTTTCTTGGTCTTATAATGGTGAAGTGACAGACTCCATCAAAGAGCGTGTGAAGGCTGCTGGCGGCGCAGTTGATGGCGAGCTACGTGCATCTTTGTCTTGGCACAACGGGGATGACCTTGACCTCCATATGTTTGAACCATCAGGTGACCGTTTGTTCTTCGGTAACCGTGCCTACGCATCGACTAATGGCGGACAACTTGATGTGGATATGAATGCAGGTGGTCCAAAGAACCCTAAAGATCCAGTAGAGAATATTATTTATCCTCGCCGCAATGGCCGCAAACAAGCACCGGGGATTTATATTGTTCAGGTTAATCAGTACAACCGTCGTGACTTTGATAACCCCCAAGGTTTCGAAGTTGAGGTTGAGTATAAAGGTGAAATCTACACTTTCGCCCAGAAAACCAACCCGCGATCTTCACAAACAGTTCAGGTGGTTAAATTCCGCATCACTGAAGACGAGAAGCTGGTTATCGTTGAAAGTATCGGCCACAGCAAGCAGTCTAAAGAAATTTGGGGTGTGAGCACCGAACAGTTCCAGAAGGTGTCTTTAGTGATGAACTCACCTAACCATTGGGACGGCCAGGCTATTGGCAACAAGCACTACTTCTTTATGCTGGAAGGTGCTAAGCAACCGGGAACTACACGCGGCTTCTATAACGAATATCTGCGTAACGACCTGAATGATCATCGCAAAGTGTTTGAACACTTGGCAGGTAAAATGAAAGTTCCTGCTTCGGACGAGCAACTGACGGGCTTGGGT
>JACCDR012176130.1_pt1 | contig 25551 bp, 23 predicted proteins | sample 7446431 | NCBI WGS metagenome assembly JACCDR01 (sample SAMN15323443, study PRJNA562643) | freshwater metagenome | isolation source: river surface water | place: USA:Blue River Watershed | collected 2017-08-17 | reverse complement strand
CAAACATTGTTCTTTTAAATTCATCCCGTAAATGTTTTAGCTCATTTCTTGTGGCTCCAACTGTGGCTCTTTCTCTATCAAGTTGATATAATAATCTTCTTTTTTCCTCTCGCAACTCATCATATTCTGCATTTAGTTGAGGATATAACACAACACAATCTGCCAACTTTGTTATACCTTCATATTTCTTGCGCAAATCTATTAATCGTGATTCGTAAAGGTCAACCATTTTCTTCCCGTCCGGTTCATCAGAGAAAATTATTGTAGTATCAATAATCTTTTTACTTTTTTTGCGTTCATTGCAATATTGATCTATTAAAGTCGTAATTTTTGCGTTGTCAATTTCTTTTGACATTACTTTTTTTAGATAATCTAATATCTTTTCTTCTTCACTTAATTCGTCTAATTTGTCTTTTATTATTCCGGTTGATACAACTTCTGATAAGTTGCTGGCGATCTTTCCTTGTTCTTCTGTTAATTTTGTTGCATCACCAACACCGTTTTGTTTTTTCTCTTCCAGTTTGTCATATAAAAACAAATAAGCCGTCACGAGAACAGAACCAACAGATATAAGTCCGGCGTTCTTTAGCGTTGTCTCATCGATTTCTTGACCAAATATACTAAAATTGTCACAGTAACCACCACCCGACATATACGCATGTTTCGCAATTATTTCGTTGATGCGCTTAACGCGACCACCTAATGCTGTAGAACTACTTGACCCCATAGATATACTCAAAGAAAGATTTTTATTAAAAAAATAATTCATTAACTTTCACACGCAGTTCTCGCATTACATTTTCTACATAAAAGTCTGTATACTGCTGTCTTGTTGTGATAGTTTACCCAGTCGGCAGTGATGTCAACGCCTTGTGAATATAGTTCTCCTGTCTTCTTGTAGCAAATGTTATCTAGCGACAATGCCTTTGACTTCAGATAATCCGCAAGAATATTCTTAAACGGAATGACATGGTCGATTTCTAACTTACCAGTCGCCGCACACAAAGCACACAACTGACTCTCCGCAAAGAGCCGAGTTGTTTGATCTTTATGCCATTGACTTGATGTAGTAGCGCGACGAAACAACATACGAATGTCCCGCGACACTTCGACCTTTGAGTCAACTTTGCCAAACCTTCCTCGCAAACACTTCACATAAGACACTTCATGCTCAGCGACATTGTCTTCGCCTTCCGCAACTCCGACGAGTCGCTGATTAGCCGTGTGTTTCTTCGCGCAAACAAGAAGTGTACGCCCATATTGCCCTTTGCGGACAACGAAATACTCTATTTCAGTATATCTATTCATCGGGTGAAAGCCGATAAGCCATTCAAGTTGCGGTAAAACCATCTTCTCGTCAAGTTTTGCGGAATTGACAAAAGCACCGATTAACTCACGGCCTTTAGTGGCGTTAATCAAAGCTGTTGAAGCGACGTCGACTGACATTTTCAAAATAATTAGCGAATAATTAATCAATTTTATAATATACAATTATGACAACTCTCTTTGAAAAAATAAAAGATAAACTCGCCGGAACCGAGTACGAATGGGTATTATCGCACTTAAACCAATCAATAGAAGAGTCTTCGGACATTGATCCGGTAGCATTCATTACCGGCATTCGCGGTAATATCCGAGAATATATCAACTCTTTTGCCGGGAAAGAACCTATACTCGGCGGTGGTATCATCGACAGTGTTAGCTTCAACATCGCCAACATCATTCGATTCTATCGATTATACTTAATGCTCAAGAGTAATTGGATTAGTAAATACGCTGGTTTGATAGACACTAATACACAACAGCTTTCAGTATTACGAGTAATAATGTCCATGATGCTCTTACTTACTTCAATGAGTAAAATGCCTGACTTGCAATATTATATGCCGAATGTCGCCGAAGCAGTATTTACAATGATCGGCAACATCCCGCTCGTAAAAGGATCAACACTTGACGAATGTTTCCATAATTTTGTTGATATGTTGATGTCTACCATATTTGAGCAAGCGATATTACTGTTAGTTATTAATCTTTTTGCAGCAAAAATTAGCTATGTTTCCGGCGATGAACTCGACAAACGCATAGCAAAGATGAGAAAAATCGCTGACAAGAAGCGTGATTACTTTAAATTATTAAAAGTTAATAAATTCAACGGCCAACCTATCCACGATTTTCTTATCAAGAATGAAGACGTTCCGATTAAAATTAATACATATAAGCCAAGTCCACCCAGCTCTGGTTATGATAATTGCTGGTATCGTATAGATGGAAGATATTATAATGGGCCACCTGTAATAGATTACAAAAATTATCATGCCGATGGTGATATGTTTATCAAAAAATCACCAAAAGAAACAATAAACAAATTCGAACATGAAGACGAGGATGCAGTACCTCTCTTCAAATATGACAACACAGATGTGTTTAATGATATGTTCTCTTTTTATGGATATGGGCTACAGAAAAAAGGAAAATATGTACATGAAAACTTCATCAAGACAAACTTGTTTACTGTTGGCGAGAAATTACCAGAGTTGTACAAGCGATTATTACGACAAGAGATGTCACCAACAGATATGACACCAGCCGAAACAGCTGCATTTATGAAATATTTGGACACAGCCGACACTAAAAAAGGCTTAATAATACCACAACAATACATAGACGTCGACAAAGGATCATTCCGTTTCTGCGGGCGACTTTTCTTGTATTACTACGTTAACTTAAAAGGTGTAACCAAAGATATGAAAAGTGTAGTAGTTGAAGATGTAAAAGCGATACGTAAGCGATTTTATGTTAATTTTAGTCTAAATGTCGTCGAGTCCATGGCGGCGATAAACATGAACGATGTATTAGACGGCAAACTACTCACTTTATTATACAAAACTCGCTCGATAAACTATGTACCATGTCTGTTTTATCATAATATTCATAACAATACATACATTTATCGGCTGCATACCACCGACATTGACAGAGTAGTACAATGGGATGTTCCAATCGTTTCTTTTGAGTATCCAATAACCCTACATAGTATAAGCCACTCTAAGATAGTCAAATTGATACATATACCAAAGAGCCAAACTCTTTATAATAAGCTAACTGATCGTGTTATCGATGAAGAATCCATGATATTTACGAATAGAATACAACAGTTTTGCGCAGAATACGGAGTCGCGCCGCATACAACCACCGTTACTTTTGGTAACTACTTCGACAGCGAGAAATACTCACTCCAAGTAATGGAATACATACCTAATGTAACATTTTATGAATACTTGTCAAAGATAAAAAGCCCGGAAAATAGTCATAAAATGAACTCGTCTCTTGTGCAAAACTTATTATTCTTTGATGCAGTCGGCTTGATTCATAATGATATGCATATGGCGAATATTATAGTTGACGCATATGATCGCGCGTATATCATCGACTTTGATATGGTTGACTTTGCTGATCGTTCTAGCAAGTATTACTCTAATAGTTACGGATATTTGCGACCATATCAAATTGATATACTGACATTTATGTCTGACTCGATAATGCGTCTTAACATCATATTTCCAGCATTACTAAAAAACACAAGCAATGCTATTTCTGGTAAGGATATGACACTAAAAGAATATGTACACATGGCTAAATCAGCATTACTCTACGTGAACTTGTTTAACACAATTAATAAATACATGAAGAACATATCATTGTTCATTGACTTGTCACCTTTAGATAAGGTTACAGCCGTATTAATTGAAATAAATTATATGGTGTCGAACATATGTTCACGTTTTTTTCTTATCTTAGCTGGGAAAGCCAAGTTTGACATACACAAAGACATAAAGAACTGTATCCGATCGTGTTATCATATTATACGGGGAAGTAGTATCAAACTTGCAGACACATATGACATGACTGGTTTGACTACAAGTGATCAGTTGGCGACTTGTATATTCGGACCAAAAAAGATTGCATATGACACGAAACTTAGTTATGATATATATACGAAGAAACTAGATGAGCTAGGAATCATCAACATAAATCTTGTTCCTGATAACATCGCGCCGAAAATTGGCGGAAGCGTAGAGTACGGCTTGTTCCTGGTTATTTTTATTATATTAATAGTAGTATACTATGGACTTACTGCTTCTTCCGACTCAATTATACGACTTCAAGTATTACCCGCGGGATATCACGAGAGTGATTTTAGTGGAACATCCACGTTATTTCCGACCTTCAGCGCGTGAAAATCCCATGAAAGTCGCGTATCACCGCGAGACTATGCGGCAATATTTCGCTAATATCCCGACAAAATACAAGAAAAAATACATCTCGGTTGGTCAATTTACACGACTAGAAGGTGTGATGTTTCGCAGTTTTGACGCAGTCAGCGGTATTCGCGCAGTAAAATTACTCGAGCCACCCAACTTTTTACTCACTGAAGACGACAGACTTGGGTATACTGGTTGTGTTTTCGGGCAATTCTACGAGCACTTTCGTGCAGAAAAAAAGATTGGATTGCGGGTGAAATCGCAGGATGAGAAGAATCGACAACGGCTTCCGGCGTCACACTTACGAGAATTATCGGGTAAATTTGGCTGGCGACGTGTTCGCGGGGCGCAGTTACCAGAAATATTTCCGCTAAATCATAGTGAGGCACGTCGATTACTTGTTTTATTTGTCAAGAAAGCGCTAGTTGACTTTGGTCCGTATCAAGATTATATACACTTTTCTGACAAATACTTATCCCGTAGTCCCGTCGCGCACTCTCTTCTCGACACTGATATACTCTATCACTCATTATTATCCATCCCACTAGGGGTAGGACTCATAACACCAACAGAAATATTAACTGCAATATCGGCAGTAAAGAGTAAAGTTCCTATTTCTTCATATGAAGGATTTGTCCGCCAGTTGTTCTGGCGCGAGTACGCGGTGTATATACATACGCAATTCGAGCCAATTCTTCCAGCGGGAGGCTCGGTGCACCTCACATCGGCATGGTATAATGGCTCAACAGGCATACTGCCAGTCGACTTGACAATAAAAAAAGCATTCGCGGTCGGGTATCTTCATCACATTGAACGCTTAATGGTCATGGGAAACTTCATGTTGTTGTCTGGACAACCACCACGAGGTGCAATAGCGTGGTTCCGCGAATTTTCCCTTGATGGCTACGACTATTTGATGACACTAAATGTGTTGGGAATGGTGTATCATTGTCAATTTAGACGTCACGGTTCTAGTGCAGCGAAGTATGTCACGCGGAAATATTATATATCTTCATCCAACTACATAGAGAAGATGAGTAATATCAGTACTGTGAACGCAGTGTCGCCGGACTGGAAGAAGAAATGGGATCAACTCTTTCATTTATTTGCCAAGAAGCATAATGTAAAATTATTCTACTAATGATAAGTATCACGATAAGTATCACGATGACAAGCCAGGCATTATTACCACCACCACGCATTAGTTCTTGTTCAGCTGCGATTTTTTTGTTTGAATCAATCAGCTTGTCAAGTTTTTTTTGTAGCTGCATCACATTATATGAGTGAGCTGCAAGATCTGCTGTTATTGTTACTGGTAATATGTATGAGCTCATAGGTATATTATCTTCACACAAATTATTTCCGCCTGATTTCTTTTCAGATACTAATTTGTCACATTGTATTTTTATCATCTCACGAATGATAGCCGTTACTTTACTCCATGGATATATATTTTGTTTTTTTATTAAATCATCAATATCTTTTGTATTAATGCTTAGGTATTGACATATATGTTTTAATAAATGAATACAAAAGCTAAATACATACATGGGATCTTCCATCAGGATTAATACAGCTAATTTTATTATGCTGTCTTTATTGACGTATTGATTAATGTATCCATTGACGAGTCCAGTTTTTAAACCTGCATAAATCAACTTACGAAATATAAAATTTTTTGTATATTTAGTTGCTTGATCTAGTAATTGTTTAGATAAAGATATAACATCAAATGATGAAGTATTATTAGTTACTTTCTTGAAAATTTCAATCATATCTTTCTCTTTTTCTATTTGATTTAGTAACGGGTTTTTTATTATATTTCCTATTCTTAATAATATGTCGATCTGATCAGCATAAAGATACAAGGATCCCTTATATTCTATGTTTTTGTCAATTTTTATTTCTTCCGGATAAATTTTTGCATCTTCTATGAGCTTTAAAATAGAATATGATAAGGTATATTTATATTCGGCAAGAATTTTATCGACAGCAAATTTTCTTCCCTCTGATACTTTCACAGGCTCCACTTTCACAAGGTTCATAGGTTCTTTTTTTATTTTTTGTTCTGTAGGTTTTATTGTTTGTTGTTTTGTATCAAGTATTTTTCCTATATCCAAATTTTGAACGAATTCATTCGGTTTTTCTACTGGTTTCTTTACTTCTACTACTTCTACTGGTTCTACTACTTCTACTGGTTCTACTAGTTCCACTGGTTCTACTAGTTCCACTGGTTCTACTACTTCTGGTTTCTTTACTACTTCTGGTTTCTTTACTTCTACTGGTTTCTTTACTTCTGATTCTACTGGTTTCTTTACTTCTACTACTTCTACTTCTACTACTTCTGGTTTCTTTACTTCTGATTCTACTACTTCTACTACTTCTACTGGTTTCTTTACTTCTGATTCTACTACTTCTACTACTTCTACTGGTTTCTTTACTTCTGATTCTACTGGTTTCTTTACTTCTACTGGTTCTACTACTTCTACTGGTTTCTTTACTTCTGATTCTACTGGTTTCTTTACTTCTACTGGTTTTTCTACCTCTACTGGTTCTACTACTTCTACTGGTTCTACTACCTCTACTGGTTCTACTACCTCTACTGATTCTACTACTTCTGGTTTTACTACTTCTGGTTTTACTACTTCTGGTTCTACTGGTTCTACTACTTCAATAATTTTAATCTTTGGATCAAGACTCATATTTTTTGTATAATTGGCTACAATCTCTTTATGTCGTGCTAATAGACTAGCTTGTTCATCTTCTGCTTGTTTGATTTTTTCAGTAAGCTTATATAATTCATATTTCATAAAGGCTATAGCAGCCGCTTCTGTCCCAATTATAGGCCAATTCATAGTTGTATATTAATATAAAAATGAATTAAATACTACTAATAAAATAACAGATGTATTTCATTCAATATTATACTGGTGGTATTTGGTACTTCTATTCTCTTAGTAAAAAAGAATATGGTAGTGACACATACATAGAGACGGAAAGAAAGATATTCAAGAAGCTGGCTTATCATCCCGCAGTATTTGTTCGTCTGAAGGGCCAAACTATGCATGTTCACATATACGGTATTGATAAGTGTAAAAATAAAGATATTAATAATATGTTCAATAACCGCATAATGATAAGGTTTGATAGTGACACAAATAGTATAACTAGTTTTGAGCTAAGATATCCAGTAAAACAGCCGATGTATAAACGAATGTACTACAGAGTCGTCCAAAAAAATAACATGAGTGAAAACATGATGTATGTTAGAAGATAATTATGTCACAATAATCGATGTCAGCTTTGTCTTAATAGCAGAGAATGCTGCTTTGTCTTTAATAAGCTGTTGTGACAAGAGTAAGAAATCAAGTGCTTGTGCTTTTTCTGTTGGGAAAAAGTTAATTTGATCTCGATAGCATTCTGGTGTATGGAAGTAAGAAAGTAGGATGCGGAAGTTTCTTTTTTCGTCTTCCGCTATTTGATGCGGGTTAAAATATTTACGAAGAATGTTTTTAGAGACTAAGTAAACTTTCTTCTCATCCAACTCCATTTCGCCAGAGTCCGCGTCATGACTAAGAATGACTTTGGGTGCTACTGCTACTGTTGTTACTGGTGCTACTGCTGGTGCTACTGCTGGTGCTACTGCTACTGTTGTTACTGGTGCTACTGCTGGTGCTACTGCTGGTTGGAAGTATGGTTCTTCGACACTACCACCAAGTAGTTTCTCGAAGATAACAGAGCTTGCTAAGTTGTCTTGCGCCATCTATATAGAAGTGAAAAATAATTAATATTATAATAATAAGTAATATGGCAAATTGACTATTCCCGCCACTAACGGTGATCTTTGCTCGACGCGAATAAAGAAACGTCGCCACAACAAAAATAAGTAGCCCGAATGCAAGTAATATAGTTCCTTCCATTATCTTCGACAAAGCAATCATGATGAATACAGTAAATGTCAGAGTAAGAATAATAGATATCGCTCGGTCTTTCATCGACTTTGCGAAGCCACCACCAGTCACTTCTTTATTATATATAGGAAGTTCGCGGAAGTAGTAAAGCAACCATCGCTTCACGTCATATGGCGCTTGCATGTCGAGTACTAAATTCTTATACGTTTGCATGAACGCCTTATCAGAGGACACATTATGTTGATAATTCTTTATTCCAGGAGTTGGCCGTAGTATTTGTTTTTTTAAAAAGTCGTCAACTTCTTTCATTTCAGCGTCAACTTCTGACACGTCAACACCTCGCGCGCTCATATTCCTCTTTATCTTCGCAAGAATAGCGTCAATCTTGTCTGATGGAACAGACGCTGCGGATGCGGATGCGGATGCTGTCTCGATTTGTTTCAGCAAATTCACCATCGACAACTGAAAATCAGCCTGATTATAATCTGTTATATCGTCTTTCTCTATCGCGGCAACATATTTGAGTAATTTATTACTCGCATCTTGTACTTCTTCTGGCAATGCCCACGTGATATTTGACAGTAACTTCGCGGCGTCGGATGCATTTCTTATATTAAAGACATATTCCGGCAATTGGCCGACTTCTTCGGTGATGACATCTTTCGCCGTTTTCTCGAAAACATTTACAATTGTCTTCATTGTATATTATTATTATATTTTTTCTCTCAAATAATATACAATGTGGGCTGATTTATTCAGTAATATCTACACGTGGTACGTAGTAGTACTACTACTCATACTATGGTTATACCGCGAAGTGTACTCTACTAAGCTTTATTTCTTCTACAAAGACACATGTCCTTACTGCAAAGACATAAAGGAAGCATGGAATAAATTTACGCCAGAGTGCGGATGGTTCCAATACAAAGTATATACTATTAATTCTGCTCATAGCCCACAGTTAGCTGACAAATTTGGTGTCAACAAAGTCCCGACTATTTTTAAGTTAAATCCAGACGGTTCGCGTGTAGACTTTACTGGCGAGCACACTATGGAGGCACTGAGAAAGTTTGCATGTTAAAAGTTAACTACGTAAGTAACCAGATGCATAGATGTCTTTTGATATTATTGACAAAAAGATCATTGAGCCGAAGACACCAAACGGCTATGTATATAAGTTTTATGAAGTAAGCAACTCAAACTGGGTTGATGAAGTGACTATACTTGGTTATCTCAAAGCCCGCGGTGCTGAAAGTAATAATGTAATAACTATTAATGACGTCAAGATAATGAACAGAAAGATAATGATAGAGTTGCCAAAGTTAAAGAGTGTAAAAGAAGTTAAAATAGCATGTCAATCAGATGCTAAACTAATAAAATTCGTTCATGGTGCTCTCACTGGACTTGCATTTTGCGAGAAACAAGGAATAATACATCGTGACTTTACTGAAAACAATATACTATACGACGAGGGAAAAGACGAATGGGTATTAACTGACTTTAATCTCGCATTTCGCGCTCGCGACGAACCAGTTGCTGTTTTGACGTCGCCGACACATCGCCCACCTGAAATATTCAACCGCAGTAAAGCAGTGCAAACTAATTTAATTGATAGTTGGTCATTCGGTATCGTGCTCGCATATCTTCTTTGTGGCGTCAACATGTATAATTATGTTGGACAAGCAGAGTTTATACGCGTCGCGACACTTGGAGTTGAAGAGTTTCTCACTGTTTTCTATAAATATGTCGAGGCAACACTAAAAGTCAGCGAGTCAAAGCACTCTGAACTATTCGACAAGCTAGTGTCATCTAGTTTATGTGACGAAAAAGAACGATTGCTTCCATCACAGCTACTAGAGATGTTCGTCGATTCTATGAAGTTAAACATTCCAGCCGCGGCTTTACCAACTGTTGTCTCGCCGGTGCGTAAAAAAGAATGCGTATTAATGAAGTATTATGTTGACAGGTACTACAAACACTGGGAATACGTATACAAGTACATGGTAGACGCAAAGATCATTCCCTTCAACATTATTAAGAAAAAAAAGATGGAGATGGCATCCGAAAAGATATATGTGCTGCGAAATGAGTCTATTAGTAAAATAATAGTGATATATATCCTTATGTGCGACGTGGTACTCACTGATATTCGTCCAAACTTCAAAGAAATAGAAAAGCATTTCTCTGATAAAGGCGACCTTTTCTTCGCCCGTGGTGAGATATCTGACTCTATTCTTTTGTCACTACAACATTCGTCATTTAATATTATCGGCGCGTTACCAGAAAAAATAGATACACGCCGAAACTCAGTGTAGAGTTATTACTTCTCCGGGGTTGAAATTTGTTTTTTGATATGGATAACCACGCGGATTAGCGTATATATGTAGCTTGCGAGTTGCACCTTGCTTGCCAAATGTCACACTAACATCGTTATGTTGATGAACATGACCATGCGCGGCGAACACAATCGGTGGAGCAAGAAGACCTTTTAGCTCGTTTTCGTAAGCAAACTTTAGTATGAGATCGTCTCGAGGCGTCCCTGGTGGTGGCGCTACCATGATAGGCTTGTGGTGTGTGAGTAGTATGATGTCTTTATTTTTGTGTTTTCGGCGCACTTCGTCGATGAATTCACGTGCGTCTTTGTTGAGACGAGTTACTTGTGCAGGGGTAATATTCTTTTTTGCTGAAGCGAACACGCGTTTGTAATCATTCATACTATATTTTATATCAACTTCTAGCTTCTTTGGTATATCTGTCCATAATGTTGTACCAGCGATAATATAGCTTTTTCTATGTCGCGGCGAAGCTTTGATCTCTATACATTCATTATCAAGGAACTTATACTTGGCGTTTGATCGCTCGAGCTCACGAAATTTACTCTTGATTGTCGCAATAGACTCTCCAGTAGACGAATAATATTCATGATTTCCCGCAACATGAATAACGAGTTGATACTTTGGCGTGATATAATTGATAAAGTAGACAAAATGTTCGAACAATTTACTTTCACCGCACTCGCAAATGTCACCACAAAGGAACAAATAATCAGCCTTTGGTTCGACGACTGCTCTTGCCGTGACCCGTGGGTCACTAAAGAATTCGAGATGTGTATCAGATATGACTTGGACTTTCATCCTGGTTACTTATAAAAAAATATTTACCAGTTAAATTTAATTAACTACGCCCCGTTAAATGTAGGAATTACGTTGAACATTAGATTCATCTTCAAACAATTCGCCTTTAATATACTGTCATGATACAACGCGATCCACGAATTGCGAAGAGTACGCATGTCAGCCTCGCCGAACTCGTATAGATCTTCTTGATTCACCGTTACTTCAATATGTTTCACTGTTGCCGGCGGCGTAAAGGTATACACAGTCGTCTCACCATAGTCTTTTTTTGCTGCAGCTGGCACTAATCGTTTGCCATTAACGAGTAATATGAAATCGATAGCTTTTGGTGACGCTATATGAACTTCAATCTTCTTGCATCTGTCTATTGACAACTTCTTCTTGTTGAAGTCAATATTACTTATCTCGTGTTTCTTTGGAGTAAAGCCCACAATTTTACCCCAATTTAACACAATGACTACTATGAGCACTGTAACAAACAGCGCAAACATAATAGCGAATCCAAGCACATTCTCTTCCATCTATATTAAAAAAATAAGACAACACTAAATTAATTAATTTCGATAGCTGCGACACCCGATCTCACTGCTTGACCACAACTATAAATAGTGAACTTATAGCTGCCAGCAGCATCTTCTCCTGGACTATCGCCGTAATCAATACCAATATTAACACGACTAATTTTTAATGACGCACCTAGTGGCACGCAATACGCGACTGATTTGCCGCGCTTGTATTTAAAGGAAAATCCACGCATGAGATCTCCGTTGATCATTAACTTCGATGCTGGCGGCACGTCAACTTTGCCTTCTAATATAATCATGTCACCTTGTGTTGATGGAAATGCACCCGGCTCATCATTGTCACCAGAGACAAATCCGTTCCATCCAAGCAGTTGTGATACTAACAAAATTATCACAAAGACAACCGCCACCACTACACCAACAACAATATAATGTTCGTAATCCATCGTTATATTAATATAAGAGACTTTTTATAAAAATAAATAAACATGTCGATCTATTATCAACCGCAACAAGGCGGACTTTGTCGTATGCATGCTCTTAATGCGTTTTTTGGATACGAAGAGATAACTGCGAGACAATTTGCCGCGTACTTGGATGAATTTGACACTGATTGCGAGAAAAAGTTTGGTAAAAACAAGGTCAAATCACGTGACTACGATGGTGTCACATCAGACGGACATAATATTGTTACTTATATACTCGCTAAGTATGGTTACTTGACTAAAATCGGCGTGTTACCGGTGGACACAATAGACAAATTCGTGTTCGTCTTTAATAAAGATCACATATGGGGAGTACGAAGGCAGTCCGGTAAGTTATTCAACGTCGACTCTATTAGTGGCGTGACTCCAATTGGCGAGATGCCGAAGACTGGTTTCTACATTCGCGTTATTAGTTTCACCGAGCTTGTCAAAGACACAAGCCAACAACTGGCAAACTTTGTCAATGGCTGCAAGAAAATTGACCATGACGAGGTCGCCAGATGTGTTAATAGCATGTACGACAGTAAACTATTGAATGGAATAGAGGTCTGTATGTCTCAAATCATCGATTCGTTAGCTCGGCGAGTATCCGCTTCAGACACGAGTATAGCTGCGACACGTATACGGGACTTAGCAGCGGTAAATAAACTATTCATGCTGGAGTGGCGTGGGAAAAAAGAAGTCGCTGTAAAGTATCTACCTGCTCTTATTGTTCGTCTCTGCAAGATATTACAAATTACTCCTTTGGTTTCGAGTAATATTTAGAGATTTTACTCAGTTCGCCTGGTTGGTTTGATAAACGAAATTTACTCAAGTAGTAACTAAGTATATATGTTAGCTTTCGCATAAAGTTGTCTGTCTTTGGGTTTACTACACATATAGTAGAGTACTGGTTGATCATGTCAATTACTAGTGCTATTTTTTCTATCAAAGACGACGCTTCTTCATCAATAAATTCTTCGAATAAATCACAATCAGACATTATGTCTCCGAGTTTTTTCTTGTATGAAGACTCATCTGGCTTCTCGAACATGGTCTCTTTGTGATCTAAGTAATACTCGATATATCGCATGTATAACCCAAAGTACTTGAGTGATATCGGTAATCTGTATGGTGCTGGATATGGTGCTGGCAAGAATGTCCGATTAAATGTCGTCATATTTATTTCTATTTTCACATCACCCTCGCCGATATACGTTACTGTTTCCTCAGAAGGTTCTTGTCGACTTGACTCTTCCATGACTTTATTTAATTTAAACATATTCAATTTTATATCATTAATATACTAATTGAATAGTGCAAGTCGGACATCATGGCAATTCCAAAAGGAGAAGCATCTCGCGACAGTATATGTGTTTTTGTTGACTCTAAATTTAGAGTGTCGCCGACAACTACAACATCATCAGACTTCAAATATAGACTTGATGCCGCAGTTGATCGTGTGAAAGACATAGACATTCGATCTATTCAGATTCCAAGAAGTTATTATGTTATCAATGCGCGAAATAATGTGATACAATTAACTGCGGGTACTGGAATAGTGGCTCCCGGGAATTATTCCATAAACACACTAATTGTCGCATTGACAACAGTTGCAAACGCAGTTGGTGGTGGACCATATACGATAACATATAGTGACATCACAGGTAAATTAACTATAGCTTCTGGTGCTGCGTTTCAAGTGTTAACAACGGCTCCTAACAATATATGTTTTTGTCTTGGGTTCAGTGTTGACTCCGCAATTGCAGTCTCGAACACTGGTGATAAGGTTGTCGACATATCTGGACCAAATTATCTTATAGTAAAAAGTCAAGCACTCACTCAATATCGTGCGAAACAATGTGTCGGACCAGACGGCCGTGACAACAAATCTATACTAACTTCAGTACAGATTAATACTAATCCTTCAATAATTAACATCAACTCGCCGATATATCACACGGCGACAATAACTATCAACGGCAAACCACAGCGTATCCCACAAGATCTCGACTTCCAGTTATATGATTCGGATGGTAATCTTCTTGATCTTAATGGAGGCGAGTGGACGCTTCAGCTTGTATTTAAACTAGAGTAAAGACTATAGTTCTTATTTTTTGCAAAAAATAATCCTCAGCGCTTAGAATCGATTGTCTTTGTTGATGTATTTAGGTCTATATATGTCTTCCATGTTGTATCCATATACAGGTGCAAGTAATGAAGATCGTTCGGCAGACGCATACCGCAAACCGTCATTAACTTGATCACGTCGCCATCCTGCATATTGCCAGACAGGGAACTTGTTCTGACGACGATACTTATTCGGATCAACATTAACTTCATACGGCTCCCAGACGTCAAACTCGCGATATTCCTCAACGCTCATGTCTCTATACAGCTTTTCTTCTCCCGCGCGTGTTTTCGCCTTCATTCGGAATACATTACTATCGGTTATCTCGGAGTCTTTCACTATTTTATTATAGCAAAACTGTATGAACTTAAAGTTAATATGACTAATAGCGATGGTAACAGTCTCGCTTCTGCCGCGGCTATCATTATTCTTCTTCCAATCATTTATGTATGTCTTCGCATTTTTGTTGATTAAGTCCATAGCTGTCTTGTTGTCGACTTTTCTGCCATATTTTTCGCAAGCAAGTAGTATTTGTTTGTATAAATAAAATAAGTTTGCCGGATCCAAAAAGTTCTTCACACAGATATCATAGTAATCCATACCATTAGTGTCATTCATTATGTCTTTGACAGACAAATATACTCCTTGGGGCATGAACTCTTTTCGCACTGACATCTTGAGTAAGTTACGTTAGCAGCGCTGGTTATATTAAAAACTATTATAATTATTTTTGTCGAATATATAAGATGGAACGAGAAGTCATAGCGGTAGGTGTGATTATATTAGTATTAATATTAGTGTTCACGCTAGTAACTAATATAATGTTATATGTCCGCGTGAACCGGGCATACGCTGGGTATAAAAAGTTACGCAAACGTCTCGCCGAATGGAAAGAAAAAGATAATAAGCCAATGGCTGAGGCTGCGTTTACCGAAATTATTCGGCTGTCGACTAGGCAGATTAAACGCGAAAAGTTCAATAAGTTCATGGAAAAGGCTCCAGCATGTCCGTTTGAGCGTGTGTCAAAACTATTAGACTTTATTATTGAGCATGACTTGTACGATCAACCTAGTGATGATTATTGTGATTCTATGTCAGTTGCGCCTGTTCTTGACATTAAGTTGATGGAGAAAAAAGACAAACAAAATGACAAACATTCACAAGACTTTTTGCCAGACAGTGCGTACGACAACGTGCGGCTACTCAGAAGTTCATTTGTAACGTATATGACCAACCCACACAACTCTCATATCGATAATTATTTTTATGATGACTGCTCTTCTAACAGCATTGTCAATGACAGTCTGAAGTCCGCAGACTCTAGTCTCGCTGAGAATTTGCCGTCTACTAATAGAATTCGCCTCAAACCGGCACCAAAGACATCACGTGCTCGCGCTATTGTTGCACGAGAAGACATTGGTAAACTAAAAAAGATACGCCCAGAACGCCCACGAGAATCAATTGTTATGCGACCAGAAGAGTTCTGGACTGATGATAGTGTTCCCTGGAATGATGATATTAACCGCGGTCTGAGTATTAGCGAACAAAACTACGATATGCTTGGTGCGACTGCGTAAGTATAGATCATTTATTTTTTGGCTAATAATAACAAGTATATAGTTACATTACTACTGTTACAAACTCGCGGTCAGATGTATCCAGCGCTGTCTGATGAGAAAATACTTGAAAAGTTATACTCAAAAAAAGAGTTCTATGCCTTTCGAAAAGCGCCATTTACGCCAAACAAGAATAAAATATTTGATCTCGACCCATTACTCCGATCAAGTATGTTCTTTCGATACTTACCATTTCAACATTTTGTTGCAAACATGATTAATCCGTCGACACCATACCGCACATTTTATATCAAAGGTGAAACGGGTATCGGTAAGTCTCTCGCAATGATACACATAGCAATGGAACAAATCCGTATGTATAATAAGAGTCCGGAGACCAACCGCGGCACTATATTTGTCATTGGATATACAGATATGGTGTTCAAGAAAGAATTAATGCGTCGGCCGGAACTCGGTTTTGTCACGCGGTATGAATACGAAACAATACAAGTACTCTCGAGGAAGATCATGGAAGGTTCCAACCACCTAGCGCAAAAGCTAAAAGACATACAAACGAACATAAAGAAGCGCTTCAACAATCGCATTAATAACGGCTACTTTGTGTTTATGGGTTATAAGTCATTCGTGAACCAGTTGTTTGCCGGCGACCTCGACGCGATGTCTAACATGTCTGATCAACAATTCCTCCAAGCACTTCGTGACAAAGTTATCAAAGTCAACATAGAATTTCTTAAAAAGTTTAACTACTCAATGATTATTTGTGATGAATTCCACAACTTGATTAATGGCAAAGAGCGAAATATATATGGTCGCGCCATCTACTTCATACTCGGTGTCATCCGCACGCTGAAAGGTGTGTTCGCCTCATCGACGCCACTCAACAACAATCCAACAGAACTCGTTGACATGCTCAACTTCTTTGTGCCAATTGACGATTCTTTATGGACGCGACTAAAGTTACCACAGAACCGTCGTTACTTCACGAAGTCAGACTTCTTTGTCAACGACACAACCTTTCGCGAGTCGTCACGATGGATGTTGGAGGCCGCGCTGTATGGTCGTATATCTTATCTTCGCGATGTTGACACGTCATCATTCCCGGCGCGTATCTTCGAGGGTGAAACAATACCTGGTGCTAAATACCTTAAATTCACTCGATGTCCGATGTCGGCACTCCAATATCAAGCTTATAAGTCTGTTTACAAAGGAGCTTTGTCACAAGACGCTAAACATGTACTTAGTCTAGCACTTCCGGGTTTTGAGAACGGTGAAGTGTTGTCATCGGCGACCGATTTCCGCAAGATAATGATGGCACCGCAAGAGTGGAAGGACAAGTATGGTGTTGATTATCGCGATGACACAGTAATTGGCGAACATACAAAGTTATCTGAAATTGGCAAATACTCGGGAAAGTACTACAGACTTATGAGTAACTGTATAGAATTAATCAAACAAGGACCAAAAGCATCTGGTAAAATACTCATCGAAGCGCCAATCGTACACGTCACTGGCGTGTTGTATATACAAAACATGTTTGCAGTCAACGGCATTCTTAATGAAGACACGATGAGTAATGATAACACTTTATGTGTCTACTGTGGTAGGCCACGTTCAACTCACTCCGACAGTGACAAGGGTGGTAGCGGTAAATCCTCGTACTCTCATTCTTTCAAGCCGGTTCGAATGATAGTGCTTCATGGAGGCATAGGTCGTCTTGTGATGTCAAACTTGATTGATAAGGTTAATAATGATCCATACGGCGAGACATATAAATTCATTATAGGCTCAGAGGTCATACGTGAGTCTATTGACTTTCGGGGTATTCGGCACATAAAAATCACTGAGAAACCAGACCACATTGCTATGTACAAGCAGATCATCGGCCGCGGGATACGGCATGGGAGTCACAATGATCTTCCACCTGAGTGCCGCAATGTTCATATATGGACTTATGTGACAAGTTTGCCGCGTGCCGCCAGCAACACGCTAAGTTACGAAGAAGAGAAGTACGTATACAAACTAAAACAGTATGAGGTTATACAACAAATAGAGCGTACCATGCATGAGGTCGCAGTAGACAGCGCTATTAACTTCGAAAATATGTTGAGTAAGAACATTGCGAGTGATTCATTCATCTTACTCCCATTTGAGCCAAAAATCAAATGGAAGCCCACACTCAAACTCGCGGATATGGACACTTCATCATTTATGATTCATTATATGCCAAAAGAAGTCGAGATCATTACCATTGTTATTAAGCGGTTATTCATAGAAGTGTCACCGATATGGACACGCGAAGACCTGCTTGTTGCCGCAAGATCGCCTCCTTTTGCTGTCGAGATGGATCCTTCGTACTTTAGTGATGATTCGTTTGACATTGCAATGGACAAATTACTACAGCAACCAGCTCCGGCAGCCGAGAAGCGCGATCTTGTCGAAGTTCTTTACTCAAAAGATAACAACATGATCATGTTGCCAAATGGAACAATGAACATTATAAAAGCAACTGGAAACTTTTACATTCTTACGCCGGCTAATGACACAGTAGACTTTGAGATGTATATGCGTTATCCAGTGTATGAACCACCGGTGCGTATTAACATTAATGAGTACTTAACACGTGAAATTGGTCAACTTAATTACAATGAGTACAAGGAGAAGCTGTATTATACATGCATATCACTTAATTTAGAAGAAATGGACCAAGTTATGGGCAACATTGATGTGACAATTCATGTTCGTTTGATAGAAGAAGTCATCGAATATTGTTATCAACTATGGGCAGGTGGTATCAAAGTTGCTAGCGCATACGCTGAGTTTTACTTCAAATTATTGTACTTCTACAAACTTCGCAACATTATCATCTTTGCGTCTGATTTGAAGTCAAGCATGGCGACTTTGTTTAAAGACATAGTCACATTTAGTTCAGTGAAGATTATTAAGCCAAAAGAAGAAAGATTGCCGATTACTATTGACCCGGACACAAAAAAAGCAGTTAACACATCTGGTATCATTAATCAACTCAAGAGTAGTCTTAACAATATCATACTTCATTGGTGCCCAACAGAGGCCAAGGAACAATACAAGTCGCAAGTCAGTGTGTTTAGCGACCTCATATCAAATCGCCGCAAACAACTCGTCAACGGCAAGATACCGGCAGAACATCTGCCTGTTGGACATGTCGCCGGCAAAGTTGTTCGCATATATCAGCCATTTCGCGGAGGTTGGTACGATAGTCCAGAATATTCATTGCCTTATTCTTCTAAAGAAAATAACTTAATAATAGGATATGATGACCGCGCCGTGAATAGTTTGACAACAAAATTTAAGATACGTCCTCCAGTATCTGCGCGAAAAATCTCTGATAATCGAGAGTTGGAGAAGGGAAGTGTGTGTAGTTCTAGCAAATCAAAAGCATATTTGAGTAGTATTGCTTCAAAGATTGGTGTGAAAGTTACCAATGTCAATTTGACAACTCTATGTCAAGAGATCCGATCACGCCTTATTTACAATGAGCTGCGGGAAAGACTAAACGAAACCGGCGTTCGTTGGTTTTACTTCTCGTACGAAAAGCGTCCACTATAGGTTTTTCCATTTTATTATTTTTTATAATAATATAGTATGCTCGAAAGAATCAGTCGATTCAAACAGGGTCGCGACCCATTATTCTTACAGTATGTTACGAATTATGTTAGTGTATGCCGGCAACAAGAGTTCAGCGATATTCTTACACTCTCGCCAGAGTTTCGAGTTGCGGCATTTGTTGGACAAGCAGAAGAGTCACCAGGTGCCGCGTCATCATTAGAGTCCGAATATAGTATTAAAACTACTAAAGAGCTACTTGCCTTTGTGCGGATCTTAAATAAAATACAAAATGCAGGTAAGTGGAAGCCATCATTTAACATCATTCTTGATAAAGTGATGAAATTAGTCGACCAGTGCAGCGTGTCGAAATTATGTGACGCAGACATAACAGACTTTCCCATGCAAGTAAGCCGTATAGATGTGGAAAATATGCCAGATGACTTCCTTGAGTTTCATCAATATGTTGTTAACAGATTTATCCGGCAATATGAATCCGGCGGCTCTCGTAAGACTCGTGGCATGTTAATATATATGGACACTGGGTATGGTAAGACAATCTTGCTGTTGTCATTAATACTATTCTTTATGGCAAAATTCCCGGAGTGGAAAGTCATCGGAATATTGCCGACTGGGCTCTTCGCAAACATAGAAAAGTCGGCATTAAAGTACTTGCCATCACTTGGATACTCAGAAGAATTTATAGTAGAGATCGTCGCAAAGATCAAACTTATTAGTATAAAGTCTAATAATACACACAAGAAGCTTCGCGAAGGCTCGTTAGCCGGCATGGGCTCACTTGAGAAGACCATTTTATTCATTGACGAGGCGCAGAATTGGTTTAATGCCGTGACAAATGACAGTAAGAACGCAGTTAAGATATACGAAGAAATCATGAACACTAAAGACATTGTGTTATTTTATACTACAGGAACGCCAATGATTAACGACCCGCACGAGTTAGTGCCATGCTTTAACACACTTCGAGGCTATGTTGGACAAGAAGTAACTGAGTCTCGTCGCGGTAAAAAAATAGAGAAGTTGACGTTGTTACCGGTCTCTCAACAACAATTCTATAAGTTCTTTGTCGACTCTTCCGCGCAATCCATTAAAAATAAAGAGAAGTTCCAGAACCGCATCCTCGGAATGGTGTCATATTATGGGCGATTCTACAACAACAAAACACCAAAGTACTTTCCTGAACTGCTGTCAATGTTACGTCGAGTAGTTAATATGAGTAGTTACCAGTATCAGCGGTATATAATGGCGAGAGCTAAAGAACTCAAAGAGCCAACATGGGGGTCAACTTCTAAGCCGAGTGGATCATTCGCCGACAAAACTGGTACAACATCGACTTATCGTTATCGCTCGCGACAGCTTAGTGTGTTTGCTTGTGACTTTGCGGATGAAAAACTCCAGGCTGGTAAACATCTAAATGATGATGAAGTACGTGAGTTTTGCGAGAACCTTGACAAATATTCGCCAAAGTTTGTGGAATACTTGAAACTAGTCAAAGAAAAGCAGCGTGAAGTCGGATTATTTTACTTCCGCTTTGTCAAACGTGATATGTTCATGTTTTCAAAAGTACTTGAGTATAATGGATTCACAAGGTTCACGACTGCTCGCCAAGGCGCAGACGACGGCCAACCACGATTCGCCATCTTGTCCGGTAGTGTTGACTTAGACGAGAGAAATCTAATTGTTAACACTGAGAGACGAGTTGAAAATAAAAATGGTGACCTAATTAAGATCATTTTGTTGAGTAAAGCAGCATCAGAAGGCACAGATTTGAAGTATGTTCAATATATTTGTTATTCGCCAGAGTACGACGACGCAACATATGTCCAAGTCGACGGGCGAGGCGCGCGGTTCATGTCACACGAAGAGTTGCCACCAGAACAACGTAAAGTACAACCATATATTTTCTTGTCAGACTACCCCGCAGACTTGCCGGCATCCAAGAAAAAAGAAGAGACAACAGACTTCTACTTGTATGAAACGTCAATGGGCAAACGTAAACTAAAGTTGTCGTTCGAGAGAGCGCTCATGGAAGCGTCTATTGATTGTTCTTTTCACCATAAGCGATTACCAGATGAACTAAAGAGTGACATCAAATGCCGGATGTGTGCACCAACAACACAAGTACGATATGATGTTTCATTGGATCGTGACTTGAAATTAAGTGATCCATGTGTTCCGCCGGAGTCTCAAGCAGTGAAAGTCAAAGAGATATTAGTTGGCGGTCGTAAGTTTTATTATTCAATTGGCTCGAATGGTGTCGACATTGAGATATATGAATATAATGATAAAGTCCAAGGATACACTGAAGTCCGAATTGATAACAAGTACTATCAAAGTATTATCAATTACATCCGTGATAGTGAAGGGACAGTAATTGATTTTCCGTAATTATTTTCCGCTCTCTGAGTATAAAGATGTATTGGGCTATTATTATCATTGTAGTTATTCTGGTGCTGGCATCGTACCATCGAGACACTCTTGTCGCCATTCGCGGACCAGTGAAACATTATTTCCTCGAGGCAACAATTGACACGGATCTTTCTAACAAAAAAATATTATATATTCAAGACCGTAATACTCTGGTACAAGGTAGCAGTTACCTGTGACCTAAGTTACAGTATTTCGTCGTAGAAGTCATTAACATTAAGATAAGTGACAGACTTATTTTTTTTGTCATACTTCACAGTTCGCATGACAATATGACCATCATCGTAACGAATAAATTTGCCGGAACTGTCTCTGGCAAGCTGGAAGCAATACTTAAAGGTTGTTGTTGGTGTGTAAACATCATTATCTTCGTCAACAATTAACCAGTTGTATGGCATTCCTTTCTCGTCGGATGTGTGAGCACATCTATCTCTATCGCAATGATAAATAGGGCACATCATAGTCGCGTATGCGGACGTGGCTTTAACTTTTCCGTCGTACATCTCAAACTCGGCCTTTTCATCATGAGTCATAAGAGATCCACTCTTCTTCGAGTACCAGAATCGAACAATAGAGTTCTCAATCTTTTGTTTGTTTGCAGGGCTGATTCCGGGAAGAATATGCACAGTGAACGACTTATCGCCAATCTTAAATGTTAGTGGGACTAATAATTTCTTAACGATTGGTGAAGACGCCGCTGGTTTTTTCATAATTGTTACGGGAGCAATAGCTGGAACAGCCGCGGCCGCGAGCTTTGAAGAGTAAGACTCTTCTTCTTTCTGGACAACTCCTCCGATCACATTAAAGGCGGTTTTGATTGCCAAATCTTTATCAGATGGCGGAATCATTTGTACCACGTCATCAATAGGTAATTGGGCTGCAAGTATGTTAACCCACTTTTCCTTCATTGGTGGAGCCAAATTCATGTATTTTACTAGGAAAGTAGCTATAAATGCCTTGTATTTCTTTTGATCTGACAATAAGATCAAAAGATCTTTCATGGTGATTGGGATCTTATTCCTTGCGGCAAATGTCGCAAAGTCTTCAGGCGCATACCCTCTAGACTTATAATGATCAAGCATTGTGAGCCAGTGAGTATAGCTTTCGGAGAGTTTTTTATCTTGTGACATCTCTGAACTTATTATTACTTCTCCGTAAAATTCAATTTTTATTGCTATACCATAGTTATGTATATATTTTAATATAAAAAATTGATTCTTGCTATATATCTATAAATTTGCGCTTAATGCGTTTTAAATTCGTATTTTCAACTACATTGACATTTGACGAGGGAATATATAGCCCACCAGAAGACGCTTGCATTAAAAAGCTTAATGATCAATTTGTCGGTAGGAACTTCCAGTCATGTTTGATATTAAAAATTAGCAAAATCCTAGAAATTGGTCCCGGGTTAATAAATCATCATTCTAGTGGAAGTGTTAATAGATCTGTTACATTTGAGGTAGAGGCTTTGATTTATTTGCCAAATGAAATGATAATGTGTAATATTTTGCAGAGAAAAGAAAACGGCGTCATAGTCGGCATCGGTGAAAACGCAGCGATAACATTACAAATTGACAAAGGATGTAACTTTAATGTTGGTGACAGTATGCCAGTTATTGTGAAAAAGACTGGATACACTCCACTAGTAGACAAGATAACTGTGTTTGCCATTCCATTTGTCCCACAGGCACATGAATTATTTGTATATCAAATAGAAAAATCACAGCGATCAAGCGAACCATATAAGTTTGACATAAAAGAGTTACAAGAACAAGTTCATGAAGAGCTAAAGAAGGCAGAAAAGTCCAAAGACGAAAAGGTATATAGTTGGATTAATGCTCAATTAAGTATGTCAACTAAAATTGACTCAGAGAATAAGCGTCTTGAGTGGAACTCATCTGATCTCGTCGGAAAAAAATTAATTATCCCGCGGTCTCCAGCAGATCCACATCTCATTCTTGTTGATGAAGTGCCATCAGACTACACTGTGATTTATATGTCTGAAAACCAATTCCGCGTGAAATATTACCTGAATATATTAATCTTGCTTCGTAGCACTGAGATGTTACTTAAGTTAACACCAACTACTGATAGTCTTGCATCTGGCAAGTATAAAGAAATGTGGACTATATATTTTAAATTAAAGAAAGAAATGTTAAGTAAGATCGAAAAGTAGTCTCTATTAAAAAGTAAGTATCCTGAATTATCGAAAAGTAGTCACGATGAGTGAAGACAAACGCGAAGAACATATACGTAAAATACTAAAATTATTACCGCAATTAAGTCCAGATGATAAAAGTGACTTAATGAAAATAATATATCACGAAATATCTGAGAATGATGTGAGATTTAAGACTGTTTACTTAGAATCAGGTAGTGGAACTCGAGTTCATTTACCAAGTTTAAGTAGCGGACTAATAAGAACACTACATGACACTATAACTAGCAAGTTTAAGCAAAGTTAAGACATAGTCATTTATTTTTTAAATTCAACTAAATTAAAATTAATAAAGTATAAGTATGTTGAAGAAAAAGAATTCAAAGAATTCAAAGAAGATAGTCATTGATGACAGTGTCATCGACGAACTCAAAGTTGATAAAAGTATTTCCGTAAAAGAAGAAGAAGAACAAATGGTCGATGCCTTCCTTAATTTGACTATGGGTGGTGGTGTTCCAGAAGATGAAGATATTGATTACTCAGGTGGATATATTGTTGAACCAAAAGACTTTGATGATTATTCGTCAGACACATCAGATGATACGTCTGATGAAGAAGGCGGTAGACGTAAAGTACTTGTTAAAGGCGCTATTGAAAATGTATATGAAGAAGTTGGTGGCGATGTAAAAAAACTAAAAGATAGTGCCATTGTAAATATGCCAGAGGAAGTTGACGTGTTAGATATATACACTGGCGGACTAAGTGACATGAATTTTGACGATGAAAAGAAGTCACGGGCACCTCTAGTCGAGTTTGACGAAGAACTACCAGAACCAGAACTAGAAAAATTCGGCGGTCTTGGTGAAATAAAGTATGATGTTGATGAACTTGATGACAAACTGATGGATGAATCGCCAAAAGAAGAACCAATGAAAGAACCAAAACCAGAAGCGGCTGCTGTAACAATAAGAGAAGATAATATTGACATTGATGATATCATCCTTGGCGGTAGTATCGGCGCAGAAAAAGTCCAATCGCTACTGAACTCTTATATAGCCGATATCTTGTAAGACACTTACGTTTATTTTTTCTCTAAATTAATATGGTATTGCTGTTATACCATGCCTCGTAAAAAGAAATCAGAAAAGAAGACGCTGGAGAAAGAAGTGCCATTGTCGGCACCCGATATGTCTTCCAATCAGACTGTGATTAACTCTCAAGTAGAATCCGCAACAGCTGTATTTAATTGGTTCCGCAATGTGATGGTCAAATCTCCAGATTATAAAACATGGGATGACGACGAAAAAATGAAGATATTCATGCGCGCGCACAGAGATTTCTTTCATCAATACCCGAT
>JACCDR011126069.1_pt1 | contig 25567 bp, 37 predicted proteins | sample 7446431 | NCBI WGS metagenome assembly JACCDR01 (sample SAMN15323443, study PRJNA562643) | freshwater metagenome | isolation source: river surface water | place: USA:Blue River Watershed | collected 2017-08-17 | reverse complement strand
GCCATCCGTCAGCTTATCCGGGAGGAGCGGATAGACGAAATGGAGGCGTTCGATCCACTTATGCATGATCACTCAGGTTGCATGGACCGGAGAGGCAGCTGTATTGGTTATATGAATGCTGAGTCAGACTTTGAGAATGAGAAAAACATGCGGCTGGAAGACCTACGCCAGGATAAACCGTAACAAGGTATAATAACTGATATGGCTACCCAAGCATCTGACTACGTCGTATCGTTCCGCTACGGTGAGATAAGCTATCCGTACTCCCCTGCAAGCCCACACCAGGGCAATGACCGTGTTATGCCCGTCGGTACATCTATTGTGACCGGCGGGCTTTTACTTGGCTACAGTGGCAATACGGGCGACGTGACGCCACGGCCGTCGGCTAGCAATCCCAATGCCGGCGCTCACTTGCACACTGGTAAGTTCAGTACCGCCGGTAAATCATACGACCCTGGTGTTTCTGGTGAAGAGTTCCGGTTAGACGGTGGCTTTGTGCATAGCATTGGTGAGGACACGAAAAATGGTAAGTGGATCAGGATATTCGCCAACGGCTACTACTGGGTATTCTGCCACCTGTCACAAGTTGTAGTGGCTAAGAACCAACAAGTTACCGGTCCGGCTGGTGGTCGTGGGGCTGGTGCATTAACGGAAGGATATGTTATGGACGACGAAGATGCTAAGGAAGTTGGATACCGCTTGCCGTTCTACCGCGAGCCGGAGAATGATAAAGTTTGGCGTGGCCTGGTCGGCAAGAACCCGCGTGAGGTGGCCGTAGGCATACGTGGCAGCGCTGAATACATGACAAACAACCATATTCTTAAGGTTGCCTATCCGGCCGCTATGAAGGGTCTTAGCGAGCTCCAGAAACAGCTCCAGGACGAACAGGCCAAGAAGCAGGTAGAGAAAATTATTAATCAATGCACCGTCAACTTGGATGAGTTGCCGAGTGAACAGAGCAAAGGACTAGTGGCCTTAGTCAAAAGCTGGCTTACAGGGTGGAACAAATGACCGTCCTTGATGACCAGATATTGGCCGTGAAGTGCCGCATATCGCTGAGCACTTACCACAAAGTCAGTGAGAAAACACTGGCCAAGATTGACGCTGAGATTGCCCGCTTGGACAAAGAGGCTACGAGTCATGTTGAACAGCAGCGTACAATAGGGTCATGATTATCCGACGTTATGACGAGCCAGGTGCTAAGCCTTACGAGGTTGTGACTTTTAAAAGCCGGTTGTATGAGGTTGGCGCTAAAGTCCTGTTTATCAATCACCAAGGAGAGGCTCACCGTGTGCGTGTGGTACACTACGCCTGAGACGTATATAAGAACTGTATCGAGTTCTCGCATAGATACGACTCACAAAAACAAACACACCAAAAACAGACATAAAAAAATTTCCACCCCTGTAAAAGGCCCCACAATGCGAGAATGGGGCCTTTTACGTATTGTTATAATGGGGCTTATAATCAAGGAGCCGACCATGCCACTAGCCCTTTTTGTTCTCGCCCTGTACGTTTTTCTGGAAAGCGCTGTCAAACTAACCTGGTTTAGCGTAGACCCCAAACTCACCGGCCTTGTCGGTATCGTCTTTGTCATCGTGGTCATTTTGGAAGCCACTATACTTCGCGGCACTACATGGCCGTGGACTCGCACCTAGACAAAAGCGCTATATATGCTATAGTGTAGCTGTTGCATTGGCAACTTTTCCGTTAGCACCCCTAGCCCCCCGCTGGGGGTTCTTTCTATGTTCACTCTTTACGTGGGGTTTCTTGTGTGATATATTGTAGGTAGCACTAACGGAAAAGGAGCTAGTACTTAAAAATGGACAACAAACCAGCACCCCCCAAGTCCCCCCTAACCGATGAGGACAAACGCAACCTAAACCTCGCCGTTCTCTCAGAGACAACTAACGTCATGAACCCCGTGGAGTACGAACAAATTAAAAAGATCGCTCGCGACTTTTGGGCCTCTGGTGCACTTAGCAAAGCGTTCCAAAACGAGACGCAGATTGTCATGGCAATGCTGGCCGGTCGTGAGATGGGTATGAGCTTTAACGAGAGCGTCAGCGACCTGTACTTTGTCGGCGGCAAGCTAAATGTTTACGGCAAAGCGACACCGGCAGCGTTACGACGGGCTGGGTGGCGTATCAGTTATCCTGATGAAACCGAGGATTACTGCACAGCACGCGTAGAGAACATTAAGACTGGTGAAGTGATCGAAGATACTTTTACCTACGATGAAGCCCAAAAGTCAGGCTTTACGGGCAACAGCAAACCAGGCTGGTTACCAGGCGCGAACCGCCGTCGTAAGCTGCGCTATGGTGTCTTGAGCTTGATTATCCATACTTACATTCCCGAGGTTTTGGGCGCTGCGTCCGGTATCGGTGAATACTCCGAAGACTACATAGAGGGCGAACGCGTGGCAGTCGAGAACAAGACCGAAGAAACCAAAGCCCGCATCGCCGCCGCCGAGGCAAAGCGCCGTGAGATGGACGCGCAGAAGCATACGGCTCGAGCGGTGAAAGCGAACGAAATCACCAAAGGCGTTCAAGTTGGCGTGGAAGATGTGAACGTTACCAGCGATGAGCTGGATGCCGTTGATGATGGGTCGCTGTTAGACGGGGTGAAAACCACCGATGACCACGCCTAACCACCAAGCCGATATCCAAGTCCTCATAGCCGACAAGTCCATCATTCAGCCGTGGCGCAACTATGCGGTTAAAGCCTTGAGTGAGGCGCAGGCGTTTGTGAAGATGGGGAAGAGTATGGCGTATGATAACCATTAAGGATATAACGATAGTTCGCGAGCCACAGGACGGCATGTACACTATGTCTCCCCTGACAAATCATGTGAGTTTCTCATATCAGGAAGAGCGAAACGGTTGGGTTATTGTGACTGGTGAGACAACATCCTGCGTTACCTTGGACGGTGCGCTGGAGCTTTTGGAAGAATATTTAACGGAGTTACTTTGTGAGTGATATTCCAACATGGTACTGGTTTGTTGCAGCGATACCTATCACGGCTTTCGTCTACACCGTGGTGAGAATCATCGTAGACTGGATACGCTATGGCTGACTACATTTACGCCGCAGACGGCAAGACTCACACGCGATTTTCGCACTTCGCCCGCATGACCCCCAACCAGATAGACGGTCTCGTAGCCGAGATGCGCGACGAACGTACACGGGCTGAAACTGAGGATATGAGCTTTGGCAGCCTGCGCCACGCCTCGTTTGAAGCCGAAGCACGGGAAACTGGCAAGGTTGCGGCTTGGTGGGGTATCAACGCTCCAGCCGACTATATCGAGCAGGAGTTCGTGAGTGAGGCGTTCCCTGGCGTAATTGTCCACTCGCGGCCTGATGTGGTCAGCGTCATCTCAAAAGACCGGCTGGTGATCTACGACTACAAAACGGTGGTGGACGGTAAACAGGGTTGGAAGTACACCATACGTAGTTACAGGTCGGATATAAAGCGCAGACAGCTCTACTGGTATGCTTGGCAACTAGGCTTGCACGGACTACCGGCCACTCACGGCTGCTACCTGTTTGAGATTTGGAACAAAGACCGCACCGAGATACTAGGCTACGAGACTATGGAGTTCCCTATCACCTTTCGTGATATGGCGGCTGTGGTGAATTGGGCTAAGGAGCGGGTGGCGTTGTTGCAAGTTGCCTTAGATGAACAATTAACCCCTTGACAAAAGAAACCCCACGTACTACACTATAAGAGCTACTAACGGAAAAGGAGCCTACACAATGGAACCACTATCAGAGGTACCAGTCCGCGAGGACATGACCGACGAGCAAGCTGAGATTGTCAGCATCGACGTATTATTCAAAGATGGCAGCAAAGAGCTGTTTGAAACAGCCGAATGGAACGGCATCGGCCTGCAAGAAGTCCAGGACACCATCACGAATTTGCATGGCGACGATACTGAACATGTTAAGTGTCTGGTAGCGTACGATTACTACGGCATGGAAGTTGGGCGACGTAGCGCTCGGCAGTTCTTTGAGATGGGGGAGGTGTTTTAAGATGTACGACGATTACGACGACGAAGAGGCCATAGAGCAGGAAGCCCAGGAACAAGCAAGCGAATCTATAGCTGACCAATTTAACGAAACGCTCAAGTTTGAAATACCTGTACAGGCAGACTTGAACCGTTATATACAGCAAGCGGTCCAGCAATCAGTGGCCCGAGCAGTTGACAACACCATTAAAAAGTTAGTAGACGACAAGCTCAAACAACGCATCGAAAAAGAGTTGGGCTTAGCAATCGCAGCGGTAGCCTCTGAAGCGTTCACCATGCCAATTAAAGAGTTTGATTATGCCGGCAACGTGAAATCAGAGCGCAGCCTTGAAGATTTAGTGCGTGAGAAGCTGCTAGAGGTTCAGAAGCAGGGTTTGAACTACAAGATTCAGACCGGCTCATACTCTAGTGACAACAAAACTATTGCCGATACCATCAAGACTGACATCTACACCGCTATCAAAGCAAACTTAAGACCCCAGTTTGAAGCAATGGAAAAGGAATTCAAAGATAAATCGCAAGCAGCACTTCGTGAGTTTGCAGTCCAAGCTGTTGATAGTGCCACACATAAAGTACTCGGAGGAGGACGGTAATGACCACCATCGACAAACAAACCCAGACCTACATCAAAGACTTGGCCGCCCTGGACTGGAACGGCGTCATCAAGGATGAGCATGACCAAGCTAATGCCGCGCAAACTCTCGCAAGCGTCAAGAGCAGTGCGAAAGACCTCAAGGCTAAAAAAGAAGCTATCACCAAGCCGCTGAACGTCGCATTGAAAGAGATACGCTCACAATTCAAACCGGCCGAGGACAAGCAGACGAGCCTAGAAACTGGCATCACAGCCGACCTGTTGGAATACCACGAGCGTAAAGAAGCCGAAGCTCAAGCTGAAGTTGACCGCATCGAGCGAGACAAGCGCACCAAGTTGGAAACCAAAATGGATAAGTTGTCGCATGTGGAGCAACCACGCAGCAGTATGCCCGGTGCCGTCGTCAAGCTTGGGCCGGAACGAGTACAGATTGTTGACCCGACGTGGTTGCCGATGGATTACCTGTACCGTGAGAGCGTATTAGAAGCCCTACGAAAAGAAGTGCAAAAAGACGTCAGTGCTGGAGTTACAGTGCCACACGGGGCTAAGCTGGTGCGTGAACGACAGGTTGCGGGGTTGGCGTCATGAACCAAGAGTTATATTACACCGCCCCCTCAGATGACGTTTTTGAGGACATCAAAGCCAACGCCATCAAGATATGGCAGACCTACGACGACACGTATGGTTATGCCAGTGAGAAGATTGACCGCATAAAGGACATCGCTAACGTCAGCGACAATTACATGTACATGGTGGCTATGTTCGACGAAACCAACCAAGCCAAGCTTATGCAGGCGGTACAGCCTGAGACTGCCGCGCGGATTCGGGAGGCGATGCAGTGACCCACACCCTAGCCGAACAAGCCCGCGTCACCATTCTTCCGGAGACAATCGCGGAGGCGGAGCGCGAGTTGACACCGAAAGAGCGTATTCAGCTCAGACGCCAACGCATCATGGACTATATCGAGAGCAAGCCAGCGGGTACAATCATACGCCGACAGGAGTTTTTCCGCGTTGGTCAGTTCAAGTCACAAGGACACCTTAATCAATTCCTGAAAACCATGCTCAAGAAAGGACTCATCACCCGTTACGAAGAGACGCCACGCAAACACAGTTACAGCGTTGGCGGCCGCACCGTCAAACCGAAGCGCACAGCGCAAGAGACGGTGACGAGTACACCCCCCCCCGGAACCACCAGCCAAGCCGTCCACAGACTCGCTCGAGCAGCTTGCCATGCAATTTGGGTGGCAACGTCCCGAGCATATCGTGGTGTTGAAAGAATTTGTGGCCTGGGCGAAAGAACAAAAGTAAGGAGACAGCGTTGAAACTACCAATTAAAATACTGCAACTCATGGACGAAGAACTCAAAGGTTGGCGGCAGCGTCTTGCGTTCTGCATGTTTCTTGCGTCGTTTGTGGCGTACGCGCTAGTACTCGTCAATCTTGGAGTACTACTTGCCACCGGTGAACCACTATTAGACTTTACACAAATAGTAGTCGCGTTGACGTTACAGCTCATACTAATGGTGCCGGTATTGATTATCGGCAGACGCAGACGCGCCGAGCTGGACAAAGAAATACGACAGCTTGAGATCAAAATTGCTGTCCGTCAAGAGGTTCTCGAAATATTCAAAGAAGCGGAACAACACGCTAACACGAAAGACAAAGCCAATGCCTAAATCCACCGACCGCGACACCCTCGGCCGTAAGAAGAAGCCCCTCAAGTACCCCGTGCAAGTAGCTATCAAGATCAGCCAGGAGACTTCCGACGGTTTAAAAGCCTTGGCTGAGAAGCATGGCAGCAGTGTGACTGAGGAGGGGCGGGTGGCTTTGGAGAGGCACGCGGGGACAATATGAAGAATAATAACCTAGACGACAACCTCAAGTTCATTTTGCAAGCGTACAAGCGTCACGTTACAGGTCAGTTCTCGGAAAAAGAGCTGACGAGTGTCTATCCGCAGTCGGTGGCGATTGCCGCTTTGAAACAAGCCTTTGCAGACGCGGGATATGTTAACGATGACAAGCTCAACAAACTATTTGCCGACTTCGAGCGTATGACTGCTGAGGCCAAAAAGACACTGGACGACCTTAAAACGAAGTCAGGCTATGTGTATACGGGTAAAGATGAATTGTCGCGGGTGATGACCGGCCAGGAGTGGTATCACAAGTATCGTAAGCTCTGCATGATGTCCGGCTACTATAGCGACGACCTGCCGATGATGAAATTGGCCCGAAAGGCAGCAGGGATAGAATGAACTACGACGGCCAACCATTCAAGTTTATGGGCTGTACGGTGGTTATCAGCAAAGACAACGGTTTGTGGCATATGAGCATGAGCCGTAAAGACCGCCTGCCAAGCTATGATGAGATGAAGTCAGCACGCTATCAGTTCTTCCCCGACGTACCGTACATGGTGCAGATATTCCCGCCACAAGGCGACTTCGTGAATCTGCACACGTTTTGCTTGCACTTGTGGGAACCGCGAAACTTTGAATACTCGGAGATTATCTAGCTGCTACACTAAAGAAAACCCTAACAAAAAAAGGAACAACAATGGAACATTTCGCCGCAGGCTGGATAGCCACACCTATGGAGGTCGTACACGCCGCACAAACATTCTGGTGGGTGCATCTGCCCTTTAGCTTGCTGTGGCTGCACCGTAAATGGCACAATGACCCGTTACATAACCAGGTGCGGGCGCATGTGCGGGCTGGGCACGTTAAGCGGTTTACTGCTTGTGGGGATTGTGGGTGTAAAAGTATTATTCCGCAAACGACGGCGGCACCGGCCGTTCACTCTCCGGCTTCTCAGCAGGAGTCCGGCTGGCTTTGAAGTCCGCCCAATCGCGCAGTGTGGCTTCTAGCTTCTTGTACAACGGACTAACTGCAAAGCGGTGTATCAGCACGGCGCTGACCATGATAAACGTCCATATCTGGGCTAGCTCGGGTACCAGGACGGCAATGTTGCTGGTAGGGCCGTAGGTGACCAGGAAACCAGCCAGTGAGGCCAGGCCGGACATGCCAGTGAGGAGCGCTACCAGCACCCGCTTACCGTCGATGTTAAACTTTTTCTTTAGCCATTGCAGCGCTAGCACGACCACGCCACTGGCGGTAATGCCCTCCAACAGCCGTATCCATGTCTCAGCCGGTATGCTTGCCAGATATTGCCAGAGGTGTACTATCAAATCCATTGTTTATTTTCCTTTTAACCGTAGTATACGCTTTTCAATGCCGTGGGACAGCCGCTCCTGCCAGTAGGTTATGTGGTGTAGCCAGTTATAACGCCGTTCGGGTAGTTCAGCCTGTACTTCGGCCACGGTCTGCGGTACATCGCTGTAGTCCGGTAATTCCTCGACAATGCGGTTGCCCTGCTCGTCTACTTCGGGAACACCGTACCAGTATTTGAACGGGTCAATGTCGGGGTTCTCCATAACAGGTAACAAATAGGTCTTGCCCTTATATCTAAACGTACCCAGGAGCTTGATAGTCCTGCCATTCTTCCCTCGTGTCAGTACTTGGTCGACAGCCTGCTTACTGAAGTCACGGACGACAATTCGGCGCATAACTTGGTAGCGTACCGGTTGTTGGTTGACACGGAGATACTGGAAGTACAACTCCTCCTTCTTCAGTGGTACATACGCCACTACGTCAGCAATGGCCCGTGTGGGCTTTACAGGAGCCGCAGGAACGGCTTTTGACTTCTGAATGGCCGGAGGCTTAGTATCGCTCAAATCGGCCAGAAAGTAGCCCTGTGTGCGGGCAACTTGTCCAGTGCCGGTAAAATTGCCCCAGTCGTCCATGTCCACGAAGAAGTCTTGGCCGGTGGGCGTAATCGGATGGTGCGCTGTTCCCATAATGCGGACTTCTTCACCGTATAATTTGCCACTATCAGGTACAACAAAAAAATCACGGAATGTTCCGATGGTGCCGCCGAATTGCCGTTTCTCGGTACCATTGGGGTTTGAGACGTACATACGCTTCGGGGCAACCTTGAGCCGCTGGTAACGGACATTATCCACCACGTTATCCACATAAATGGTTGTCAGGGGTGGTGCCAGGGGTTGGCTAATGGTTACTTGGGCATAGGTTGTCCACGTCAGGGGATGTCCGTAGGGGCTGGCGTCAGACGGCTGGCCGGTATACGGGTCAATGATCTGGCGGCTGCCCGCATCAGCGAGGTACGCATATAGACCGTTGTCAAACTGAACGATACTTGGCAAGCGTAGCGGCCAAGTATCATAAGAGCCTGTCTCAAAGATTTTTATACCCGGTTCGATACGGGACACTGCCATTGTTGTATCGTCTGTTTGTAGCTGGGCTAAGACTGCATCCAACGCATATTCACGGCCGTAGTGGGAGAGCAAACGTTGGATGGCAAGGGCAAGGCTCCTATGGGATTCCATGCCGTTAATCGTGGCCTAGTACAATGATTTCTGAACCGATTGCGAAGTCACCGGTACCGGCACCATTTGTAACAGTAATACTCGAAACCTGGGCACTCGTGTTCGCCCACTTACCGGCACCTTCTGAGCGGCCGGGGGCATTGCCCGCACCTGACGAACCCTCAGTGACAATCTCGTACCGAACAATTTTGGCGATAGCGGCCACGTTCGTAAACTCCAAGATAGCAAACTGATTTTCGGAGACTGCTGGGTACATCCTAATACGGGATTGTGAGGTTGCCGTTCCGTCCCCGGCACCGTTGCCAGAGCTGCGGTCAGCGTAGTTTGAACCAGTGTCACCGTTAAAAGTAACATCTGGACTGATGGTACCACCAGTTGCACGGACAGAGACGTATATCTTTAGGTACTTGCGGGCTATGGAACTGACGGTGATTGAGTCGGCGGCTGAGGCTAGGGTGGTACGTCCCACTTCTTCCCACCAGATGCCACCGTTCGCACCAGTGGCTGCCCAATTGATTTTAGCCGCTGTGACTGCGTCATCGGCTATTTTGCCAGTAGAAACGGCGTTGTTGGCTAGGTTGTTTTGATCTAGGTTACCGTTGATAGCGGTGACAATTGTCGCTATCGGATTATTGTAGTCTGCCACGTCAGCGGTGGTGCCGTCAGCGGGGTATGATACTGATATAGTGCCCATTTATGGCTATTGTAGCATAACCATTTGATATTCTATACAATATTAGTTGACATCGTGCAATCTTTGTGGTACTATACAAGTTGTAACGGAGATCTAACCAATGGAACTTATTGCAATATTATTCGCCTTAGCGCTCGGTATAGCTGTACTAATCGGGTTATTTATGATCCACCCTATAGTGGGCGTCATCGCTCTGCTCTGGGGCGGTGTAAAGTTCTTCGACTTTGCAACAAGCTAGACTACTGATATCCACCCTGTGACTGCATTAGCGCATCTTCAAGACCGCTACTTGCGCCGTACATCATGGTGTTTTGGCGGGCGTTTAGCAGCCGCTGGCGTAGTGCTGCAAACTTTGTGGCCGCAACCTCTGGGCTGTCAGTAATTTTCGGTAATGCCTGAATAATGACGGCCGCATCGGCGTCAGTCACCTGGCCGCCGCCATTTATTGCTTTGGCTAGTTGTGATGTGGCTGAGTTTGCAAGCGCGTTGTAAGAGGCCACTTCGCTGTTAATGCCAAAGTCGCCAAGTTTATTTTGTATAGCGCCGCCAATCTTACCCGCGCCACCTCCGGCAGTGTTAAACAGGCCTTCTAACTGGTCAAGAGTACCAACGGCGTTCGATGAGTTGGCTAACGAGGTGCGGGCGGTCGCCCCGTATTGTGAACCAGCGTCTTGTGGTTTGTAAGCCTCTTGGAGTTTTGCGTACAAGTCTAGGTAGTAGTCGGCGTTTTTTGGATCGCGGGATATATCAGCCATCAGTCCCTCGCGGGTGTACGGGCTTTGTTCCATCTGCGGCTGTCCTACTGTTTGCTGCTGTACTGGCACGTCAAAGCCGCTGGCCGGTTCCGACTGCTGCGCCATCAAGGCGTCTTCCAGGGTTGGTTGTTGTGCGCTGCTAAGGCCAGCCACGGCTGCGTTACCGATACCTATGCGCGCGGCAGCTCCGCCCATGCTTGGCCCAGTAAGCGGTTGAGCGGTTCTCGGTACTCCGCCCTCTCCACCTGCGCGGCGCAACACAGTGGCGGCACCGCGTGATATTGGAGCCTGGGCCACTCTTTGGGCGGCTTGGGTAGCCATACCGGCAACAGGCCCGATGACACCCCCAGCTACACCCCCCCCAATCCCACCGAGCATAGCGGCATTATTACCCATACGGCCACCTGCGGTCATGGCGTTAATGTCGGCCTCGTCTATAATCTGTCGCGCCCGAACGAACGGAGCCATGCTGCTGCGAAGCTGGCCAACGTCACCGGACTTCATAACCTGGGTATCAATAAAGTTCTGCCACTGCTTATTGTTAGGTTGTAGTGATACTAGCTGTTCACGGAGCTGTGGCGTCAGTACTTGGCCGACGTCGGCATTGGCGTAAAGTCGATCCCGTAACTCATCGCGTACAGCCAGCAGTGTCTTTGCCTGATCCATACGCTCGGGGGTACTCAAGCGGTAGTTACCACCCTTTCCACCTAAGTCAGCGGCGCGCTTCTCCAGTTGCTTCATGACGTCCAGCACATCGTTGGGGTCGGCGTCAGGAGCCAGTGAACCGCCAGGCCCACCCATCAATTTTTTCATCTGCGCCCTAAACACTGACTGCACAGCCTTGGCGTCCTTATCAACCAAACCGTTTAACTCTACGGCGTCATCAAATATCTGCTGTATGCCACTAGTGTCAACACGAGCGCTTTTACCGACAGCGCCGGTGACTGCCCTGTTCACGATACCGTCGGAACCGGTGAACATACCGGCGACTCTTTCAACATCGGCGGGTTTTGTAAGGCCATAATTGGCAAGTGTGCCAAACGTCTCTTCTGGGTTGGTAGCACGAGCAACGGGCTTGCTGACCGTGCCGTACTGGCTCGATAACATTTTGTTGCCTATGTTAGTCATTTGGCCGCGAGCAGATGTCTTAGTCGGTGCTTTAGCGCTTGCGGTCATAACAGCATCTTCGAGTGCTCCTGCGCCCTTTGAAGCACCCCTTGCTGCGCCAACAGCCGCTTTGCCGCCTTTTAGTAACGCGGTCGGGCCAACGCTTAGTACACCATTCAATAACCCTTCTTGGAGGGCGTCACCGGCCCGGTATTCGTTATCTCTTACACGGTTTTCTAACGCCTGACCGCTAAACCCACCTATCAAGCCACCAATACCGGCACCGGCTAAGGTTCCTACTGGCCCAAGTAAGCTACCGATTAAAGCACCTGTAGCCGCGCCACCAGCCCCAGTTCCCTCGGATATCAAGCTACTTAAAAAGCTTTGGTTGCCGCTACCCTTTTTGTCGTTCTTTTTCTTGGTAACGGTCCGTGCTTGCGGCGGCCCATAGTTCGGCATAGCGCCGGGGTTGAAGCCCCCCAAACCTAACGGGTCAAATCCTGGTTGCATATCTTATCCTATCCCCAGAAAAACGCCTGGTTAGCTTTACGTGCTTGGTCGGTTATGCCCGGCCCACGGAGTGAGTTGTACAAATTGGCCGCACCCTTGTCACCAGCCGCACCCATCTTCTGAAGCAAACTAATAATGTTCGTACCCGTCATGGTGGCGTACGTCTGAGCAGATATCGGCTGACCGGCGGCGTTGGTGAAGTAGAAGCCTTGGCTGCCGTCCTTGCCATTTTTAAAGCCGTAGCTGGCTTTCGGTGCAGCGGGGACGTTGCTGCCACTGGCCGCGTTCAGACTGCCGAGTGTCGGCATAGCGTTAGCCGCAGCAGCAGCCCGAGCAGCTTCACGCAAGCGGTTCGCTTCCTGCTCACGTTGGAACGCCATGTTAGCATCGAACTGGCGGCGTGACTCTTGCAGCTGGTCGTCGTTTTGCTTGATCTGGTACGCAAAGCTATTCCGCTTCTCGTAGATGCTGTTGAGGGCATCCTGGAGTGACAACTGCTGTTCTTTGCCAGCTTGGCGGAGACGGGCAAGCGCTGGTAAGTAGTCCGTAGCCGTGTACTTGTTCTGTTCGTTGATTGGCAAACCGCCAAACGCGATACCGGTACCACGTCTGCGAGCTTGGTTTACAATATCGCCATACGCCAAGTCCTTCTTAGCATCCAGTCCTTGTTCCTCAGCTTGCAACTGGCCAGGAATAGCGCTCATACGCTGGTTGATGGCGTCTACCTGTGGTTGGTAAGTGCTTGACAGCTCAGAAATTATCTGGTCTAGTGTTGCCATCTGTATGCCTTGTCCATGTTACCTAAATAGTACCATAACCGCTACGCACCCCCGACATACCTATACCACGCGTTGAAGGTAATAGCCGACCCGTACAGCGCCGTACCACTCGGCGTATTAGCAACCAAGTACACGTTTGTGGCATCAGCTGACATATATACTTGGCCGTTCAACACTCCGGTTGAGTTGTTAAAGTTTAGCCACGCACCGCTGCTCCACTCGCCTGGCAAATTAGTGGCGTCCTCGATGCCGTAAATCAATTGCGGTGTGTACGTCAGACCGTGTGGAATCGTCGTTATCTCCTGAGCATCAGTGGCAGGCTTAACCACCTGTGCTGTTAAAGCCAGACCGTTCAGCTGCGTTTCTAACGCCAGTAACCGCGACTCGCTGCGGGCTTCCCGTCCGTCCATGTCACGCATAAAGTCGTTAACTGCCTGGTAATTGCCTAAGTCGCTGACCTTAGTATTAAGCGGCCGGTATGTCACCGCATGCGCCTCGTTTGCACCGTAAGTGAGTGACCCAAGAACCGCACGTATTGCCGCGCGCCGGTGTGTTTATAACGCAGTTGTATGCGGCGGTACTCGCCCGGTATATCCAACTGCGGCTGTATTTCCCGGTTGGTTCCCCAAGTGAACTGTCCCCACACCGTGCCTGGATCACCCCACTGGTATCCAACAGTGCCTTGTACGTCAGGGCTACCAGCTAAGAACGCGGTAGGGTACAGATCGTACGCGTAGTAACAACCTACCGTGTTGTTGGTCGTACTGGCGGCAAACCGTGGCCGCCAGTACCGAATAGCGTGCAGGCTCGCCGGGCTGCCGAACGTCATGTAATGGGTGTCCAGCTCGAAGTTCAAATCAGCACCCAGATTGCTGTAATCATTGCTACTGCGTTCCTGCCAGAATATCTGCGCCACACGGCTACTACCGACGATCAGGTCGTCACTATCCTGGAAGCCACTAACAGCCCGAGCAACGTAGGCACCGGTATCAAGGCTCTCTACACAATCACGGCCACTATCTGAGTAGTTGAGGTTCCAAACATAGCAGCGGTCGTTAAAACCACTTCCGGCGCTGGCAAACCACAAGTACAACCGGCCCTTGTTGATTGCTAACACACACTTGCTCTTGTCGGGAATGTTCTTAATGTCTTGGTAGATGTGCTCACTCATCAGCTGTGCTTCGGAACCGTTACTGCGGTACACACCATCGTCGGACAAGTAATACATGAAGTTCTTGTCCGTGCAGACCGTTTCCTGGGTATACGTGCCTTTTTGGTCGGGCGCTTCGTCAACACGGAATGTCTCGTTGTCGTCACCGCTTAGAATAAACTTGTTGTTACGGCAAATGATGAACAGCACACCGTTCAAGGGCACTAGCGCAGTCACTGGATCGCCATTTTTGGGTACGTCGGCATACACGAGGTCGGTGCTGGTAAACACCTCCGGCAATCCGAAGTTGGAGTAGACTACGGCGTTCGGGTCGGCACCACCGGCTAGGAATAGTAGGCCTTTATGGCTAGCAATCAGCGAGTAGTTGGTACCGTTCACCTGGCTCTCGGTTGTGAAGTCCCACTTACGCAGGCCGTCGTAGTTATTGACGTAATACACCACGTCGTTAATGGTCGCAAAACGGTAGTTCGTCGAGCTGGCGTTCAGTCCAGTCTTGATATTGGTGTTCGTGCCAGTGTTGTCGTCAGTAGTGAATACAATGCTTTCAGTAGCAGCCAACACCGCTTTGGTGCCATCACTCTTGTAGGCGCGGTACAGGCCACGGGTAGCATTTATAGCAACCGTGTTATACGTTCGGAAGTTCAGAGCGTAGCTGGTGCTGTTCCATGTTGCACCAAAGTCTGGGCTGGTCTTGGCAGTCGTGGCGCTGGTGGTGCTGCTCCACTTGTAGCTATTGTCACCGAATAACTGGGTATGGCCGACAATCCAATACTGCGTACCGTTGGTGTTGTCCGGTGCGTCAGGAAAGTTTACGACGAGATACGTGTACGAGCCGGTGACACTGCTACCGGCAATGGTGCTTTTGGATATCAGGCTGCCTGGCGAGCCGCCGTTGTTTGACCACAGCTCTATAGCTACCGAACCAGTGGCAGCCGCGTCGTTCTTGAGTCGCACTTCAAGTTTTGGCATCCGCCCAGTTGAGGTTGCCGTGTATGGTTGCGCCTGCCATGTCGTTTCGTTCAAGGGCTGGTCAGCAGCACCCGTGGTGCTGGTCTGGGCTGGGCCTGCCTGTTCTCCGCGTGCTTGGGAGAAGTAGTCAAAACCTTTACGTGTTTCGTATTCACCAAGCGTCGGTATGCGGGCATCCTGTGCCAAACGCCACATATTGGCCGCACCGTTCTTGAGCGGGAACTTGTCGTTGGACAAAAAGCTGTCCATGCCCAAGCTGTAGTCGTTCAGCTCGTAGGATTGCTGGGGGCTGGATATCCGAGGTATGGCGACCTTCTTGGACGCCTTGCTGGCCCAACCCACCTAGTACCTCCACTGCCGTGCCTGGCGGTTCGGCATCTGGTAGCGGTTAATACGCATCTGTGTCGCCCGGCCACGTTGCCGACGGCCGTAGCGGTTTACCAGTTTCAAAACCAGTTCTTCATACTTGTTTTCGTGCACAGCCGCTTGGTCGTACATGTCCTTAGCCTGCAAAACACGGGCAGCTGCGCCACGGACTAGCAGTTCTCCGAAGGCTTCGGGGATCAGTGGCACATCAGCATCGCTAGACAACAAAGGCGGCGACTTGTAATAGCGGAGCGTCAGCGTATATGCGGCCTTCGGGGCTGGGAACAGATATATGACGCCGCCGTATAAGTACCAGCAGCTTGGTTGGCCAGGCGGGTGCAGTGTCGTGTCGGCTAAATCACCATATAGCTGGTCAAGCTCGTGATAATCCTTGTAAGGAATAGTTTTTTCTTGGCCGCTGGTGGTGTCAATCAGGTTAATAGCTACCTGAAAATCGTCTGGTAAACCGTTACCGTTTGTAATATCAGCCACGTTGGTCGTTACCGTGTAGTTCTGCGTTGCCTCGGTCAGCGGTATCTCGTATTCGACCAACACGTCGCGCTGCGTATCGTTAATATAGTCAACAATCTCACTACTGCTGTACCCAGTGTCACGGACACGCTGCTGAACACGGGTGACGAGGGAGGATAAGACGTATGCCATTTGTGCTTATGGTATCACAAACGAGGCTAAGCTTGCGCTTCTTCGGCGCGGCTAATTTTAACGTGTAACTCTGTTATTTGTGCTTGTCTCGCACGGATAGCTTCTTGTGCCCGATCATTCGCCACAATCAAGTCATATACCTGTGCCTTAAGTTCAGTAATGCTCTCCATGCATCCATCATATCAGACGCGTCACTAGCAGCCCGCATGTTGCCAGATCCCTCTTAGACCGCTAGTGGATTGCGCCACGCTGCTTGCAGAGGGATCTGTTTAGCAAGCAGCTCTCCGATTATAGCAGTGCTTACAGTAGTACTTCTTGGCCGCTGCGAAACGTTGCTGTAGCCGTACCAGTTGTACGAATACGGACATACTTGTTCGCCGGTACTACGCCGTTCAACCCACCGGTAACGTTCTGGGTTAGACCGAGACCAACGGCTAAAGTGCCTGTGTTACCGTTCACAAACCGACAAATTTCAACTACATTGGTTGTAAACCCGCTATTATCTGCGTATTCCAAAAAGGCTGTCCCAGTCTGTCCGGTCGTCAGCGACAAAGTAGACGAGATGTCTACCGAGTAGTTAACGATTGCATCTCTAGTAGTGCTTATCTGAAACGAGCTATTCAAGCTCCTGGTGGGGCTAGCAAACGAACGTGACGGAGTGGTCGGTATGGTTGGTTTGTCCGCAAGGTCGTTGTAGCTGCCTGACGTTGCTACCGTCGCTAGTGTGGGTTTGTTCAAAATGCGGGACGGCCCACTTGATGCTGACCAATCAGACTGTACTTGGCCTGACGCTACTGCTGTGGCAACCTCGGACACTGAGGGCGAATTGTACACCTCAAAGTCGGTATCTGCCTGGTTCCGACGAACGTTTTGACCAGCACCAAGGGTAAGTAACCCGTTTATATTACCATAAAGGTCGGGCATGTCTGCTCCTATCATTTAGGAACCCTCTACTGATGCATTATAACGGCTTAAGTTGCTATATCGCCAGTAGCCCGTATCCGCGCAAGAAGTAAATTAAGTTGCGTCATCACCGAGACGGTCGAAGCTGTGGCATCTGCTATTGCAGCCCCTTGAGCTACGGGAGTGGCACCGTAGTATCCTCTCTTTTGGGTTGTGGACGTACCTATTTGCGTTCCCGTGGTCGTCCCCAGTGCTATATTAGCGGCATCGCTAATAGTGAACGAACCAAGTGTTTTGTTCAGTAACGTTTGTGTAGACCCGGTAGATACCAAAGCTATGTTTGCCACACCCTCCGAAGGAATTGTGGCTGTGGTACTGGTTGCGGTGTTGCTGAACGCTAGCGTAGCTACACCGGTACCAGCCCCCGCTACCATAAGGGTACCGGGATTGAATGTCTTAGCGGCAGTCACGGTCTGCGCTAGCCCAGTCGTTAATAGTGTGCTGGAACCGTTCGGAAGTGTATATGTGCGGGTGGTCGCTGTGGTAATCCCCGACAGCTCAAACACAGCTTGCTTAGTAGTGTCGCCGCTGTCTTGGATTGTGAACCTGTCGTCCCGGACGGTCACAACGTTGGTATTACCCAATGTTTTGTTTGTCAGGGTCTGCGTACCACTGTCGCTATAGTCTTTGTTGACTGCGTCGGTACCTGCCGTTGGTGTTCCAAGGTTCACCACCTTGTTACCAGCCATGGATATGTCGGCCGTGGAAGTTTGCACTTTGGTCGCCAAGTCCCATGTTACAAGAGTACTCAGATAACCACCTGCCCGGTCGAGAATATCAATACTGTAGTAGCTTTGCGTTAGACCAGCGTCAGCGATACCGGCATAGAACTGAACACCGGCTGGCCCGGCAAGGCTCGCCACATCGCTATACATTTGGTAGCCTGAACCCGCATACTGGGCACCTAGCGTATTAATTGCCACCGTTTGTGCGTACCCCGTACGGACTACGGGGTTGTTTGTGAAGGTCTTGGTACCTGCTATGGTTTCGTCGCCCGTCAAGTGCACAACGCTGGTATCGGTGGCCTTGGTATTTAACTGTGTTTGGATAGCTCCTGTAACACCGTTTAGGTAACCAAACTCCGTGTTTGAGACATCGCCACTACCGATCTTGGCGGCATCTAAGCCACTATCGACTGTCCAGACTGAACCACTGCCGGAGACGGTTATGTCGCCTTTGTCGCCGTCAGTGACACCACCGCCAGACAAAGTCTTAGGAACCCACTGGTTCAACGTGGAGTCAAAGGACAACGCCTGGTTATTTGTAGCACCATCAGGGTCAACGTCTTGCAATTCACCTAAGAACTGTACCTTGGCGACATAGCCATTAGATTGTTGACGCTGTGGTCTGGCAATTGGGAGTACTGGTGACATGCCAGTCGGTGACAGTGGGTCAAGCTTATAGCGCATCAGCTACCGCCCGGTGCAACACCTTGTACTTGTAACTGCTTGCTTGTCTGAAGTGCCTCGTGTAACCCGATGCGCCAAAGACATAGCGCATACTCGTGCCGTTCACATCGTTTTCAATAATGTACCAATTACCCTCGGGGTTCACGAAACCGATATACTGCTTATCGCCACTCTCTGAAATGTCCTGAGCACGATAACGATTAAGGTCAAAACGATCAGGCGGTTCAACTTCCATAACCGGCACCGGTGCAACCGGAACAGAGGGAATGTTCACGACCGGTGCTGGGATTTCAGGCATCTGGATCTCTGGAACCTGCACGGTAACTTCTGGCCCGGTTTGAACGGCTTTGACTGCACTTACTAGTTCAGTGTGACGCCGTGCATCTTCACGCAACTGTTTCTTTGTCTCTTCTAAGGCTTGGGCAGCTAGTGTCCTGAGCCGCGACATCTCTTGTTTGAAGTCTCGCAGCTCCTTGCGGGCGTCAATAGCACTCACCGCATCGGCCATGGTTTTAACCATCGCTTGCAGTCGGTCGCCAAGGTCAGTCTGGTCAGTTAGAATAACCGTACTCTTACCTTGTGCGCCCATCAGCGCAGCCATTTGCACCTTCTTCAGCTCACCAACCATAGACGCAATATCGGCGTCGTGAGCTTGCCTTTCACCGGTGGATTGCCGGTTGGCCTTGACCTTATCCAAGTAAGAGGGTGGCATATACCACTAATGGTAGCACACGCTAGGGCTTGGTATTGCTTTGGGGTTTAGCTCGCTCTTTGACCGTTGTATCGTCAACATGCTTCTGCATCTCATCAGCAAGTTTGTCTTTTTCTCGATCTTCTTCTTGCTTCTTGCGCTTCTCCACTTCAATATCACGCATCAGCTGAGCGTGATTGCGCTCACGTAGAGCTACTTCCTCGGCATCTTCGGTGATAATGTTATCGGTTGTCACAACCTGACCGGCAGGTTCCTGCTTGGCGTTCGGCTCGTCAACATCGCGGTCAACCGTTGCGCCAACATTGCTCTCTGGCTGCTTAGCATAGTCCTTGTCGCTCATAACGCCTTGGTTTGGCTTGTGGTCATCTGTCTTGGTCATATCGTCTCCTGTTAATTGGGTTATTGTAGCAGTATCGTCAGCAACCACACTGTTAAATATCTCCGCCCACAGCCGCTCAGCCACCCAAGCGTTACGGTCTTTGCAGACATCACCCATGAACCGTAAGTAGTAGTTCTCCTCGTGTTTTAAGATGTCCGCACCATTGAGCACAAACTGGCCGCCAGCGGCAAACTCGACTTGGTGGTTGTCTGGCCACTTTCTATCCGTCCACTGTTCGTACAGTCTGGCCACTGGTATGTTGCAATCAAACGGTTGTCCTTGCCCGTCAGTGTGTTTATTAATCTCACCGAGCCAGTGGAAACCGTCAACTGGTTGGTTAAGCTGATTTAACAAATCAGGTGCGTGGTCGAACGGGTTGCCTTGGACAAACGCCCAGATATCATTCGGTTTAATCTTGCTCCAGTTGTAGAGAATAGCTAGGGCGAAGCTAGCAGGCTCACGGCCGACGTTGGTCATGTCACCGGCCACGTCCTCCGTTGTTTTTTGGACAACAATTGGCTGCCAGTGGTCGGGTAGTTGCGTAACCCACGCCGTATCCTCTTTATAGCGGGCAATGACTATGCGGTGAACAGCTTGAGCCATGCCCGAAAGTCCTGTTCTACCCGCTCGGCATATGGTTTATCGTGTTGGGCAAAGAAGTTTACGGCCGCCATGACGATTACGGTATACATAGCCAGCATGTCAGTGGATCTATTGCTCGGCAAGTGCTGCCACAGGTTGTCGTTTAACCACGCAGACGGCGCTTCCTTCTCCAAGCTGACGTAAGCATTAGAAGCCCGCTGGTGTACTACACTGGCTCGGCCGTTAATCACCATGACCTTACCCAGCGCGTCCAAGGTGCGTTTGATAAACAATCCCGACCAGATATCACCAACACGGTTATATCGGCCGTCTAACATCGTTAGTTGCCACATTATCGGCGTATACTCCACTTTGAAAGCGCAGTTCATAATACAACATGTAGCGGCCGCACCGAGTGGAACGGGCATAACAACCTTATGAAACTCCCGTTCCGGCTGTGGTACTGCTAGCTGCGTTGCAGCGTCGTAGTCCAACACACCGCTCCAACCGCCGTATTGCACGGCTACTTCCATTGTCTTACGGTCACTGTAGGGGAAACCACGCATCTGGAGGCCACTGTCAGTCAGGCTGCCAACACTCAGGTACTCACTGGCCACACTGCCAACTTCAAACTGCCGCTGATACGCCGCGAATGGGTCACCAACCGGTGTCACATCATCGTCAAGTGTCAGGACGTAGTCGGCTAGGCCATGCTTCCAAATGTAGTAGAATCCCCAAGAGCGAATCATATCCGTCTTGGGCTGCGGTATGTAGTCTGGTACGTCCTTGTGGGTCATCTGCGTAGCCGTAAAGCCACAGCTGTCGGGAAATAGTGGCAGGTCTGGCGGTAGGTTGTCCAAATCCCAGATAATGACCAGATGCACCTTGTAACGCTGGAACAGCGGCCACCAAGCTTGTAGAAACTCTCGGAGTTTGTCAGGCCGGATGCTTGGTATGACTACCGCCCAACGATTACTAACGACTACCGGAGCCACTCGGGGTGTTCCAGATACCACTTAGTAGTTGTCTCTAGGCTCTCATCAAAGCTAACCGGCATTTTCCAGCCAAGCTCGCGCATTTTACTACCATCGAGACCATATCGTAAGTCGTGGCCAGGGCGCGACTGGTGGAAATCAACCTGTTTTATGGTGACTGGTTTGCCGATGACGGCTGCTACCTTGTTAGCTAACTGGATATTGTCTACCTCGTCTTGGCTGACAATGTTGTACCGATCGATGTCATTTGCCGGATATAGTACTGGTTTGTGGTGCTGTATAAGGTATAGCATTGCGTCGCAGAGGTTGCGAACATGTAGGTAGTAGCGGCTGCCTGGCTTACCCTCGGGGCTAACATGGGCTGTTACCGGCTTACCCTCTTGGATGGCTTTGATAATCTTTGGTATGTACTTTTCGGTATCTTGAAGCGACCCGTACATATTCATACAATTAGTAATCATTATCGGCAGGCCATATGTACGCCAGTAGGCATAACAAATCTGCTCCTGCGCGCTTTTGCTAGCGCTATAAGGATTGCTCGGCCGGTGCGGCTCGCCCTCTGGGTGGTCGTTGTCGTATGCAGGGCCATAGACCTCATCGGTGCTGCATTGTAAGAAGGCTTTGACTTCACCGTGGTTACGCAACCATTCAAGCAGTGTCAGCATCAGGCTGACGTTGTTCTCAATAAATTCTCTCGGCTCGGAAATGCTGCGGTCTACGTGGCTCTCACTAGCGATACTAAACACGTAATCTATAGCACCAATACGGTCATTCAGCTGTGGACTGACTGGTGCACGCAAATCGTGTACTTCCACAGTCAACCGCTTGCGGTATTCTGGGTATGTCTCCAGTAAGTCTGCCAGCCGGTCGGTCTTGCCTTTATGCCGGAAGCTGTCTATGCCGACCACATGCCAATCGGTGTTCTTCATTATATGGGCTATAAGGTGCGTTCCTACAAATCCTCCGATACCGGTAACGAGAACTCTTGTCATTTCTTCCCCTCTGTAACCACCCGTTCAAATAATGCTTTGTATTGTACCCACTGTTTCTCCATCGTCCAACGCTTTTCAAGCTCAGCCTCAGCGTTTTTGAGTAGTGAGCGGCGGTACTCCACATCGTCTACCAGTTTTTTGAGGCCGTTGTACCAATCGTCAAAGGTGTTCTCGACCGAGTGGGCGGTCTTACCATGTTCCAACGTGGCATACGGCCCGATATCACTGCCAATGAACGCCGCGTGCATACGGGTAGCCTCTTGCCACTTGATATTGCTCTTACCCTTGTTGAATTGGTTATCCAGTATCGGTGCGATGGATATGTCAAAGTTCAGTGTCGGGTACAGTTCATCTAAGAAGCGCCTGCCACGGACGCCAGGGTGGTGTTCAAAGCGCTGTTTCGGCAAATAGCGGTCGATTATCATGCCAACGCTGCGGAAGCGGATACGCTTGTTCTCGTGCATCAGCATAGCGAGTGCGTCAAGTACGCCCGACTCGTGCAAATCACTGTAGTGGCTGGCACCGCCGCAAAAACCGATAATGATGTCCTCGCCGTTATCATGTCCTGGGTTGTGGTACGCCCGGGATATGGTGTTCGGCACAACAATTACACTATCAGCGTCTTTGTCTGTCCGGCGTTCTCTGAAGCGCTCAGCAAGCATATCGGTCGTCGTGGTAATCCAGTCGTTATCACGGATCATCTGCTGCATCTCAAAGACACTGCGGTCACCGACCTTCAGCCAAAACGGGTTATCTTCATTAATGGCAAACATGTCGTCGTCACAATCCATAATGAACTGCGTACCAGCCCGGTCACGGGCGACTTTCAGCATGGTATAGGCCGCCGTGTCGGGGTGGTAGCTGCTGTACACGATGTCGTACTGACAAAGGTGTTTAAAGGCCTTGTCCATCTCAATTTCGGTGAACTCCTCATGGCTGGCGTACTTCTCAAAGCCGGGTATATAGGTGCGTTGGTAGTCAATCTGCCAGTCAACGTGTTTGGCCAGCTCTTGCATGGGGTAGCCTAGTCTCCACCAGTCTACTTGACTTTGTTTGTCTGTTTCTGGTATAATATGTGAACTAACTACGAGTATTTTCACTGCTCGTAACTCCCTGTTTCTCGGTCTTCACCCAAGTGCGCCCGGATAGCTTGCTGAATCTTCACTAGTTCGCGTTCGTCATTGGCCAGCGCGGCTTTTCGCAGTCTGTCACGTAAGCCGCATAGCTTCTTGTCGTTCAACTGCTCGACAATCGCCCGGTGTGCCCTGTCGGCTTGCAGGCGCGTGAACGGATGTTTTGTATAATCGTTGCGGTCACGGTTCAACCGGTCTAACTCGCCCATACGGTCACCGTTGTGTTTCCAAGTAATGTCCATTAGTCGAGGCTAAACGGTACTTTGTAGTCTTTGCCGTAGTTAAGCTGTGCGCCTGGCCCAGCCTCTTCTTGGCTGATCATATCACCAGGTAGCGACACGCTGGCCATTTCGCCTTCACCAATGGCTTGGAGCACCTCATCGACAGTGACGCGGTACACACGGGCGATGTCCTGGATACTGCCTTGGCCGTGCTCGTAGCGGTAGCGTAGCTTCTCAGGCAATGGCAATGCCTCGATATCTTCCTCGGTCATTTTCTTGTCGGGTGCTGGCTCAGTTTTCTTGTCGGTTGCCACAATCTGCTCCTTATGGTTAATGCCTCTAATGTACAGCCGAGCAGGGCTGTACACAACAGGTATCAACCTTTTCGCTTATTCATTCGCTTGGTCATGCCCTTGCTTTTGGCAACAGTTTTACCCTTCGGCATGGCCTTGGCAGCGTCTGCGGCGGGCTGTACGGGGTTGCCGCCAGGGCGTTTGGCTTGCATGTTGGACTTCATGGTCTTGCTCCTTGTGAACAGTAAGACGAAGTACAAATTATACAACGTCTTACATGTTCAAATTGTTAGGTTAACAGGGCTGAAACTACGTCCTGTTGGTAGCGCCGGTCAAAATATTTATGAGCCAGCTAGAGTTCAAGGTCTTAGCGACATACGAAGTTGCCCACGCAACAAGACTGAACCGTCCAGCAGGGTTGCCGCTGTCGATCTTGGTGTGCGGGATGATGTACAGCTGCGGCTTGTCACCCTCAAGGTCGATGCAACCGAAGGCGTCCGAACCGTGCAGGAAGTTACTGATGATGTCAGCGCTTGAGGCACCGGCGTCGGCACTTTCCTTCTGGTTTGGCGACTCGATGACACGGGCACCTAGAATCTTACCAAGCTCACCGTTATACAGCTTCTCAGCGCCGTTATCGTAGATATCAGCGGACAAGAACGTACTGTCACGGGTCAGGTCATAGGTCGTGTCAGGGCCAGCCTTCAGAATCCACGGTGCAATACGATCCTGGTAGCGGCGGGCTTTGTTCTTCTTCAGTGTGCGGACACCCTTGCGGATTTCTTCGACACTTAGGACGTCGGTGATGGCAACCAGCGATAGCGATGCTTTGCTACCGGCAAACTGGGAGGTTGCGCCGGTGAATAGCTCGTTACGGGTTAACTCATCAATCGTCTCGCCCATGTTTTGCCCAACAACTTCAATCTTCTCTTTGTTGTTGGCGTCAATTGAAGTCAGGCTCAGGAACCGAGAAATCTTGACGGTGTTACCATACTCGGCCAGTGTGGCGGAGACATTGGTAGCGGTCAGGTTGACCTCAGCAGGGTTGACACCCTCGGTCAGTGCGGTCGTGGCAGTTGCCAGCGGTGTGTGGCGGGTAAAGACGACCTGCTTGCCTTCATTGGCAGGCATGGTACGCATCTGTGCGCCCTGGTTAAAGATGTACTCATACTCAGCTCGTGCCAGGAAAACCTTCTCGTAGTAGACGGACATTTCCTGGGATAAGCCAGTGGTGGTCTGTGCGGCCATTGTAATGCTCCATTAGAGCCGTTATCTGCGGACAAACCCCAATTGCTGCTCCATTTCCTTGATTGACAGGTCTTTGAAATCCTTCTTCGGAGGGCCAGCGTTCGGATTGGTAGCGTGTCCAGTCGGTACGGCAGCTTGTTGTTTATGGGCCAGAGACTGGAGTGCTTCACGTTTGCCCTCGGCTTTGACACCAGACCTATTCTGGGCCACTGCCATTGCGTACGACGCTTTGAGAATTGCTTCAGGGGTACCGTATAAACCTGCCTCCTGGGCGATACGCGACATTTCTGACTCGTATTGCTTAGCTTCGGGATTAGACGCCCAAAAGTCGCGGATACTCTCTTTGACTTCCATGCGTTGTAATCGCTTCAGCACTTCGGGGTCTTGGCCGGTGGCTGTAGCGTTAGCCTCAGCACTGGCGTCAGACATGCCAGTCATGGTTTTCTCAAGTTCATTGGCCTTTTGGCCGTTGCGCGTCGCAGCCTGCTGTGCTTTGAGGCCAATCTGAGCGGCTTTGATAGCCCCCGGACTGTCCAGTTCAAAGCCGTTGCTGGCGGCGTATTTCTTGAGCTTGTCGTCTACTTCGGGTTGTGACGGTTCTTCCGG
>JACCDR012704573.1_pt1 | contig 25575 bp, 25 predicted proteins | sample 7446431 | NCBI WGS metagenome assembly JACCDR01 (sample SAMN15323443, study PRJNA562643) | freshwater metagenome | isolation source: river surface water | place: USA:Blue River Watershed | collected 2017-08-17 | reverse complement strand
AGTCCCATCAGGTTCAAAACCCTCATTTTTCCGAAGCAACAATATGCAGCAATGAAGAACCAGCATGCTCACTTCAGACCAAAATCGAACCCGGGTCCGCTCCCACCACCAAACAAAAACGCCACCCCCTTGGGGTGGCTTTTTTGTTTGGTGTTCGCCGTCTGCGGGAATCGGACCCGCGGGACGCGGGACGAGCCTGGGGTTTCGGCGAGCACCGCTCGCCGCCGGGCGAGTGGCTTCGCGCTTGCAAGCGCGAAGCCCGGGAGATTCCTGCCGCCCCACCACTCCAAAAAAATACCGCCCCATGGGCGGCATTTTTTTTTGCATCTAGCGTCAGCCACGTCCCGAAGCCAACATCCGCCCCAACGCCCCAGCGTCCACCAACGCCTTCAAATCCTTGGCCCCACCCACAAGCACCCCATCAACAAACACCATAGGAAAGGTCGGCCACCCCGTCCACATCTTCAGCGAATTACGCCGGCGCCACTGGTTAAAGTAGCTGCCATATTCCAGGTATTGGAAATCGAGCTGTTGATCAGTCAGCAGCTGCCTGGCCTTCTTGACGCTGGGATTACCCACCATACCGACCACCACAATACGATGCCGCGCAATCGCCGTCTGCACTTCTTGCACGGTATCCCGGAAATGTTCCGACACGGTTTGCCTGATTGCTGGGTGGATGTACTGTTCATCCAGTATTTGTCGTGCCATACCTATCCTCTAAAAAAATTCACCAAGACGAACAGCTGCGCCGATTCTAACGACTTGAGAAAAAGCCTGTATTGCAGGAGGGTCCGACACCTGGAAAGCCTGGGGATCATTCAGCTGCCCAGCAGGCTGACAAACAACGCGCTCGCCTATGGCGACAATCCGTTATATTGCTTGCCAACTCCTGAGCACGATCCTGACGTGAAATGACGGTGACCTTCCCCCCTGGTTACAAAGCCCTGATCATCGGTGCAAGTGGCGCCATCGGCCATGCATTCGCCGCGCACCTGAAGCAGGATTCCGCATGCAGCGAGGTCGTCGAAATATCCCGCTCGACTACCCCCCACTTCGATCTGGAAGACCCGGCAAGCATCGAGCGCATCGGTAGCGACCTGGCGCAACGCGGCCCATTCCACCTGATCGTCGATGCCACCGGTGCACTGACCATCGATGGCACGGGACCGGAGAAGGCTATCACACGGCTTGAGCATCAGGCGCTCCAGCGTTCATTCGCGATCAACGCCATCGGCCCCGCACTGCTGCTGAAGCAATTGGCGCCAATGCTGGCCAACGGCGACGCGATCTACGCGAAGCTGTCCGCCCGCGTGGGCAGCATCGCGGACAACAAAAAAGGTGGCTGGTATGGCTATCGCGCGTCGAAGGCTGCGCTGAACATGCTGCTGCAAACAGCAGCGATCGAACTGCAACGCCGCAATCCGAATCTGCGCGTCGTTGCACTTCAGCCCGGCACCGTGCGCTCCAGACTATCGCAACCCTTTGAAGCCGGCGTCCCCCAGCTGCTGGAGCCGGAGGAATCGGTCGCCGGCATGATGCAGGCCATGTTCAGCTTGCCTGCGATGGCAGGCGCCCATTTCATCGACTACCGGGGACAAGCGATTCCCTGGTAGCGCGGGCGAGCCAGATCAATGCCCAGCCCGTGAGCACCACCGGCAGCACCGATCCCGCATTCAACCAATCCCAGCCTTGCGTCGTCAGCAGTGCCCCCGAAGCAAACGAGCTCAGCGACATCACCGCAAACACGCAAAAGTTGATCGCAGCCTGCGCCCTGTCCTTCTCTTCAGGCCGATAGGCATCGAGCGACAAGGTCGTGCTGCCGGTGAAAAGAAAATTCCATCCCACGCCCAGCAAGAATGATGCGGACACGAAGTAATGCAAGTCCGTCCCGCTGAGCGCAATCACGATGCACACCAGATTCAGCAGCACTCCGACACCCATCACCTCCAATACCCCAAAGCGCTTGATCAGCGATCCAGTGAAAAAGCCCGGCGCGAACATGCCGATCACATGCCATTCGAGCACCAGCGCAGTGTCGCTGAAAGGCATGCCGCAGACTTGCATGGCCAGCGGCGTCGCTGCCATCAGCAAGTTCATCACGCCATAGCTGACCGATGCGGCCAGCACCGCGACCATGAACGCTGGCTGACGAAGGATCTCGCCCAGCGGCCGGCCATCGCCGGATTGCGGAGCCTTGTCAGGCAAGGGTGGGAAATTGATGCGCGATATCACGACCAGCGAAACAAACGCCAGCAAGGTCAATGCAAGGTAAGCGCCGGCGAAAGGCACCGTCATCCAGGCCTTGGTCTGGTTGGCGAGATTGGGGCCGATCACGGCCCCGATCAAGCCGCCGGCCATGACCAGCGATACCGCCTTTTCGCGATAAGTGCTGTCGGCCAGTTCGGCTGCGGCGAACCGATACAAGTGGCCATTGGCGCTGTAATAGCCCGCCACCACGGTGATGATGACCAGTAGCCAGAAGGACTGCTGCTGCACCGCCACCATGCCAATCACGGCTGACAGCAAGGCCACCAGCAGTCCCAGCTGGAACGACACCTTGCGTCCCCAGCGGCGCTGCGATGCAGCGACCAGACCGGTGCTGAGCGCACCGCCAACCACATAACCCATCACGGGTAGCGTCGCCATCCAGGGATAAGGCGCGAGGCTGAGACCGACCAGCCCGTTGATGGCAATGAAGGTCACGTTATTCGCCAGGAACAGCCCTTGGGCGATTGCGAGCAGCCAGAGATTCTTGTTCATTATTTTCGGGCTCAATTGAGGGGGTCGATAACGACGGCTTACTGCCACCACATTCTGCGGGTCATCCGGCGAAATTGTGTTGAACTGGCTTCAAAAAAAAATCTGTCCATTTGTTTTTTGAAAACCAGCCGGCGATGCCGTCCGCCGCCACCAGGCGGCCTTGGGCAAGAATTCGCAGAAACTGGCAAACTCTTTTGCAGGCCTGAGGCAGGCCAAAAAGATAACCACAAAAAGTCACCACAAACCGAGGAAGCCTGATGAGAAGTCTCTTATTGCCCGCGACCCTGATCTTGTTGTTGTCAGCTCAGGTTCCCGCCATTGCCCACGACGACCAGTGCGGCGAATACACCAGCGTCGATATCGGCGAAACCACCGTCGAATTGGGCGGCAAGGCGAACTACATGCATTTCCGTTCGTCGACCCAGATGAATGCTTCCGACGGATCGAAATTCAACAACCTCTCCGGACAATGCACCGGCGGCGCCGTTCTCTATCCCGACAACACGATCGAAGCAGAAGGCTTGTGCGCAGTCTCGGACGTCGATGGCGATGTGCTGACCTATGGATTCACGCAGGCGCGCGGCAAGATGGAAGGCAAGTACACGCGCAAGGGCGGCACCGGTAAATTCGCGAACGCCACTGAAACGGGCTGGTTCCGCCCGATCAAGCTGGATGGCGAGGTCACCCGCGGCAACTGGGGTGGCAAGAACGCCTGCAAGTAAGCACAAGCCGGCTGGCCGTGCCGCGATGGTGCTGCCGGCCGACGCGAACTGTTCGCCTTTTTCAAGCCATGTCTGCAAGAACCGTCCTGCTACTGATGCTGGCCTGCGCCGGCATTCCTGCGCACGCCTATGATCGCTCTGACGGCGTGCAAGTCCAGTGCGTCGTCGAACGCAATGGCGAGCGCCGCATCGTGCCAGAGGTGTGGCTGGGTCATGGCGATGCCGGTGACAGGCATCCGGAACTGGGTGGCGCAGCGGCGGTCGTGCGGCCAGACGAATATGGCTGGCCGGTGATTTCTTTTGATCGCGTCACCATCAAGTCGATACGCGAGAACGATCCGCACATGGTCGACTTCATTTTTTACCATGAGTGCGCGCATGCGACCGATCCGACCCGCGATGAAATCGAAGCCAACTGCGAGGCCTATCTGGAACTCGAACGGCTGGGCATGATGAACGAGACACTGGATCGCGCGCTGGCTCACTCCCACAGAAAAATGATGCGTCTGCCCTCGCGTTACGGTGGCAGCGGTGCGGCCTTCTGGGACAAGACGATGGCTTGCGTGAATGCGCACCATGCACCGGCGCAGCAAACGACTGAGGCGGATGCCTCAGCTGCGCCAGCCGACACAGCTGCAGCTGCCCCTGCGCCTCCCTGAACGCCGGACATTCAAGCCAGGACCGCCTGAACCACGCCCCGCAATGCATTGCAGACGCAAATGGCTTCAGCCTGCCGCAAGTCGGCGAGCGCGAGCACTTTTTCGCGGACTGCCCAGCTCGGATCGTCCAGCACGACCGACCGCATCACACCGGGCAACAGCCCCGACGCCAGCGGCGGCGTGTACCACTGCCCATCCAGCTTGAGCAGCACATTGCTGCGCCCACCCTCGGTCAGTTCGCCGCGTTCATTGAAGAACAGTGAATCAAAGGCACCAGCCTGCTCGGCGGCCTGCCAGCCCGCGTCATACACGCGCCGCAGCGTGGTCTTGTGGCCGAGCAGCACATCATCGGCAGGCATCACGACCGGCGACAGCAGCAGCCGTACCGGCTCCTTCAAGGGCGTCACGACGGCGCTGCGCAGTTGCACATTGCCGCCGGCATCTAGCGCCAGGCGCAGCCGGTAATCTTGCCCCGGCATCAGCGCTGCGCAAACCGCCAGCACCTGCGCGCGAATCGCATCGACGTTACAGACAAAACCCAACTGCGCGGCGGATGCCGACAAGCGCGCAAGGTGCCGGTCGAGGTATCGGCAAGCTGCGCTGCTGGCATGCATGGTCTCGAACAGTTCGAAGCCGGGCGCTGCCCCGGTCAGGAAGCGCGCCTTCAGCAGGCACTCCTGATACTCGGCCTGCGCATCGCTGTCATACACGATGCCGGCGCCCACACCCATCTCGCCACGGCGCACATCGTTGGCGTCGGGCGCATCGAGCAGCAAGGTGCGGATCGGCACCGACAGCATGAAGCCGCCCAGCTTACGGTGCGCGGCTGCCGGCTCGAACCAGCCTATCGCGCCGGTATACAGCCGGCGCGGCGACGCTTCCAGTTGCTGCAGCAATTGCATGGTCCGACGCTTGGGCGCACCGGTAATGGAGCCGCACGGATACAAGGCCTCGAACAGCTGCTGCAGCCCGATGTCTTCACGCGCCGTCGCAGTGACGGTCGATGTCATCTGCAGCACGGCACCGTAACGCTCGACATCAAACAGCTTCGGCACCTTGACGCTGCCGGTGGCGGCAATGCGGCCCAGGTCGTTGCGCAGCAAGTCGACGATCATCAGGTTTTCAGAGCGCTCCTTGACGCTCTGCTGCAGGGCGACGGCGCGTGCGGCATCCTGCGCAGGGTCGCCGCTGACAGCGGCAGTGCCCTTCATCGGCCGGCAAGTCAGTTGACCGTCGTGATGGCTGACGAACAGTTCGGGCGACATCGACAGCACGGACGAACCATCAGGCAGCATCACCAGTGCGCCATACGGTACCGGCTGCCGCGCACGCAGCGCCGCATACAGCGCCACAGGATCGCCGTGGACATCGAAGTGCAGCGGGAACGTGAAATTGACCTGATAGGTATCGCCAGATTCGATGTAACGGTGAATGGCATCGACCGCTTGCGTGAAACGCTGCACATCCAGCGCCGGCTGCAGTCCTGTCACGGCATACGGCGCGTTGCGCACCCGTCTTGCAAGCCATTCGTCGACCTCGCTGCAGCTCAGGCGCTCGCAATGGCGATACAGCTGTATCGTCGCCAGCGGCCGCGTATTTGCATCGACGGGCAAGCCCTGCAGCGGGAGGCCGAATTCGTAGTCGAACAAGCCGACGGCATGCAAGCCATTGGCCAGCGCTGCATCGAGCGTATCGAAGAATGCTGCGGGATCATCGCCATGCCGGAACACAATGTTGCGTTGCCAGCCGTGGCAGAGGCGTGACGTACGACGGCCGGGTGCATCGCACCCGGCCGCATCGTCAAGAAGGGAGAAGAGGTTGTCGTTACCAGTCACAAGACTCGTGATGGTACGACATCCGGCAGAAGCGTGTAGCCGCTATCAGCGCAGCGCCTTCACGAAGCGCACGCCCATCACCGTGTCTGCCGGTGCCAGCGGATCATGGTTGGGCTGGATGCGGTGCATCAGCGTCAGACCGAAGCTGCCATCCTTGATGGGCATGCTCCAGTTCCATTCGTAACGCTGCTCGCGGCCACGCGGGGTCAGCGACACCGGCACGTTGCCGTAGATGGGCTCGCCAGTCTGCATGTTCACGTCCACGGCTGCGCGCAGGGTCACGTCACCGCTGCTCACGCGCGACGGCAGCACCGCTGCCAGCGACATGCGGTCATGTTCGCCAAACACGCCATTCTTCAGGATGCCGAGCGAGAACGACTGCGTCGACAGTCGATACGTCGCATCGCCCGAGCCGCCGAGGCCATGGCTGTTGCCCTGCGAATAGCTGGCCAGTGCCGACCAGCCGGGGGCGAAGTCATAGACGGCCGATGCGCCAACGAAACGCGTCGCGCCGCGCATGCTGCCAGCTTCGTAGCCACGGGCACCCAGGAAGGCGCCGTCTTCATTCAGCATGCCGACCGTGCCCACCAGTTCCAGGCGGCCGAAGCGCGCCGACAGGTCGCCGACTGCAGCGCCGCCGGAGACGCGATGGGCGTACAGGTCGTTCGGGCCGGGTGCCACGAATTGCGATGCATTGCTGGCAGCGACATAGCCGAACCGGACGTCGACGTTGTCGGACAGCGGCGCATCGTAGGCCATACCGGTCGGGGCATCGATCATGCTCAGGTAAGGAATTTTCAGCGCATCGTCGCTGGCGAAGGCCGACGACTGATAGCTGCTGTGCGAGGCGCCGAACGGCAGTACGGAAGCGCCGCTGAACATCATCATCTGGCCGACCCCGGCGGGCATCGAGAACGAATACGCACCGGTGCCCATCGCAGCATCGCCCTGATAAGCAAAGCGGGTACCGCCGCTGCCTTGGGTGATTTTCACCGGCTGGCTGGCGGCCATCCAGTTGCCGAGGTTGGCGGTCATGTTGACGGCGCCCGGACGCAGCAGCGACGCGGCGGAAAACTGGAAGCTGCGGCCCAGCGAGTCAAAGCCGTACACGCGCGCCGTGGTGGTCATCGCGGCCGCACCGGCTGCGGCCGGCGTCGACAGGCTCCTGGTCTTGCCACCCTTGGTGGTCGTGGTCGTGGTGGTGGTCGAACTCGTGGTCCCGCAGCTGTTGCTGGCGGTAGGCACGCAGGTATCGCCGATGGGTCGCAGGGCGGCAGCGACGTTCAGCAAGCCCCAGCCATAGGTGGTATCGACACCCTTGTCGCCGAGGTCGGTCGCGGACCACAGCAGGGATTTGACGACCTTGTCGCCCGTCAGGTAAGGCCAGGCGCCCCAGACCACGGCGGCCGCGCCGGTAACGGCCGGCGTGGCCATCGAGGTGCCGGACATCAGGGTGTAGCCATTGTTGTAGTAAGTCGATTCGACACGATAGCCGGGGGCGACGAGGTAGTAGTTGCGCGCGTCGCCGGCACGATTGGAGAAGGACGTGATCACATTGTTGCTGTCGACCGCGCCGACGGCGATCACCCATCCGGCGACCGTGCTGTCGGTTGCGTAGCGGGCCGGATAGATCGGGTTGCTGCCACCGGCATTGCCCGCCGCGACAACGGCGATCGTGCCGGCGTTGCGGATGGCCTGCAGCGTCGACAGGCCGAAGGCCGACGAGCTGCCAAGGCTCATGTTGAAAACAGTCTTCTGGGTCGGCACGCCGGACACCGGCTTCACGTAATTCGACAGAGCCCAGCGCACGCCGGTATCGATCGAAGTCGCGGTACCTGCGCCGGTGCTGTCGAGCACGCGTATCGGCAGGATAGTCGCGTCAGGCGCGATACCGACCATGCCCGAGCCGTTGAGCGCCGCGCCGGCGATGCCGGCGACGTGCGTGCCATGGCCGTACTTGTCATTGGTGCCGTTACCGGTCGGGTCAAAGTAGTCGTAGCCCGACAGCAGACGACCGGTGAATTCGGCATGCGGCAGCACGCCCGAATCGATGATGGCAAGAGTCACGCCCTTGCCCTTGGTCTCGGTCGGCGCGGCGACGCCGGTGGGATAGCCGATCAGGTTGTGCGCATCATAGGCCTTCACGTTCAGCGCCGACCAGCGGTACTCCGGCGGCGGCGCGGTCTGCGCGAAGGCGGTAGCGCCATACAGGGAAGCGATCAGCGCCGACAGGGCGGTCAGGCGGAGGGCCGGCGATTTAGCCAGCTGGGCGGACTCTCGTAACATTCTTTTTTCTCCAGGTCGCGCCCGGGAGCGGGAAGCGACTACAAGCATCAAGGTCACATGCTTTGAAGCAAGTGTTGCCGCAGCTTAGGAGAAAATTTTTCCGTTTGGGAAGGAACTATGAAATGTTGAGAGAGTTACATTCGTGCAATTTTTGCTTATGAAGTTTTCAAGGGCAGGCTGAAAACGCAGCAGCCATGCGGGTTCTTACAATCACCTCAATAGCTGCATGGAAATTACAGGAAAAACTGGGCAAGTTTTCCTGCGTTGATCGACGCTTGCAAACGCACGCCAAATGCGGCGCGAGAAGTCATTGATGTGTTGAAACCTGGCGAGAGCGACGATGCATTGGGTCGCGGCAATGCATGATGTGACAGCGCGAGAATTTTTTCTACAGTTCAATCATTCCATAGCGGAAGATTGCACATTTACCAAAGTTTGAGGACTCTCAAACTGACTTTCCGGCAATCACAATATGGTGCGATTAACAGTGAGCATTTATCGTTAATCGACAATGAGATCGGGCGCATGATCGCCCGGCAAGTGAGGCCAGAATGGAAACCGTCGCCAAAGCGGCCGTGCCGCCGCCGTCCATCCTGAAGGAACTCAACCTGCCACCCTTGCCGGCTGCACTGGTGAAGCTGGCGATCGTGATCCCCTGCTTCAATGAAGAGGCGGTATTGCGGACGACCATCGCCAGGTTGTCCATCATCCGCGAGCAATTGCTCAATGAAGGATTGATTCATCCGAACAGCCAGATCACCTTCGTCGATGACGGATCGACGGACCGCAGCTGGCAGTTGATCGAACTTGCGACACGCCAGGCTTCCTACATCCATGGCATCAAGCTATCGGGGAACAAGGGTCAGCAGAATGCGCTGCTGGCCGCGCTGTACCATGTGAAGGGCGATGCCGTGATCACGCTCGATGCGGATCTTCAGGACGACGTCGGCGCGATTCGAGAGATGGTGATTCGCCATATCGCCGGCGCCCATATCGTCTATGGCGTGCGCAGCTGCCGCGATACCGACAGCGTGCTCAAGCGCGTGAGCTCGGAAAGCTTCTATCGCATCGTGCGCTGGATGGGCGTCGACATCGTCTTCAACCATGCCGAATTCCGTCTGCTCAGCCGTGCCGCGATCAATGCGCTGCGCCAGTATCGCGAAGTGAACCTGTTCTTGCGCGGGATTATCCCGATGCTCGGCTTCAGACAGGAAATCGTTTATTACGAACGCGGCGCGCGGGTGGCGGGTGTCACCAAGTACTCGCCGGCCAAGCTGGTCGCATTGGCCTGGGAAGCGCTGTCATCCTTCTCGGCGGCGCCACTGCGCTGCGTTACCCTGGTCGGCCTTGCACTGCTGGCTGGCAGCCTGATGGCCAGCGGCTGGCTGCTCGCGGCTGCGCTGATCGGCGGCAGGTCACTGCCTGACTGGGCCGCGACCCTACTGCCATTCGCCCTCATCGCCGGGCTGCAGGTACTGAGCACGGGCATCGTCGGCGAGTACATCGCCAAGATCTATTCCGAGGTCAAGCGACGTCCTCGCTACATCATCGAAAAATCGATCTGAAGATTGGCCTGATACGGCGATGACGCTTCCGAATCCGCCCGAGCTGCCACGGGACCAGCGTTCGGTACAGGCCACATGGCCCGACCTGTCCCCACCGCAGGCGCAAGCGATGCCGCGCAAGCCGGCCGTGTCGCGCCTGCATCGCGGCCTCGAGGCAGTGCTGGGCAGCTTCTCGCTGGCCTGGCTGATGGCTTCCCTCGCCTTCATCATCGCTTTCTGTGCACCCGGCTTCACCGACCCCGACTTTTACTGGCACCTGAAGACCGGCGAGCTGATCGCACAATCCGGCGCCATCCCCACGACCGATCCGTTTTCGTACACCTTTGGCGGCAAGCCCTGGGTGGCGCACGAGTGGCTGACCGAACTCCTGTTCTACTGGACCGCGCGCGCCGGCGGTTTTGATGCTCTGCGCCTGCTGCCGGCGATCGCGGCCGCGGCCAATTTCATGCTGCTGTACCTGATCGCGCGCCGGCTGGCCGGCAAGGACCTGACAGCTGTCGTGGCGACTGCATGCTTCTACATCCCGATGCTGATGTCGATCACGCTGCGCCCGCAGCTCTTTACTTTCCTGTTCTTCAGCGCCTACCTGCTGGTGCTGGTGGATTTCAAATACTTCCGCTCCACGCGCCTGCTATGGTTGCTACCGGTGCTGATGCTCGCCTGGGTCAACCTGCATGGCGCATTCATGCTGGGCATTGCGCTGCTGGCCGCCTTCATCGCGATGGAATGTGGCAATCGCTGGTTGTTCCCTGTGCGACACTCGCGCGGATCGCAGCGCCTTGGCTTGTTATTCATGGTTAGCGTGGCGACGCTCGCCGTCACGCTGATCAACCCGCAAGGACTGCGGATCTTGCTGTACCCATTCGAGACGGTGGCGATGGAAGCATCCCGGGGCTTGATCTCCGAATGGCATTCGCCGAATTTTCAAGAGTTGCAGCCGCGGGCCTCGCTGGCATGCGTCATCGCCTGGATCGTCGTCACGGTTTACGCGCGCCGCAAGCCCGACCTGACCGAAATGCTGCTGCCGCTGCTACTGGTCGTTGCCGGCCTCGGCGCACAGCGTCACCTGCCGCTGATGGCGGCCGTGCTACTGGTTTTCTTTTGCGCGATGCTGCGCCATGTACGCCCCTCCGAAATTCTTGCGCGGTCACTCGTATGGCGACACAGGTCCCATGCGACTGATGGCCAGCAGGTCACGCGGGCTCAGGCGGGGGTGGTGCACTTGCTGGTTCTGGCGGGCATGGTGCTGGCCGCCCTCGCAGGTACCCTGAGAACGGAGCGCGAAGGCGAGACATCGAAGTTCGTCGCCCACGGAGCAGCAAACTACCTGCTGGCACATGACATCAACGGCCGGATGTTGAACGACTACGATCTGGGCGGCTACCTGATCTACCGGTTGTGGCCTCGCCACAAGGTCTTCATCGATGGCCGTGCCGATCTGTATGGCGATGACTTCCTGAAGGCTTACTTCAAGGTCGACCGGGCGGGCGAAGGCTGGGAGAAAACCATTGACGGCCAGCCCATCGACATTGTTGTTTTCGCGCGCGATACGCCGGTGCGCCAGCTGCTGCTGGCCAGCGGCAAGTTCCGGGAAGCGTATTCGGACGCGTATCACACGATACTGCTGCGCGACCTGCCGCGCTTCAGGGCCTTGCTGGATCATCCGGAGCAACGCTAGTCAGCGCGCATGCGCTCGGCCAGATAGTCCGTCAGCACGCGCACGCGATGCGGTACTTGTCGGTTGCTCGGCAACACTGCGTGAATGCCCAATTCGGGCAGCGCAAAATTCTCCAGTATCTTCACCACGCGGCCATCGGCCAGATAGGGCTCGGCAATGAAATCAGGCTGCAGCGCAATGCCCAGCCCACTGACCGCGGCTTGGGTGAGTGCCTCACCATTGTTGGCGGTAATGCGCGTCGTGATCGGGAAGGCGCGCGGGCTGCCGTCGATCAGGTAGACCCAGCTCTGCTGGTGGCTGCTGGTGGTGTAGCCCAGGCATTCATGCCGGACCAGCTCGGAAGGATGGGAAGGCGTGCCATAGCTGGCGAGATAATCGCGCGATGCGATCGTGCACATGCGTATGGTGCCGAGCCGGCGCGCGACATCGGTGGGCGCCAGCTCGCCGGTGATGCGTATCGCGAGGTCGATGCCTTCTTCGATCAAGTTCACGCGACGGTCGGTGTAGTCCATGTCCAGCGTCACCGCGGCATGCGCGCGCGCGAAGTCCAGTAACAGCGGCACCATGCGCTGCAAGCCGTAAGACAGTGGCAAGCTGATGCGCACCGGCCCACGCGGCGCCTGCCGGTCCTCCGCCACACCAGTCTCGGCCACCTCGACCAGATTCAGGATCACGCGGCATTTTTCCAGATAGGCCGCACCGGCCGAGGTCAGCATCAGTCGGCGCGTGCTTCGCTCCATTAATCGCACGCCCAGATGCTCTTCCAAGGCCGCTATCTGGCGCGTGACCACCGAGCGTGCGACGCCCTGCTGCTGGGCCACCGCCGCAAAACTGCCCAGCTCGGCGACCCGCACAAAGACTTGCATCGCATTCAGCCTGTCCACTCTTCCCCTCCCCAGCGGCTTGCCAGCGTCGATTGTTGCGTTGACAGCAATAAATATTTGCTGATTGTCCCCTATTTCAAAACGATCTGCCGGACTATTGTGGAGCCCTCGTATGGAGGAAAGTCCATGAACACCGCGCTACCCACGCTTTTCGTACCCCATGGCGCGCCGACTTTTGCGCTGCGCCCCGGTATGGCCGGCGCTGCGATTGCCTTGGCCGGTGACCGCCTGCCCACGCCGCGGGCGGTGGTGATCGTCAGCCCGCACTGGGAAACAGCGTCACCGCTGGTCGGCAGCGCTGAGCGCCCGGCCACGGTTCATGATTTCTACGGTTTCCCGGAAGAACTGTATGAAATTCAGTACCCTGCCACCGGATGCCCGGAAGGCGCACGTGAAGTCGCTGATACGCTGGCGGCGGCCGGACTGCCGGTCAATATCGCGCCGGCACAGGGACTGGATCACGGTGCCTGGGTACCGCTGCGGCTGATGTATCCGAATGCCGATGTGCCGGTGATTCCGGTCTCGCTGCAGAGCCACCTCGGCGTGGTCGGTGCCTATCGCCTCGGGCAGGCGCTGGCACCGCTGACGCGCAAAGGCTTTCTGGTGATCGGTTCGGGTAACGTCACGCATAATCTCGGCGATTACCGCATCGCTCGTCAGAATGGCGGGCAAGGTCTCGACTATGTGCGCCGCTTCCCCGAGTGGCTGACGAGCAAGCTGCAGGGTCACGATCTTGAAGCACTGCTGGACTATCGTCGGCAAGCGCCCGATGCGGTTCGCGCCCACCCGACCGACGAGCACTTGCAGCCGCTGTATGTGGCGCTCGGCGCCGCCGGCAAGGATGCGACTGTCGAGCACCTGCACAGCGGCATCAGCGACTACGTGCTGGCGATGGATGCGTATGCATTCACGCCGCGGCACTGAGAATTACCGAGGCTTAGCCTCCGAACACAGCTACAGGAAACGATCATGAACGACAAGCCGCATTACGACGCGCACTACACGTCGACCGCCAAGGCCCTGCACTGGTTGATGGCGCTGCTGCTGTTCGGGCTGCTGGCACTGGGTTTCATCATGACCGAGATGCCGCTGTCGCCGCAGAAGCTGCAGGTCTATTCATGGCACAAGTGGGCCGGCGTCACCGCCTTCGTGCTGTTGCTGGTGCGGGTCAGCTGGCGCATCACGCATCGTCCGCCGCCGCTGCCCTGGCAGATGGGCAAGCTGCAGCAGATGGGCGCGCATCTCGGACACCTCGCGCTGTACGGCTTGATGATCGCGTTGCCGATATCGGGCTGGCTGATGAGCTCGGCCAAGGGCTTCCAGACGGTGTGGTTCGGCGTGCTGCCTATCCCTGACCTGCTGGGCAAGGACAAGGCGCTCGGCGATCTGCTGAAAGAAGTGCATGAGTCGCTATCCTGGCTGCTGATCGTGCTGGTGGTCTTGCACGTGGCCGCCGCGCTGAAGCACCACTGGATCGACAAGGACGACATCCTCACCCGCATGCTGCCGAGCCGGCAGCGCGCAACGCAAGCCACGGAGTGATGACATGAACGCCAGGATCAGAAAAATGGCGAAGGGCGGCAGTCACTATCCGTGGGCCAGGTTCGACATCGTGGCCAATGCGGTCATCGTCAAGTTCCGCATCACGGCCAACGCGAAGTAAGCCGACCCTGAGCACCAGAAACACAGCTTTGACAACAGCAGTATCCGCATCAGCGTCCCGCGCGGGGCGCAAGACGACCAACCCTGAAGGAGCATCCCATGAAAGCCATCAATAAAATCACCGCCGCCCTGATCCTGTCGGCTGCCGTCAGCGCCCCTGCCCTGGCTGCACCGGAAACCTATGCGATCGACAACAACCATACCTTCCCGCGCTTCTCGTACAAGCACCTCGGCTTCTCGACCCAGCTGTCGCGCTTCAACAAGGTGAGCGGTCAGGTCATCTTCGACAAGGAAGCGAAGAGCGGCAGCGTCGATATCACCATCGACACCAAGTCGGTCGACACCGGCTCGTCGCTGTTCAATGAACACATTCAGGCCGAGGACTTCCTCAACACCGCCCAATTTCCGACCGCGACCTTCAAGTCGACCAAGGTCGTCTTCAACGGCGACAAGCCGACCGAGATCGTCGGTGACCTGACCATGAAGGGCATCACCAGGCAAGTCACCCTGACAGTGACCTCGTTCCTGGCCATGCCGCACCCGATGCAGAAGAAGGATGCGATCGGCGCCGATGCCTACACCATCGTCAAACGTACCGACTTCAACATGGGCAAGTACGCACCGCACGTCGGCGACGACGTCCGCATCGACATCTCGCTCGAAGCCGTCAAGAAGTAAGCCGCTGAGCGAGGTCGCACAGCTGCGCCGCGGCGATGCATGCGGACCCGTAACCCGGCGTCCGCATTGCGAATTGCCTGACAATGCCCGCCTGCCTGCGCACGCGGGCATTTTTCATGGGCTTTGACGCTGACGCTGTGCGATACGCCGCTTCTATTCCCATCACTTTGCTGCGCTGCGAGCCAACCCAAGCCGGCGTTTTTCATTCATCATGAAGCCATGAGCGCAAGCAAAGAGAACAACGACGCGCAGAGTATCTGGCGCCGGCTGCCGCCGTCGATCTGGGCGCTGGGCTTTGTCAGCATGCTGATGGATATCTCGTCGGAGATGATCCACAGCCTGCTGCCGATCTTCATGGTCGGTACGCTGGGTGCCAGCGCACTGACAGTCGGCATCATCGAAGGCGTGGGCGAGTCGACGGCGATGATCGTGAAGGTATTCTCGGGCCCGCTGTCGGACTACCTTGGCCGCCGCAAGCAGATCGCCGTGGTCGGCTATGCGATGGGCGCGCTGTCCAAGCCGCTGTTCGCGATCGCCACCAGCAGCGGCATGGTGCTCGGCGCGCGCTTCATCGATCGCATCGGCAAGGGCGTGCGCGGCGCGCCGCGCGATGCGCTGCTGGCCGATCTCGCGCCGAGCGGGCTGCGCGGTGCTGCTTTCGGCTTGCGCCAGTCGCTCGACACGATAGGCGCCTTCCTCGGCCCGCTGCTGGCGGTGGCATTGATGATCCTGTGGCACGATGATTTCCGGGCCGTGTTCTGGGTCGCGGTGATTCCCGGCCTGATGGCGGCGCTGCTGATGGCCGTCGCCGTGCGCGAGCCACCGCGCGATGCATCGGCGCCTGCCGTCAATCCGATCACCCGCGCCAACCTGAAGCGACTGGGCCCGGCCTATTGGTGGGTCGTGCTGATGGGGGCGGCCTTCATGCTGGCGCGCTTCTCGGAAGCCTTCCTGGTGCTGCGCGCGGAACAGCTCGGCATTGCGGTGTCGCTGGTGCCGCTGGTGATGGTCGCGATGAACATCGTCTATGCGGCATCGGCTTATCCGTTCGGCCAGCTGTCGGACCGCATGAGCCACAAGACACTGCTGGCGCTCGGGCTGGTGGTGCTGGTGGTGGCTGATGTGCTGCTGGCGCTGCCGGGCAACTGGATCACGCTGCTGGCCGGCGTCGGGCTGTGGGGCATCCACATGGGCATGACACAGGGGCTGCTGGCGACCATGGTGGCCGAGGCGGCACCGGCCGACCTGCGCGGCACGGCCTTCGGATTCTTCAATCTGGTCAGCGGCATCGCAATGCTGGTCGCCAGCGCGCTGGCCGGCTTGCTGTGGGACCGCTATGGCGCCGCATCGACCTTCATTGCCGGCGCCGGCTTCTGCGTGCTGACGCTGGCCGCATTGATGCTGCACCGGCAGCGCCGGGCCCTGACGCAGGGCTGATATCGGGAGCCGCCCGTCGCACAAGGTCATCTGCGCAGGGTCGTCTGCGCCGGGCGCCGCTCACAGCGCTGTCAGGGCTGCGGCAGGTAGAGCTTGTCCTTGTCGAGCTTGTAGGTCCACGGCAGGCCTGCGTTCTTCCAGCCATTGACCACGCGCTGGCCGGCCTGCGCGCCGTCCTTGGCGACGTCGCCTTCGAAACCATCAACGACAGAATAGACCTTGGTGTAGCCGAGCTCGGCCAGCAGGTTGACCGCCTTCGACGAACGGTCGCCGGAACGGCAAATCAGGATCACCGTGTCGTTCTTGCCCAGCCCTTTGGCGGCCATGCGGCGCGCGACTTCGGCATCGAAGTCATTGTTGAATTCGAGCCGGAAGCGACCGGCCTTCTCATCCCATGCCGCATTGGCCGGATGCTCGAGCAGCGGCACATGCGCATCCATCACGCTGGCCACCCCGGTATAGCTGACCTCGCCGCGGGTACGGATGTCGATCAGCATCGCCTTGTCGCCCAGCTTCTGCTTCAGCGCATAGGCTTCGCGCGCATCGACATACAGGCCGGGCTTGGTCTGCTTGTGCTGCGGCACCTGCGCCGCATCGACCGCACCGGCCGGGGAGACCGGCGCGATCACGCAGGCCGCCGCCAGCAGGGCTGCGCTGACCGCCGCCCTGAGAGCGGCTGGCCGGCGCTGACCGTCGCCATCGCATTGACGGCCATGACCACCAAAGAAATGCATGTTCATTACAGCCCCCTGACTACGCTAAGGATGGTGCGACAAGCCGATCAAACCGAGGTATCGGGCTGCGCCGTGGCCGGAATGGCCGCGGTGCCGATCTGCGCCTCGAATGCGCGCAGGCGCTTGTAGACCGAGATCAGCTCGACGATCGTGCTCCAGCTGCGCACCAGGAACTGGAACGACATCTCGACACGGCCGAATGCGCGCACGATCTGCTGCATCACGCCCAGCGTAATCGCACCGGCCACCACCGTCGGGCCAAGCGCGATGTACGGCACCAGCACGCCGAACTGCAGGTAGCTGAACTTCGCGACATCGAAGTACATGTAATGGAAGAACAGGCGGAAGTAGTTGGCACGCACATGCGAAAACAGCTCGCCGACCACCGGCGGGGTGCCGCGCGAGGAATCATCTTCGGCGTGCACCAGTTCCTTGCGATAGGCCGCCTCGACGCGCTGATTGTTGTACTCGAGGCCGGGCAGCTTGATGCCCACCAGCGCCAGCACTACCGTGCCCAGTAGTGCGAACAGGATGGCGACATAGACCAGCGCATGATCGACCTGACCCAGCAACGGCACGTTGGAGACCTTCTTCGACAGTTCCCACAGGATGGGCAGGAAGGCGACCAGGGTCATCAGCGAGTCCATCATGTTCGAACCCAACGATTCCATGATCGCGGAAAAGCGCTTGGTGTCTTCCTGCACGCGCTGGCTGGCGCCTTCGATGGTGCGCAGCTTGCTCCAGTGCGACATGTAGAAATCGTTCATCGCATGCCGCCAGCGAAACACCCAGTGCTTGGTAAAGAAGCTCAGCATCACGGCGACCAGCACATAGATGCCGGCCAGCTTGCCGAAGGTCATCAGGAAGCCGAAGAACTCTTCCAGCGATACCTCGCCCGGTTTGCCCAGCGCCTTTTGCACGAGGTCATAGAAGCCACCGAACCAATCATTGATCTGGACATCGATCTGTACCTGATACCAGGTGCCAAAGAAAATCAGCGCTGCGCCGGGCCAGGACCAGATCAGCCACTGGCGGGCAAGGAAGAAGGACTTGAACATGCGGGGTCTCGTGAAATTATTGTCGTTGGAAGTGTCGTTACATGTGCACGCGGAAATGCCCTCCCTGTGCCCGGCTGCTGCAGCCGGGCCCCGGAACTGCGGGCATCACCACGTGGAATCATAGCGGCTCGCCGCCGACTGTAACAGCTTCCGGCCGGCGCAGCTGCCGTCAGCTTCGCAGCTGGCTGACCCGGTCGGCCAGCGCCGCCAGCATCTTGGCAAGATTTTCCAGCGTTGCGGCATCGGTCAGACGGCCATCGGCATCGAACTTGTTGGGCGCGCCGGAGATGAAAACTTCGGGGCGGTTCAGCACCTGCGCATTCAGGGCCACGAATACTTGCCTGAGCTGGTACTGCGCGCGCGACGTGCCCATGCCGCCCGGGGTGGCGCCGATCAGCGCAATCGGCTTGCCATCGAAGGGTTGCGCCGGCGGCCGTGAGGCCCAGTCGATCGCATTCTTCAGCACGCCCGGCATCGAATAGTTGTATTCGGGCGTGGCAATCAGCAGCGCGTCGGCAGCCTGTATCTGCTCGCGCAAGCGCTGCACGCTGTCGGGGAAGCCTTGCTTGTAGACGTCATCGTTGTACAGCGGAACCGGGGCGATGTCGGCCAGCGACATCGTGACGCCCTGCGGCAAACAGGACTGGCACGCCTGCAAGGCGGTGGTGTTGTAGGACTGCTTGCGGAGACTGCCGGAAATGCCCAGGAAATGCATACGTCCTCCTGATCAGGTCTTCGGGTTGCCAAGGAATCTTCTGCGCGGCCGGACGTCGAATTTTGCCCTAGTCGGCGCGGTCCTGCCCATGGCCTGCGCCCCTATCATTGCATGGAGGCAGACATGGCACAGCAACAGCCACCTCAGCAGCAGCCCGGTGCCGCCCGCGCGCAGGGCAGCTTTGCGCTCGACGACCCGACACGCGCGCTGATGCAGGACCACAGCTATGTGAAGGATTTGTTCCAACGCTACCTGAGCACACAGGATGCGCAGGTCAAGCAAAATGCCGGCCCGCGCATTTGCGAAGCCTTGCTGATGCATACCTCGGTGGAAGAGGCGGTGTTCTATCCGAAGGCGAAGGAAGTCGATGCGGCGCTGGTCGACAAATGCGAAAGCGACCACCAGCAGGCCGAGCAACTGATCACCCAGCTGCAATCGCAGCAGCCGGGACAAGGATCCTATGACCAGTTGATGCAGCAGCTGCGCGATGCCATCTATGCGCATATCGAGCTGGAAGAACAGCAATTGTTCCCGGCAGTGCGCAACTCCGCGCTCGACTTGCAGGACCTGGCATTGCGGATGCAGGCTTATGAATCCAGCATGACAGCCAGCCAGGCGCGCGAGGGACAGGCGGGACAGCGGGGCGAGCCGCTGCATTGACAGGCGGTGCGGCGCCCGCTGGACGGGAGCGCAGCAGGCCCGGACTCAGGGCTCAGGGCTCAGGGCGCAGGGATGCGCTGCCCTTGGGCACTGCTGAAGTACTTGATGCAAGGACCGCAGGCCGGCATGGCCGGCCTGCAGGACCTTAGTCGGCCTTGACGGCCTCGACCTGGATCGCCAGCTTGATCTCGGGCGAGAAGCGCGGCAGGCCGATGTTCATGCCATAGTCGCTGCGGTCGAAGCTGCCATGTGCATCGGCACCACAGACTTCGCGCTTGAGCAAGGGATGCATGATGCACTTGAAGTGCGTGATCTTCAGCGCCATCGGCTTGGTCACGCCCAGCATCGTCATCTCGCCATCGACGCCCACCAGCTTGTCGCCGTCGAACTTCAGCGCATTGCTCTTGTAGACGATGGTCGGGAACTTGGCGACATTGAACATCTCCTCACCGCGCGCCTTCTCATTCATCCTCTGGTGACCGAAGTCGACACTGGCCGCATCGATCTGGATCTCGACGCTGCCACCAGTCTTGGCGCTACGATCGAGCACGACCTTGCCGTTGGTCTTGGTGAACTTGCCACGCCAGAACGACAGGCCCATGTGGTCAGCTTCGAAGCTCGGGTAGGTATGGCCGGGCTCGATGTTATAGGTTTGCGCAGAAGCGGCGCAGGCGGCTGTGCCAAGCAACAGGGTCATGCACAGGTGCTTCGCGAGGTGCAACGTGGACTTCAGGGTCATGCTGTTTCCTTTGGTTGCTAAGTGTTGCTGAAACTTGCTGAATGTTGCTGATGGGCGTTGTTTGCCGGTCTTTGCTGCTGATTTTTTCTGCTGGTCTTTGCTGCTATTTTTTGCTGCGGTCATTCACTGCTGCTCTTTACTGCAGCCGCTGTTTGCTGCTGACTGACTGTCGCACCCGACACCGGGGACGACGGCGGCGAGCGGCAGTGCCTTACTGGCCGACCACCTTGAAACGTATCGTCACTTCGTCGGCGACGATGCTGGTGTCCTTCCACTCGCCTTCGCCGATGCTGAAGGCCAGCCGCTTGATCGGCAGGCTGCCCTCGAGCAGGGTTGCGCTGCCCTCCTTCTTCACGATAACCGGAAAAGTGACATCAGCCGTCTTGCCCTTGATGGTCAGCTTGCCAGTCACATCCAGCTTACCGGGGCCCGACGCGCGTATCGTCGAGGACACGAAGCTCGCCTTCGGGAATTGCGCGGCGTTGAACCATTCCTTCTTCAGCACTTCCTTGTTGTAGTCGGCGTCGCCAAGGTCGAAGCTGGGGATATCGATGTCGACGCTGGCCTTCGATTTCTCCGGCTTGGCAGCATCGTAATCGACTTGCGCGCTGAACTTGCGGAAGCTGGCATCGACGCCCACGCCCATTTGCCGGAAGGTAGCCGATACGGCGCTCTTGGCCGGATCGACCTTCAGCGGCGCCGCCATCGCTGCCGAGCCTGCGACCATCATGGGTGCTGCGGCCAATGCCGCTGCAAGCTTCTGGATTGCCACTGCGTGCTTCATTTGCCTGTCCGATAAAGGGATGAAAACGGTATTTTGCATCCATCCGGGAAAGGCTGCCATTGTGGGTCTGCAAGGCCGACTTCAGGTCAGCCAATCGGGTGCGCCGATTCTTCCTCGATTTGGCATCAATTCGGCCTCGATTTGGCTCCGGATCGGCCACATATCAGCCAGGACTTGGCTGCGCTGGTTGCTGAGAGCACGAGGGGACAGCGCCGCACCTGCCGGCGTGCTAGAGCAGACGAACCGAATCCGTCAGTTCATCCGGGTTGGGGCCGCTCGTCGGCAGCCGGCGACGCAGCAAGTCGCCCAGCTCGGTAATGGCCTGCACACAGCCCTGGCCTGCTTCAGCGGACACGAAGGCCGTCCGGAAGCGGGCAATGATGGCATCCCAGGCCTCCTGCTCGATCGATTTCAGTCCGCGGTCACTGACGAGCTCGACCGCCCGATCGCCCAGCAGCACATAGACCAGCACGCCGCTGTTGTGTTGTGTATCCCAGATGCGCGATTCCGCAAAAACCTGCAGTGCGCGCTCGCGCGCACTCAGCTGCTGCAGCAGTTGCAGCGGCGTCAGCGACGCCTCGACCACGATGGAGATTTCACCCAGGTGTCCCTGTTCGGCAGCCGCCACCGCCTCGCCCATGCGCTGCAACGCCGCGGGCGGCAACTGCCGGGACGCCCCCCAGTACGCCGCCTGGAAGTGGCGCCACAGGCGCTGCAAGCGGCCGAGCCTGACAGATTCGCCCATGCTCACCACCGCCCCGACGCGCCGCCGCCGCCAAAGCCGCCGCCACCGCCGCTGAATCCACCACCACCGCGACCGCCGCCCCAGCCACCGGGAGGACCCTGACCCCAGCCGGGGCCAACGCCGCCGTAGTGACCGCGGCCACCCTGCCAACCGCCGCCCATGCGGCCGCCCACCAGAGTCAGGACAAAACCGAACAGGGCCGCCAGCATGGCCAGCAGCAGCGTGCCCGACAGCAGCCAGGCCGCTACGCCCAGCAAGCCGCCAGCCGCAAATGCGCCCTTGCCGCGCCCGAACAGCGCGCGCATGATGCCGCCCACCATCAACGCGGCGAAGAACACCAGCGGCAGCAAGCCCAGCGGGCTCTCCTGCGCAAACGATGGCGTCGGGGGCGCGGGCAAGGGCTCGCCGTCGATCACACGCAGCATCGCATCGATACCCGCCTCCACACCGCCGCTGAAGTCGCCCGACCGAAAGCGCGGAACGATGATCTCGTTGATGATGCGGCTGGATACGGCATCGTTCAATGCGCCTTCGAGCCCGTAGCCGACTTCGATGCGCAAGGTGCGCTCGTCCTTGGCGATCACGAGGATGGCGCCGTCATCGACCTTCTTGCGGCCGAGCTTCCATTGCTCGGCGACGCGGATGGCGAACTGCTCGATGCTTTCCGGTTGGGTGCCGCGCACCACCAGTACGGCAATCTGGCTGCCCTTGCGCTGCTCGAACGCGCGCAGCTTTTCATCCAGCGCCTGCTTCTGCCCGGCATCGAGCAGGCCGGCGAGGTCGACCACGCGCCCGGTCAGTGGCGGCACCGACTGCAAGTCCTGCGTCCAGCCTGTGCCCGCCAGCAGCACCAGCCAGACGGGCAGCAGCCACACCGCCAGGCTTCTGCGGATCAGCGTCGCAAGGGCAGGCAGCGTATGCATGTCAGGCGATCTCGCGGGGCGGGTTCAGGTGGCGCTCATGCGGAGCCGTTCACTTGCCCGGAGCGGCAGGGGCGGCCGGTGCAGCCGGGGTCGTCGGTGCGGCGGGCGATGTCGGTGCGGGTGTTGCCGGCGCCGGAGGTGAGGCCGAGCCGAAATCCACCGCAGGTGCCGTCGAGATCGCCTTCTCGTTTTCCACCGTGAAGTTGGGCTTGACGGCATAGCCGAACGCCATCGCCGTCAGGTTGGTCGGGAAGGAGCGAACGGTCACGTTGTAGTCCTGCACGGCCTTGATGTAGCGGTTGCGGGCCACCGTGATGCGGTTCTCGGTGCCCTCGAGCTGGGCCTGCAAATCCCGGAAACCGGCATCGGCCTTGAGTTGAGGATAGTTCTCGGCCACCGCCAGCAGGCGCGACAGAGCGCCCGACAACTGTCCTTGCGCCGACTGGAAGCGTGCAAGGGCCTGCGGATCATTCAGCACTTCCGGCGTGACCTGCAGCGAGCCGACCCGCGCACGCGCCTCGGTCACCTGGGTCAGCACCTGGCGCTCATGCGCTGCATAGCCCTTCACGGTATTGACCAGATTGGGCACCAGGTCGGCCCGACGCTGGTATTGGTTAATGACCTCGGACCAGCTGGCCTTGATCTGTTCGTCGTTGGATTGCAGGGTGTTGTAGCCGCAGCCGCTGAGCATCAGGCTCGACAGCAACAGTATCCAAAGCCACAGGCGCTTGTGCATGGTTGCTCCCCGGATCAGTTATTGGTGATTGTGGGTGATCTTCAGATGGGGACGCGGGCCGCGTATTTCAAGCGAGCCATCGCGGGCAGGCGGTGAACCAGTCGCCCCGGCGCCTGCCTAATTCTCAGTCTGTCAATGATGTTCACGCCTTTTCCGGGAGAGCGCAAATGAATTTCATCATCTGGATCGTGATCGGCGGCATTTTGGGCTGGGTCGCCAGCATGATCATGCGAACCAATGCCCAGCAAGGGATGTTCCTGAATGTGGTGGTCGGCATCATCGGCGCACTACTGGGTGGGTGGCTGCTCGCACCGCTGTTCGGGACCGGCACCATCAACCAGAATGACTTCAGCCTGGGCTCGCTGGTGGTTTCGCTGCTGGGCGCGGTCATATTGCTGGCTGTCGTGAACCTGTTCCGGCGCGGCACGCCAAGGTAGCGACGCCTGCTCATTCGGGGTCCGGCCGGGTCATCGTCTCGGGCCGGACCCAGCGGTCGAAATCTTCAGCACTGACGCCGGACTGGATCGCTGCATCGCGCAAGCTGCTGTGCTGCCGGTGCGCCAGTTTGGCGATGCCTGCTGCCGCATCGTAGCCCAGCTGGGGTACCAGCGCGGTCACCAGCATCAGTGAACGTGCGAGGCTGTCCGCGATGCGCGCTTCATCTGCCGCCATCCCCTGCAGGCAATGTGCGTCGAGGCTGCGCAAGCCGTCGGCCAACAGCCGCAGGCTCTGCATGTGCACATGCGCTATCACCGGCTTGGCGACATTCAGCTCGAAGTTGCCTGAAGCCGCCGCGATCCCGAGCGTGACATCATTGCCCAGCACCTGGCAGCACAGCATCAATATCGCTTCCGGCTGCGTGGGGTTGACCTTGCCGGGCATGATGGAGCTGCCGGGTTCATTCTCGGGCAGCAGCAGTTCGCCGAGGCCGGCGCGCGGCCCCGATGACAGCCAGCGCAAGTCATTGGCGATTTTTGTCAGTGCGCAAGCCAGTACCTTCAGCGCGCCGTGAGCAGCGACCATCGCCTCATGTCCGGCCAGCGCGGCGAACTTGTTGGGCGCGCTGCTGAATGCCAGCCCGCAACGCTTAGCCAGTTCGGCTGCAACACGCTGGCCGAACGCGGCATGCGTATTGAGCCCGGTGCCGACGGCCGTGCCGCCGATGGCCAGCTGCAGCAAGCCGGGTTGTGCTGAGCGTATGGCCTGCTCGGCCATGTCGAGCTGGGCGACATACCCCGACAATTCCTGCCCCAGGGTCAGCGGCGTCGCATCCTGCAGATGCGTGCGGCCAAGCTTCACCAGCGAGGTGTAACGCGTCGCTTTCGCCTCCAGCGTGCGACGTACCTGCTGCAGCGCCGGCAACAACTCACGGTCGACGGCCTGCGCAGCGGCCACATGCATGGCGGTCGGGAACACGTCATTCGACGACTGGCCAAGGTTCACGTCATCGTTCGGATGCAACAAGCTCTGCGCACCGCGCCCGCCGCCCAGCAGCTCGGAGGCGCGGTTGGCCAGCACCTCGTTCATGTTCATGTTGGTCTGGGTGCCGGAGCCGGTCTGCCAGATGACCAACGGGAATTCCTCCGGCCAGCGACCGGCAATCACTTCATCGGCTGCCTGCACAATGGCCTGGGCCTTGTCGGCCGGCAGGCGTCCGAGTGCCTGATTGACGATGGCGCACGCACGCTTGACCTCGGCCAATGCCATCAGCAAGGCAACGGGCATGCGCTCGGTCGAGATCGCGAAGTGCTGCAGCGAGCGCTGGGTCTGCGCGCCCCACAGTCGATCGGCCGGCACGGCGATGTCACCGAACGGATCACGCTCTGTTCTGTCCATGTTCGCCCCTTCACTGCAATTGCATGATGATGCGTAGCGCGCTGGGTACCGGCTTGCCATCGATTTTTCCCGGACGGAAACGCACATCGGCAAAGCGCAACGCCAGCATGTCTTCAAGGTAGCGCGGATAGCCGGGCGTTTCAAACAGCAAGCGATCCACACTACCCTGCTGGTTGATCAGCAGGATGCCGATGGCGGTCGACAGGCCGGTGATGTCTGCCGTGCCCGCCGGGTCTGCGGACGTGGCAGCCGATGCCGGCAACGCCAGCACAGGATCGAGGTCTTGCAGCAGCACCGGACGTTCGCTCAACTCGGCTGCCGGCACATAGCCTGCGGTGGGCGTCATTGCCTCGCTGATCGTCTCGCTTGTCGTCTCGCTGATCGTCCCGCCGGCCGTCACGCTGAATGCATCGCTGGCTGGCGTGCCGGAGTCGGCATGCGCAGGCTCATTAAAGGACTGCTCCATGGACTCCTCT
>JACCDR011770421.1_pt1 | contig 25575 bp, 30 predicted proteins | sample 7446431 | NCBI WGS metagenome assembly JACCDR01 (sample SAMN15323443, study PRJNA562643) | freshwater metagenome | isolation source: river surface water | place: USA:Blue River Watershed | collected 2017-08-17 | reverse complement strand
GGACGCCCAAGCCTGTCTTACATTTACAGCATGATGAACGATACATGATATTTTTTTTATAAACAATGATTGGAACAGCTTGATGATTGCAAGATGTTTTGCTAATCAATGTAATAACCAAAAGTTGTAACCATGCAACAAGAATCATCGTTGCCAAAACATAATGCCCTGTGTAGTATAAGCCTATCCAACAAGGTATATAAAAAATAAGGCTTAAAATGTGCAGTTCTTTATATTTCATCTTGAAAAAGTTTTTATTTAAAAAACATCACAAATTTAACAATTAATTTGTACATTTGTGTATTATTTTACAAACAAAAAAACAGAATTATGAGAAACTCAATCTCCCCCCTATGGCTATTTTTCTTATTGATTTTTCTTTCATGTCAAAAAGAAACTGATTTTTCGTTTATCGTTGGAGACGATACCTACCTGACTCAAGTCAACAGTACTGAGGGGGGTAGTGTAGATGTGCCCATCAACAAATATTCTGACAACCTGCCCCATGATGTGGGCTTGACTTGGAATGAATTAAGCGGGATGAAAGGACAATGGTCAGTAACGTTGCAGTATAACGCACAAAACAACACTGACCCCAAAACTGTTATTCAGTTCCAAGAAAACGGGCGTATCATCCATGAGGTGCAAGTGACCCGTTTGGGTGATAGTACAAAGCAGAGACAATTCTCATTTTATGCTCAGAATGGAAAGATTAAGGTGTCGGTTGTATCAAAATCGTGCGAAGTCGGAGTAAGGCTCGTATTCAATAGGTAATTTTTCATGTTTTCATTTGGTTTTTTGTTAAGTATAAGCCCGATGTGTTTTGCATCAGGCTTTTTTTCATTGATTAAAACTTTTAATTTTTTTTTGCAGATAATTAAAAAAAAACAGTAAGTTTAACATAAGACGAATTTATCTATCACTAATACTTAATCAATGTCTGTCAAGCGTTATAAACTACAACTCCAACTCAAAGGCGTTGGTGTCATAATTAATGAAGAAAACAATGAGCCGAGGCAAGCCACAAGCCAAAATTATGGCTTTTGGTCAGTGGCGGAGAACAATGATTTTCATCCTGACATCAAATCGGCACGAGACGTAGAGCCGAAGCCAGAAGATTATTTCCTCATACCTTTCCGTTTTATTTCTGCCTGTATTGTTGGGGGCGAATCTTATAAAGCTACAAGGTTCCCTGCTGACGTTCTCAAGGCATCAATGGATAAGTTGTTGGGTGTACCCGTTTACACTGACCACGATACTGAGACAGTCACTAATTGTATTGGTTATGTTGAATCCGTTAATTGGAGTGATGGATACACCTTAGAAGATGGTACGGTTGTCCCTCCTGGTATTGAAGGCAACTACGCCATTGATTCCAAGATTGCGCCGGGCGTTGGTCGCAACCTTTTGACAGGAGCCATCAATTCCAACTCTGTAACTGTGGAATTTTATTGGAAGCCTTCTCACACATTACCCGAAAACGTCTCTTTGTGGGAAGTGATAGGCAAATACGACTCTCAGGGCAATATGTATTGTCGGGTAGTAGATGAAATCGTAGGCTATTTAGAGACATCGCCCGTTTTTCGGGGTGCTGACCCTTTTGCCAAAGGGATAGACAGCAACAACAAGGTAAAAAGGGTAGATAAAGCCAATATCTTCTATTCTGATGATAAAAAAGCTGGAGAAGATGAAAAAGCCTTTCAAATTTCTTGCACAAATGGAATCGGTAAGTTACATTTAAGTAAATCGAATTTATCTTATCAGCAGGATAAAAATAAACCTGCACCAATCACTACTGCCACAATGGATAAAGTTCTATTATCTTTTATAGCTAAATGGGTTAAAAACCCAAATCTCAAAGCGGAAGAAGTCACACCTGAGTTGGTTCAATCCTTCACCCAAGCAGTTGAAGCGGATATTAATTCTCGCCCACAAGCGGAGGAGTTTACTCGTTTGCAAAGTGTTGAGAAAGCGGCACGTATCGCTTTAAACATTGCAGAAGAAACAGCCATTACGGATGAATCTTTCAAAAATGTTAAAATCGTAAGCCTTGACAGCTACACAGCACTTGAGACCAAAGCCGCAAAAACCGATGAGCTAACCAATGAGGTAACGTCGCTAAAAGCTGAACGAGACGCATTGAAGCCTGATGCTGAAACAGGAAAGGCTTTGACAGAAGAATTGCGTACCGAAGCTATCCGTTTGCATACTGCCGTCAACGGGGGTGCACCTAACGAAGCTACGCTCCAGTTGATTAAAGATGCCAAAAATGTCGAAGCTGTAAAAGGCTTGATTCAATCATTTGGGGGTAAATTGGCGACCTCGGAGTTTAAAGCGTATTGCAAAAGCTGCAAAAGCAGTGACCATGTATCGTTCCAAAGTTCCACTTCAACGGATAACAATGCCAAAAAGCCAATGGTGGCATTACCAATGTCAAAAGAAGAAATTGACGAACGTCGGATGAGAGACACAGATTTGTAAATCACCCCCTTTTTAAAGGGTCTTTAATAATCATTCACTAATATTTAAAAAAACTATCATGGCCTATACTGATAATTTATACGGTTTGGATGCCTCAGAAAAATCACGGGTGACACGACATGATGAATCGGCACTTCCCATTTCGTACCCTACCGATACGTATTTGCCTGCCGGAACGCCCGTTAAGTTCTCATCAGGTAAATTAGTTGTAGCAACCAATAGCAAACCGATTGGTATTGTTATCACACCTTTAGCAACCTCAGACCGCCAAGCTGTTCGTAAAGGATATTGCACTGTTTTGGTGTATGGTTTTGCCGAAGTAACAGGTAAGGCTGGAGCAGCCATCACAGCAGGCAATGAATTGAAATTCACAGGTGTTGAAAGCGGTACAAACAAATTGTTGTTTGCTCCAGCAGTTGCTACTGACACTGTTGTTGCTTATGCAGGCAAATCGGCTGCCAATGGTGCAGACGTTGAAGGTGTTATCATGCTAAATGATTCTTACGTCAAGGCGTAATCAATAGCCTTATTTTCAATCTTTGAAAAAAGTAATCTTAATTTTGTAAATCACTAATACTTAATAACAATGTCAGGAAAAACATTGACTCGTAGCCAAGAGATATTTAATCTAATTGCTACAAAAAAAGACAACCAATCTTTCCGAGCGTTTGGTGAAAAAACCAAATTGTCGGAAAAGATTGATGGCGAAGAGCGTTCTGTGGGTTGGGTCATCATGTCCGAAATGAAAGATGCCGTCCGTGATTTGAATAACCGCCGAGCGGGTAATGAGCGTTTCGCTCCTGAAGATATTTCTTTTGGCGAATATGCTTCAGAGCGTTGGAATGTTCCATCTCTTTCGGGTGTTTTGAACCTTGCAGGGATTGACCCGGGCAAAACAACCATAGAGCGGATGTATAACTTGCCTGAATTACCGACTGATGCTACTTGGATTCTACCTGAAGTATTTCTTGAGCCTATCCGTACAGGTTTTCGTCGTCCTGCTATGTTCATGGATTTAATCCGTGATACTGTCAACGTCTCTTCTGCGTCTATCACCGTTCCTGAAATCAAAATGAGCGATGCCGGTATGCAGCGCATTAACGAAGGTGAGTCTATCCCTATGGGTACTGTAGAATTTGGCGGTAAAACGGGTCGTGTTTTCAAAATTGGTAAGGGGTTCAAGTTGACTGACGAAGTCATCATGTTCTCTACTGTCAATATCCTTGCACCTTTCTTGGAGGATTTGGGCGTAAAGATGAATATGAGTCAAAACGCATTGGCTATCAATATTCTTATAAACGGGGAAGCGGCAGCCAATGCTTCTTCTGCGGCAGTTATTGGAGTAGAGAACACCACTACGGGTTTCCAATATCGGGACTTCTTAAAAGCACACGCTCGTTTTGACCGCTTGAATCGCACGGCTGATGTGTGCATCGTCAATGAAGATGCTTACGTGGACATCAAAGACATGGACGAGGTTAAGGGCTTAGTAGGAACAAATCAACTAATGTCTGTTGATGCGGACATTAAAAATATGACAACGCATAGAATGCGTGTTCATGGGTTGATGCCTGATAACGCTGTAATGTTCATTGATAAGCAAAACGCACTCCGTCGTCTGATGGCTAAACCATTGATGGTAGAGTCTGAAAGAATCGTGAGTAAACAAGCAACTGTGGTGTATGCTACGGCTATGTTGGGCTTCATGACTTTCATGCGCGATGCTCGTTTCATTATGAAATCCGACTTGGCGTACAGCTCAAATCCATTCCCTTCATGGATGGATCCTTCTCCTTACGAAGCTATCGAATTTGCCAACTAAGAGTTGACGCATTCTTCTGTAAGATACAACGGGGTAGGGTGTCTGTTTTTTTATCAAGTTTAATTAACAGACACCCCCTCAGTATAACATTCCTTCATTGATTAATTTTCACAAAATGTCAAAGAAAAATAATGCACCCACAACTGACATTAAGATAGTGGCTCAAACAGACCCTCAGGCACTCACAACGGATGCAGAAGTCACGCACGTTGAGACAGCCGAAGTAGATGGCAAAGCAGTAGAAGTGTTGACCATTGACGAGACGCCTAAAATCGTTGTCACTGACACTACTGATACTATTTTTGTCAAATTGCGAGATGGTTCAAGCTGTTGGGGCGGTGGTAAATTCTTTATTTCTGGCACCGAAATAAAGAAATTTCCGGCTATTCCATTTGTATTAGATGGTATTGTCACTGGCGCTCTTTTAGAATGCGATGCACAAGGCAGAGCATTGTAAGACATAGCTATTTATTTTCATAGTATATGTTATTTTGATACTGGTTCGGGGTAGGTGCTGTCAAAAGTCCTACCTTTTTTTGATTCATTTTTTTTGATTCATTCAAATTCACGATTATGCCTGCTCCTACCAATCATGCCCAAGAGGCTTCTATACTCGATATGACAGCCAATAAACTACCTACACTCATTGACAAAGAGGACGCTCCCACGCAATTGGATTTGTCATTGATGACCTATGAGTTGATGGTGGAGTTTGAGAAGTGTTTTAAAGTTGCCTATCGTGCTATTGTTAGTAATGTTTTGACTGTTTTGGAACAAGTACCCGAGAATGCTACGGAGACCAATATCGGCAATGAAGATTTCTACAAACCCATTGAAAAATCTATCTTATCTGACCTCCTGGCGATGCAATGGGTTTTCCGAAAAGCCAGTGCTTTAGCATCTACCATCGGGACTAATTCAACAGGAACGGGTACAGATGCTGCACCGGGTGTTATTCTGAAAAAAGCAGTAGCAGGTTCAGCGGAAGCAGAGTTTGAGAAATTAGATATTAAAAACGTGCCTTTGTTGTTAGATGCACCCAAATTGATTGCTTCATTCAAAGCCAGTGCCATTCGTAAAGCCTTGACTATTGGTTGCGTGGTGGATATTAGCGATGATTTAGTATTCAATGCTTATCTACAAAATCCTAATAACTTCATAAATCCTAATTTCTTAATTGTTCGTTCTGGTTGCCAATGATACAATTGCCACATACACTGATTCGCGCTATTATTAATAATGTAGTAGAAACATTTGCAACAACGCCTGTTACTTATCACCTCGCAAAGGCTGCCTCTAAGGATAGATTTGGTGAGGGGGAAAATAAAATGCCTACTGATATTGTCATCAATGGGTTTGTGGAGTATGGAACAGATGATATTCAGCAAGATATGCGGGGCAGTATCAATCCGCAAGGTATCAAAATAATGTTCAAATCGGAAGATTGGGAAGCCGCAGGACTGTATCTGAATGGTGAAATCAAAGCGAATGAAAGCAAAGACCACCTTACGGTTAATGGTAGGTATTACAAGGTAGATGCTATTATTCCCAATGGTGCTTTTGAGATACGTAACTTAATCATTATGGTTATGGCATCTTTGGAAGCACGAAAATCTTAGTAGAATATGAGTATGAGACGAATAGGTAATTGGCGTGGGGTGTCTCAAATGATAGGACAATTACCCCGAACACTGGCGGAGAGTCGCCAATTATCATTGCGCCGTTGGTCATTAAAAGCCGAAGGGTTAGCTAAGGGGCACATGCATTATCAGGATTTGGGTTGGACACCTTTGAAGGCTAAAACATTGGCTGCTAAACTCAAAAAAGGGCAAAGTGAATTGATATTGATTGCCACGTCTTCCTACTTTCAATCTATCACGGCATGGGTCAACAATGATACGGCTTTGGCGGGTGTCAAGAAAGGCGTCAAAGGTAAAAATGGACAAGTATTGGACGAAGTAGCTCGAGTACATGAATACGGTTCACCATCTAAAAACATTCCTGCGCGTCCACTTTGGCAACCTGTTTTAGATGAAACTATGAAATGGCACCTGAATAACAATCGTCCTGAATTTCTTCTTAAAGAATCTTTGAAAAAGCAATTATGACAGACCTATTTACTTATGAGGAAATAGATAGAGCTATTTTTGAGCATATCCGCTTGGGGATTGTCGAGGCAGGTTATTTGCCTGACATCAACCTTTACAGTACGGAAGCGCAGTGGATAGCTGCCCGAAACGCCCTCCGAGCCTCTCTGCCCGACAAGGAACTGATTGAAGTCTTTGGCATCAGTACTGCCGATGACAGAGAAGAATATACCACTTCCAAAATCCTTATTAACCGAACGGATGAAATGCCCGGCATTGTCGCAGGGGGAGGTATGGAGTACGAAGCAGTCTCCAACGGGTTCATTCAACAGAAAGTGCCTACATCAAGTACGGATATAACCTATGAAGTGATATTCAATGCATCTTCAGTCAAATACGAAAGAATCATTTCAAATATTCTGAGCAAGAAATTTGGGAGGCGGACTTTTTTGGCATCTATGGGAACGAACGGTCAACTCAATCCGAACAAGACTTTTTATTTTCAACAAATTCAAAAATTTGATTCTTCGTCTATGCTTTTTTTGCAAAAGACACTTATATTTAAAGTAACAGGAATATTTCTATCAGCAGAGTCTGAAATGATAACCGATAGTATTGTTCCGATTAATTCAATCACTTTTACGATTCAATCAACACCCAATAATACTGAGGGGGTGGATATAATAGTCACTGATACTTAATATGCCATCAATCAAATACACCGGAATCATAACCAAAGAAAATGGCGAAGCTTTTACAATGGCAGAAGCAATCGCTTATATTACCCTCAATCATATAGACCCTCATCAACATTACTTTATTGATGGTCGCAAATATTGGGCAAAACCACACGTCAATGGAGCATTGTTGGATGAATTAGGTGGGACGTATATTCTTGAACCAGATGCCCAAAGCGTAGAGACTTATGACACCTATGGAAGCTATGATGATGCTTATAACGACGGTAAAACTTCGGGAGATGCCATTTGGTTAGACCCTGAAAACACTATTGGGTCAATACCTGCACTTATTAAACTGCCATTGATTATATTTTTGATGGTTTTTAATCAATTCAATTTGATGGGGCAACTTGTGCAACGGTCAGGATTACCTAATTACATTCCCAAAACAGGAGAAGCACATACCCTAAAGGACACAGCAGGTATTTCAAATATTATAGGGAAAGGCGGTGTTTATACCTATTCAAGTGCTTATGAAAAAGCGTGGTATGGAATAGGGGTCATTATACAAGAATCAGCACCACCGAAAGAGTGGACAGTTAACAATGTCAAAACTTACCTTCATACATTTGAATGGTACAAACCTTCTAATCAGGTAACGTACAAGTGGATTAAAGGGTCATGGAAAAATCCAACTGATTATTCAATTGATTCGCTATTGGCTTCAAACAATCGGTGGACAGGAAAAAACACCTTTGCCGATTCTTTAACGGCTGAAAAAGGTATTAAGTCAGGCGGCTTGATAGACACAAAAGGGCTTAATTCTGAGGGTTCAGCATCAACAGCAGCAGCAACACTCAAGGGTGTTCAAGCCGACAAAGATACGGTAGTCACAACAAATTTTACTTTAGACGGGAGATATGGTACAGTTGGTTTTGACTGTACAAGTGGCGCAAAAAATTGTACATTCCCGACAACGGCAACAACAACTGATTGGCGTTTCGTTGTTCGCAAAGATGATAATAGTAGCAATGACTTAATTATAAAAACATCAACAGGAACAGAATTTTATCGGCTAAAGTCAAAAATGACTGCAATTTTTAAGAATATTAACGGCACGTTTAAGCGTATTCAATAAAACAATTAAAAAACAATTAAAAATTTGATATGAAAAGGATAATTCTATTTTTCGTTTTTTCAGTTCTTTCACTCGCTGCATTTGCTCAGTCGGGTACTGATAGGGTATTGTATGAAAATACAAACGGCACAGCAGCAGGTGTGTACACCGTTGACCAACTCAAGACATACATCAATACAGGCGTTGGCTCAGGCACTGTAACAAGTGTATCAGTCACAACAGGAAACGGATTTACAGGCACGGTTGCAACTGCTACAACAACACCTGCTATTACAATTGGAACAAACGTTACGGGTATGCTCAAAGGCAACGGTACAGCTATAAGTGCTGCAACGGTTAGAACTGATTATGCTGAACCTACAACTGCACTAGCAACAGGTCTTTTGAAAAACACAACCGGAACTGGAGCACATACAATTGCAGTAGCTGGCACTGATTATGTCGTACCGAGTGGCAACATTACAGGTACAGCAAGTAACGTAACAGGCGTTGTTGCAATCGCAAACGGCGGCACAGGTTCAGCGACACAAAACTTTGTAGATTTGAGTACTACTCAGGCAAGTATCGGTGGAGCAAAGACATTTACGGCGGCTGGTACTTTTTCGGGGGGCTTGACTTCATCAGGAGCGACAACAATATCAGGTACTTACACAAAAGCAAGTACTGCTACAAAAATAGTAACACCGGCAACGCAAATAACTGCAACGGGCAACATAGTAGCAGCAGGGGTTGTAACTCCCGTCAACTCTACTTCTGCAATTGTTTTAACAATTCCGTCAGGTTTAACGGTAGGGACTGAAAAAGAGTTTGTTCTTGCAAGGACAAGCACAGGGCAAATTACATTCACTGCATCTGGCAGTGAAACAATCAATGGCGGTTCAGCAGCAGGCAGTTATGTAGTAGCTGCAAACAGTCAAGGCGTGACCGTAAAACTATACAAAACAACCTCAACTGATTGGTCAATCGGTCTAAGATGGTAAAATCTATGAAAAAAACTTTTTTAATATTATTTATTTCTTGTTTTGCGCTCGTCATAAGTCAAGCGCAAAACAAAGAATTTTTGTATAGAGAGGATAATGCAGCAGGAATTGTAACTGAATCCGCCCTCAAGGTCAGTATTAATAATATGCTGAACATACCAACGGCTAATCAAATCCTGTACTCAAACGGCACTAATTTGGTGGGCAGTTCTGGGCTAACATTTAACGGCTCATCATTGAGCGTGACAGGTACGGGCGTTTTTTCGGGTACAGTTTCGGGTGCTAATGCGACAAGTGCAGGACAGTTTACTACCTTGTCACAGTTGCAGGGTGCGGTATCAGGAACAACTAACACTATACCGAAATTTACGGGCGTTAACACTATTGGTAATAGTGCATTAACTGACGTGTCAGGCATATTAACTTATACGGGCGAATCAAGAGCGGTAAAATTTACAAGCACAGGGACTGCAATAACAGGTAAGAGTTATCTCAAAAATCAAATTGTCGGTATCCCGTCTGAAGGTCAACTTGATTTCACTAATTTTATATGGGGGGACAGGGATTATATGAAAGATGTGGCGTTGTGGGGTGATGTCACTGTCTCAATAACAGGGGCTGGCACTTTCACAGATACAAGAGCAAACAAAAATAATATGTTTGACCTCGCAGCTACTAATTTTGTTTTCACCGGATTAGATGCAACCTCGACTGCAATCACAATAACTTGTGACTTGAAAGTTAATCAAGACATATACAACAGGGCATTGGTAATGCCATATATTATATATAGAACGTCATCATACACAAGATATAACGCTTGTAAAGTTGAGGTATCTACGGATAATACAAATTGGTACACGATAACAGATGCAACTAATATTTTGTCAGACTATAATATAGCTTGGTACTCAAATGAAGTGTTATTATCGGCATCAAATGGGTACGCATTTCGGTATGTTCGATATACGCTAACTGACAAAGTTAGTGCATCGGACAATGCTCGATGCGAAATATCAATGCTTGGGCTAAAGCACGTTAACGCCCCATTTTTTCCGTCACTTATCACAAAAGCAGGGGGGAATATTTGGGGGGATTTGCGAGTGTATAATGAGGGGGGAATTACAACACCTCTTATTACACTTGCAAAAACAGGCAGTGTAACGGGCGTTAATTATGTATCAACAGTTGCAACAGGCACACAACCTTATGCAACAACTTCGACAACGCTTAATACAAATCTGAACGCTGACCTGCTTGACGGGCAGCATGGGACATTCTATCAAAATGCATCAAATGTCAATGCTGGAACGCTTGCAGATGCCCGACTAAGTAGTAATGTATCACTTGATAACATAGACAATAACTTCTCAGTCAATCAGACAATACCCAACGCAACTGCAAACGGTCACGCACTCAATAGGATAACGGCTGACGGGCGTTTTTTGGGCATTACAGCAACGGCGACAAATTCAAATGCACTGAGAGGGTTAGATACAAATGTAATTGCACAACGAAATCAGGTTAACACGTTCACACAAAGAAATACATTTGACAATACTACAAATTTTAACGGTACAGTAAACTTGAACGGCACAACGAACATGGCAGCGATTCCTTACAGTGGATATGTTGACGGTACGGATAGAATGTATATCTACAAAGGCGATGGTGAGGTTAGAAGTATCTTATATCAAGAGCTTGTCAATGCTAATAGTGCAAATGATACGTTTGCACTGACAGGTACAAGCGGTGCAGTTTTCAATTTGTCAAGCAACTTAGTGACAGTTGTTGATTTGGGTGTATATACTAACTCAACATCAACAAATTCGACTATTGAATTTAGATTGCCCTCTGCACAATTCTATGACAATCAGATGATTACAGTCATGTCAACAAAGTCCATGACGTTCGGGCAGGGTGCTAAAATTCGACTTGCAGACAATTCGGGCAATACATTAGTGCAATTGTGCAATGATGCTCTGAGTGCATTATCAGAAGAGTATGAATTTAATTCTAATCCTGTTCAGAAGTTTACTTTGACTTTTCAATACTCGAAAAAACGCAACAAATGGCGTATTGTCAATTTCAAAGAATGGGGGGATTTATGATGATAAAAAAGTTTCTGAAAAGATATTGGCATGATATACCGTTTTTCGCTCTTGCTGTTAGAGCAGTTCTACTGACTACAACAATAGCAGGGTTGATAACAATTGCTTATTTTCTTGCAGTTGTTGTGCCGATTGAAGTTAAACACTACAAAATAGAACTGAACAAAATTCAACAATACAAGATTAAAAAAGGACTCGCATGAGAAATATTATCTTATTGTCAATTATATTATTAGTCGGTTGTTTTTCAAATCAAAAAGCAGTCAAAAGCACTGTTTTAACTGTAAAAGATGTGCCTGAATCATACAGTACAGTTGCAACAACAAGCAGCAAAACGTTGCAAAAACTTGCAGCAGATAACAGTATTGAGTACAATAATACACGCATCAGAATATTGTTAGATGAACTCGAAAACGGCGTACCTTTCGACACGACGATACTGAGGGGTAATACCGTTACCTCATATTCATTTACGCCGCAAATCAACACGTGGGACAAAACAGATACTTGCTACTCAGCACGTTATTTTCTCACTATTGATGTGAGACAAGAAATAGCACCTAATGCAAAAGAGATTCTCAAAAAGAAAGTGAGTGAATTAGATAGAGAAATTGAGAAAGAGAATGAGATGTTGCAGAGGAAAATTAAAGCAAGAAATGATGCACAAAAATTGTCTAAAAACTAAATGAACGCCCTTATAAAAAAAGTTCAAAGTACCACTATATCTTACGACAAAGTTTTCTACAATAGGTGGCTTAAATTCTATCTGCATAAAGGCATACCCTTAGCGGCAGCGGATGAATTAGCTTTTTTAAAATCTTATGAATTGGTAAATTAAAAACTACCTCACAATTTTGATTTTCATTGTAAAAACACTAAGTTTATCTATATCATAATTCATCTATCACTAATACTTAATATCAATGGCAAACGGTCTCGCTTCTGTCAATATCAACATCACCGATAGTTCATTCCTGACCAATTCAGGGTCAAAAGGCATTTGTAATGTGTTGGGCATTACAGAGCGCGGTCCGGTGAATACCCCCGTTTTAATATCCAGTTGGTTTGAGTACCAACGTACCTTTGGCGGTCTATTGTCCACCTCTAATTTTCCATTGCTTTGTAAGCGCATATTAGATGGGGGAGGGATTCTCTATATCAGTCGTGTGGCTCATTATACGACTATTACCAATGCCAGTACATTGACGGGTACTAAAGCAGAATCCTCTGATACGGCAAATCAGTTCAATGCAAAAAGTATCGGCGTGTGGGGCAATGGCTTGGCGATTGCAGTAACGGCTAACGGTTCATTAAAACGTAAAATCGTTATCTCACTTGCCGATTATCCGCGTTTCACGCAAGAATTTGAAGTATCCACAACTCTAACAGCTGATGATATTGCGCTCGTTAATTCGTCCGCTTACTACGTGGATATTGTAGCCTCAGTGGGTGATACTTTAGCTGTTGCTAACCTTACGTTTTCAGGAGGAGCGGACACGGATACTATTGTGGATGCCGACTATATAGGCAGCGACCAAACCTCTACGGGCTTGTATGCCTTTAACTCAGTAACAGAATCTTGGTACATGGCAATCCCTGACCAAGCCAAGAATGCACTCGATGTAGCATTGGTCAACTATTGCGATGGTCGTAAGGATTTGCGCCCTATTTTACGGACACCCGTAGGATTGACCAAAGCGGCTATTGTGCAATACCGTACAGCAGTTTCGCCTTATGCCGGCACTGCTATCAATTCGTGGAGAGCATTGATGTTTACAGGTGGATTGAAAATCAATCACCCTACGACCAACGCAGTTATTACTATCTCAGAAATAGCAGATGTTATCGCTCGCATTTCCGCTAAAGATAACAAAGGCAACACATGGGACGCTTTTTCAGGCGCACAGTGGGGCAAAATACCTAATGCCATTGGTGTAGCTATTAATTTTGGCTCGCCTGCCCTCGCAGCCGATGGTAAGGATTTGGTGGACAATGGCGTTAACCCTGTTATCTCTCACCCAACTTTCAAAACAGTAATTTGGGGCAATCGCTCACTGTATGCTGATACGCGCAAGGTATTAAAATATGCTCACGTTGGAGATATTATCATGCACTTGCAGCGATATATCAATCCGCTGGCAGAACTAAGATTGTTTCAGCCGAATATACCTGCTACTTGGCGATCATTGTACAATGCGATTCAACCAGAATTAGACCGTTTGAAAGCACTTGGCGCAATTGCCGAATGGGAATACAACGGTGACCAATACGTAGATAAAATTCAAGAGGCGCAATTCAATACCTTAGAGGATATTGACGCTGGTAAATATCAAGCCTTTATCCGACTGTATGTCAACTCTAAAATGGAATATATTGACCTCTCTTTAGATGTCTCAGGAACATCTGCTTTATTACAAGTACAGACACAGTAAATACTGAGGGGGTATCTAAAAAAATAATTTGCTCATTCTTAAAATCGCTATAAAATGTCTTCAATCGGCAATACAATAAAATCATATTCTTTCGCAGTTGATATTGATGGTATTCCTCAACTGACGGTGCAAAAAATTTCGGGCTTAGATGTGGAGATTGAACGTGTGCCACATGGGGAAGGTAGGAGTGATGTTTTTACGCCCGGTAGAACTAAATACGGTACTGTCACAATGGAAAACATTATGCCTGTTGCCAATGTCAACAATACAATATGGCAACTCATCACACGCGCAAGGACATTATTGGCTGGTGATGTTGGACAAACTATTACTATCCGAATGGTGGGTGGTGATGGCCTCGTGACTCTAAAAACCTGGGTATTAAAAGGAGCTTGGTGTTTCAAGTCTTCTTACGGTGATTTAAACCGTATGAGCAGCGATAACTTAGTCAGAACCGCCGAATGGTCGATTGACGAAATCATAGAATTGTAAAACAAAGTGCGCAAAATAGGCAATGCCTATTTTCGGTGCAAAATAAGGCTGACGTTACTCATTGACTTGATGTAACTCAGCCTTTTTTTATTATATTTTTTTATCTTCTAAATATTTTGTTTTTAGTAAACAATGTATAAATTTAGCTATACACGTATTTGTCTATCAACAATAATTTTATTCAATTCATCTAAATAACTTATTATGAGCACCGAAAATGTAAAGTTTTTAAACCCTTCTGTATATCGTACATTTGAAGACCGTTGTATTATCTACCCTGATGCAGCCGAAGAAGTGACCAAAGGCGGCATCATCATACCGGATACTGTTAAAGAAAAGCCCAAGTCAGGCACAATTGTCTTAGTTGGTCCGAAATGCCCTAACGAGATAGAAATTGGCGACCATGTGAAATATGGTAGATATGCCGGACAAGTAGTTAATATTGACGGCGTTGAATACGATTCCGTTCGCATCTCTGAATTAATCGTTGGTAGTAGTACAGATGTGGAGACAACAGACTCTCACAAAGCTATCATGCACACCTAATTATTTCATCACTTAATTACCATAAAATGATTACACATCGTTTTACAAACCTTTCGGGCGTTGAGTATGAAGTAACGGAACTCAATGCCAAACACCAACGGATTATATCAGAAGATGGAGCGATGAACATCAATCAGTTCGACGAAGTATTATCGGATGTTATAGTTAAAGTAGGTAGCACAAATGTTGCTAATTTGTCCGATGATGCACGTTTTGCCTTCATCAAAAAATTGCCTTCCGATGATAGACGTAAAGCCTTGTTTGAAGCCCGACAACTTACTAACGATTTTAATAATGACTTCTATTTTAAGTTTCAATATGAGTCTGCACAAAAACATATCAAGGGGACGAAATTGGAAGAATGGATTCAGGTCAATGTCTCCAACGTCATCTTGGAAAGACCCTATCTTAATCCAGTAGAAGAAATTGACCAATTTGTATTTGACTATGAGGGGATTTTCCCACGTTCGGGAGAGCAATACAAATTCACATTGTCCAATGGCTTTTCGGAAGAGTTGAAATTAGGCAAGGCTTCTTCTCACACGCCCATTTTGTTGCGTCAGCCGAAGTTGAAAAAAACGGTCAATAAACACGGCGAACCCTTGAAAGAACCCGTTTGGTTGATGATGAACTCCGACACACTCGATAAACTCTCTACAAAGGATATTGAGCACCTGCGGAAACACATACACGACACGGAAGCATTGTTTGATTCCTCTATTTCGTTTCCCCATCCCGAAGCGGAGTATTTGCCGATGAACGAAAGACGGGTTCGCATGGATTTGTTATCTGTACCGGCTTTTTATTTCCCGTCGGGGGTGATATAGACGAATATTACTTCTACCTAACGACGGGAGGATTAAACCTGACCTTGACTGAATTTGAGGGGATGAGTTTGAAGCGAATACAGAAATTCATACGCTTGATGCAAGAAAAAGAAAGTCAAGATGCCGAGAATATTCAAGCATTGACCAATAAAAAATACTAATACTGAGGGGTGGCTATTTTTAGCTGCCCTTTTTGTTTTGGGGTGGATTTTTTGAATATGTATATTACTATGTTTGCGAGAATGGTGTTAACAGCAGGGTGATTTCTTTTTATTTTCTGTTAAAATAGTGTTTTATACTGAGGGGGGTCAATTTGGGCTTATTATTGATAAAACATCTTCTCTTTTAGACCGTAACAAATGTTCGTGAGTTGTGTATTTATCAAGATGTTGGACTAATATTGGAGGACACCCATGTTTATAGCCTATTGATAAATCATTAAATATAGCAATTCTGTTATCAACAACTTGGATTGTTGGCGCAACTTCTATTAGTTGAAAATCAACTATTGCGCTTCTCAAATCTTGCTCAAAATAATGAGGAGTTGAACCTGTTACATATTCAAAAAGGTGTAATCTTTGGTTAATAGTTAAGACTCCATTAAATTTAATACCTCTTGAAACTTCAAAATTACTTCTGAAATTTTCTCTATAATGTTCTTTAAAAAAGTCGTTAGTCTCAGTCCTAAATTTATCTCTATCTTCTTTTTCTTTTTTGTCTCGGTAATCAAGCGCATAGCTATTTACTATACCTACTATAAAGTTGGCTAAATCAAAAACTGCGGCAGATAATAACTCTGATTTAGTTACTGATTTAAAATACATATTATGTCCGTTGCCAATTGTTTGCTGAATATTGTAGTATTCTTTGTATTGACTAAGAATTACAGAAAGTATATCAATATCATCTAATTTGACTGCATATTCGTAAATGTTTTGATTAATCCACCCACCGTCTGTTATTATTAATTTATTACTTCTTTGTGTTACAAAAACAGATACAAACTTATCGGTCAATGTAACCAAAGGAGTTATCAATTCAAGTGTGTCACCATGTGTCTTGAATTGAAAAAGATGGCAGAAATCTTTTTTTATAGTTTCGTATGTCTCTTTATGATTATTCATCAAAACTTACATTTATTAAAGGGTCTATTTCTTCATTTTTAAAAAGTATTCCTGCTTCTCGCTCAATATTTGGAAACCCGTTTGTTGCTGTAAAGATAACGCTTTCTTCGCAAAATAGACCAATTCCTTTGTTAATGTCTGTTTCTAATTCTGCAATTATTTGAGGGTTTTTTAATTCATCTGTCTTGTATGCTGTGTTATACCCTAACTCATCATAATACTGAAAATGAGGTGGGGTAATCTGTCTTAATGGCAACGGGATTGTTGGTGCTTTATTATTATGCGTAACGCCCGAAGAATCAAACCTAAAAAAAGGCTTTTCACAGATGCTTTTAGATTTCAACTTAAAACCGTACCGTTTTACCTGCTTTTTATCAGCTTCTATAATTAATTCAATATCTGATACTATTGAACTTATTATAGGTGATATTGCTTGTCTGAAATGGACATTATTTTTCTTGTCAGCAAGAGTTATTGTCTTGTTTGTTATTTCTTTTTTTTCATACTGTACTTTTTTGTAAATACTGTAATTCTGTAAAATCTCTTTATTGATTGATTCTGGCATAAGTTAATATTATTTTGAGTGCTGCCTTTTTGTTAAAAACAGAAAGCCTCATTTGTCCCACCACAGGCAAACGAGGTTAACATTAAGATAAATACCCCGATATGCGGCTATCTTTTGAATAGTAGGGCAAAAAGTTGCCAAATTGTTTTACGGGCTTGACCATCACGTCTATCTTCCCTCTGTCCGTCACGCAGATAAGCCCTACATTGGCTTTTTTACAAACTTTCATCAAATCCTCTTCTGTCATCTTATTATCGTCGAAACAATCTTCGGCAACCGCAAGCCATTTTTCATTTGCCGGATATTGCCGCATTTGTCGAAAGACAAAAGAAGAATAATAGTCTAATTTTTCATGATCAGTTTTGAAAATAGCATAATCGCCAGCCAATAAAAAAAGTCCCCAACATATAGTAATGTGGGCAGCACTCATCGATAGCAGAATACATGCAAACACATAACTGATGCCCCCGATTGCCCAAAATATCAACCGCCTATGCTCAAAGGATTGGTGGTCAACCTCGGGTTTTATAACATTTAGAGTGCTGTATGATTTTGCCTCAAGTGACGCTGTAAAAGATGAACGACCTGACGTATAAAAGGCTAAACCGTCTGCTCGTTTCCCTTCAACCGTATAGACTTCTGGTAAAGCAATGACTGTATTGGCAGAAAACAAGCCACCGCGATAGCGTTTTTGTAAAAATTCCAGGGCTTTGTATTTGACAAATTCTTCGTCAATGTGTCCTGATTGGGAATAAACTTGCATAGTGCTGTTGGTCTGTATAGATTAATAAAGTTTATGTTACATCTTTTACTCTGAATAAAGTTTGCAATCTTTCAAGATTACGTTCATCATCAATCCTTCACAAGAGCCGATGATAGTTATTTTGGTATTGATATTTAGTTCGGAAGCAGTATTTTCATCAGTGAAACATTGAACATTATTTAAGAAACCATCTCCTTTTAAGATGATATAAGGGTCTCCTAAAATATCTTTATGGATTTTCGTGATAACACCTGTTACAGCTAATTTTTTATCTCTAAACATTTTATCCGCGCGTACTTCATTTTTAGCATATTCTGACACTAAATTTTTAGCAGAGATTTGTATCTCGGATTCTATAACTGTTTCAACGGATTGAGTTGTATTGTTAGGGGGTTGTGAAGTCTGAATGTTAGTTGGATTGACATCTTTGTTAGGGGCAGATACACCTACTAAAATGATTGATGCAATCATTGTCCATCCATAATATCTTCTCGATGTTGTTTTTGTTTTTTCGCCTTTATACCACCAAAGACTTTTTTGTGGGTTACTGAGTCCCAATAGAAAAAGAATTAATGAGGCTAAAAAAATGAGAGAAAAAAGAAGTGCCATGACATAATGTTTTGTGCTGATTTAAAATTCTTGATGCAAAATATATATTTGATATAAATAAAACAATAGTTGCGGTAGATTATATCTTATAAAAATTAAATATTTAATTAATAATTGTTTAATAAGTGATAGTATTTAAACAGTTATTGTAATAATTTATCGCTATGCTTTTTTAGTTCAAAACCTTTTTTTATCAAATATTATTGATAATTTTAGTAGCATACACTAATACTTATCAGCAATGACAGAAGCATCAAGCGGCAATTCGGGACTGGGGTTTGGTTTAGCCTTTCAGTTACGGGACGAGTTCAGCCAGCCGGCTCAACAAATTCAAAACTCATTCTACAACTTGAATGACACTGCTGACCGTTTGTCCAGAAACATCCAAAATTCATTAGATAGAATTTATAGAGGCGCTGCTCAAGTAGGGGTGGGTGTAGCGATGATGCTGCCTGTCAGACAAGTAATTACTGCATTTTCGGAATTTGATAGCTTACAGAGAGGTATGTTGGCTGTTATGAGTAATAACATTAATGCTGTCAAAAGTGAAATATTCCGACTCAATGATGTAGCTAAATTACCCGGTCTTGGGTTTAAAGAAGCACTTCAAGGTAGTATCAATTTACAAGCAGCAGGGCTATCCGCAGACCTCGCTCGACGAGCATTGATGGGCTTCGGCAATGCTTTGGCAACCGTGGGAAGAGGTAAGGCTTATTTGGATGGAGTCAATTTAGCATTGTCTCAAATCATGAGCAAAGGGAAAGTAATGGCGCAAGAAATCAACCAAATAGCGGAACGTGTACCTCAGATACGTGTGATGATGAAAAATGCTTTTGGTACTGCCGACACCGAAGTATTAGGCAAAATGGGCTTATCTTCTCAGCAATTTATTGAGAAGATAGTGCAGCAGTTAGAAAAATTACCCCAAACCACCGGGGGTATTAAAAACGCTATGGAAAATTTAGATGATACGTTTTTTAAAATGAAAGTATCTATTGGTCGTTCATTAGCGCCCATGGTGGAGTATTTGGGTGATAAAGTCAGCTATCTAATGGAAGCTGTTGAAAGATTTGCTAATACTCGATTAGGTAGTATAACCGTTCAGGTTGCAGGATTATTCTTGGCTTTTACGTCTGGTGTGCTTATTTTAAGAGGGTTGTCCTATGCATTTGGGGGCGTATTGAGTTTGATGGGTTCTCTCAAAATAGTTTTTGCTTCTGTTATATCGGGCGCAAGACTCCTATGGGCAGCCTTAACTCTCACCTCTGGTGGTTTAACAGCTTTAGGTGCCGCTATCAGAACGGCTTTTTTATCTAACCCTATAACATTAGCTTTGCTTGTTGTCACTCTTGCCGTTATGGAGATGTACAAAGCATGGAACATGTTCACGGATTTATTGGAAGGTAAAACCAAAGTGATGTCCGGTTACATGGGCTTTTTACAACGCATGGGGGGGTATTTACAAGCCTTGGGGGAAATATTTAGCACAGTCACTTCTCAAGGTTGGTCTATGTCAAAAAGTATGGAAGATACTTTGCAGCGCATGGGTATTTTGGACAACGTTATCGCTTTAGGTACATGGATTGTACGTATCAGGGAGATATTTGTCGGGTTTGGGCAAGCAATAGGAGAAGCTTATGGCTTTGCAAGCAAAATATTTGGACAAATGTGGGATTCCATACAAAAGATGTTAGGGTCTCAAATATCGGCTAAACTTTCTCGATTACTATCTTCTATATCTTTATTCCGAGCATTAGGAGCGTCCATCGGTTTTACATTGGGTTTAGTGATTCGAATAGTAGGTGTTGCTATGACTGTTTTTGTAGGCTTAGCTGGTACAGTAATATCATTTGCCATCAATATTGTCAAAGGCATTGGTTGGGTTGTAGGAGCTATCTTTGATATATTCGCTGCTATTCCAAGATTTGTTCAATGGGCTTTTGAAAAGGGGGGGCAATTTATTATAGGAATGCAAATGCTTATCAGCGAATGGGTGGATAATGCTTATAATGTCGGTGCCAACTTTGTCACATCACTTTGGGAAGGCATTAAATCTATGTGGGACCGTTTCACAGGCTGGATAACGGACAAGTGGAAAGGCATGACCAAAATGTTTCAAAACCCTTTCGGCTATTCTCAGAATCAGAATATCAACGTCAACACATCGGTCAGCAGTGCGCCACCTGTTAATGTTTTGCCTTATACTCCTGAAAACAGTACATTGAGTGCATTGATGGCGAATAGATCCTACGTGACAGCTGCGCCTACGGCTGCTATGTACAATATGAAACCTACTGTGATTGATAAAACCACCGAAAAGGTCAAGAATGTAACCGTTATCAATCAAATGGACGGTAAAACAATCAATAGGCAATTGCATAACATTAACGAAATTGAAGATGCTCGCGAAGGCTTTTAAAAAATAGAATATGCCAAAATTTTCAACTACTGAGGGGCAAATGTATTTGGTCAATACCAATGACCCTCGACAAAAAGTAGATATTCAGTTTTTCCCCAGTGAATTATCCTCTGACCGGAAGATTAATTCTAATGATATTGACATCATCGGGCGGAATAATCCCTTAGAGCATTATACAGGGGGTGCAACAATATTACCGCTTACATTGGATTTTTATGCCGAAGAAAATAATTTGGAGGACGTGATGCGCCGAATAAAAATGATTGAAAGTTGGACGTATAATGATGGGTATAATCAAGGACGACCATTAATAAAATTAGTATGGGGAAAATTGTTCAAAGCGCAAGAGGTCTGGGTTATTAAAAGGTTCTCCTACCGATTGACGCAATTTGAGAAATCGCAAGGTTTTTTACCCCGCCAAGCCTATGTGGATATTGTTCTATCATTGCACACTGAGAGCAATTTAAAAGGCTCAGAAGTGCGCAGTATATGGGAATAAGCAAAACGCCTGAATCATTGAGTTGATTTAGGCGTTTTGCTTATTATTGTTTTATCTATCTTGCCAAGTTTTTAAATTCTTTCTCATAATCTTTCTTCAACGCTTCAAATTCTTGGTGCGAAATTTTCTCCCGTTCATGGTTCAGATGTGCCCACTTTTTGTATCTGTCAAGTAGTGGCTTGACTTTTTGATACGAGTAAACCTTATAGGTATCCATGTAAGAAACATATTTATTATGTCTGTCACAAAGGAATTTTACGTCTTCTTTAAGGATATACCCTAAAATTTTTTCATTGCCAAAAGTCGTTACCACCTGCACATACGTATTAGGGAGCAATACCAATGCGTCACCTAAAGACATTTCCTCAAAGACAGTAAGAGGAATATACACCAATGTATCGGTACAAGGGTAGTCGGTTACAGTGTAGTTACACGGGGTTTTTGACTTGGGTGTTGTACATGACATCGCTTTGAATATGAAAAACAATGCAATGCAACCAACAATAAAACGTATCATAACAGTTATAAAACTGCTATTAGATTTTATTTTAACATTATTGACAGACATCTTTTCTCGTTCTTGGGCTTCGCTTACATACCTTTCTACTTCTTGACGATAGTGCGAAGCAAATGTCTTGACTTCAATTCGTTCGTTGTCCTTTTTTTTCATTTTGTTGAATTATTTTTGAGTTTAAAAAAAGCACCCCCTCAGTATAATTTTCTCATAGTTTAATCTCACCTATGAGGGGATGCCGGGTTGATGTTACTTTGATTGAATCATGTTTTTGTCAAGTGATAAAAAAACACCAGTAATAAGCCTATGCCAATCCAAAAAAATTGACCACTGGTATTGTTCTTATCATCAACATCTTTGGTACTTGCCGAAATGCGATAGTACAAACAGAATAGACATAAGATTGATAATAAAGCTATTAGTGATACAGTGTTATCCATTGTTTTATGAAATTTTAAAAGAACGCATGAAAGACAAATTCTGCTCTCTACTCATTTGTAAGCCTAACATGCGCTCTTTGTTTGCATGGTTATGGGAATAATGTAATCAAAAAATAGGTTAAAACTATCCCGCCTAAAATAGATAATAAGATACCAGTAGTTGTTGGCTTATTTTGCTTACTCATGTTGTTGTTGTTTAAATGAAAAAATGATTTTTAAATCTATGACAAAGGTATAAATATTATTTAATAAATGTAAAAATTGTGATAAAATTTATTTAATTATTGTAAAAATAATTACTCTTAGCAAATCGTTTGAAATACGCTCTAAAAAGGGTAGATTTAAGCTAATAGAAAAAAAACTATCAATAATGGCAGAATATATTGATTTACCTGTTAGCAACCTATACTCCACAGGCTATCTTATCACAGATGACAGTGTCGAAATGCTGGAACGCATACCCCTCAGTATCAAGCCCGAATGGAACGATAGGTGGTACATCGTGCAAAGTGGCGACGAATTAGATGGTTTAGCCCAAAAATTTTATGGCGATATTGTAGCCGAAGCTGAGATATATTGGTGGATATTAGCCGAAGCGAATGGCATTGCTAACCCGTTGGACATTTCTTTCATGGAAGGGTATTACATGCTGATTCCCGATTTTTTCAGAGTTAAAAACCTCATTCAAGCTATCCAAAATGGGGATATACCTTTAGACAATGATATTGAATCTAATTATTTTGAAATATTAGATAATCCTCCAGTGCCACTTAATCCACCTGATGTGCCTACTGAACAACCAGGCGGCAACGAAGACACTCTCGGCGATGTGGACAAATGGCTGTTTCTCAAACGACCAAATGGGGGCGGGTTCGTGCTTGTGACTGCTGACAAATACGGTGCAATCATTTCTGAAAAAGCGAATCCTAATGATTACACAAACCCTGTTATTTTTCAACCTAAACCCTAATAACAGATGAGTAAATCAACATTCATAAAAGCGTGGCTCAGAACAGCTAAAGGCGACTTAGAGTTGTCAGATGCGATTGAATGGTTTCGGTATGAGATTGACCACACAAAAGGTGAGTTGGTAGAGTTTAGAATGAAATCGGATAGAGCACTCGATTTAGCAAATCATAATGACATGGTTGCTGGTGCTATTGTAGTGTATCAATTTGGGTTTATCAAAAATATACAATCCTCAACACGTATCTGCCGAATTGGGAATATTGAATGTGACTTCTCTGATAAACGCGTACAATTATCTCTTAAATGTACAGATAAAGGAATTGAAATAAAAAAAGGTGTTTCTTACAAGGTATGGAGCAACAAAACTTTATCTGAGATGTGTGAGGAAGTAGCCAGCCAATATGGTTTAACTTTCAGAGGGCAAAACACCACCAAAAAGTATGCTGCTATGCCACAAGCAGGACGTTCAGATTGGGAGTTTTTAAATTTTGTGTCATTGTTAGAAGAGGATTTGTACCACATTGATATATCAGATGGAGCGTTGACTTTGGAAAAAAACCAACGCTCAAAAAACAGTGTTCGTTTTTTTAAATTGGGAGAAAATATCATCAATGTTCGTACGCAATTTAAAGAGGTATCTCAAAAACCTCAATTAAGCTCCAGTCTTTTAGGCGTGAATGACACCACCGGCAAGCCATTACTCGAAACTAAAGTTGCCACAAATGAATTGAGAGATGGTAAATTCTCGGTGACATCTATCAATAAAGCTCCTATCAATAAACAAATAGGTACTACAATATTGAGAAATCAAAATGGGGATAAAATAGGAGAAAGACCTATTTATGCTACCACCTCAGGCAGTGATACAGAAGATGCTTCTTATTTAAGTAAATCTCTTAATGAGAAGAATAAAGCAAAAGTATTAACTGCTAACTTATTGATTGAATTAGACCCTATGCGCAAAGCTGGTGAGGTTGTTACACTCGAGTTGCCCGTTGAAAAATTATCAGGTAATTGGTTTGTTGAGACCGCTCAACACACTATTGATGAAAATGGGGGTTTCACTGAATTGATGATCAATAAAAACGGAACTGCAAGACCTTCTAAAACAGGGAAAGATACCAATGATGGTAAAGTTAATAATACTCAGGGAAGTACGGATTCAAAAGCAACCACGCGCGTATATCGCAATGTAGATGGCAACATAATTAAAACACAATGATTCAAGAATTTAAACGATTATTGGCTCAATTGGGCATAGAATATTTTGGTAGATACTACTCCATATATCGCGCTACGGTAACGGACAACCTCGACCCTGATTTCAGAGGAAGGGTTAAGGTATCATGTCCTGCGGTGTACGGCGAGGATGCCTACCAATATTGGGCTTTACCTATGGGTATTGCGTCAAGTAATACGGCTTTATGGATGATACCAAATGTTGGTGATGTTGTTTGGGTACAATTTGAGGGTGGAGATGCTCGTTACCCGGTGTGGTCATGGGGTTGGTTCAAGCAAAATGCCGCACCCGATGCAGCAAAAGTGAACGGCAACAAGATAGCGGCTACTGTTATACAATCTAAATCGGGGCATCGTATTGTAATGGACGATGAAGCCGAAACTGTGACGATTTCAAACGCTTCTGGCGTGAAGATAGTATTGACTAAGAATCAAGTCAATATCGTCGGAGAGAACCAAAAAGCGGTAAAAGGAGATGATTTGGAGACGTGGTTGGGTCAACTAATTGATGTGATTAAAACCGGCACAACAGTCAGTGGTACGCCTTTCAATCCAGCTATGATAGCAGCTATGGAAGCATTAAAACCGCAGATAAAGGGATTTTTGTCGAATAAGGTGACGTTGGAGTAGGGGATTTGTAACCGCTATACCCGCAAGTTTGTGGGTATAGCGGTTGTTCCCTGCAACCGAAAAAAAGCAGTCGTGGGAAAATCTAATAATCATTGTCAGAATCGGCGTTTGCATTTGCTTCTAATTGTAAGCGTTTGTGCTCATCTTCTGAAATGATTTTTTTATCAGCGAGCCATGTAATAAAATTTACCCCTTTTGGGTGTTGGCT
>JACCDR010888255.1_pt1 | contig 25610 bp, 44 predicted proteins | sample 7446431 | NCBI WGS metagenome assembly JACCDR01 (sample SAMN15323443, study PRJNA562643) | freshwater metagenome | isolation source: river surface water | place: USA:Blue River Watershed | collected 2017-08-17 | reverse complement strand
GTCGCCCCGGGGTGCGGCTGCGAAAAAGTTGGCGGCGTTCACGGCGTGCTCACCAGTCGCGTGAGGGCTCGTAGACGACGGCGGCGCGTCCGTTGGTGACGGCGGCGCCTTGCCGGTCCTGGCAGCGGCGGTGGGCAAGGCCCCAGAGGCTGGTGTCGCAGGCGAGGGCGAGGGCTTCGGCTTGGGTCTGTGCCGCGGCGAGGATGCGGCGGATGGGCAGACGGTGCTCGACGGTGGGGCCGTCGGGCGTGGTGCTCGGCAGAGTGGTGTCGACGGGCTGGGCGCAGAGCGCGCACACGGTGCCGGGGGGCTGCTCGCCGATCCAGGCCTTGGCCGCGGTGCGGTAGCGCTTGTGGCTGCGTGGGTCCTTCAACAACGGAAGCCACGCCCTGGGCGGGGGCATGGCTCTGCAGCCCTGATGTTGGCAGGGACGTCTGACAGTCGGCAACCGGCGGGGCGGGTCATGACTCGAGGACCAGGCCGAGTCGGCGCAGGTCGTCCTCGTCCCAGGTCTCGCCGCAGCGCACGCACCGCACGCGCATGAGGCCGTAGCGGTCGGGGTAGAGGCGGCCGCCGCAGACGCCGTCGCCTGCCGCGCCGGGCTGGACGAGGGGGCAACTGCCGACCTGCACGGCGCGGTCGTACTCGCCGCAGGCGTGGCGCAGGGCGAGCGCGCTGCGGTGGATCTCCCGGGTGTACTCGTCGACCCAGGCTTGGGCGATGACGAAGTCGTGGTGGGTGCGCAGGGTGGCGAGCTCGCTGGCGATCGTGGCCCGGCCTGTGTCGGCCAGGTGCTGCTCGTCGCGGACGATCGTGGCCCAGCTGGTGAGTACGCCGAGCACGTCGACGGCGTCGGGCTGGCTGGGGTCCCACGTCGTGCGCGAGTCGGTCAGGGCGACGACCTCGAGCCGCACGGGCGCGGCGGGGTCGGGTCGCTTGGCGTAGCGGGTGAGCTCGTCGATGACGACGGAGCCAGGCTCGGCGACGTGGGGCAGGAGCGCGTACAGCAGGCCGATGTCCTCGAGGTCTTCGCGGAGGGCGTCGTCGTGGCGCCGGCAGAGCAGGGTTCCGTTGACGGCGCGGCGTCGCTGGTCCCCGTGCTGCGGCATGACGCACGCGGTCCACTCGTCGGTCACGCGGGCTCCTCGGTGCGTCGGTGTGCGCGACAGGGGAAGCACCTTCCGACCTCGGCGCCGTGCCGGCAGCGCGGGGCGTTGCGGTACTCGGCGAGGGTCGGCGGCAGCTCGACGGTTCCGAGGTCGAGCTCGGGTCCGACCTTGGCCAGGCCCGCGGGGAAGCGGGCGGCGCGGCTGGCGGCGCCGGTGATGCCGGCAGTGATGACGGCGGACTCGCCACGCGGGTCGGTGAGTGCCCAGCGGCGGACCTCGACGGGCGACCACTCGGGCCGCAACCGGCACACGACGGCCGTGAGGGCGTCGGCAAAGGGGATGCTGCGGATCCGCTCGGTGATGGCTTCATCGGACTCGCGCGCGGGTGCCACGCTCCGGCTGGGAGTAGGTAGTTCTTCAGAGGAGAGGAGAGGCTCACACGCGCGCGCACCCGCGTAGGAGCGTTCCGAATCCGTTCCGGTCGCGTTCTGGAACGCGTTCCGTGCGCCGTTCTGATCGCTGTTCATGCCGCGTTCCCCCCGCCGTTCTTGGCCAGCCATTCGGCCTTGCGCTTCTTCGCCTTCTCCTTCCGCTCAAGGACGACGTCGCGGCTCGGGTTCCAGTCGAGGTAGTCGTGGATGACGAAACCGAGCTCTGCCTGGTCGCGCCACAGACCGGCCTCGACCAACTCGGTGAGGGCGGCCTTGCGGAACCGGCGCACGAGCCGGGGCACCTCGATGCCGTCGATGAAGCCGTCGGTCAGGTGCCTCGAGCAGTAGAGGATCCCGGCGACGTGCAGCCGGAAGGCAGCGTCGGACAGGCCGGCAACCTTGCGGTGGTCGGCGAAGGCGTCGTCGAACTGGGCGAACGCCATCAGGTGGTCGCTCCCTCGGGCTGGGGGTTGGGTCGGCTGCTCTCGATGTGGTCGAACAGGTCGCGCAGGGTGCTCTCGCCGCGCTCGCGCATCTCCGTCGACTGCCAGTCGCAGGTTCCGCACGCGGCGACGTAGCCGATCGTGTAAACGCCCTTGTGGTCCTTGACGGCGACGACCCGGCCCTGGTGCTCGCTGTGCCGGGTCACTGAGTCGCCGTCCGATCGGCCTCGACGCGCTCCTCGTGGTAGCGGGTGTCGATTGCGTCGACCCACCGCATCGCGACTGCGGCGACCTGCAGCAGCTCCGTCCGGAGACGCCCGGGGTCGGTCTCGGCGAAGGCCTCGTAGACCTCCTCCTGCAGGACGTGCTGCCACGTGACCCGGCCGTCGGCAGCAGCCTCGTCCGTGTCGCGCTTGGCGAGGGTGGCGTAGCGCTCGAACAGCGGGCCGCCGGTGCCGTTGGGGAGGTGGTGCTGCGGTCCGAACTTCACCCAGGCGCGGTGGATCTCGGCGTGGACCTCGTTGGCGATCGCGTGGAGAGTCACTTCGTCACCTCCGGCTCGAGGAACGCGACGTTGCACAGCAGCTCGGACCACGTCTCGTCGTCGGTCTTCGTGCCGGCCTTCATGGCGGCGTGAGCGCGCACGTCGAGGACGGCGCAGTCGTGGGCGACCTTGTCGCGCGTGACGTCGTCGTCGAGGTCGACGTTGCCGCGCAACACCTCGGCGACCCGCTGCCAGGCGGTGGCCTCGCTGATGTTCACGCTGCCTCCTCTCGTGCGCTGTCGGCGTGGACATCGACAGGTTCCGGGTGCGCGCCGACGCCGTCCACCTGCGTTGTGGACGACGCTGTGGACATCTCCTCGGCCTCGGTATGGGTGACCGGACGGCCAGCGGCGAACGTGGCGTAGAGGCGGCGGCTGTTGACGTGCACGAGCGCGGCGATGCTGTTGCGCGAGTAGCCGAGGGCGTCCATCTGCAGGGCGGCGGTGAGGCGCTCGGTGGTGGTGAGCGCCTGCCAGTCGATGTCGCCGGCGATGAAGCGGTCGATGGCGACCTGGTCGACGTCGGGGCTCTCGTCCTCGACGTCGCCGCCGAGGTCGGCCCACGCACCGGGGTCGTCGATGGTGTCGTCGTCCCAGGCGAGCGCGGGCAGCCAGCCGTGCTCGGCTGCGTAGCGCTTCGAGCGGTTCACGCTGATGCGTGAGCGGTGGTCGTCGGCGCGCGGCGGGACGTCCCACAGCTCGTCGTACAGCGCGCAGACCTTGCGCACGGTGGCGGCGTGCATGGCGTCGTCGCTGCGGATGACGCGGCCGAAGTTGGACTCGGTCATGCCGAGGCGGAGCGCGAGCTGCCGCATGGACCAGCCGTGCGCGACGAGAGCGCGCAAGCGCCGCCGGGCGCCGGTGGCGTCGACGACGGCCTTGGCCCCCAGCAGCTCGAGGTCGGCGCGGACGGCAAGGATCCGCTCGGCCGTCTCGCGGCGGACGCGGCGAGTGGGCGGTCGGCGGATGCCGTCGTCGTTGGTCTTGCCGTAGAGCAGCTTGGTCATCGCCCCGGACGAGACCTTGGCGAGCCTCGCGGCGCGCTGCCAGCCCATGCCAGCGGCCATGAGCTCGCGGACGTGACGGCGGACGGGCTCGGCGTCGACGAACGGGTCGAACTGGCCGTAGGCCTTGAGCTTGTCGACCTGGCGCTGGCGGGCGCTGTTGGCGTCCCGGCAGGCGCGGCACCGGCAGCGGTCGAGGACGTAGGCGTTGCGGGTGCCGTGCTCGTGGTGGGCGACGGGGTGCCCGCAGTCGCGGCGGGGGCCGTCCGCGGCCTTGCGCGCGGCGACGGCGGCGCGGCGACGGTCGCGCTCGCGCTGCAGGTCGCAGGAGTGGCCGCGCAGGCAGCGCTCGGCCATAGCGGCCGTTGTGGTGGGGGTGCTGTACCCGCAGGTCTCGCAGGTGAGACGGGTGTCGCGGGGCTGGCGGGCGGTCATCCGGCGTTCCTCCTCTTGAGGCGGTCGCGCTGGGCGGAGTTGGCGGCCTCGCGGCAGGCGTCGCAGACGCGCTCCTTGCGGCGGTGGTGGCGGCGGTAGCCGGCCTCGGTGCCGCAGACGAGCAGGCGCGCGGTCCGGCGCTCGCGAGGGCCGGGGCGGCGGATCTTGTGGCGCTCCTCGGGGGTGAGGCCGCCGAACATGCCGTGGGGTTCGCCGGCGTCGAGGGCGTACTCGAGGCAGGCGTCACGGACGGGGCAGGCCTCGCACACGGCGCGGGGTGCGTCCCACACGTGCGGGTCGAGGGTCTTCTCGCCGGGGAAGAAGAGCTCGGGCTCCTCGTGGCGGCAGGCGGCGTCGCGCCGCCAGGACAGGTCGGTCACAGGTCACCGACCAGGAGCCAGAGTCGCTGCGGCTTGCCGACGTTCCGACCGTTGGTGTCGTCGTTCACGGTCCAGCCGTGGTGCTCGAGGATGCCCTGGGCGCTGAGGGCGCCGTAGGTGGCGGACAGGATGCGCGGGTCGACGTCGAGGCGCCCGGATGCGGGGTGCAGGAGTCGGGCGCGGACGCGGTTGGGGTTCACGACGCCGTCGTGCATGGCTGCGTCGGCCTTGATCGCGGCGCGGATGCGGTCGCGGTAGCGGTCGGCGAGCGGGTTCTCGGCGATGGCTGTAAGGAGGTCGAGCTGAGTGGTCATGACGCCACGTCCCGGTGGGCTGCGGCGTAGGCCTCGCGGACCTCGCGCGACACGGAGCCGCGGGGGTTGACGGCGATGCCGCGGGAGCGCGCCCAGTCCCGGATCTGCGACTGGGTCGCCCCGGCTGTGAGCTGCGGCGAGGAGCCGCCGTTGGGCCTCGGAGCGGCGGGCTTGGGCGCGACCGTCTGCGGCGTCGGCAGGAGTCGCAGCAGGTCGGTGAACGCCTGGAAGAACGCGAGGTAGGCGGCGACCAGGTCGGGTGAGGCGTGGTCGGGCAGCGCCGGGGCGGTTCGCGCGGTCGAATCCCGAGGGACCTCGTCAGGCTGCGGCGCGTCCGCCTGCCCTGTGACCTCCGCCCCGGCGCTGGTCTCGGTGTCGACGCCCTCGGCGGCCTCCGTGTGGCGCACGATGCCCAGCGGCGCGGGCTTCGGCTTCGCGACGCGCTGGAAGCGCTGGTTCGCGGCGTTGAGGCCGAAGCCGGCCTCCTTCGCGAGGTCGATGATCTCGGCGCGGGACCAGCCGGTCTCGACCTCGATGTTCATGATGTTCATGGCGTTCTCGACCATGCGGCGCACGGTCGAGCCGGGTGCGCGGTCAGGCATGGGTGGTCTCCTTGGTCTGGTCGAGGGCGTAGGACAGCGCGGCCTGGTGGTCGGGGAAGGCCACCGCGTGGGTGTGGTCGGGGGACTCGGCCCACCAGACGTGACGGCCCCGGTAGACGCGCCACTTCACTCCCACCGCCACCCTCGGATGCCCCGGACTGCTGCTGCGGCCAGCGCGATCCCGACGACGACGAGGGCGCCGGCGGTGGCGTAGGCGAGGCCGATGGCGCGGCTCACGGCCCCTCCACGATGCGGGCGGCGGCCCAGGCCAGTGCCTCGGTAGCGACGGTGTGCGCGTACTCGGTCCCCTGGCTGTCGAGCCATGCCGCGAGGCCGTCGATGGCGTCGCGGGTGGACAGGTCTGCGACGACCTGGGCGCGGGTGTGGGTCGCCTCGGCGATGGCCTCGTCGCGCTCGGCCTTGTAGCGGGCGGCCTCGTCTGCGACGACGAGGTACCGACTCGCGGGCACCTCGGCGGCGGCTTGGGCGCGCACGGCCCGCTCGATGACCGGCCACACGGCATCCACGGCGGCTGCGGCCATCGTGAGCCAGTAGGTGCGCTGGTCGTCCGGTAGCGAGTCCCACCGCCGACCCCCGTACATGCGGACGGCGGCGGCCTTGACAGCCTCGTCGCGGCTCATCGGCCCCACCGCTTCCACCAGGGGCGGTGCAGCGCGCGGTCGGCTACGACACCACCGCAGGCGAGACAGCGCCAGTCCCAATGCTGCGGTCCCGGCTGGGCGTTGTGGCGGCTCACGACTCGGCCCCGGTGGCGAGGGCGGCGCGGACCTCGGACTCGGCAAGCCAACGTATGCCCGAACGCACGTACTCGTCGCACAGCGCCGTCACGGCGTCGACCTGGGCGCGGAGCCGGGCGTTCTCGGCGCGGGCCTCGTCGCGCTCGGCGGCGGCGACCTGCGCCAGTCGCAGGAAGGTGTCGCCCGCCTCCAACTCGCGGACGCGGGCGGTCAGGGCGGGCACCGCCTCACGGGCAGCGGCGATGAACGCAGCGTCGGCCTCGCCGTAGGAAACCCCCTGCGCGAGGTCGCGGCAGATGTACGCCGTGCCGATGCCGCCGTCGTCCGCGTACACGGCGGCAGGCTCGGTGCCGTCGAACTCCACCTCCCAGGGGCCGGGGGTTGCGGCAGCCGCGAGCGCGTCGAGGGCGTCGAGGTCGAGGTCAGCCACGGCCGACCTCCACGACGCAGACGTGGTCACCGGCGCACGGCGACCACTGGTCGACGGTGAACCCGACCAGGACCGCCACGGCGATGCCGGCGACGGCGAGGGCGGTCACGGCGCGCTCGCCGCGCTGGGTGAGGCGGACGCGGCCGCCAGCAGCCTTCACGACTCCGCCCCGAGGTCGGCGGCGGTCACGCGCTGCTGCGGGAACTCCTCGTCGACGGTGACCTCGCCGCGCTGCAGCGACTGGAACAGCACCGCGAGCGACGCGACGTTGCCCGCGTCCCACTGGCCGCGCTTGCGGCCGAGCTTGTCCTCGAGCTGCGCCTGGCGGATGCCGTAGTTCGCGTCGAACGCCTCGACCGCGTCTGCGATGCGGTCGGCCAGCGGCTTCCCGTCGCCGTCGCGCAGGGTCTGGCGGCAGCGCGCCTCGGCGGCCTCGACGAACCACGTCGGCAGGACGGTGAAGATGCACTCGCGGACGGCGCGCGACCCGATGTTCTGGTTGTTCAGGTAGACGTCGGTGAGGTCGACGAGCGCCTTGCGCTTCCCCCCGGCCATGCGCTGGTGCGGGACCTGGAAGGTGCGCGTCGACCGGACGTTGGCCTGCACGTCCCAGGCGAAGGCCTGGATCTCCGAGACGCCGGCCTCGTCGTCGCGGCGCAGCTCGTGCACGCCGTAGGTCACGTTGCCCCAGATGCGGGCGAGCTCGCGCGCGAGGTGCACCGACGGGCCCTCGCCGCGGTTGGTGACGCGGTAGATGGCGCGCTCGGCCAGGGCGAGGCGGCTGCACGAGGAGGCCATCTCGGCCTCGGCTCGGGCGAGGTCGCGGGGGCACTGCTGGGCGACGACGACGGCGGCCTGGACCTCGGCGACGGCGCGGGACTGCTCGACCGCGGTGGTCTGGGTGACGGTGGTCGGCTGGATCGGGGCGAACGACTCGCGCTCGCTGGTGGCGATGGTCACGGGGTCTCCTCGGTGGTCTGCTGGCTGGCGACGTCGCGTGCGGTGCGCACGGCGGCGCGCAGCAGTGGGATCACGAAATCGCGGGGGATGTCGGGGTAGATCGCGCGGGAGTGCGCGCGATCGCGATGCACCTTCGGCGCGCGCTTCGTCACGAGGCGGTCGGTGACCTCGTAGTGACCCCACCCGTCGCGGAGCTCGCCGTCGCGGACGACGCCGCGCGGGGCGACGATCGAGAAGGTGTCGCCCCGGTCGATCGCGGCTGCGGACTTGTCGAGGTCGGCGAGTTCGCGCAGCCAGTCCGACCGCGAGACCTTGACCTCGAAGATGTGCACCAGCAGACCGCTCGACCGCCACAGGTCGACCGCGACGGCGTCGAAGGTGCGGGACGCGTCGAACGACGCGCGGTTGCGGACGTGGGTTGCGAACACGTAGCGCGGGCCGTTGCCGGGGTCGCGCTCGAAGCGGACCCGCAGCAGGTCGAGGATGCTGCGCTCCGTGTGTCGCACGTCGGGCGCCGCCCCGTCGGCGTCGACCGGCGCAGCCTCGGTGTCGAAGAGCGCGTCGATCATCAGCGCACCGCCCAGGCGGGCAGCGACACGAGCTCGATGTCGGGGGAGTAGCCGGGCCAGTCGTCGTTCGACTCGCACTCGGCGTAGAGGCGGCGGGCCTCGGCGGCGCGGTCGGCGCCGTAGACCAGCGCGTCGTGGTCGACCTGGTAGACCGCGACGAGATACGGGGGCTCCTTCTCGACCACGACGTGGACGAAGGGCAGCCGCTCACCGGTGATTGCCTCGAGGCCGTCGGAGTACCAAGCGGCCTGCAGCGCGTAGCCGAAGTCGACGAGGTTGCGCGACCACTTCCCGGGGGCGGCGTTCGCGGCGGTCTTCACGTCGACGATCGCGTTGGGCAGCAGCCAGTCGATGCGGCCACGGCAGGTGATGCCGGTCTCGTCGTCGATCCAGTAGAGCGACTGCTCGGCCTCGCCGGCACGGGCGAAGATCGCCCCGGTGACCGGGTGCGCCATCACGGCGGACTGGACGGCGAGCGCGCGCTCGTAGTCGGCGACCAGGAGCGGCACCTTGCCCGCGTCGCGCGCGGAGTCGCGCTCCTCCTGCGCGGCCTTGGTGCGCCACGAGTCGGCCTGCACGACGTGGACGTCGCCGCCGGTGCCGAGCAGCATCCCGTGCACGACGGCACCGAAGTCGTAGACGTCCTTCTGCACGGGGTGCTGGCGCTGGTAGGCGAAGCGGGCAGGGCAGTCGAGGATCGCCTTGGCGCCGGACGAGGACAGCGACCGGCCCAGCGTCGGGGCGAGGGCGTTGTCGGCGTGGTAGGTGGCCTCGTCCAGGTCGGGGTAGAGGCCGGGCTTGTCGACGATGACGCTCACAGCGGCTGCCCCTCGTTGACGCGGAGGTCCTGCCAGGGCAGGTCCCTGCTGTCGAGGCGGATGTGTGCGCGGCGCAGGAGGGCGCGGGCCTCGTCGCGGTCGGCCATGAACTCGACGTTGAGGCTGCCGAGCCGGTCGGCCTCTGACTCCATGTAGTCGCGCAGGAGGCGCGTGTCGGCGAGCTCGCGACCGAGGCGGGCGGCCCGGTGGTCGGCGACCGCTGCGGCGACGAGCCACAACAGGGCCACTGCCCACGCGACTGCAAGGTCTGCGTTGCCGGCGACGAGAGCGCGCCCGAGGCCGATCGTGAGCGCCAGGCCGGAGCCGACGAACAGGACGCGGGCCAGCAGGGCCCGGCTCACCGCGCCGCCGTCGCGCACGTGGGGCCGGATCCGCTCGCGCAGGTCGACGACGTCGTCGGGCTCGGCGATGTCGCGCGACAGCACCCAGACGCCGAGAGCGGACAGCAGTGACAGGAGGCCGAGGATGGCAAGGAAGCCACCGATGAGGGCCGCGACGAGGGGCAGCTCGACCGTGCTCATGACGCCGTCCCCACGACCGGCACGAGTACCGGGCGGTCGAGCAGCGTGTACGCCGAGGGCGTGTCGTCGTGGCGGTCGGCCGTGTCGAAGAACGTGCCGCTGGTGCTCAGCCAGGTGTTGTGCTCGATGTGGCCGAGGGCGCTGTTGATCCGCACGACGGCGCGGACTTTCTCCGGCTGGTCCGAGGGCACGAGAATCCGCAGCGGCAGGTACAGCTCGGGCAGCTGCTCCTCGCCGTCCAGGCGCTCGATGACGTCGGCGAGGGCGCGGAGGCGGTGCACGAGGTCGGCGCCGGGGGTGCGCGGGTCGACAACGGGCTCGGCGTCGCGGCCGTCGTCGGCGAGGAAGTCCGACCAGTCGTCGGCGGGGCGGTGGTCGTCGCACCACCACTCGGTGGGGAGCGGCTGGCCGTCGGCGTCGAAGCCGCCAGCCGCGCCGCCCGTCCAGGGCTGGTCGCAGTGGTCGCAGGTGGCGCGTTCGGTGCGGGTCATCGGCTAGCCTTCTTCCAGTTCGTGAGCCCGGTTGCTGCTTGGCGGTGGCGCCGGGCTCCGGCTTGTCTGCGGTGTGGTGGTCGCCCCGCCCTCGGCTCGAGGGCGGACCCCTCAGACGGGGCGACCACCGGATCCGGACCGGTGCGCGACGGGGGAGACACGCACCGGCCGGGGTCTACGAGGCCTTCGACCTCGGGGTGCGGCGGATGACGTTGATGCGTGCGGCGTTGCCGCCGTCGCGGACGGAGTCGAGGTACGCGGCGAGGTCGCTCTCGGTGAAGCGGCGGTACTTGCCGAGGCGGCGGCTGGGGACGATTCCGGCGGCCGCGGCGCGGGTGAGCCACTGCGGGGTGACCTGCAGGCGGGCGGCGGCCTGGGCGGTGGTCATGAGGTCGACGTCGCTGGTGTCGACGCGCACGTCCTTCATGCGACGGCCCGGGTCGTGGCCGCCGCGCGTGCCGGGCGGTCGATCGTGGTCGGCGTCTCGCTGATGCCCATGGCCCGACCCCAGGCCTGCAGGAACTCGAAGGAGGGGCCGCGGACGCCGGTCTCGATGTTGCCGAGCCCGGCCTTGGTGATCGGGTAGCCGGCCTCGGTGATGCGGCGCGCGGCGGCGTCGAGCGTGAGCCCGGCGATCTCCCGGCCGGCGCGCAGCGAGATCACCGGGGGGTGGACCGCCTTGCGAACCTTCGGGTCGTGTGCCATCTGAGTCTCCCTTGAGGTGCTGGGAAGACTCAATCACGACTCAACTAGGACTCGCAACTACCTCAGATTCGAACAGGGAAGACAGAGCCCTGACCTGCGGTGATGCCGCGACACGCTGAGCGTCAACGGATTCTGAGACTTGGAAAGCACACGGATGTCATCTTCCGAGCCTCACTTGTGTCTTCCGAACTTGTGGAGGACCGTTGCCCCCATGAGTACGGAAGACGTCACGCCCTCCGCACGACTGGCCAGGCTCGTCCGTGAGCGGCGCGAGGCCGTGGAGATGACACAGCGCGACCTCGCCGATGCGGCCGGCCTGGGGCTGAGCACCATCCAGTCGATCGAGCGCGGCACGGGCGGAGCGCCGAGCAAGGCGACCCGTGACGGACTTGAGCGCGGACTGCGTTGGCGCAAGGGCTCTGTCGCCCAGGTGCTCGAAGGCGGCGACCCGATCGCCATCATCGACGAGCTGCTCAGGCTCGAGGGACAGCTCCCGCGGCGGGTCCGGGAGCTGGTCCAGGCCGAGGCGGAGTTCCACCGGCTGAAGGGTTCGGGCGCGCCAGCTGACGCTGTCCTGCGCGCGCAGCAGACGGCGGACACTGCCCGGCGCCACGTTCTCGAGGTGCAGGATGCGCTCGCGCACGAGCGGCAGCTAGTCGACCAGGCCGACGCGGCTGAGATCGAGTCGATCCCCGACGCCGTGCTGCTGCGCGAGCTCGAGAGACGGCTCGCTCAACGTCACGCCCCAGCGTTCGACGACGTCCCTGTCGGTGGCGACCAGTACGACTTTGACCTGGCAGCGCACACCGACCCAGACGGCTACGTCAGGGACGGTGACAGGGGAGTCGCGCCAGACGAGGGAGCGTGATCGTGGAGCGGTACGACCCGTGGCGGCACTGCGCCAGGCTCGACGTCCGGGTCGTGCACCGTGACCTGCCGGGCGCGCTGCGCGCCTTCTGGCACTCGCCGTCCCGCACGATCGTCCTCGACCGCGGCCTGTCGCAGCGCGAACGCCGCTGCTCCCTGGCTCACGAGCTCGTGCACGTCGAACGCCGCGACGAGTGCCGCCAGCCGCCGAAGGTCGAGGCGCTCGTGCACCTCGAGGCCGCGCGCAGGCTGATCGCCCTGGACCACCTGGCGGCCAGCCTCCGCTGGACGCACGACCGGCAGGTCCTCGCCGACGAGCTCTGGGTCGACGACGTCACCCTCGACGCCCGCCTGGACGGGCTGACGGTCGTCGAGCGCGACTGGCTCGCCAGCCGCGTCGCCTCGGTGGCCTAGGCCTCGAGCTCGGGCAGCGCCTGCACCAGGAACGCGCTCGACGCCGCCGCGGTGCGCGCCAGCGACTGCGGCGCCAGGTGCCCGTACACCGACACGGTCGTGTCGATCTTCTCGTGGCCCAGGCGGTCCTTGACCTCGAGCAGGTTCACCCCGGCGCTGATGAGCGCCGAGGCGTGGGTGTGGCGGAGGTCGTGGATGCGCGGGCGCTTCGCCAGCAGTGGCGTGCACGGCTGGCCGTCGGCGTCGAAGCGGGCGTTGAGCCGGTCGAGGGTGGGCTTCCAGACGCGGTAGTGGAAGCGGTGGTGCTGGACCGGGCCGCCGCGGGGGCCGGTGAAGAGGACCTCGTCGCTGGCGCGGCCGTCGACCAGGGGCCGGAGGATGTCGACGAGCTCGGGTCCCAGGGACACGGTGCGGTGGCCGGCCTTCGACTTCGGCGGCCCGAGGACGAGGGACCGGTCGCCGGTGCGCTTCCAGGCCTTCGTCACCCGGAGCAGCCCGGGGACGGTGTCGAGGTCGAGGTCGCCGACGGTGAGCGCGGTCGCCTCCGACCAGCGCAGCCCGGTGCCGGCCAGCGTGGCGACAAGGGGCTGGTAGCGGTGGGGGATCGCGGCCAGCAGCACCGCGAACTCGCCGGGGGACAGGAACACCTTGTCGGAGAGCTTCTCGACCTGGGCGATGCGCACGCCGCGGCACGGGTTGGACGGGGCGATGCCCTGCTCGACGGCGTCGGTCATCGCGGCGGAGACCAGGGCGTGGTGGTTGCGGATCGTCTTGGAGGACAGACCCTGGTCGCGCAGCCACCGGTGCCAGGCGAGCACGGAGTCGCGGGAGACGAGGTTGACGGGGATCTGCCCGAGCGGCTGGTCGTCGAGGGTCCGCTTCACCATGCCGAGGTAGTCGCGCCGGGTGCCGGGCGTGATGCCGTCCAGGCGCTCGACGTGCGCGGTCACGAGCTCGGCGACGGTGGGGATGTCGGCGTGCGCGGAGGCCTGGGCGTCGATGAGGGCGAGGGCGTCGCGGATGCCGAACCGGTCCATGAGGCGGACGGCGGCCTGGGCGTCGGCGAGGGTCGCGACGGTGAGCGAGGACTGCTTCCCGTCGAGGCGGTAGGCGACCTTGTAGGTGCCGCTGGGGCGTGGGTGGATGCTCGGCACAGGGTCCTCGCTGCTGCTGTCGGGCGGGTGGTTGTTGCCCGCGGCTGTTGCCCAGGGTACCGTGGGAGGCACCATCAAGGCTCTGACCAGCAACGATACTGGTGCGGGTGGCGGGACTCGAACCCGCTGAAAGGCCCCTCCGGTGTGCTCACCGAGCAGCATCGCCGCAGGTCAGGGCGTTCTAGGAGGTTCCTGACATGTCCGTGATTGCCGCCAAGATGTTGCCCGGGCAACACCTTCTCCCCGTCCTGGGGCTCGTGGTCGCCCTGCTGCTGGTCGGCGCGGGCCCGGCGACGGCCGCCGTCTCGGACGCGCCCGGTGCGCCCCGCTGGCAGGCCCCCCGGGCCACGACCCCGCCCGTGCAGCTGCAGCCGTGCGTGACGACAACGTGGCGGGCGGCGTACTGGGACCTGCCGAAGACCCGCGTCGGCGAGGTGTGCTGGAAGGTCGACCGGTCGACCTGGATCCCGAAGTCGTGGCCCCGGGCTGGCACCGTGGTCGTCGACGGCCAGCGCCGGCCGGTCTTCCTCCGAACCGCCTGACGACCAGCCCGTGGCCTCGGTAGCGTCCCAGGCCATGAAGATCACGGGGGTCCTCGTCGTCACCGCGCTGCTCCTCGTCGGCTGCTCGAGCTCGCCGCAGGAAGCGACCCCCGGGTCGTCGTCGCCGGCCACGCCGACCAGCAGCGGCCCGGCCGCAACGTCGAGCGCGCCCGCCGCGGAGTCGTCGACCCCGGCCGCCGAGCCGGTCACGATCGAGACGGCCGAGGACGTCGTCACGGCGACGGGATGCACCGGGTATGAGCTCGCCGACCAGGCCGCGCCGTTCAGCAAGTCCTACGGAACCTGCACCTGGAAGGGCGGGCGCCTGCAGGTCTACACGTTCGCCAACGACACCGACCTCGCGTCGTTCTGGGACGCGGTGCGCGCCTTCGGTGTCACGCCGGACCAGGCCGCCGTCGTCGGCCTTGTGGTGGCGGCGCCGGAGTCGCAGAAGGACCTCGCCGCGCTGAAGGCGGCCCTGGGCGTCTAGCGCGCCGCGGCCAGCGACCGTGCTCGAGCCCGCCGGTCCCGCAGTCGCCTGAGCCGGTTCACCGTGACCGGCGCGTAGGCCAGCGCGGCCGGCCGGTCGAGCAGGCCGTTGAGCAGCTGTGCGAAGCGCGTCGGCGACAGGTCGAACCGGGCGCGGATCGCTTCCTCGCGTGCGCCGGCCGATCGCCAGCTGAGTGCGGCGAAGTCGAGCACGGCGCGCTCGCGATCGGTGAGTTCCCCCATGCGGTGCACGGTATCCGGGCCGTCCGACACCGCCTTCCTCTTCCCTACGCCTTGACAAACGTCAAGGCATAGCGTAACGTTCACCTTGACGGAACGCGAAGGAGGTGACCATCATGAACCAGCGAGAGATCAACAACCTGATCGCGGCGCTCGAGGCCCAGGGCTTCAACGTCCGGACCACCCGGCGCGGCCACTACTTCGTGACGAAGAACGGCGTCCCCGTGACGACCTTCTCCGGCACCCCGAGTGACCACCGATCGATCAAGAACGGACTCGCCGCACTCAGGCGAGCAGGGTTCCGGCCCCCCTAGGCCGACACGAAGGGACCCCGGAGGCATCGGAACTGCCTCCGGGGTCCCGGACCCGCCCAGCATGACACAGGGACCAGGGAGGCACCCCGTGAAGACCACCGAGTACAACGTCACTGCCGAGACCACCGCACGCCTCGACGACGAGCTCGTCGACGACGTCCTCGACACCCTCGGCGACTACGGCGCTGTCGTCTCGCGCTCGCCGCGCGGCCGCGCCGAGATCGTCATCACCGTGCCGGCCGCGAGCCTGCGTCAGGCGATCACCACCGCGCTCGCGCTGTTCGACGACGCCCTGGCCGCACACGGCCACGTCACCGCCGTCGAGGCCATGACGACGCGGGAGTTCGACGAGCGCGCGCAGCTGCCGGACGTCCCCGACATCCCGGAGCTCCTGTCGATCACCGAGACCGCCGAACGCCTTGAGGTGTCCCGTCAGGCCGTCCACCAGCGCATCGAGTCCGGTTCGCTGCCCGCGACACGGGTCGGCTCCACCTGGGTCATCCCGTCCAGCGTCGTCGAGCAGCAGCTCGCGGTCTCGAACGCAGCGGCAGCCGTGGGCGCTGCCCTGGATGCCACCGTCGCCGTCGTCGAGCGACATCAGGCCAAGCTGGCCGACGTCATGGCACGCAGTGGCGGCCAGAACATCGTGGTCGAGGTCAAGGGCAGGCCCAAGATCAAGAGGAAGTAGGCCGGGGCAGGGCGATACCGTCCGCCCATGAGCCGGGCCTGCTACGTCGTCGACGGAGACGACCGCTGGCCCGGAACCGTGCTCGCCTGGTGGCGGACGCCGGCGGGCTGGCGGGGGCTGGTGCGGTACCGCGCGCCGCACCCGTCCGGGCACGTGCTGAACTTCGAGCGGGCGCTGCCGGCTGCGGTGATCGAGCCCAGGCCGTAGAACGACGACGAGCGCCCCGCGCCACCCCCGGGAGAGGAGGGCGGCGCGGGGCGCATCTGTGAGCGGGCGTCGTGACCACGCGACGCCCGCTCGGCTCGCGGGGGCGACTACGGCACGTCGAACCGGTCGCCCGTGCGGGCGTTGAGACGGCGCAGCGCGCCGCGGACCGTGAGCGACCCGGTGGCGAGGCGGAACCGCAGCAGCGGGTCCTTCGTGTCGTCGAAGTCGCCGGTGACGCTGGCCGAGAACCGGTCGCCGGGAAGCCGGTTGAGGGCCCGCTGGACGACCGTGTTGGCGTCGCGGTCTCCGTCCTTGAGCCTGTCCCAGGTGACCGAGACGACATCGTCAGGGTCCGGGGGGCGGCGGGTGCCGTCGGGCTGGATGTGCAGGGCTGCGATGACGGCGCGGACCTGCGCGGTCGTCACTCCGGGCTTGAGCGCGAAGTGCATCGGGTCCCAGTTCTTGGCCAGGGCGTAGTCGCCGCCGCGGGCCTTGTCCCCACCCCAGATGAGGACCCCGTAGCGGGCCTTGATGCGCGCGCAGGCCTCGATCTGCTTGCGGCTCATCGTGGCCATGCCGCCGCGCGGGCCCTGGGCGCCCTCGTGGCCCCAGTTCAGGTCGATCGCCGTGCCGGAAGAGTGGTCGGACCAGCTGCTCGAGGCGTTGGCCTGCCGGTAGTTGTAGCCGCCGCACTCCCCGTACCGCAGGGGCGCGACCTGCCGGTGGTAGTCCAGGGCGATCGCCAGCGCGAGGGGGAGGAACTCCTCGCGGACGCGGAGCCGGACGTTGGTGCCGGGGACGGTGCCGACGGCGAGCTTGTCCGACGTGACGGTAGGGATGACCGCCCAGCCGTTGATGCTGAAGGACGGCACCTCAGGCCACCGGTGGCGTGTCGCCGGCGTCGACTCCCTCGCCGGGTGCGGCCTCGTGGTCGCCGACCGGGTCGGGCGTGGTGCCGACGCCGTACTGGCGGGTGATCGGGGTGACGACGAGCCCCAGCCACGCGAGGGCACCCGAGGCGGCGGTCACGGCCGCGGAGTCCCCGGCGACGCCGAGCACCGTCGACCAGTCGACGCCGAGACCGCCAGCGGTGACGATCGCGGACAGGATCAGGGCGAGCGCGCCGGCGAGCGGGGCGACCACGACGAGGATGAGGAAGTGCCGCACGGCGGCGGGGAGCTTGTCGAGCCAGGACATGGGCGTGGCCTCACTTCTTGGGCGGGTCGGGCTGGTCGCACTTCGGGCAGACCAGGACGTCGTGCACCTCGGGGTGCAGGTAGTGGCGGGGGTGCCCGCACGAGCAGAAGACGGCGCCGTCGTCGCCGGGCTCGGGGAGCGGGTCGACGGCCACGGGGATCAGCCGCCCGCGGCACCAGGGACGTGGTCGAGGATCGTGTAGAGCGCCAGGAGGGCGGACAGCCCGAGGGCGATCCACGCGGCCGGCGACGTCCGTGGGCCTCGCTCAGTGCGCTCCACGGCCTCGGCGGCGTCCCGCTCAGCCATCCGAGCGGTCCAGGTGGCGACGTCGATCTCGAGCTTCGAGACGCGCAGGGCGAGGGAGGACACGGCGCCCTCGGTGCGCTGAGAGGACTCCTTGGCGGCCTCAGCCGCGGCTCCGATCCGACCGAGCTCGACGAGGATGACGTCGGTGCGGTTGCGTGTCGGCTGAGGCAGGTCGTCGCTCGTGGGGTCGGACATCACGCCGCCTCGTACTGGCCGGACATGTAGAACACGTTGCCGTTGGCCCACGTGCCAGGGGCGGTGTTGGTGACCAGTGTGGCCGCGCCGCCGACGACGAAGAACGCGCGCGAGGCGACCGAGTCGTGCAGCACCTGCCCGTTCGACCGCGCCCCGGCCGGGTTGCCCGACCAGTTGCCGATCGGGAAGTTGATGAGCGCGGTCGCTGCGGACGCCGCGACGGGCAGGCTGATCTGCCAGTTCCCGGTGCCGTATGTGGTGGTCGATCCCATCGTGATCAGGACACGCCAGAACACGCGCTTCTGGACCTGGGTGAAGGCGCCGACGATGGTGCCGTTGCCGATGACGGGGTTGGTGGTCGCGGCCGTCCACGACGGGGTGTACGAGTCGTCGGCGTCGAAGGCGTTGACGTCGTCGCGCACGTCGCTGTTCAGCAGCGCTGCGGTGATCTTGTTGCCGACGGCCCAGGTCTTCGGGGTCGTGGTGTAGACACCCATGCAGTTCCTCCGTGTGGTGGCGTGGGGTTACAGCGCGACGCGGGCGCCGAACCAGACTTCGATCGGCTCCCCGGCGTTGTGGGCGCGGGCGACAGTGGGGGCGACGCCCCGGGTGACCGTCACGGTCTGCGGCGACGTCGACCCGGCGGGGGCGCTGGCGATGGTGACCCGCTCCCCGTTCAGGTCCAGGTCGAGCGGGTAGTCGCCGGCCGCGGTGGACAGGGTCTGCGACCCGGTCCAGGTGATGGAAAGGGACGTCGCCGATGAGGTGATCGTCGACGTCAGCGTGGCGACGCCGTCACCGAAGCAGACCCGGCCATAGGTGGCGTCCTCGACGAGCGCCTCCGAGGGGGCGTCCGCGGGCGAGGTGAACAGCTCGACGGTGTACGAGCCGGACTCCCACCGCTCGACCCAGCCCTCTACGTAGCCGTCCATGTAGGTGCGGCCGAAGTACGTCGACGGCAGATTCGACAGCCGCACGCGCTCGCCGATCGTGACCGCGAACCACGAGGCGTAGAGGTCGTTCACCGACCCGACGAGGTCGACCGTGATCGACGAGAGTCGAGCGACCAGGGCGTCGGACTCACCGATGGGTGCAGTCGCCTTCGCGTACTGGTCGCCCGCGTCCTTCAGGAACGCGTCGATGTCGAGGCTGGTCGCGCCGAAGTTGCCCGCCGTGCCCGCGGTGACCGTGGTGTCGCCGATCGGGGTGTGGACGGTGACGGTGTCGACCCTGCCGCTGAGTCCACGGGTGATGGTTGGCGCGCCGAGCATGTCGAGCTCGGCGTCGATGGTGAGGGCGACGGTGATCGGCTTCTGGTCGGCGTCGTTCTCTACGGTTACGGTGGCGCTGGTGCTGGTGTAAGCGCACCACATGCGCCCAGACTGCGAGTCGGCGGCGCGCTTCACCGCCTCGAACTTCGACAGGCCGCCGACCGCGGTCGCGGTGGCGTTTACGATGGGCGCGCTGGTCCAGGCGAAGCCGAGGTCGGTGGCAAGAGTTGCCAGGGTGGTGCCGACGCCGAGCGCGGTCAAGTACGGGGCGGCTGCGATGGCCTGACCACTGCCGGAGACGCCACTCAGCTGCGTGTAGACGAAGGCCAGGTCTCGCACGGAGACCGTCAAGTTGCCCGCGATCGTGATGATGCGCGGCGCGCCGGTCGATGAGGCGAGCGCGCTCGAGGTCGTGCCGTCGACCTGAACGGTCAGTGACGTGTTGAAGCGCGCGACGCGGATCATGTGCCAGGCGTCGACACTCACCCCGGTCACCGTCGCGGTACCGGTGATCGGGTGCGTGAGCGTGACCGTCCCGAGCCCGTCCCACGTCACCGAGATGTTGCCGTCGCTGTAGAGCGTGCCCGCAGAAGCGGTCAGGAGGAGCAGGCCGGCGAACCAGAACTGGTCCGACAGGCCCGTCGACAGGGTCGGCTGGTTGCGGAACCGCAACCCGCGGCCCGACGTCAGCGACAGGCAGGGATCCGTGTCGGTGGAGAACGAATCGTCGGCGGCGGCGTCTGCCGAACCGGTCGTCGCGGACTGGTACACGTAGAGGTCTGGCAGGGTCGACGACGTCGTGTTCGTGAACCCACCACGCGCCGACTTCTCCGTCAACGGGTAGTAGCCGTGCACAGCGCCTGACTGCAAGGGATAGGGCTTCAGCTTCGTCCGCTGCCAAACGCCGAGCAGGTCCACCGCCGTGACGATCGCCATCGACAGTGTCGGATCGTCCGGGTAGGTCGGCTCGATGTTGGACAGCCACCCATAGAAGCGGGTCGAGGTGACGCCCTTGACCATCGTGACCCGGATCGCCTTGCCCTCGGCGACGTTCGGGTAGAACGTCGACAGCGGGTTCTCCGGCGTCCAAGTTCCGTCGGAGTTGTCCAGCTCGAGGGTCAGCACGCCTGGCTGGGGACCGGAGTCGGACCCCTGCTCGATCTTCCACGCGCGCACATAGGACGTGACGGCAGTCCAGGCCACTCCGTTGAACTGCACCTCGACCGTCATCGACGACGGCAGCCCCGTTGGCATCAGAAGCCCGCCGCGAGGGTGCCGCCCGAGCCGCCCTTGCGCAACGCCTCGCTGACGGCGCGCGCGACCTGCGTCGGAGTGCCGAGCGGCTGCGTCACGTACACGTTCACCGTCTGGCCCATCCCGCCGCGGGACAGGGGCACGACCGCCTCAGGCCCCGCCTCACCGACGAGCGCGAGGGTCGGCTTGGTGACGATGCCGCCCTTGGCGAGCATCGGAATGTCGGGCACGTCCCATCCGCTGCCACCGATGCCAGGCACCCAGTCGGGGACCTTGAACGACAGCTTCCCGACGGTGTTGTTCCACAGCGACGCGATCGCGTTGAACGACAGACGGAACGGCGTGGTGATGATCGTGAGGAGCGTCGACAGCCCGGTCTTGATCTTGCCGGGGATCTCCTTCACGAAGGAGATCAGGTCGCCGAAGTGGTCGATCGCCCACTCGACCGCGCCCGCGATCTTCCCGAGCACGTCGATGACGAACCCGATCGCCGGGCCGAGGACGCCGTAGAAGACGGGAGCGACCTTGCCGACGATCCACGAGATCGCGATCGCGAGGGCACCGACGACGATGCCGATGACCTTCGCGACCGTCCCCAGGATCGGGATGATCTTCGCCACCGCGGGCTGCAGGGTGTTGGTCCAGAACTGCTGCAGCGCCTCGATGACCGGCTGCAGGTTCTCCGCGATGATCCCGGCAACCTGCTGGATCGCGGGCCACACGTTCGTCATGAACGCCGACGCCATGTTCTGCAGCGCCGGGATCGCCGTACCGGTGATCCACTCGCCCAGCTCGGCGACCACGGGGCCGAGGTTCGTGCCGATCCACTCGGCTGCCTTCTGTACCGCCGGCACGACCGAGGTGACCAGCCAGCCAGTGAGGGTCTGCAGCGCCGGCACCAGCCACGAGCCAACCTGCTCCTGCAGCTCGCCGAACTGGTTGGCCAGGATCTGCGACTGGCCCGCGGCGGACTTGCCCTCCTTCTCCGCGAACCCGCCGACCTTCTGGTTGAGCAGGTCCTGGATGGTGGCGAGGTCCTTGGCCTTGTCGCCGGTCGGCTTGAAGTTGATGCCCAGCTCCTTGAGAGCCTTCGCGTTGCCGAGCATCGCCTTGCCGACGACCGTCGACGCGGTCGTCAGGTCCTTGCCGGTGAACGCGGCATAGTCCTGCACGAGCGGGATCGTCTTCGTCAGCTGCTCGCCGGTCAGACCGAAGTTGGCGAGCACGGCCGCGCCGGACTTGGTGGCGTCGTCGTCGAAACGGGTCTTCAGCGCGAGCGACTGCGCCAGGCCGTCGATCTGCTTGGTGAACGAGCCGACCTTGTTCTTCTGCAGCGACGACTCGAACCGCACCTGGGAGGCCTGCGCCTCGGTGAACGCCGACACCGACTTCTGCCCGAAGTCGACGGCGAAGGACACGCCGGCGGCGACAGCCATCGCGCCAAGGTTGCCCAGCGCGGACCCGGCCGCGACGCCCATCGTGGAGATGCCGCGGCCGGTGCGGTCCGCGGTGGTGCCGACGCCCTTGATGACGCGGGAGGCCCGGTCCGTGGCGGTGATGTCGATGTTCATCGACGACGACCTACCGGCCACGGCTGGACTCCCTCGCTCGGTTCTCGCTGCGGATCTGCTCGACGGCCTCGACGAACGCCAGGTAGTGGCGCAGCCTCAGGTCGAGGAGGTCGTTGGGCTTCAGCCCGAAGTGGTAGGCGAGATCGACGACGTACCGGTCGGAGTGGGCGTCGAAGTCGTCGAGGCCTTGCGTGACCTGCTCGAGCGTGCGGTGCCGCCTCCGGTTGCCGGGTCGGAAGCCGGAGGCGGCGTAGGGTCCTCGACCTCGCCCGGCTCCGCCTCGTCGTCGGGGTCGTCCTCGTCGTCGACGATGTCGATCTGGGAGAACGGCACCGCGATCGAGTCGTCGAACCGCAGGTTCGTCTCGCCGGCCGACCGCCGCGACAGCCAGATCAGCACGAGGAACGCGGTCATGTGCGGCGTCGACTCGGTGAACAGGCTCGGGTTGGGGCAGCCGTCGCAGGGCTCGTGCCCCGGCTCCTGGTGGGCGGCGGCGTCGCTCTCGGAGAGGACGACGACGGACCCGTCCGGGCCCCACGCCAGACGCCGGATCTGCCCCATGAGGCGTTCCCAGGTCTGGATGCCGATGCCTGCCTGCTTGGGCAGGTCGCGCAGGTCGCGGCCGGACGGGTCGACGTCGTTGGAGTCGTACTCGGCTCCGTCGATGATGAACTTCGGCATGCTGATCGAACCCCTTGGTGGTCGTGGGGGGTGGGTGGTTTGGGGACTACTTGCCGCGGACGGTGAGGGCGTCCTGCACGACCTTCATCGCTGCCGCGACACCGCGGCGGATCTCGTCTCGCGCGGCCGACGAGATCGCGAAGAAGGGCCGGCCTGACTGCTCGACCCACTCGTCGCGGCCGAACACCGGATGCCGCCAGGTCTTGGTGTTGTACGCCTTGACCATCGCCCGGTGGCGGGCCGGGAGGTTCTTCGGCGACGCGACGATGGAGACGCCGGCCGACCGCTGCCCGCCCTTGATGCTGACGGTGATGCCGCGCGCGATCGCCTCGCGCACGTTGGACCGCTCGGTGACGCGCTCCCGAACCTTGGTCTCGGAGCCGTCGAAGTCGACGCCCCTCGAGGTCCTGGTCTTGGTCCTGGTGACCGACCCCGACCGGCGCCCGCCGCCGGGGGGAGGCTGCCTAACGGTGTTCTGCATCTCCTTGACCGCGGTGCCAGCGGCCTTTCGGATCGACTTGCGCAGCTGCGCCGCGAGCTTCTTGTCGACGGTCTTCGTCGTGGCGAGCAGCTCGCGGAGCTCGGACGCGTCGATGCGGATGCCGTCCCCACCGCGACGGGCCGCCGCGGTGGGGCGGCTCACAGCGCTGTGTCCGCGGTGCGGACCGCGACGTAGTACGGCTGCGCAGCCACGAGGTTGTCGTAGGCCGTGAACGTGTGCTCGACCGTGATGAACTCGCCGTCGTTCGCCACGACCGCGCCAGGGCCGTCGAGCTTGATCGCGGGCAGCACCAGCTGGAACGTCGCGAACCCCGCAGACAGCGCCTCGGCCGAGGTGAGCGTCACGGTGAGGGCGCGCTCGGTGTCGGCCCCGAAGTCGTCGATGTAGCCGCGCGCCAGGTACTCAGCGGTGAACTTCCCCGTGAGCTCGCGGATGCCGACGGTGGGCTTGTCCTTCAGTCCCGAGAGGCCGCCGTTGAAGCGGTCCTTGGCGAGGTTGTTGTTGCAGGTGAACTCGAAGTCGCGGATGTCCGCCGCGGCCGTGCCGCCGGTGCCGAGCGCGGTCGCGCTGGGGACGGTGACGGCGCCGCCGTAGGTGAAGCCGGCGTGCGCCCAGTGGTAGAGGTTCGGCGACGTGACGTAGGACGGGGTCGCGTAGGCGGTGGCGGTGGTCATGTCGCGGCCGTCGAACTCGAACGACAGGGTCGCGGCGTCGTCGGCCGGGACCGCGAGGGTCCACGAGTCGACCATCATGCCGAGGAAGGTGTAGGCGTCGACGGTGCCACCGACGCGGGGGACGCCCTTCTGCACGGTGAGGCTGTTCAGGGTGTCGCCCGGGGTGAACAGCTGCTGGTAGGTGGTGCCCGAGACCAGCGTCGAGGACGCGGTGCCGGTGGCTGCCTGCAGCAGCGTGCCGAGTCCCTTGGTCCAGATGTCGGTCTCGATGGGCCCGGCCGCGGTCTTCGACGTGGTGATCTTCCGGCCGCTGATCGCGGTGCGGCGGTTGACGCGCATGCCGCGGCGGGTCTGCCGGTTCGGGGTGAAGTCGAGGCCCTCGGAGTTGAACTCGAGGAACCGGTCGACGACGACCCCGGTGCCATACGTGCTTTCGGCCTTGTAGCCGATCGAGCAGTCAGCGAACGTCGTCACGGGTCAGCCCTCCTGGGCGGGGTCGTCGGCCGGGGCCGCGTCGGTGGTGGTGTCGGGCAGGGCGGACAGCGGGATCACGGCCTCGGGCCCGGACTCGCCGACGATCGCGGGGACGGGCTCGGGAGTGGCCGGCACGAGCGCCTCGAACGCCGCGGCGGCGTCGGCCTGGACGACGGCGGCGATCGCCGCGGTCTCTTCGTCGACGGGCTCGTAGTTGTCCGGCTGCGCACCCAGCAGCTCGGCCTGCGCGTCGGAGACGTCGAACTCGTCGCCGGGCTTCACGTCGACCAGGCGCAGCAGGGGGATGTCAATGCCGTCGAACGGGCCGACGTAGCGGAAGCGGGGCACAGCGTCTCCTTCGGTCAGGCCAGGAACTGGCCGGTCACGGTGGCCTCGACGGTCGTCGTCCGGCCGTTCTCGATGTCCTCGTCCTCTTCGGTGAAGTCGACCGAGGACAGGCGCGCCCACTGGACCGCGCCGCCGAGGCTCGTCTGCGTCGACGCCGACACGCCCGCGTCCTGCAGGTAGTCCGCGAGCTGCCCGGTCATCGTCAGCGCGGTCGTGGTGACGTCGGCCTGGACGTCCTCGCCGCCGCCGGAGGAGATGACGAACCGGACGTCGATGCTGAAGTCGAACCAGCGGCGCCGCTGGTTGGACATCCGGGCCTTCCCGTCGACCTCGGAGAAGGACCCGTCGCGGATCTCGACGAGCTGCTCGGGGCCGTAGTCGTCGTCGGCGGGGCCGTTGACGACGTCGGCGTCGGGGAACAGCGTCGTGCAAGCCGCCGCGAGGCCGGCCTTCGCGGCGAGGAGCGCGGTCGGGGCGCTCATGCCATGCCCGGCATCCGGTACGGGCCGCGGTCGCGGAGGAGCTCGAGCGCGCGCCGCGGGACGGCGTACCCGGATGCGATGACGATCTCGTCCTGGGTGCGCTTGCGGCCCTGCTGCCCCACGGAGTACATGTGCGCGGCGATGATCCGGGCCGCGCCGACCACGTTCGGGTCGACGCTGGTGCCGCCGCTGGTGTAGGTGACGACGACGTTCTGCCGGCCGAAGTCGAAGACGTCGGGCGCGCTCGAGGACCCGGCGTAGACGATCCCGGCAGCGAGGTCGACGACGTAGTCGGTGGTCGCGACCCCGTCGACGGTGACCGTCGTGATCGCGGTGGGCCGCTCGGACAGAAGCACGCTGCGGCGGCCGCCGTCGAACGTCTCCGTGAGCGTGGCCGTGAGGACCCGGCCAGCGATCTCCTCGACGATCGGGGTGGTCGCCGCGATGTAGAGCCGCAGCTCGTCGTCGTTGACGACGTGGTTCGACGGCATGTTCAGCTCGGCCTTGGCGTCGGCGAGCGAGCAGATGAACCGCGGGTCGGCGGGCCACACGTCGGCGACGTCGGTCCAGGGGGTGCCCCCGGAGTTGGCGCCGGTCGCGGTGAACGTGCACCGCCAGCGGCCCGCGACCGTCGCGACGGTCTGCGCCTGGTAGTCCCCGGTCGCAGGGTTCGTCGGGGTCGGTGCGGGGGCGACGGCGGTGCCGTCGGGCTTGTAGACCGCAGCGGTCATCCCCCCGACGTTCGCGGCGGTGCCGGTCGAGTCGGTGATGCCGATCGCGAAGGTGAGGGTCTGCCCGACCTCGTAGGTCGTCACGGTCAGCCTCCTGTGACGTTGGGTCGGACGGGGACGGCGGAACGGGCCCGGGGCGCCGCGCTGGCGCCGCTGGACGTCCCCGCGGCGACCGGCTGTGCGCTGGTGGCCGGGTGCGGTTCGGGGCCGCTACGGGCGCTAGGAGAGGTCGGGGTGGCACTGGTGGCTCGACCGCCCGAGGGGGCGGTCGTTGCCAGGTCGATGGCTGGGGGCCACGCGGTCACGGTCGCCAGGGCGGCGTCGACAGCTGCGGCGAGGGCGGCCATCGCGGTCTGACTCGAGGCCGTGGCCGTGGCTGCCTGGGCGACTACTGCGGTCTGCGCCGCTGCGGTGTTCGCCACTGCGGAGGCGGTGGCGCACTCGGCGTTGACGGTCAGCGCGGCGGCGGCGCCGT
>JACCDR010356513.1_pt1 | contig 25636 bp, 33 predicted proteins | sample 7446431 | NCBI WGS metagenome assembly JACCDR01 (sample SAMN15323443, study PRJNA562643) | freshwater metagenome | isolation source: river surface water | place: USA:Blue River Watershed | collected 2017-08-17 | reverse complement strand
CGGCTGTATCACCAAATCTACTTGGTAGACCCGATTCTCATTATCACCGCTGGGCGTATCCCTACAGAGGCTCTCATCGGGAAGAAGATTTCCATCACCCAGTCTCGCGGTGAGCTCTTTGATGTCGATATTCCAGGATACGTGCATAACGTGCGATATCCCGTGCTCGCCATTCTGCATCCGTCTTTCTTACTTCGAAAGAACGACTTCAAGCAGAAAGGAGGGGATGGACAGAAGACGTACAACGACTTCATCCGCACGATGAACATCATCGATAAGTTCAACGAGAGTCACTACGACCAACCTATTCCAACCACTCGACCAAAGATGGAACGATGAAGGAATCGCAATTCAAAGGACTGTTTTTCGTTTGGCTCATCATCTGCCTCGCAGGGATGGTCGGCGGTATCTATGTCGCCGTTCATTTCATCCAGAAGTATTGGTGATGCCGACCAGGAAAGTAGGTGACCTGCCCAGACCTTGCAGGGATCCAGAACACAAACCACCGAGCCACATGGTCTACGATCGAGGCATTTATGAGCATACTTGCCCGTCTTGTGGGGCCACGACCAGATTCATCGTCGACCCGCCGACCCTTTCCATCAAAGGCTTTCGTGATCCGTTTTACTCAGTGTCGCATCTACATGAAGCGAGCCTTCAGGGCGTTTGGGAAAGGCTTGTTCTGCCTAGTAAGACCAGAGGGACCAAACCCAAACCTCCTGTCAACCGCTGACTGGCACGAACCTCCAGCGAGCCATCCATCTCTTCTTTGTAAATGTCCAGACGGCGGGAATGGATCTCCGTTCGGAGATCACCTTGAAAACTGTCTCTGGCTTGCTGCAATGTGCAAGACGTGCGAAGGCACGGGCTGGTGTCCTTCCTGTCGAGGGGATGGTTGTAATGACCACTATCTCGACGGGCCGGATGTCACCGGCTCTCCAGAGAAAATGAAACAAACGTAGGGAGGTCAACATATGGCGAGCAAGTTCCAGTGCTCCCAAGAAACGCAAGACCGAATCGCGGCCTTCGAGGCGGCTGATTTGGCCTTCAAGCAAGCTATGGAGCAATTCGATCGCGAGCACGAAATACAGCTCGCTCAAATAGAAAAGCTCCGGGACGATAGAAACGCCAAGCTCGATGAAGCTCGTCGGATACTCCGTCAGGAGACCGAAGGCATTGACGAGATGCGAGCCACCTTCAATGTAGGGCCTTTCAAGGTCCAGAAGAAGTGGTCCGATTACTACATCCCGGAGAAGACCGTCGCGATGCTCACCGAGCGTGGGCTCTATGACGCCGCCGTATCTGCAAAGGTCGTCGCAGTACGTGTGGAAGTAGCCAAGTACGACCAAATGAAGAAGTTCCTCGAAGACAACGGAGTCATGAAGGACTTCGAGTGCTGTGAGGACGGTGAAGAGGCCTCCACCGCAATCAGTGGCCCCAAACAAGTTCCACCTTTGGGCGCCGAGCTCAAGAAGGAGTGACGATGCCTACGCTCACGAAAGAAGTCGAAATCGAAATTGACGAGGACGACCTCATCAACTGCCTAGCCGACAAGGACTGGGATGAACTTATCGACTTCATCAAGGACGTCGATAACATCCCAGCAGACTGGGACTTCACGAAGAAGCTCATCCAGACAATGTACAAAGCATGGCGAGAGGACAACCCAACAACAGACCTCGAGCTCTCGGATATCGTCGTCAAGGGAAAGAGAGTGGAAGATGAGGAAGATGACGAAGAGCCAGAAGAAGACGATGATGAGGAAGAAGGCGGAGAAGAGGTACAAGCGGAAGCGGGCGAAGAAGACCACAGTCACATTTACCGCGACGGTCAGTGCTATTGTGGAGCACTCCCGTGAACCGATACTGCCTTGGTTTCGCATTCACTACGGATACGGATTACGTCCTCCTGTTGAAAAAGTCTAGAACCCTACACGTTGGGCTCTGGAATGGTCTGGGAGGGAAAGCAGAAGATAACGAGACCACGCTCGATGCGATGGTCCGCGAGTTCCAGGAAGAGGCTAACGAGCAGACAACTCCTGCTCACTGGGAACTCGCTTGTTCGTTGTTCGATCACAATCATACGTGGATGGTCGACGTCTACGGAGCCCAGCTCGGATACCAAGTCATGAGCAATTTCTCGACAGTTCAAGTCGATGTTCCAGATGTTCCCTGCCTGATTCCGCTATTCAGGCTTCCAAGGATGTACCTAGCTCCTCACACCAACGGACTTCTCTTCTTGACGCACGAGAAGCTCCAGAACCCCAAGAAACTACCCGTTCAACTCATCGAGGGATAATGCCAAGAAAGATCTACGCCGCGTCCTCGTGGCGCAACGGTTACCAGGAAACTGTCGTCAGGTTCCTGCGCGACAACGGACACGAAGTCTACGACTTCAAGAATCCCGAACCGGGTAACAACGGGTTTCGATGGTCAGACATCGACCCGAACTGGAAGAGCTGGACACCGGACCAGTTCAAGCAAGCACTCAAGCACCCCATCGCCCAGGACGGCTTCAAGTTCGACCACAAGGCTATGGAGTGGTCGGATGCAGGCGTTCTGATTCTACCATCAGGAATGAGCGCCCATCTTGAAGCGGGATGGCTTGCTGGTTCCGGGAGGCCGACCTGTGTCTACGCGCCTGAACTTCGAGAGCCTGAACTTATGTACATTCTTTTCGACCATGTCGGAAAATGGTCTCAAGGGAAAGATTGGTTCTGTACCACGCCTAGTGAAGTCCTTGACTTTCTATCCTAAGAATGGAGAGAAAACCGTGGGAGATAATGGTTGGGAACAGAACCAAGAAGACACCTATTACTGGGACAACCAAAGTGAAGCGCTCATGAGGCTCGCTAATATGGTGGAGCTCGGCCTCATCACATTTGGAGAAGATCCAGAAGATCGTGGGCCTTGGCCAAAGATCGTAGCGCCCGGGGATAAACTCATACTCGATTTCAAACTCGTAGTTCCATACGAACTCATGAAGGAAGCCCTCGAAATGGATCTCGCTCAGGCTATGGAAGCCCGTGGAGAGGCACTTTTACGCATGGCAGCAGCCCTCATGAAGAAACAGAAAGAAGAAAACCATGGGAATGAGCAACAAGAAAATCAACAAGGTCCTTGATATCTACGATGCCCGAGTCAAGCGAGTGCTCGATGAGATTGCACCGCCGACTTGCGATGCCGACCAAAACATGTGGGACAAGTTCGAACATCTCGGGAAGATGATCGGCAAGGTTCGTGACTTCCTCGTAGAGAACCGTCGGGAGAAAGCCTTTCGCTGGCTCGGCTTCATGCAAGGCGTGTTTTACGCCTATGGCATCTACTCCATCGAAGAGATGGCTAACCATAACCGGCCTACCAAAGAAGAGTTGCGAGAGCAACTCCAAGCTCACAGTCTCGAGCGTCTCGTGACTTGTCCCGCTTGTGGCGACCTCGACGGCTGCCATTTGTGGAAAGAATATGCGGATGCTCCCTCTGAACTGTCAGACCAATCTGCTACGACGTAGCTCCAGGAGAAAAACAGAACATGGCGAAGATTGACAGCGTCCTTGATTCCATCGAAGCAGGCTTCCAGAATCCAATCATCACGTGCGGAACTCACTGGGTTCCCGACGAGCAGATGGAAGCTCTTCAGGTCCGTCGTAAGAAGGCAGGCCAGCCACAGCACCGTCTCTGGTACCTTTCCGTCGGTGAGACGGGTGGGCAGCTCATGACCTTCTGGGGCCATCGCTTCAACGATTGCCTTCTCAAGGCACTCCAGTGGCGCGGTCTCCCTACGAAGAGCAAGCGCGGACCGAAGGCGGCAGCGGCTCAGTAATGGCGTGTCGGGACGCTAAGGATCCCGAAGAAGTCGATTGCGGAATGTGCGCGGATAGTGGACTGATGTCTACTCTCGGTGCTGATCTCCAAATGGAGGTCTGGCCGTGCCTTTGTCCACGCGGTCGAGAAAGGGAAGCCATCGATGCTGCCAAAAATGACGCTACACGCCCGAATGACGGGCGCAGCTAGCTTCCATCAAGTTTACGAAGGAGAGGTACCTATGTCAGATGAACAAAAGGACCAGTACAAAGCCATCGTTGGCGATGGCCTTGGTCGAGTCACCGTTGGCCGCGATCTCGGAGAGAAAGACTTCGGGAGCGGTGGCGGTGTGATTGTCAACATCTCACTGGCTTGTGACCAGAGCGAGAAGGGGCTCAACGCCGCCATTCACTTGGCGCACCAACTTGCTGATCAGGCTTGCTGGCATTACCAGCGTCAGCTCAAGGATCAGCTTCTTCAAGCCGGCATCCTCCGCCAGTAAAGGAAACGAATGAGCAAACTCCAAATCACGGTTCTTGTTTCAGTTGTTATCGCCATCCTCGTCGGTAGCGGCGCTGCTCTCAAAAGCTGCACTCGTATCGACGCTGGCCATGTCGGTGTTGCGATCAAGAAGTGCAGTGGTGGCGGTGTTGATAAAACACCCATCCCGACGGGCTACTACTGGAAGAGCTTGTTCTGTGAAGACGTGATCGAGTACCCGACGAGTCTGCAGACCATCATCCTGGCGGACAATGATTCGGATAAAGACAACAACTCCATCACGGTGAACTCCATCGAGGGTCTGCCCATCGCAGTGGATGTCTCGCTGTCGTTCACGCTGCAGCCCAACATGGTGCCAGCTATCTACCAGAAGTACCGGGCTTCGATTAACCAGATCACGGGCGTCTTCATTCGGCAGACCATGCGAGAGGGTATGCAGATCGAATTCGCCAAGTACACGGCCGAACAGATCTACGCCGAGAAGAAAGAGATCGTTCGTGGAGAGGCTCAGAAGTTCTTGACCCATCGCCTGGGGCCGGAAGGTTTCATCGTCAGTCAGTTCACGTTGAACGATGTCCGTGTTCCTCAACAGGTCAAGGACGCCATCAACGCGAAGGTTGCAATGACGCAGGATGCTCAGAAAGCGGAAGCTGCGGTTCGCAAGACTCGAGCAGAAGCTGAACAACGTAAGGCTGCAGCTGAAGGCGAGGCAGCTGCGCTACGTACGAAGGCTGACGCAGAGGCGTACTACAACCAGACGGTGGCGAAGTCTCTCTCCAAGGAGTTTGTCGACTTCCAGGCCCAGCAGCGTTGGGACGGTAAGCTCCCGCAGGTCACTTCAGGTAACTCCACACCGTTCATTAGCATCCCGGTAGGTACCAAATGAGGTGGTTCTCTACTTGGCTTCTGGAAGCCGTGGAGCGGTTCTATCTCTGGGCGCACTTCTGGGAGAGGCGTAACGGGTTCTATTACCCACCCGAGAGTTACGGCTTCGAACGGAAGGTCGGACAACCGTATCGTCGCAGCCATGCCGTGAACTCTCAGAAGCAGCTCACGTACAATCCAATTCACGGCGGATGGAGAACTGACCCAGACAAGGAGCACGAACATCCCGTGATTCGAGAGGAACTGTCGTGAAGGTTTCTGAGGCTCCCTCCAAGATTATCGGCGTGACACTCGGCGAGGCGAACATCTCCTTGCTGCGAGTTCAAGATGTCCCCTTCAAAGCAAAGTTCGCGTTGCTGACGAAGGACGGCAATTCGTGTGGCTACATAGAAATCGGCGAGTGGTCTGATAAGACAATCGATGCGCTGAAGACGTTCATCGCGGTCATCGAAGAAGAGGCGCTCACTAAGATCAGCGACGGTGGTTCGAGCGAAGCGCCCAGTACTTCACCTGAGAAGCTCAATGAGCCGAAGCAGTTCTAGCTGAAGCTAATTGCGTGCTTCCCACACCCCGGTGTACAACGCGTAGGCTGTGGGGAGAGAGCACTCGTATGTCCAATGAAAGACACAGAGGCGGACCTCCTTCAGGCAAGCCTCATGCTTCGCCCGCGATAAGTGCGGCGGACGCCCGTGCCCTTACCAAGCGCATCGAAGATCTCGAAAAGCTTGTGAGGGAGCAGTTCGACGAGAAGAACCAATGGAACTCTCTGGTCAGAGAGTGGATTGGTAAGATGGTTCGCATTCAGCTCACGCAAGGTGGCTTTGTTGAAGGCTTCTTGCGTTGGATGGATCGCTACACGCTTTGCGTCGACACGACACACGAAGGTACGTGTGTCGTTCATAAGGGCGCCGTGGCAGTTATCAGGCTAAGTACGCAGCGCTGAGGCTCACTCTTTAGCCCCGTGTTCCAGCGGGTTTTTGAAATCTTGGGAGGTCGAATCACCGATGGCCGCGAACATCTATGCTCGACGTTCGTACGAAAAGCATAAGCCCGAGCGTATCCAGAAGGCGATTGAATACCAAAAAAGTAATCCAGAAGTCGCCAAGAAAGCTCGGAAGACTTATTACGAGAAGAATAAGGCAGAGATATTAGCCAAGAATCGTGAGTGGTATCGAAAGAACAAGAAGCATCGACAAGACTACAAAAAACGAGTCGGGCGTGCTCAGGCTTTGAAATGTAAGTACGGCATTACGCTGGAACAGTTCCAGGCTCTGCTTGTTTCTCAAGATAATAAGTGCGCGATTTGCAGAAATCCTTTTGCAAATTCTAAAGACGCGCATGTAGACCATTGTCACAAAACACAGTTGGTACGAGGGGTTCTTTGTTACCGATGCAATCACGGACTTGGCAAGTTCTTGGATAATCCGGTCTTTTTGGAATCAGCCGCTTTCTATGTCCGCAAACACGGAGGCAAGTGATCGTGGCGGCGAATATAGAACATCAGGTCATTTGCAAAATCATCGAACTTCAGGACTTCCACACCGTCGTGAAGCTCAAGATAGACGAGACGTTCTTCCTTAGCGACTCGCAAACTAAGGAAGCGTTTCGGTTTATCAAAGAGCACTATCACAACGAACACACCTACGGGTCGGTGCCGAGTTGGCAGCTGCTTCAACAGCGATTCGCCGGCTTCCCGTGGGCTTACTCCTACGACACGCTCCCGACGCTCTGTCAGGAACTTCGTCGATACAAGATGCGGTCTGATTTGCTGACGGTGGTCGAGGAAGTCAACCTCACTGTCGACACAGACCCTGGAAAAGCGATGGCAACGATGCGGGAGGCCGTCACCCGCATGTCCACACAGCACGAGATCACCAACGACCTCCTGCTCTCGTCTGCCTACGAGCAGCTGAAGGCTGAGTATGACACGATTGCGAGTGCACAGGGCGTCACGGGTATTCCCTATCCGTGGCCTCTCTTGAACGACGATACGCAGGGCATGCACCCCGGTAACTTCATCGTGTTCTACGGGCGACCGAAGAGCATGAAGACGTGGACGGCGCTTGCTACGGCTGTTCACGCATATCGATGCGGCCAACGCGTTCTTATTTGGTCTCTCGAGATGAACGAGATGCAGATGCTGAAACGCATCGCCTGCATCTTCTGCAAAGTCGACTACGACAAGTTCAAGAAGGGACAGCTCGACCCCATCACGGCCAATCAGGTGTGGCAGACCCTGATGCTCATCCGTGACGAGGAGCTCCTGCACGCAGCGAACGGACATGCGCCTGCCATCCTGGCGACGCAGCCTCGTGGTGAAGGTTCCGGTGTTGCGGCTCTTCAGGCCAAGATCACCGAGTTCCGTCCTGACCTGGTTGTTGTTGACGGTATGTACCTGATGAGAGACGACCGTCAGAAGGTTCGGTCTATCGACTGGAAGTCGGTCGCTCACATCTCTCAGGACTTGAAGGGAACGGCCCGCATCTTCAACATCCCCATCATCGGCGTCACCCAGGCGAACCGTGGCGCGGATAAGGACCCGAAGAAGGCGGACCTGGCAGAGCTCGCGTACGCTGACGCCCTTGGTCAGGACTGCGATCTCTGTCTCCGTGTGCACAAGCAAAAGGACCAAGGCACGCACGAATGGGAGATCGTGTTGTCGATTGCCGGTGGTCGCGAGACGCAGCTCGATGCGTTTGTGATTCACGGTATGGCAGCAACGAGCTTCGATTTCAAACGTGCCATCGTGAATGACCCCAACGACCCTCAGCCGCAACCCCAGGGCGGAGGCAAGAAGGGTGGAAATAGCGGCGGCAACAATGGTGGCCCGCCGAATCTGCCGAGCTGGGGCAAGCCCTAGCCCTGGCTAGGAGGCGCTTTGCGTCAACAGATACTCTCCCTGATCGAGCGCTATCTCGGTCGGGGACACTTCTCTGGAGAGGAGAACGTGTCTGTTCGCTGTCCCTTTCACAAGGGAGGGCAAGAGACGCGTCCTTCGTTCTCAGTCAACGTCACGAACGGCGTTTGGCAGTGTTTCACGTGTCACGTCACGGGGAGTTTACCAAAGCTTCTCAGAGCGCTTGGTCTTCCTCGACATCGTATTGATGCCGAGCTGAAAGACGTACGCGAAGAGCTGGAAGACAACAAACGGCGAGTCGCGTGGAAAAAGCAAGCTCGGTGGCAGAATCAAGACCCATTCATGGCCGACCACGTCTTGCCAGAGACGTTGTTAAAGCCGTATGAGTGGTGTCCGACGAAGCTCGTAGATGCGGGCTTCGACATGAAATGGCTGCAATGGCTCGATATCGGTTTCGACCGTCAGAACAATCGAGTCATGTACCCCATCCGAGACATCTACGGAAACCTAGCCGGGATGTCGGGTGGTGCCGTCATCGCGGGAACGTACCCCAAGTACAAAGTATACCAAGGCAAGCACGTCGATCCGATGACCAACAAGGAAGTCGGGTCCGACTATGGGCCGTGGTTCGACGAGCAGTTCCCCGACTACTTCATCCACAACCACAAGTATCTCTGGAACTACGACCAGGTTTATCCCCGGTTGTTCTTCGGAAAGGCCAAAGAATCTCTAATCATCGTCGAGGGCTTCAAAGCCTGTATGTGGCTTCTTCAACATGGATGGGCCAACACGGTTGCCCTCATGGGCAGCTCGATGTCAGACCACCAACGTAATCTCATCCATAGGCTCGACTCCGAGGTCATTCTCTTTTTGGATAATGACAGCGCAGGACGAGACGCAACGGATGACATTTCACAGCAACTGCGTAAGATTCAACCCGGGGTCACTATCGCTCAATATCCCGCCGAAGCGGGCCAACCGGACGACCTAACACCGGAAGGCATATCGGCAGCACTCGCGAGCGCAGAAACACACCCCCAATGGAAGAGGAGAACCGGACATGTCAATGCAAGGGCTAAGAAACGCCGCCAACAACATCAACAACAAGAATAGTGGAAAGGGCAGCAGTCGAGTCGCTTTCTACGCACGCTGGAAGCCGCCGCAGATCTCTGCTGGCGCTGGTATGGGCAAACAGCGGACGACGTTCGACCTTCGTCCCTTCTTGGCGGCGCCCCCGAGTGAGGAATCGAAGATCGAGGCTGCGGAGCCGGTGGTCTTCATCAAGGGCGAGTATGATGACCCGTTCGCCGTGGACTCGAATGGTGCTCGTCTCGTCCCACCGCCCAAGATTGAAGGCCTGCACTTCCGGCATCACACGTTCAACGTGTACATGGCACCTCGGAACCCGCAGGAGCGCGGTTACAACACGTTCCGTGACATCGTGTGTTCGGCAGGCCCGGAGCCGCACGCACCGCAGCCGTGTCTTGGTTGCTACGACTACGACCACGGCAAGAAAGAGTCAAAGCCGAAGGACCAGTGGGTCTTCAACATCGCCCATCTCGGATGGTACCACCTGCTGCCGCTCGTGAAGGACGGCCAGGTGCAGATGAAGAAGGATGGCTCTGGTCCGGTGATGATCAAGCAGGAATGCACGACTCACAAGATGGAGAGCATCCTTCTGGGACGGGCCATCAACTCGGGCCGTGTTCCTGGTGAAATCGCCAAGCGGCACAAGCCGTGCGAAGGCTGCCAGCAGCAGGCGCAGTTTGCCTGGGGTGACCACCGCATCATCCAGTTCGGTTGGAAGCACCTGAAGAACGTCCTCGAGATCGATGACAAGGTCGGCAAGAAGTGCCTCAACTGCGGTACGGGCATTCTTCGCGTCGCCTTCGATTGCGAGAAGTGCCAGACCGAGATCGTCGACCTTTCACAGGTGCAGTGGACCAACGACCAAATCGAGACTTTCTCGAAGACGCCGTTCAATTGCACCTCGTGCGGTCACGGAGGTCTCCCCCAGAGTGCCTACGACTGTGGCTACGATGACAACTACAATCAGGTGGCGGCATCCTGCGGTAATCCGCAGAAGACCACCCTCTTCGATTGTGTCCTCTGGCTACAGCGCGAGGGTGAAAGCACAGAGAGCGAAGTCGTGGTCAAGCGTGTGGAGCTGCTCTCGCAGTACCGTACGCAAGACAACCGCGCTCTCAGCGAGCACCTGAAGGAGATCGTCAGGGCGCCCTTCGACCTTGCCGAGATGTTCAAGCCGGATTCGCTCGACGACCAGGCCAATACGACCAAGCTGCAGAACCCGTACGCTCAGCAGCAACAGCAGTTCTCTTCGTACGGCGGTGCTGGTCCCGCTGGAAACTATCCGACTCCGGGGGGCTACCAGCAACAGCCCAACTACGGTCCACAGAATGGACCTGGCCCTGGTCCGGGTCCTGGAGGTCCACCTCCGGGAATGCCGATGCCGGGTCGCCCGAACTTCGGTAAGTAAACAGAAGAGAGGTGCTTCTTGGGAGGGAGCACCTCTCTTCTTTCTTTTAAGGAGACTTGATGTGGAATGTCATCCCTAATGCGGAGTGGGTGGAGAACGAGCACCAACTCGCAGAGATGGGTCAGTATCTGCTCAACAGCGGAAAGCAGAATGGCGTTGCATATGATACCGAGACCACGGGTCTCCTAAACTATTCGGATATCCCGCTGCTATTGTCGTTCTCCGACGGTATACGGCGCTTTGCGTGTATGGCGAACTGGCTCCACCACCCGTGGATCAAGGACGCCATTCTCGGTAATGAAGAGATTCCGAAGTACTTCACCAACGCCAAATTCGATAAGCACATGACCGCGAATGCGGGTGTGGATATCAAGGGTGAGAATCACGACACAGTCGTAATGTCTTGGCTGCATAACGAGAACCGGTTCGGACACGGTTTGAAAGATACGGCCAAGGACTATTGCGGCATTCGGATGATCGAGTTCAAAGAGATCTTCCCGATGCGCAAGGCCACGAGGAGCTCGCCTGCGGAGACTCCTGGAGAAGCGATCCGACGTGTCATGGCCGATCCTGTAGGTAGGCTCAAGGCCATCGAATACGCAGGTCTCGATGCCTACGCGACACATCGCGTTCACTCTTACCTCAAAGAGCGACTTCAAGAAGAGAGCCTTGGAACCAACTGGACGTTGTGGAACCACTACCTCGCGTGGGAGGTTCCCTTCACCCAGGTGCTCTTCAACATGGAGCGACGGGGTATGACCATCTCTACCGGTCACTTGCGTACTCAGCAAGGACCGATGGAGAAGGCGATGCTCGACATCGAGAGTGAGATTGCTGGAATGGCGGGTTGGGTTGTGAACATCAACTCGACCCTCCAGCTCCGCAAGCTCTTCTTCGAGCAGCTTGGCTACGACGTCATCAAGATGACCGACGGTGGCAAGACCGGTAATAAACAGCCATCGACGGATGAAGAGGTTCTGCAGAAGTTCGCAGACAACGGATGCCCGTTCTCCAAGCTCATCATGGAGCACCGGAAGATTTCGAAGATCTACGGTACCTATGTCGAGGGCTTGCTTGGATGGGTCGATAACGACATGCGTATCCATACCAGCCTCAAACAGGCAGGCACGGTTACCGGTCGTTTGTCTTCCTCGGACCCGAACCTTCAGAACATCCCGCGAGCCAAGGGCGACCGTTTCAAGATTCGTAATGCGTTTACAGCAGAGGCGTTCAAGGCCCTCGTTGTAGCTGACTATGACCAGCTTGAGATGAAGCTCATGGCTCACTTCTCGGGTGACCCTCGAATGGTGGAAGCCATCCGTCAGGGTAAGGACCTTCACTGCGTTACGGTCGCGCTGATGTTCGGCGAGGACTATGACGAGGTGTACGCCGCCAAGGAAGCAAAGAATCCAACGGCTGAGCAAGACATTCTGCTGATGAAGCGGCAGTCGGCGAAGGCGGTTGGTTTCGGCCTCATCTACGGCATCGGCCCGATGAAGCTTGCGATGCAGCTTTCCGAAGAGCTTCGCCGCATCGTTACCAAGCAAGAGGCACAGAATGACATCAAGAGATATTTCGGCGCTTTCCCAGGCGTTGATCAGTTCATTAAGTCGACCCACGCCGCTTGTCATCGAGATGAATTCGTTCAGACCCTACTCGGACGAAAGCGTCGGCTACCTCAGATTAATGCAAGAGGTGGACAGTCTCAGGACGAGGATTCTACGGGAATTGTGGCTGAAGCAAGACGGCAGTCTGTTAACAGCATCGTCCAAGGAACCGCCTCAGACGTTGCCAAAGCCGCCATGCTTCGTGCCGAGTTCGATCCAATTCTCAACAGCCTCGGCGCAAAGCTACTTCTCCAAATTCACGACGAACTCATCTTTGAGGTCGATGACCATCCCGAGGTCATCGAAGCTACAAAACAGCGGGTAACTGAGATCATGCAGAACCCATTCGATACGTTTCAGCTGAACGTCCCGCTCACCACGAAGGCTCAACATGGCTATACCTGGACGGACGCAAAGTAAGAAGTATCGACCTAGCAAACGACTCGAGACGATCGCGTTGTACAAAGAGATTGCTCAACGTACGGCGCTGCCTCCCGAGACTGTTCGCTACATCTTCGAGACGTTCACCGAGGTGCTGACTGAATCTCTACTCAGCGACACCAAGGTGGTCGTGCGTCACTTTGGAACCTTCCACTCTCGAATGATTGCTCAAGGGTCGGCGATTCGTTTCAAGCCGGCACTCGAGCTCAAAGAGAAGGTTCAACGAGCAATCACCCCGCCGACCATGGAAAAACTCAACGTCGTACTCAACAACGAAGCTGTGCTGCTTGCCAAGGTCACGGGTGAATGTCCGGCCTGCAAGAGCAAGCTCGAAACCAAAGACCCACCAAACTGCCCCAATTGCGGGACAGCTCCATTCGAGGAGAAGAAGAAATGAACATTTGCCCGCACTGCGTCCATCTCGCCTTGGCGGCGACGGGCGTAGCGATTCCATTCATCCCCAGTGTCCTGCGTAATCTCAAGGGAAAGTTCTTCCGTCAGAGGGCGATGGTAGAAAACTTCGGCATCCTTTACGGAAAGTCTCAGGAGACAAACGATGGCCGGTAAGAAGACAGTGGCTTCTAAGCGCGCAGTTCGAAAGGGAGACGAGGAAGTCGCTCTCGTTCCCATGGGAGGAACTGCTGTTGTTCCGGCACAGTTGACCCACTATGACGAAGACGCTGCTCAGCTCTTCGGCAAGGTGGAGCTAAAGAAGGGCGAAATCTTCGATCGTAAGAAAGAGATCGCGGCCCTTGCTGCCCAGGTGAATTCCCAATTCAAAGGAGGCGCCGTTGTTAGAGAAGGTTCTGACATCACCAATGTCTTCGTACTGCGGAGACCTACTGGTGTTACGTCTTTGGACTTGGCTATTGGTGGTGGGCTGCCTGCTGGAGGGCTGACACAGGTTATCGGTCGGTTCTCGGCCGGTAAGTCGTACCTCTGTAACCGCGTCATGGCGACAGCCCAGCAGAACTACGGAGAGGACTTCGCTGCCTCGGCTTGCATGACCGAGCAGCGTTACGACAAGCACTTCGCCAAGTGGCAATGCGGCCTTCGCATCCCGCTGTCCGATGGCGAGATTGCGGTCCTCAAACAGGGCTACGTCCACAACGGCCATGCTGATTTCGAGTTCACTCCCGAGCAGCTGGCCTGGCTAAAAGATGGCGTGGGCAGCTTCACCGAAACGCTAGGCTCGACGGCCGAGCAGATTCTCGAAGTCGCCGTCCAGCAGATCGAATCGAACCTCTACCAGGTGGTCCTCATCGATTCGTTTGGTGCTCTTCTAACCAAGGCCGAGGCCGAGCACGAAGAGGGCTTGGAAGGTAAGCACCGTGGTGGTGCAGCGATGGTCGTGACCCAGTTCATGCACCGTCTTCACGCCGCCTTGAACCTGCCCGACAAATACGGCCGTCCGAATACGACGACCGTGATCGGTATCAACCAGTACCGCGATAACGTGAACGCAGGTCCCTACGGCAACCCGATGAAAGTCGCTGGCGGCCATGCTCTTGCGCACGGCAAACTGCTCGACATTCACATCGAACAGGGTGCCAAGATCAAGGCGCAGGTTGGTAACAACAAGATCATCGTCGGCAAAGAGATCAACTGGGAGATCATGAAGGGTAAGGCCGGTTGTCACGACGGTGGAAAAGGGACTTACAAGTTCTTCCACGGGGACAACGTCAATGGCCATCAGTACATGTTCGGCATCGATATCTACTCGGACTTGCTCTCGGCAGCTCTCCAAGTTGGTATCGTGCAGCAGTCCGGCGCATGGTTCAGCTATTCGGGTGAGCGTATTGGACAAGGTGCTGAAAACGCCGCTAAGACCCTGATGGACCATCCCGACATGATGCAGACCATCCGTCGGGAGATCTTCCGTCAGGCAGGTCTTCACTTCATCGTCCGGGAGAACGTATGAGCGATACAAGTACAATGCAGGTAATCGTGAAGCACGAAGGAGAAGATGCCGGTATTTGGCTCCTTATTCATGAAGGCAATCAGTCTGTCGAGATTCGATTGCAGCGAGAGGCTGCTGAACTTCTTGTCGCGAGTCTCACACGAGCTCTCAAGGCATCATAATGGACGCCCGGCAGAGTCGTCGCGGTAAGCGCATCAGCTTACAGCAAGAGAAGCGGTCTGCTGCCGAGTTGGGAGGCAGGACGATGGCAGCATCGGGAGCAACCCGTCTTGGCGGAGGCGGTGATGTCCGAGTGATGGGTAACACCAGACTCGAGTGCAAGTTCACCGAGAAGGACAGCTACACGCTTCGGTTCATTGAGCTCCAGAAGGTGAGGAAGCAAGCTTTCAAGACACTGGAGAACCCTGTTCTTCAGTTCGCTTTCAGACACCCCAGCGGACGTCTTACAAGTTACGCCGTCATTCCTTGGGTCATCGGAGACAAGGCCGCTGAGACCGATAACAGCTGGTTGACATCGAATGCGTCCATCACCTTCACCGAGAGACAATTGGAAGACGCCCTGCTCAAGGGGCGCATCCAGTTCACCTTCGCACCGCCCGGCAAAGAGCCTTTGGCCTTTCGGCTCTTCGAGATAATGCGCTGGCACGATTACGTCGAAAGACAGTCCGTTTCTAGTAAGGAGGAATAATGCTCGAAATCAACACCATCGAGCAGTTCCTGTCACTGCCGACCAACGTCCGTGAGGAGATTCAGAAGGCGATACGGACCAAGGACCGTCTCGACTCTTGGCTCAAGGCACAGAACAAACGGCTAGATCAGGAACGGCCGAAGGTGGAACCGCACTGGGAAGAGTGCAAGCGGTGTAAGCCATGGGGTCAGCCTGGATGGGTCTGGATAGAGGAACACATTCGAGACAACAGCGACATCCACCCGTCTCAAATCGGGAAGTGTCTCAAGGCTCTGTGGTTTGCCTGCAACGGCAACGCAGAGATGCTCGAAGAGTTCATCGAGCCACGCATCCAGATGATCTTCGACATGGGACATAGCTGGCACTCGATTGTGCAACGCTATGGACAGAAAGGAGCGTGGGGACCCAAGGAGTACTACCATCCTGAAGTCCCCATCGACCCGGATGCCGTGACGTTCGACGGCAAGCCGGTTCATCCCCTCGCCAGTTACTACTGGATCAAGGGCCACGTCGATGCAGTCATCGATCGCTACAAAATCGACAACGTTCCAGGTGTCGGTGAGGTCGTGATCAGGCTCGTTCACGAGTACAAGACCATCAACAGCACGGGGTACACGAAGCTGCTAAGTCCGAAGCCTGAGCACAAGTATCAGGCGACGATTTACGCAGCGGTCCTGGATATCCCGATTGTGGTCTATCTGTATACGAGCAAAGACGACTGCAAGACGGCGGACTTTCCGGTGCCCTTCGACCACACCATTTGGAATGAAGTGGCGGCGAAGATCACCAACGTCCAGAACTACGTGAACTCGGAACAAGTTCCGCCGTGGGAAGTCACGTCGGCCATCTTGAATCCGAAAGAATGCGAAAGCTGCGGCTATCGCAAACTTTGCCAACCGCCATTGAAGAAACTTGGGAGGTCACTATGAACTTCAATCCGATCAACGACACCAGCATCGAAGAAGGGACCAAGCTCTACGAGAGCAAGGCGCAGATGGCCATCGATGCGCTCAAGAGTAAGGGCTTTGGCGTACCCAACCCGCCGATGATGCAGACCGACGCAGGATTGCTCCCTTACCAAGGGCACATCCCGACGAATCTACCCGAACTGAGCGATACGCAACTCGGTCACTACATGGGCCTGTTGTCCGAGTGGAACAACTACGTCCAGACACAGCTAGCAGAAGCGAGTGTTCAGCTCGCTAAGGCGAAGGCCATCCTCGAGCATGTCGAAGCGAAGCTTCGTATCGCCTACGGCGTCGATGAGAATGATAAGAAGCGAACGGTCCAAGAGCGCGATGACTTCAAGACCTCTGATAGACGCTTCATCGCCGCCAGCAGCGACGTCATCTACTGGGACACGCTCTACACGTCGATTCGCGCTATTGCGAACTCAGCAGACCAGGCGTTCTCGGCGGTGTCTCGTCGTATCACGCAACGTGGTCAGGAAATCGACCGCAACAACCGCAACAACACCACCAACCAAGGCTCGAACATTCCTACCAACGGTCCGATGTTCGGTCGCCGCTCTTAAGAGGAACGCATGATTGAAACAGTACTTGGGCTGCTGGGACCCGCTGGTAGCGGCAAAGATCTCGTCGCTGATTGGCTCCAAGAAAAGGGCTTTGCCAAAGTTGCCTTTGCAGATCCCATGAAGAGGTTCGCCTACAAGACGTTCGGTTTCACCGTCGAACAGCTATGGGGACCTTCTCCGAAGCGTAACCAGTCTATCGGTGTCGACGATGCTTGGTGGATGGAAGCTATTGGACACATAGGAGAGGCATCGGGAGAGATCGTGAACAATGTCCTTCAGACCGGGGACCGTGTTCAAGGCTACCTGAAGCTGCATGATTGGTTTTCCGACCTCAGGAAGAACAATCCGATTTCTATCTCTCCTCGTGTCGTTCTTCAGACGTTAGGAACAGAATGGGGTCGTAATGTCGACCCGGAACTTTGGGTTCGCTACGCGTACGAGACTATCGACATCTTGAAGCGAGATCATGCGTTTCAGTATGATCAGCTACATGGCATCGTCGATAGTACCTCTGTACAGACTATGAAGAGCTATACAGGGGTTGTGATTCCCGATCATCGTTTCATCAACGAGGTCGAGCAATCGCAAGCCAAGGGTTCTTACGTGCTCCGTCTCAGGCGGCTCTCTCAGGAGAGTGTTCCCGCCGTTGGTGTTGAAGGTCACCAGAGCGAAGCGGAACAGAAGACCATTCCAGATAGCGCCTTCGACGCCGTCCTCAACTTCGAAGAGGGTATCGATAAGGTCTATGCCGTCTTGGAGACAGTCTTCAAGAGGAAGTCGTGGGAAACCAAACGGATGAACCCTTCGTAGTTCTGCCTTACCTGCCTCCGTCTTCGAACCATATCTACGTCAATGCCCGGGGAGGGAAGGGCCGGTTCCTAAGTAAGGAAGCCCAGACCTTCAAGAGCCGGACGATTAGCCTCATCCAGCAGAACTGCATGGCCAAGCTAATCGGTCTGGATACGAGTCGGATTTACCGGGTCTGGTACGCCTTCTACTTCCCCATCGAGGAACTCCTTAACAAGAGCTTCGGGAGCGGGAAGAAAGGAGCGGCCCAAACTAGGTATAAGCGGATGGACGTCGAGAACCGGCTTAAGTTGGTCGCGGACTCCTTGGCTACGGCCATTGGAATTGATGATTGCCAGTTCTTCGAGGGTGGGCACACCAAACTGTGCGACTCCCTCGTGGGCGGCAGTTCTCAGGTCCATATCTTCCTTACCCCTATGGAACCGAGACGGTTCGGATTGGAGGCATAGATGCCAGACATCTGCATGTGTAAGGGCGACGGCTGCCCCATGAAGCTCGACTGTTATCGGTTCCGGGCGACGCCCAGCGAGTACCGACAAGTGTACTTCATAAGGCCTCCCATCAAGGAGGACGGGACTTGTTCTCATCAACTACCGATGGACAAGTTCCGAGAGGAGTGGGCCGATGAGTGACGACATCGATTTGAGCCGTCTCAACGAGAGCGAGCTCGCCATGATCGTCCGACGTCAGACCGGTCTGGTAGTGAAGAGGTCCGTGGGTCGCGAACGACTTATTCAGTTCCTCGAGGATGGCGGCAGCTTTGCCCCGGAAGAGTTGGCTGGCACCAACGAAAGCCGGAAGAAGTTGCAGCTCTACATCGAGAAGAACTGGGTCGGTATTCAGTCCCAGCTTCCGTGTAAAGGAGAGAACAGAGGTCGCTGCACTATCTACCCGTGCCCGGAGGGGAGACATCTCGATTGTTACCTCTCCGCTCTTCCGCACATGAAAATCCATGACCTCTAGGGAATGCGTGACCTGCAAATGGCTCAACGTTTGTCAGACCACCAGCATACGGAAGGTCCTCTCTCATTTCGTGTGCGAGTACTACGAGGAGGTTCCAAACCCAGTTCAAGTTGTGAAAGCGAGATGCGACATCATAAATACGTTCGGGAACGCTGGCCTTGTGGCTATAGCGCCATGTATGAAGGAGCCTAATGGCTGACCAAGCTATCCCCGAGCTTCAGTTCAACCATCCCAACGGTCAACCCAAGACCAGACTCGAGATGGATCAGTGGATTCGGACCGAGATTCCGAAGGTTCATTGGTTGCGCATCATCGCTACCAGGGTCTTCAATCTTCCCAAGACGATCTCATGGGACATGAGAGAGATCGTTCTTCGCCACTGGCTTCTCGATGAGATGGTTCGCCGTCAAGTAATTCACGGCGATCAGCTCGGAGTTAACGCTCAACAATCCAACGACGAAGGTGAGCTTCGTCAATTCACACAACGCCTTGCCTACCTGGTCCAAGCTGGCCAGGCAGTACAACCGCAACAAGCAGAAGGAGTCGACATGTCCGGTTTCACCCCGCCCCCGCCCCCTGTCATGGGAGCACCCAACGGCCAGCCGCAACAGGCATACCCGCCCGGTCCTCCGGCACCACCTCCTCAGCCGCCTGGCCCGCCCGCGGGCTTTGCTCCTCCGCAGCCTCCCGGTCCTCCGGGACCTCCCGCTGGTTTCGCACCTCCGGGATTCGCTCCACAAGGAGCTCCTCAGCCGCCTGCACCGCCCCAGCAGATGCAGCAGCCGATGGGTCCTCCGGGTGGTTATGCACAGCCTCCAGCACCGCCGCCTCCGGGTGTTCCGAATATGGGTCCGCCCATGGGACCTCCAGGAGCTCCACCTGCACCTCCGCAAGCAGCAGCACCAGGACCGGGTCGTGGTCGTCGTAAGGCACCCGATGCTGCAGCTGCAGGAGCACCGCCCGCAGCACCTGTTCCTCCGATGGCAGCTCCTCCGCCTCCTGGAATGCCACAGGGCTTTGCTCCTGCACAAGCACCGATGCCACCACAGAACACAGGTTTCGTACCGCCTGTTCAGAACACGGTCGCCATGCCGTCTTTCTCGGGCAACGTTGCGACCCCGGCTCCCGCAGCAGCTTCGGTGGATCTGTCTCCATTGCTCGCGAAGCTCGATCAAGTTCTCGCCAAGAACGAAGGACTCGAGCTCCGTATTCACAGCCTCTCGCAGGTGGTCACGGTTCTTGGCCGTGCCATCTATCAGAAGCAGGGTTCGGCTGACATCACCGAGTTCCTCAAGGAACTGGGCATCCCCCCAGTCTAACGGCTCCGTGGACACGTCCTCATACAGTCGCTCCTTCTGCCGACTCGATGAGGTATGTATCAGACGAAGAGATTGAGGCGATGGATGATCGAGAGATCATTCATCTCATCTTTGACGTCTTCGGAGTCGTGATTGACTACGGAACAGACAGAAAGAGCCTCTTGAAGACTCTCAAGAAGCTCTCTAGTTAGGGAAAGGTCCTCTTCTTTGGAGGGCCTTTTCTTTAGCTGTTAGGGCATGTAGTAGTCAGCAAAGACTTGGTAAAGAATCGCTATTCTAGTTCCCGAAGTTTTGGAAACGACGACATACGCCGAAGTGTTTGCTGTAAAGGATAAGTTAAGAGCGGGGTGCTCAAGGATCTGAATGTTGCCACTTCCGTCACTCGTCTCTCCGAAAGAGCCTGGAATAGAACCAGAAGACTCAGTTGGCGTTCCAACATTGTCTCCGTTTCTTGCGAACCAGCAACTTGACGAAAGAGTAGAGACGGTTCCAGAAACCGGGAAGGGTACGACATTGTCCTTAACCACGACTCTAACTGCGTCGAGAACCGCTCCGACCGGTAGTGGGATTGGGACAACGATTACTTCATCTGAAGGACTGGTATCGGCGTTCGAATCAAAATACGTCCCGAAGAAAAGTTGTCCGTTCGTTACGTAGTAACCGTGCTGTCCAGCGTGATAAATCGGAACGCTGATAGTTCTGATTCCATGCTTGATATAACCAGTTCCTTGAAGAAGGATGTTCTGGTCATTACCGACAGTGATGCCGAGGCTCGCTGTGATGAGCGCTGAAAAAGTCTGAGCAGCTGACCACGTATTAATACGGGATAGCTTACCCCAGTTGTTTACAAGGCTCGTGATCTGAGCTGCAAGAGTACCTGCAGAAAGATCACTGCCAACAGCCGCACCACCAATCTTGGCTGTTCCTGTAGAAGGCGACAGATCGGATACGATCTTATCGAGCTGCAGTTCGACGGTTGTTGCTGGGTTAGTGGTGGTATCTGCCCAGGCACTACCACCTGCATAACTAATCGCCGAAGCTGCGTGCGCATCTGTCGTATCAACGACGTGAGCCTGCAGTGCCGTAAGCAAGTCGACGATCTGACTTCTGACGCTGCCCGAAGAGAGTGAGTTGGGAGCGCTACCACCGATAGAGACGGCAGGAGAACCAACACGAGCGGCTCCACCATTACCGGTCGTAGTGGCCAAGTCAGTCAGGATGTCTTCAATGGTCGCTTTGAGATTAGCGCCTGTGATCGTAGAAGCATCAGCCCAAGAAGTCGCCGAGGTGAAACCGTCGATCGATGCCGCAGCGTGAGCAGCCGATGTGTCGTTGATGTGGTCAGTGACAAGGGTGTAAAGCCTCGATGCGAGTTGGTCGAGGAAGATACCACCCGTATGGTTATTCTCCGCGAGGGCGTCGCGAAGAGGTGTTGCAACAGGAATACGAACACGCATGCTCGTGACCGAGCTGTCTGTGATTCCCAGGTACAAACTTCCTGCAGGAAGGAAGCGACCCACTGCAACACGCAACGTCCCGCCCGCACTCGGATTCAAAACACGAGGCTTATTGCCGGCGGCAGGTGTCGACTCAGCACTGGAGGTCGACATAGGACGAAGTGCCAAGTGGGTCTCGTCGATGACGGCATCAACAGCCCACCAACCGCTGTGGTCGAACGGTTGGAGAGTTGTGGCAGTTAGCTGAACAGGATCACCAGCCTTTACCTGCTTGGTGACGAAGGTTGCGCCTGCACAGTAAACGATGTTGCCTGTGATCGAGGTGATCGCGGTTGCCGCCTGCTTATCCTTATTCGGAACAGTAGTTCCTGTAGCAAGGCGACCATCTGGAGTACCCCACGCCGTGAATACCAACGAAGTAGACGTAGGAGAGCCGTAGTTGATCGCGTTGACTTTGACCGACGGGTAGTTGGTCGAGCTGCTCACCGCCAAATAGCGGTTGGTAGTCAGGACCTGGAAGTAAGGTTCGAGGTCGGTAGTATCCGGCGTGTTGACAGGCGGGCAATACACTCGGAGACTGCTGTCGTTGATGTTACCTACGCCGCTCGAGAAGGTAATCGTAACGACCTTGTAGGTGATGACATCTCTCGAGAGATCAGCCCTCAAGTCCTCGATCATCTGAAGAATCGCCGCCAATGGACGGTTGATTTCACGCGATGTGAGACCGTTATCCTTGGCCAGAAGAGCTGTCGTCTTCGGATTCTGCTGGATTCTGTTTCCAGGAGCAGCTTCGATCTCACCGGCAAAACTGATACTGCCGGGGAACGGGTCGACTGCAAAACCGAGCAGTGGAGCTGCATCGCTGGCAGGTGTCGTGTATGGGAGAATCTTGATGTAGTGCGTCTTGCCTGGATTCAGGTTCCGAATCGCCAGGAATCCGTCCATGTCGATGGCATCAATGTCTGCAGAAGCGGCGGCATTGATGTTGGCAATGATGGTCGCCATCGAGTTACCAGAGATAGCGATATTGACGGTCTGAACAGTAACGACTGTCGAAACTTCGTTCGTGTACTCGACCCTCAGCGTCTTGCCAGAAGCGCTGGCATAGTACGGAGTAGAAGAGCCACCATCTGGATCAAGACGACGAAGGCTCGAACGAATGAGCGGAAGCGTAAGACGAGGGACGTCTACGTTTCCAATGAGGTTGGCTGCAGATGGGTAGTCGTTCTGGTCGAATGACATGGCGCCTCTTTAGAAACGGATTTCCCACGCAACCTGGAGAACGAAGTTCTGAGTCTTACGCAGCACTTCGAACGTCTTGTAGGTGTTGGGTGCCTGGAAGTTGGCCTGCGCCAACGTTCTGTCTCTCGTACCGCCCGTAAAAGCAGGAGAGCTAGAAGGAGAACCATCCGTGTAAAGACCGGCCTCGGTCAGGTCCACGGTGCCAGAAACCGAGAGCTCGGTCTCGGAGAACTCTCTTGTATAGCGAACAGCTGTACCGAACGAACCCGAGGTCTGAAACGGGTAAGTCGGGATGGCGAGCTCGGCCAGGAAGAACGAGGCCGAGTAAGCCACTGGGCTAACGAGGCGATTGACCGTCGTCACCTCGGGCGTCGTCCCCGTCCCCATACCAATGTACCGGATAGCGTCCGTACGTGCACGGGTTAGAGGCGAGTAGCTCGAGTAGCTGCTAACTCGAGCGTAGAACTCACGGCCTGCAAGGGTGACGACGTTCTTTCCCTCACGCCGAGAACCACGGACAATCTTGCCGCGTTCTCTGGCCACCATAGAGAAGAAGCCTTCTGCTTGCACACTCTTTGGCAGTGCATCCGTAATCCAAGAAGGATCACCCGCGTACTTGACCTCTCCGCCATGCCGGAGCTCAAGACGATCGACGCTTACAATTGCGTCTTCGATGCCCCGTCTCGTACGCCGTTTATCCTTCATTGGGCAATTTCCTTTGGATTCCGTATCGGAATGAGCCGGTGGCAGTTAGGGCAGTCATCAAGACGGCAGTCGTTCCACCCGTGATTTCCCGAATGGGGTAGATGCCGTCTCCGTAACCAATATCGATAGAAGCGTCCGCTCCCTCCAGCAGAACTAGATAGTCTCCAGGAAGCGTCAGGAGAGCCCCGAACGATGTGGAGGAAAGGGTGACATTGGCAGACCCGTTGGTAGTTTGAGCATCATCACCCGTCGTTAGGGAAGAAACTATCGTCAATTCTAGAGAGTCACTCGGAATCCGGTCAAGGAAGTCCACTGAGACTGGAGTCGTAGGACGATAGGGCCGCATGGTGACGGTGACTTGCTCGTTGGTGAAGTTCCCGGCTACAGCTGGCGTAACCAGCGCTCTTCTTGAGCCAGGCTCCCAACGCATGACTTCATACGTAATGCCATCCAGGACGATCTCGTCTTCTGCTTGAAGAAGTGCGAGGTTCAACCAAGAGTTCAGGTTGCCGCCGGTATCAACGAAGTTGATGTATCTCGAGGCGCTCGTCGCGTTCACGAAGAACTCGATTTGTGAAGAACCTGCGGGTTCGATGTACGGAGATGCCATCAAGCCTTCGCGGATAATCCACGCCGTATAGGTTCCAGAAGCTTCCGCGATATCAGCCGAGAGCACGACCGTTGGGGAGACGCTGCTCGGATTGACCTCGATGATGGTGTAGACCTTGCTAACATCTGGGTTGAGCCCAGAATCGATAAAGACCAGACGATCTCCAACCGAGACACCGGCTGAGCCAATGCCTGCGGGAACACTTGCAGACTCTTCAAGGCCCACCGTATCGTCTCCCGAGATGGCCGTGACGATGCCTGTCCAGATGGGATTCTTGACCGGTCTGTAGAGAATGAAACGCTGGTTCGTCTTTGTCTCGAAGACACCCGGGATATCGAGTGTCACGACGGTGTTGCTGACCACGGCTGTTACTGGGTAACGACCTGCGTTGGAACCTTCCTCGATGGAGATGATGTCTCCAATACGAGCAAGCGGTGGGTCCCAGCTCTGAAGAACGCCTGCTGTTTTGAATCCTCCTGTTGCAGAGGTCAAGTTGGCAGAGTTCTGTGTCGTAGCGCCATCCGTGCGGAGCAAGTACGACGTATAGAAGACACCGTCGATAGTCAGGATAGATGCATTGTCGTCTGCTTCTCCTAGCATCGGTGCCGTCGGAACACCCAATCCAGGAGAGTCGAAGAACTCGGCCAGACGACTGAACGACATCTCGTCTTCGATCTCGACGAAGTCTTCGAACGACTTGAGGAGCGAAGATGTCAGACGGACGTAGTGCGCCTTCACCTTCTGCATGAACTGCGCAACGAGGTCGATGTCCACTGAGTTCACGAGGTCGGCATTCAGCACGACTTGGAACGAGTGGAACCGACGAAGCAACGCAGCGATGTCGCCCTGGGCAGTTAGCGTCTCGAACCAGTCTGGGTTCGCGAGGTACTCCTGAACATCGGCGCCCTTGGAGAGCGTAGCGAACTGAGCAACTTCATCTCCAACCGCGTACTCTTCTCCGGTCTCTGGATTGATTGCAATGCCAGAAGATTCGGGAATGGCAGGGATCCACTCGTTCTCGGACGAGTCGAAGATCTGCCGACCATGCGGGTAGAAGTAGATATTGTTGGTACCTGTGCGGTTACCGTTCTGGTCAATGCCCTCGACAAGGATGCGACCAAACAGAGGCGAGCCATCCTCTCGCTTGCGGAAACCAGGCACGATGTCCGTGATGATGCCGGCATACTGAGCGAAGGGAAGACCGAGGAGAATCTGGGCCGAGAGACGCAGATTCGCGATGGTAGGTCCCAAAGACAGTGCGTACATGAGCCCGGCGACGGCGCTCTTGTACGGGATGTTCGATTTAACGCGGTCGAGGTCCTCACGCTTCACACCGACGAGGACACCGAAGTTTCCTTCGATGGCTTCTCCGTTGTCGAAGTACGTTACCTCTGACCAGAGTCGCGTAGGTGCTGGCCGGGTCTTAGTGAAGACACCGTCGATGAAACGAATGAAGGTTCCTTCAACACGACGATAGATGACGAAGGGAGCCGAGTTCACGGTATCGACTGGCGTCGGGTATACCTTCACCGTATCTGCCGACTCGACGCTGAGAATCGTGTAGGACTCGGTCGTAAGGCCTGCAGTAATCTCGAGAACGTCTCCTTCTTGCACCAGACGATCGATCAGGTCGCCATAGGGAATCTCGATGATGGGATCTCCCGTGGAGACATTACAGACGCCTGTGATGGTGGCGTCGTCATCGATGATGTAATCGAGGTTCTCGGAAAGAACGTAAGGCTCTCGAGGCATGTCCGAGAGCGAGCCGTCCAAATCAGAGACATGTTGAACGCGACCGCCGT